>Ga0105092_10001923_pt1 | contig 11042 bp, 8 predicted proteins | sample PPLLak2March2015_FD_87021 | JGI IMG/M metagenome (GOLD analysis project Ga0105092, IMG submission 87021) | Freshwater sediment microbial communities from Prairie Pothole Lake near Jamestown, North Dakota, USA - PPLs Lake P7 Core (1) Depth... | ecosystem: Environmental > Aquatic > Freshwater >... | reverse complement strand
TGAGCCAGAAGATCGCCGACCTCTTTGCGCAGCGAATCATCTCCGGCGCAGGCCTTTTCCAGAAATGCGTCCCGCCTGCCCGGCTCAATCGCCAAGGCGGTGTGACAGAGGCGTTCAATTTCCTGCCAGCGTTCCTGCTTCATTTCATTCCTAAATCCGGGCAATGATTTGAATCGCGGATACCCAAATAGTCTCGTTCAGGATGCTAACGATTGATTTGGTTTTGATAATGACTCCGAGTGTGGGACACGAGGCGGAAAAATGCTGGCTAAAGAGTGCTAAGGAAGCTTATGGCCACCGCTTTCCGCCGCATATAACGCTCTGGGCGAGCCGATGTTGCTTGCCGTGTGAGGTGCAGCTCGTCGGAGCCGCTCGATCACCATGTTACAGATTGAGTCGTCTGCGTCGCTGACTGGGCGGCCATCACCCGCCTCCTTGTTGCGTTCTGAACCCGAGTAGCTGAACCCATCATACACCCAAGCTGCGGCGATTTCTGTCACCCAGGGTTCTCGGGGAGGAAGCCTCAGGCCAAGGCGCAAAGCTCGCAAAGAAGGCCGTGCCCTGGGCGATTGTGGAGCGGGACTGCGTAGGCGAGCGCAACACTCGGATCTATGCAGTTGTTTTGGTTTTTCGCGACGTGACTGCACAAAGGCAGGCTGAGGCCGCGCAGCGGGAAAGCGAGGAGCGCTTCGCCGCCTTCATGCGCCACTTGCCCGGTCCAGCATGGATGAAGGACCTGCAGGGACGATACCTCCTGGCCAACCCCCAGGCCGAGCAGATTTTCGACAGAACACTGCAACAGATACACAAGGTAGGACCGATGAGGAGATCTTCCCACCCGATACCGCCCGGATTTTTCAGGAAAACGACCGCCGCGCTTGGACCGAGGGCGTCGTCCAGGCGACGGAAGTTCTGCGACAGTCGGACGGAATCGATCACCACTCGATGGTCAGCAAGTTTGTCATCCCTGGGCCGGATGGAGACCCTGCCCGCATCGGTGGAGTAGCTTTCGATATCACTCAGCGCATCCAAGCGGAGGAGGCCCTGCGGACCAGCGAACAGCGGCTGAGGGCGACCTTCGACTATGCCGGGGTGGGGATAGTAGAGGTCAAGAAATCCGGCCGCGACTATCAAGAGGGCCAACAGGGCGCCGCGAATTATGTTTCGGGTCGATCGGGCAGCCCGATACGACTGAACTGCCCGCTCAAATGCGGCCGTCCATTGCTCGGCGAGTTTTTCCTTCGTAACGCCCGCGCTATGGGCGTCTCCGTCGAACACTACTGAAACAAGCTGCTCGCCGGAGAGCAGGGCGACCTCACCGTCCTTGCCGTGGAAATTGATTGGAGGAGCGGTCGGGTCGTGCGCGATACGAAGGAGGCGCTCCGACATCCCGGCCGCACGAACCTCGAGCTTGACCGAATTCGCTCCTAAGTCCCGGGCTCTATTGACATGAGTGCCAAGAACTGCCAACAATGATCCAGATAAATGCAGCTCATCTATCCGGTCGCACCTCAGCGGGCGAGAAGGCGTGCCGGACTCCCCGCTGAGCTATCCGGAGCCGAGTTGGCTTCAATGACAAGATCTCATGCAACGAACCCCCCGGCTTGGGTTTCGGGTTGGCGGGGTTTCGCTACCGGGCGCAAATGCGCCACTCAACCGCTTAACGTTCGCGTTCAATCGAACGCGCTCCGACTTGAAGCGGATGACGACATTTGAACGCGATTTCTTCCGGCCGGTGTGGCTGTAGACGTTGGCGTCGGATTGTAAGAGTACGCCCAATCCTGGAAAGTGGGTGAAACATGAGAGAGTTTACGCTTTCACAAAAAGCCTTAGCGGAGTTCCTCGGCACACTCTGGCTCGTTCTCGCTGGTTGCGGCAGCGCGGTGCTTGCTGCGGCTTTCCCTCAGGTCGGAATCGGGTTGCTTGGTGTGTCCCTGGCCTTTGGCCTCTCGGTGTTAACAATGGCCTATGCCGTCGGCCATATATCAGGTGGGCATTTCAATCCGGCGGTCACGATCGGGCTTTGGACAGCACGTGGTATTCCGAGCTCTCACATCGTCCCTTACGTGCTTGCCCAGCTTGCGGGTGCAATTGCGGGTGCGGGAATCCTGTACGTGATTGCGAGCGGCAAGGCGGGATTTGACGCAGGTTCGGGCTTTGCCGCCAATGGTTATGGCGCCGGTTCTCCAGGCGGCTACTCGTTGAGTGCCGCCCTGCTCACAGAGTTGGTCATGACCTTCTTCTTCCTGATCGTGATTCTCGGCGCAACCGATAAGCGTGCTCCGCAGGGGCTGGCACCGCTCGCCATCGGTTTTGCCCTGACTCTGATACACCTCGCAACGATTCCGGTTACGAACACTTCTGTAAATCCCGCACGGAGCACCGGTCCGGCGATCTTTGCGGGTGGCCAGGCCATCACACAACTCTGGCTGTTCTGGCTGGCGCCAATTGCCGGCGCTGCCCTGGCGGGTGTCACGCACTGGTTCATTGCAGAAGAAAGCAAGGTGCGGGAGCCGGCATTGGCGGGAACCGTACCGACCGGGCCACGTTAGGAGACACCTGATTTCGTGGGGCGCAGAGCAGGCGGAGCTCTGCCCTGCCACGAATCCTCCGAATTACACTTTTCTGGATCCGCGCGGCAAAAGCTCCGTATTCGCAGGGTGTTAGTTATTGAGATCTGAACTCGGAATGAGATAATAGTCTTAAAGTAACCGCACTGTTTCCCTTCGCAGTAAATCGTCAACACGAAGTGCCAGATGAAAATCCTAACACCCTCTCCAGGCGTGTTCTTTGTCTGTCTGTTCACAGCCACGCTTTTCACTCCGCCGCAAGTCCTCGCCCAGCAGCAGGATGAGACGACGATCACCGGAGCCTGACTCCGGGTGACCGGTCCGGGTTCTTTACTCTTCGTGAGGAAGGCACGGGTTTTACTATCACAGTGACCGGTACCGCTGATCTGCAGGCTCACTCCGCCAACCACAGGGTTCGGCTGACCGGCGGATGGTGCGTGAGAGAGGACAGGATCTCTTCCGCGTCACACGCGTCGAACAACTTGCAACCACCTGGAAGTGCGGGTCGCTGCAATATCCGCGGTGAAAGAGAGGCCCGCCGGGGCGACTGCGCCTCCGAACCTGATCGCCGTCACGCATCTCACACCACCTGTCGCTCGGTTTCCGATCCAAAAACGACGTTATCCAGGGAAATTTCTTCTACAGCATCTCCCCGCGGCTCGTTTTGGGCCTGGAAGTCAGTCGCTGGCGGACGAACTGGGTTGGCTTACCTGATGGAAGAGTCGTCCGCGTTGAACCCACAATCTTCTATGTCTTCTAGGTCCCATCCACGGGGAGGATGGATTCACCGGGGGTGGCGGGACGTTGGATGGTCGGCTAGCTATTGAGTTCGAGCTCGAAACGCGGATAATGATTCTGAACAGATACACGAGTTCCCCCCGCGCTCCTGTTCGGCCGTGCGAATTGACGCTGTTGCGAAATAACCACTCCAACGCCTGATCCTTCCCACTGATTCTCTTTAGACAAAAAAAGGAGAATTACATGCGGAAGAAAACCACAATCATGGCCTTGGGACGGCGTTTGTGAAAATTCACGTCGCTCCGGAACACCCGCTCCAATCCCTGATCGCCAGTCTCACAGGGACAGTTCCCTCGATTGGCGTCCCCGATCTCTCGCTGCCGTGGGGTCAGGACGCGGTGATTGACGCCGTGGCCACCGCAAACCCGAACACGATCGTGATGCTGGAAACCGGCAACCCGGTGCTGATGCCGTGGCGCAACAAGGTAAAAGCGATCGTCCAGGCGTGGTATCCCGGTCAGGCCGGCGGCCAGGCAATCGCCGAGGTGCTCACCGGCAAGGTGAACCCGTCGGGATGGTTGCCGATCACATTCCCGGCCGATCTCGCCCAAACGCCGCGGCCGGAGCTGCCCGGCTTGGGCACGCCGTGGGGCACGGCGGTCACCATCCGCTACAACGAAGGCGCGGAAATCGGCTACCGGTGGTTCGCAAAGAAGGGCAAGAAGCCGCTCTACGCCTTCGGCCACGGACTCAGCTATACCAGCTTCGACTATAAGGACCTCAAGGTCAGCGGCGGTGAAACCATCATCGCGAGTTTCACTGTGACCAACACCGGCAAGCGCGAGGGCGCCGATGTGCCCCAGCTTTATCTCACCGAGGCGGCGGGCGACAAACGCATGCGACTGCTCGGCTTCGAGCGCCTCGCACTGAAGCCGGGTGAGTCTGCCCATCTCTCGATCACCGCCGACCCGCGTTTGCTCGCGCGGTTTAATGGGAAGACCGGCAAGTGGAGCATCGCCGATGGAGTGCATCATGTGGCGGTCGGAAAATCCGCCACGGATCTGATTTTGACCGGCAAGGCGCATTTGGCGGAGCGGCAGTTTGGCCTTTAGCTCAACAGAAAAGACGATCGGCAGTGGGCGGGCTTTATTGTGGCCGGACTCTCCAGAGTCCGGTGCCGGGCTCGCAAGAGCCCGGCCAAAAACCGGCCGGGCGCCGGACTCTGGAGAGTCCGGCCACAATAAACAGCCCGTCCGGTTGTCCGACGACGTTGTGTTCAACAGGAGTACAGGAGAGAGTTCAGACACCGCGAACAAGGACCTTCCGCCGCAGCAGGTGGAGCTGATCAACGCCGTGACCGGGCTCGGCAAGCCGACCATCGCGGTCGTCTCGATGGGTGGTCCGTACGCGCTGGCTTCCGTGATCGACAAGCTGCCGGCTGTTCTCACCGATTACTACGGTGGACCACACCAGGCGAGCGCGCTCGCCGACGCCATCTTCGGCGTCACGAACCCCGGCGGGAAGCTGCCGTTCACGCTCCCGCGACACGTGGGGCAGGTGCCGATTCACTACGCGCAGAAGTGGGGCAGCGGTTACCGACGGACCAAGGAGGACATCCACAAGGGCTATCTCGATATCTGACGAAGCGCACGCCTAAGGCGAGCGCCGCGTGGTTCCGCGAGGCCGCCGTGCAGAACGCTGTGGTGTAGGTCGGGGCTTTGGCGAGCATCGCCGGTAAGGAGGACATATGGCGATACCAGTTGTACTTGATACTGTTACCGAACCCCGCAGGGCGTAAGTGGGTAAGGCCTGCTTTCAGGCCAAGGGCCCGATTCAGTTTAGGCGAAGTCCTATAAGCGTTAACCTAATTGTAGGAGCAGGCAACCAGCAGAGTCCCGAAGGGACGAAGGCCTGTCCCTTCGGGACTCTGCTGGGTGAAATTCAGCAGCAGCTTGTGGAAGGTGCGCTTCAAAAACTCGACGTCGACATCTCCTCCGCGGTCTTCGTCGATACTGAACAAGAACAGGGTTGCCCAGGCATGAACCGGCGGGTTGACATCGCTGAAATTCCATTCGTAGGCGGGGATCTGGCCGTTCGGGTGCAGGTACAGCTCCCTGAGCATGAGCTCCAACTGGGATTTAGCGAAATCGAAATCGACCATGGCGAGAGCGGTGGTATGAAACGCCAGATCCCAGGCCGCATACCACGGATATTCCCACTTGTCGGGCATCGAAATGACATCTTCGTTGACCATGTGGAACCAGTCGGCGTTCCTGGTATCGCGAGGCACGCGCACCATCGGGTCGATCCCGTGCTGTTCGAGCCAGCGGTCGACGTGCATGCAGTAATACTGCTTGCTCCACAACATGCCTGCGAGCGCCTGCCGCATCACGTTGGCCCGGTCGGCTGTAAGTCCGTCCGGGGTGATGGACTCGTAGAAATCGTCCGCCTCGCGCTTCCGGGAGCTGAAGACCTGATCGAAAGCGGCCATCGGATCCTCTTTTCGAAACCTTTCAGGCGCCCCGCGAGTCAGTCTGAGTCTGACCGTGTATTCCTGACCTGCCGGAACTTCGGTGGCAAACCAGGCGGCGCACTTGGTTCCGATTTTCTTAGGATTCACACGGTCTCGCTGGTTGTGTACGAGGCAGTCGTCGATGCCGTCTTTGACATACGGTGTGGAATTCGGGCGGCTGAAAAGCCGTTCGCTATTGGTTTCGTTCTCGGTTGGTCAGCCCGAACAGCCGCTCCTTCAGGATCGGATCCGCACCGTTCCAGAGGGCGACAGCGAAGCACAACCGCTGCTTGTTGTCAGAGATGCCGGCGAGGCCGTCTTCCCCCCATTGGTAGGCGCGGGAACGGGCCTGATCGTGCGAAAAGTAATCCCAGGCATTGCCATCCGGGCTGTAGTCTTCGCGAACGGTACCCCACTGCCGCTCGGTGAGGTACGGGCCCCACATCTTCCAAGGCCGCGCGCCACTGCGTGATTCGGCCAGTCTGTTCGCCTCTGCAGTTTCCATGGGTTCTCCTTTCACCGCTTGAAAGACCTCCGGCCCCACACGTTCACACACACGCCCGGACACCCGCACAAAGATTCACGTCCCACGCCAATACCGCGCCGCACCCCGATGGAGGCAAAGATGTTCAAACGGTCACCGTCGAATGCCAGGGTCTGGTGCACGCCATCGGGCCGCATCCTAAGAGCTCGATGCGTCGCCGATATCCCGGGGGTGAGCGCGTGCAGAAACAGGAGGCAAGACACGGTGATCTTCATCCTTCTGGGGGCTTGCTCCTTTTGGAATAACCAAAAAGATTTGTTTTTGCGAATCAACCTGTGATAACCGGGTACTAGTCGTGTGACGGTTCGGCCCATCGACTCAATCGGCTTTCCATCCGGGGGGTTCCCATGACAATTAAAAGACGTCTGACTATCGCGACGCTCGTCTTTGCCGTTTGCCCTGGCGCTCTCGAGCCTTTCAACGGTACGCAACCCGATACGCAGCCTCCCTCTGTCTCGATTGCTCATCCTCAAAATAACCACCGGGTTGGCGGAAAGATCACCGTTTCAGCAATGGCAACCGACAACGTCGGCGTTGTCGCGGTGCGCTTCTTTAAGAACGCAACGCTCGTGGATACGGATACGAGTGTGCCGTTCTCCGCGGAATTCGACTTCAATGGCGAGCCCCCGAATGCGAATTATGTCGTGAAGGCCGTCGCCGTTGATGCGGCCGAGAACGAGGCTTCGGCTTCCGTAACCGTCAACAAGCCGAACCACGATCTTGCTGGAATCGGGGCCAGTCTGGTCGACGAAGGCGCCTTCTTCAAAGTGTGGGCGCCCCATGCGACTTCCGTCGCCCTCATTGGCGACTTCAATAGCTGGAACCGCTTTGCCCACTCCCTGTCGAAGTCCGGCGACTGGTGGTTCGGATTCCAACCGGGTGTAACGGTCGGGCAGAAGTACAGGTTTCGGATCAGTGACGCTTTCGAAAAACCGGACCCTTACGGCAGAAGAATGGAGCATTCTGCTGGTGCCTCCATCGTCGAGGATCCTCGGACGTTCCCTTGGAGTGACGGTGCCTGGAGGACTCCTGCTTTCGAAGACATGATCATCTATGAGCTCCACGTCGGCACTTTCGTTGGAAAGAATGACGGACAGCAGTATCCGGGCAATTTCAAGAATCTTCTGACCAAACTTGATTACATCAAGAGCATTGGCGCGAACATGATTGAGGTGCTGCCGGTTAACGAAGTCCCGGGACCCGACGGCGACACTCCGTATCTCGGTTACGCGCCGACCGGAATCTTTGCCGTCGAATCGGCGTACGGTCCGGGCGTCTCGTCGTACAACGGTTTTAAGGAATTTGTGGATACCGCTCACAAGAAGGGTCTCGGGGTGATCCTGGACGTCGTCTACAACCACTTCAGCGACATCGGGGGCCGCGACAATTGGTACTGGAACTACGACGGCGGCGCCGAGGGGGGTGACGGCGGCATTTTCTTCAACGGCCAAAATACACAGTGGGGACCAGCGCCGGATTGGGGCCGGCAAGAGGTTCAAAAGTATATCGAAGATAACTGCAAATACTGGTTGTCGGAATTCCACTTGGACGGTTTGCGGTGGGATGTCACGGCCGAAATCAAGAACCGGCCCAACGGATGGGACGCGATGCGCGATATCGTCTGGACTGTTCGACAGGCGTTTCCCGGAAAGATCTTCGTGGCGGAAAACCTGCCTTACGAGAAGGCCGTCGTCGAGGAAGGAAACTTCCACACCGGATGGTATGTCGATTTCCATCACAAGATCCAAGCAGCCTTGCAGGCGGGAGACGGCGCTGATTTGAATGACGTCAAAATCGGCGTGAACGGCGGCGACTACTCTCACGTGACGAAAAGAGTGATCTACGCCATGTCGCATGACGAAGCCCGCAACGGGGCTTCCTACCTGATTGACGAGTTTGGAGGTCGAGGCAACTGGGATAGCAGGGCGAAATCGCGGGTCGCCGCCGCCCTGATGTTAATGTCTCCCGGCATCCCGATGATCTTTCAAGGAGAAGAGTTCGCTCAGGACGGCTGGTTCACGGACGATCGTGATCATGCGGTGAACTGGGTGTACGAGCACGACCCTGACGGATCGAGGATGAAGGCGATGTATCAGCAGGCCACCCGGGTGCGCTGGACTCAAAACGGCTTGCGAAGAGGGAGTCTGGTTTGGACACATGAGGATCACAACAACAAAGTCCTGGCCTTTCGGCGGGACTGGGAGAACCAAAATATCCTGGTTGTGACGAATTTCGGTAGCCACACCTTCGAGAATCACAGCTACGGTGTTGCCACCGGCGGTGTGCAAGGACAATGGACTCAGATTTTCTGCAGCCAGGACGCGGCCTTCGGTGGCTGGGACAACGCCGGGAATGCTTTTCACGAACCTCAAACTCAGGGCGACGGCAAGATCTTCATAAACGTCCCCAAGTTCAGCGTGATCGTCATGAAACGTAAATAGCGCCCGGCAGTGAGTTGGTCACAACTACTTCAGCGGCTTCCCGAGGTCCCAGATTTTCCACTGTGCCTGCAGCCGTCCTTTGATTTCTGTGTACAATGTCGGACCCGGAGACACGGAGCTTATGAAGACAGCCAGAGATATAGCCAGGATGCTTGCCGTCCCCGTCGTGCTGGCCGCAATCCTTGCGACCGCGAACGCCGACACGGACTCAACCCGCCGCCAGCCGCTGATGACCGGTTGGAAATTCCTGAGAGGCCACGCCGTCGGCGCCGAAAAGCCGGCATTTAACGATGGCAGGTGGCGCCGGCTTGACCTTCCCCATGACTGGAGCATCGAGGATCTCCCGGCCAGGAAAAGCGATCATCTTTTCCATGTGGTAACGCTCGTCCCCGGCGCCTGGCGGTTTCGATTCGGTGACGAGGCCGGTTGGAAAGAACGACACTTCGATGACTCCGGCTGGCAGCAGGTTCGGCCGCCTGAGACCTGGCGCGGCTATGGCGCGGCTGGTGACGAGAACCGAACCGGCTGGTATCGCAGGCGTTTCACGATCCCGGCGACGGCCGCCGGCAAAGATGTATTGATCGGGTTAGGGAGAATTCAGGACTTCGACGACACCTATGTCGACGGGAAAAGAGTCAACCAGGAATTGTCTTTCGAGGATGTGTACTGGTCCAACGTCCGCGTCAAAGACCGGGTCTACCTCCTGCGTCAAGGCTTGGGCAAGCCGGGCGAGCACGTCGTCGCCGTGCGGGTCAGGGGGAAGAGGGATGGCGGCATTGTGGCGGCCGTTGCGGAACCGCCGGCGGTGAGCCCGTGTGACCCGGGACGCAGCGCAGGAGGAATAAACACCGGTTATGCCGTCGGAGGAACGGGCTGGTATAGAAACCGTTTTACGCTGCCCAGCGGAGACCAGGGCAAAGCGGTGCGCATCGTCTTCGACGGGAGTTACTACGAGACAACCGTATGGCTGAACGGTGTCCAGGTGGGCCGCAACGTCTATGGGTACACACCGTTTAGTCTGGATTTGACGCCTCATCTGAAACCCGCCGGACAGGAGAACCTGCTGGCGGTGCGAGTGGACAACCCGGGAGAGAACAGCCGTTGGTACTCAGGTTCGGGCATATACCGGCCGGTCTACCTCGAAATAACCTCACCAATCCGCATCAGCGTCTGGGGGGTAGCCGTAATTACACCGGAAGCGACGGCGGACGGTGCGAGCGTTGAAGTGAAAGTCGAGGTCGAGAACAGGCAGACCGGGGCGAACAGCCGGGTGAGGGTCCGCGTGTTAGACCCGGACGGCAAGCCGGCTGGAACTGGCGAGGGAGCGGTCGAAGGGGCAGGCGCCACAGGAACAGCTGTCGTGAGAGTGCGCTTGGACACGGCGCAACTCTGGTCACCCGCGACCCCGGTGCTCTACCGGGCCGACGTGGAACTGTTGAGCGCCGGCAATTTGGTGGATCGAGAGTCCGTCAGATTTGGCATCCGGACGGTAGCCTGGAGCGCCGATCGAGGGTTTCTTCTGAACGGGCAGCCGATCGAGCTGAAGGGCGCGTGCATCCACCATGACCACGGGCCTCTCGGAGCCTCGTCATTTCCGGCCGCCGAGGAACGCCGCGTGGCCAAACTCAAGGCGGCGGGCTACAACGCCATCCGTTGCGCGCATAACCCGCCGGCAACGTCCTTCCTCGATGCGTGTGATCGCTTGGGTATGCTGGTCATGGACGAGTCCTTCGACATGTGGAACCAGGCAAGCAATCCCGAGGACTACCACCGATTCTTCAAAGAATGGTGGCAGCGCGACATCGACGCCATGGTGCGGCGCGACCGCAACCATCCCTCAGTGATCATGTGGTCGATCGGCAACGAAATCCGCGAACGCTTCGAGCCTCTCGGCGTCGAGACGGCAAAGCGTTTGGCCGCGCGGGTCAGAGAGCTCGACCCGACCCGCCCCGTGACCTCGGCGTTTAACGGTGTCAACGACCGGGCCGACCCTTACTTCGCGGCGCTGGACATTTGCGGCTACAACTACAACCCCGACAAGTACGAGCACGACCACGGCCGCCTGCCGAACCGGGTCATGGTGGGGACGGAATCATTCGCGCGCGAAAGCTTCGCGTACTGGGACAAAGTCGTACGCCTGCCCTACGTGATCGGCGACTTCATCTGGACAGCCTGGGACTATCGCGGGGAATCAGGGATAGGGCACACGATGCAAAAGCCTGCCGAGAACAACGCGT
>Ga0105092_10001922_pt1 | contig 11043 bp, 10 predicted proteins | sample PPLLak2March2015_FD_87021 | JGI IMG/M metagenome (GOLD analysis project Ga0105092, IMG submission 87021) | Freshwater sediment microbial communities from Prairie Pothole Lake near Jamestown, North Dakota, USA - PPLs Lake P7 Core (1) Depth... | ecosystem: Environmental > Aquatic > Freshwater >... | reverse complement strand
TGGCATCGCAACTGCAAGCTGGCGAGGCAGCTTCTACAATACCAGGACTTGAGGAAATAACGAGAACGGACGAGGAAAACCTGGCAGCCTGGGATTTGCTGGTGGATGCCCTGCGCTCGACTGGTGACACGGAAAAGCTGAAAGGCGTGCTGCAGAAAATGACAGCCGTTTTTCCGGAAGAGCTGTCGGTAAAAGAGCGAGCTGTTCAATATACTTTCGAGTGTGGTGACGCCAACAATGCTGTCGTCTTGCTTGAAAGGCAAGCCTCTGCTTTTTTTGAAAAGGACGCATTTGCTTCGCTCGAACGGCTGTATCTTAATTTGCTAGAGGGCATCCCCGGTGACGCCAGGCTTCTCAAAGGCTTGAGAGAGCTCTATCAAAGAAGCGGTCAAGGGAAAAAGCTGACGGAGGTCGTTGAGCAACTGCGCTTAAAAGAGGGGCCGAACCAGGCAACGCTAAACGCTGATCAACTCTCCACAACAGTGCCGCTAGCACCGGTCCAGAAACCAGCCTCTGAAGTAGGTGTTACCATCGCTGCATCGGAGGATGCTCCAGTCGAAATGGTTTTAGAGTCGCTCTCTGCAGAGCAGGAGCTGCCGTCTGAAGAGAAGTATGCGGAGGACATGGAAGAGCTCGATTTCGAGCTTGACCTCTCGGCTGACGATCTCCCCGATTTTACCAAGTGTGATGAACCGCCCGACGTGGCATGCTTTACCTCTGATGTAGTGCCTGCCGCCACTTCACTGCAATCGGAACTCTCCGTGGACGAGCTTGACGATATTGCGGAGCTTCAGCTGGAGATAGGGACGCAAGAATATGCTTCCGATGATGACGTTATGGAAATCGATCTTGAACTCGAGCTTTCGGATTCGGGTTTCTACGAGCATGCTGAGCTGCAGCTAGCGGCTCCCGATATCCCTGGTCACTTGCAGCAAACGTGCCCGGCGGCTGCACCTGCTGAAATCCTGCTCTGCTGCGACCCGGTTCCTTCCGAAAAAGATGAGGAATTTGATGAGGAGTTAGAACTGGGAGAGGAGCTGCTTGACATCGATTACGATGATGCCTCGCATCCTGCGGATTGCACTGACTGTTCCGATACCCTGCTTTCCGGCATTAGAAAAGGACAGCATCTGGATGAAGAAGATACGGAAACCCACTACAGTCTCGGAATCGCCTTTAAGGAGATGGGCCTGCACGACGATGCCATAGTGGAATTCCAGGCTGCCGCTCGCGATCCACTGAGAATGGTGGATTGCATCACCTTGCAGGGGATATGCTGCCGGGAAAAGGGGGATTATGAGCGGTCCCTGTCAATACTTAACAAAGGCCTCGATCTTTCAGGTCTTGCTCCGGAACAGGTTTCACAGCTTAACTACGAGTTAGCCCTCCTTTATGAATCACTGGGGGAAAAAGAGAAGGCCCTCGTGCTATACCGGGAAATACAGAGGACAGCAGATGGCGCTTTCCGCGATACAGCAGAAAGGATTGCCGTGTTACACGGGGATTATGCCACTGATCATTACGAACTGGACCTGGTGGAGTTGGACGGGGAGTTGGATCCCCTTTAGTTAACGAAAAAAAGTGAGCGGACCGACGAACTTGACGGGAAAGGTGAAATATTGGTTTTCGTAGTTTTCCGGTAGCGGAGCAAGGGGACTTGCCGCCTCCAGGGTCTGAAGTATGGCTTTATCGAACGCAGGATTTCCGGACTTGCGAATCAACACTTTCCGTACAATCGTACCGTCTCTCGCGATGACTACATTTAGGATTGCTCCTTGGAACCCTGCCTGCTGGCCCTCTTTGTTCAACCACCACTTTTCGTTAATCTCCCTCAAAAGCCTGAAATAGTATTCCCTGATGTCGCCTCGGAGGCTCTCCCCCTCGGATATGCTGCTGAAATAGCCGTTAGTGAGCCCCAAGCCGATTGACCTTTCCTGGAGCGATGCCGGATTCGAATCTGCTGCCTCGCGCAACTGCTGCACGTCCTTTTGCAGTTTTTCAGTTTCCGAAAGAGGCTCCGTTGGCGAAGGTTCTGTTTGGGGGAGAGATTCCACTATCTCTTCTGCGTTTTGTTCCTTATGCGGAGATAGCTGTTGTTGTTCCTGAAATTGCATGTCTTTCAGATCTATGTAACTCGCGGGGAGAGGATGCGTGGAGGTGGCACGTGGTAACAACACTATAACTGACGAAATCACGTGAAGGGTAAGTGAAATAGCGAGCATTCTAGCGAACAACCTGTTTGCCAACCGACTGGAGTGCGGGTTGGAATTCAGCTGCTGTAATTCTCTGACTGCACATGCGTCCATGACGCCACCTCTCATCAACAGATCTGTATCAAGCTGGTAAGCAAATAACGGGCCAGCCACAGGCATCATTCTCAACCTGGCATAGTCAAAAAATTGGTAAAGTTATTAAACTCCAACTACAATATGCTAATGTTGTGGTATACCAATAAGTAGACAGAAAAACGGCTTCCCATCATGAATTCGGGCGAGCGAGCCCTGATTTATACAGATGCCAAGGGGGGGAGGATGTCGGAGCTTGAATATGATAAAAAAGGCTTTACATGCGAGTGCGGAGTACGCAACGATTACCCTGGCTATGTTAGAGACCATTGGGATGTGAAACTTCTGTTTACCTGTTCCTGCAAGAGACTGTATGTCCTGTATCATGGCACCGTAACGAAAAGGCTTCGGGAAACATCCGATATTGCCGATAGTGAAGCATTTGGGGATTGACGGTCTCGCACAGGTATCACAGACATATCCAAGGGTTTACTACCCCCATGAAGGCTATGCTGAGGGGCAAGCCCCTCTACTTTCGCTGATGTTGCACAAAAAAATACACGATCAGCAGAAACGGAAAAGTCCCGAATGCCGCCTCGAAATTTCCGAGGAAAAGCTGCCATGTGCCGAAGGAAATGATGAAGATGACATAAATCATAATGAAGATTGCAGATGGTCTTTTCATGAGTCCTTCGTCCTGGTCGTGGCATACTCCGCAGCCCGCCTCTTATTTATTTCATCCTTTTATCCGTATCATATTTCGGCGCTCGAGGTATATACAAATGAGAAGGACTACCGCCCCGGAATAGTCTGTCCCTTTGGAGGGTCTACTTGAATTTTCTGTGCCATTTGTATCTCTCCGGAGACGATCCCGCGATAATGGTCGGCAACTTCATGGGTGACTTTGTTAAAGGGAGGGTAGGGGAAGGGTATCCGCCTCGTGTTCGAGACGGCATTTTGCTCCATCGGCGCATCGACAGCTTTGCTCAAAACCACCCCATGTTCCGTCAGAGCCGACAGCGGTTGGCGCCGCATTACGGCCTATACCGCGCGGTGCTGGTGGATCTTTTCTACGACCATTTTCTGGCTTCCGAGTGGGAAAAGTGGTCAGCCGAGTCGTTGGAAGGTTATCTTGAAAGAGTACGGAAGGACGTGGAAGTCTATTTGTTTTGTTTCCCCGAGCGATTGCAAAATCTGGTGCCGCACATTTTTGAGAAGCTGCTCCCCTCATATCTAGAAATAGATGGAATCGGCACGGCACTTCAAAGGATGGCTCGGCGGGTACCACGCGAGAACCCTCTGCAGGGCGGGGAGAATGAGCTTTTAAAGCACTACATCGAGTTGCGGTCGGATTTTCGATGTTTCCTTGGCGACGCTCGGGATTTTGTCACAAGAACGCTTCGCGGTGATATCGGGTGAAGAAAAAATTTTCCCATTTGTGTGTTATGTCTTGGGGCTGGAAAGGTACAGGTGGGACTTCAAAAGGGTAGGCCATTGCAAATAGTCGGGGCACAGGAATATGTTCTTGAGTCGTGAAGCCATTTTGAGTATAGTGAGGTGATTTTCACATGAATGAAACGAGCAGGGGGAATTACATGATTGATTTTCTTGGTGACTGGAAAAGGACCCACCTTTGCGGCGCATTGACCGCTGATGATATTGGCAAGGAAATAGTCCTGATGGGTTGGGTTATGCGGCGGCGCGACCATGGCAACTTGATCTTCATCGATCTCAGGGACCGTGAAGGGCTTGCCCAGATCGTATTCGACCCGGATATGTGCCCCCAGGCACACAAAAAGGCCGAGGGAGTGAGGAACGAATACGTCCTGGCAATCAGGGGGAAGGTAATTCCCCGACCTGAAGGGACTGTAAATACGAATCTGAAGACAGGGCGGGTCGAGGTAGTGGTTGCCGAATGCAAACTGCTTAACCGGTCGAAGGCATTACCCTTTACACTTGACGACTACGTGGAGGTGGCGGAGAACATCCGTCTCAAGCACCGCTACCTTGATCTCCGGCGCCCGGTGCTGCAGAACAACATGATTCTCCGCTCCAGGGTAACACAGATGACGCGGAAGTATTTGACCGACAATAACTTCCTCGAACTGGAAACTCCTTTTTTAACGAAGTCGACGCCGGAAGGTGCGCGGGATTTCCTCGTCCCGTCGAGAATCAATCAAGGCAGTTTTTACGCGCTGCCGCAATCTCCCCAGATCTTCAAACAAATCCTGATGGTCTCCGGCTTCGACCGCTATTTCCAGGTCGTACGCTGCTTCCGCGATGAGGACCTGCGGGCCGACCGGCAGCCGGAATTCACCCAGATCGATTGTGAGATGTCTTTCATCGACCGTGAAGATATAATCACCGTTATGGAAGGACTCATCGCCACCATTTTCCTTAACGCCAAGAAGGCCGAGGTCAAACTCCCGATACCACGCCTTACATATGCAGAAGCCATTCGCCGCTTTGGAGTCGATAACCCTGACCTGCGGTTTGGACTTGAACTGGTGGACTTGTCGGACATTGTCAAAAATGCCGGTTTTAAGGTATTCGCCGATGTGGTGGCGGGTGCCGGGATCGTTAAAGGTCTTAACGCCAAGGGCTGCGCCGGAATGTCCCGGAAAGAGATTGACGATCTCACTGAGTTTGCAAAGATATACGGCGCTAAGGGCCTTGCCTACGTAAAAGTGACTGCTGAAGGCTGGCAATCCCCGATAGCTAAATTCTTCACCCCCGAAGAGATCCTGTCCATGGATGAGGCGTTTGCCGCCGAAGAGGGAGATCTCCTGCTCTTTGTCGCGGACAAGCCGAAGATCGTGAATGATTCCTTGGGAAAGCTGCGTAATCATCTGGCGCGGATCCTTGGGCTTGCGGACAAAGAAGTGTTTAACTTCGTTTGGATCACCGATTTCCCGCTACTCGAATGGGATGAAGACGAGAGAAGGTGGGCGGCAGTGCATCATCCGTTCACCGCTCCCATGGATGAAGACCTGGAGTACGTGGAGAGCGATCCCGGACGCTGTCGAGCCAAGGCCTACGATCTTGTTTTGAACGGCAACGAAATCGGTGGCGGCAGCATCAGGATTCACCAGGAGAAGGTCCAGTCATTAATGTTCAAGATGCTGGGGATGACCGTGCAGGATGCTCGCAACAAATTCGGGTTTTTGCTTGATGCACTGGAATATGGCACTCCACCGCACGGTGGGATAGCTTTCGGCATGGATCGCCTGATAATGCTGCTGACCGGAAGCGAATCCATCCGCGATGTCATCGCCTTTCCTAAAACGCAGAAGGGGGTGTGCCTCATGTCCGAAGCCCCGTCGCTGGTTGACGACAAGCAACTGAAAGAGCTAGGCATCAAATTAGCAATTAAGTGACAGGGGGGTAGATGGCTCGCATATTCCACGCACTCATCGTACTCCTGCTCGTTTCAGCAATGGGCTGTGCGCCTGCATTGCCCCGATGGAAAGACCCAGCAGCAATTGTACTTGATACTGTGCGGTTGGAAGGTGCGGATCAGCTTTTCCCAGTCGAGTACCTCAGTGCTTATAGTGCCTTTGAAAAAGGGGTCGTGCTGTTAAAAGCACATGATATTGAAAATGCCGATTCTTTTTTCCACTTTGCCTATCTGAAGGGTGACATCCTGGAAAAAAAATTCTCAGCAGAGAAGATCCGTGTTGCCGAGGAAGCAAAGCGCAGAATTGAGGAGGAGAAGCTTGAGATGGAGAGCCAGCGAGCCGCTATCGAGGCGCAGCAGTCGATGGCAGCCAAGGAAGACGCAATTGCCGGCGCAGCCCACCGGAAAGTCGAAAAAATAAAGCAGAAAGAACGTGTTCTACCAGTGCATCATACGGTTAAGCGCGGTGAAACTCTGCCTCAGATAGCCGCGCAGGTCGACGTTTACGACGATTACCGCCTGTGGCCTCTCCTTTACAAGGCCAACCGTGACCAGATAAGCAACCCGAAACATGTTTGGCCAGGTCAGGTCCTTCGGATACCGAGACACTGGAGTCGCGACGATGTAGCTGAAGCCCGCCGTTATTCGCAGGAAAAGCCCATTTAACTGCAATTATGTCCCTCCTCGATGTGTGTTTATACTGCTGTTCCCATTAAATTTTTCCGACATTTTGCTTGACACTAAAGGGTCTTTTGTATACTGTATACAAACAGGAGATTGTTTTTTATTAAATTTGCCTAATTATTAATGAGAAGCTGTCAAGTGCTTTTTATCAATTTTCGGGCTCTATTGACGTAATACATAAGGAGAGAAAATGACTACACAAACATCAAAAATTATTTGGTCAAAGATTGATGAAGCACCTGCGCTGGCAACGTACTCCTTACTCCCTATCGTCAATGCTTTTACAAAGGCAGCTGGCGTTGTCGTTGAGACAAAGGATATCTCCCTTGCCGGCAGAATTATTGCTAATTTCCCGGATTATCTGACGGAAAGCCAAAGGCAGCCTGATGAACTTGCGTATCTGAGCGAGCTTACACAGAAACCTGAAGCGAACATCATCAAGCTTCCCAATGTCAGTGCTTCCATTCCGCAGCTGAAAGCCGCTATCAAGGAATTGCAGGAGCAGGGCTACAAACTTCCCGACTACCCCGAGGAACCGAAGACGGACGCAGAGAAAGAGCTTCACGCACGGTATGCCAAGGTTTTGGGGAGTGCCGTCAACCCAGTTTTGAGGGAAGGTAACTCCGATAGAAGATCGGCACGCGCGGTAAAGGAATATGCCAGGAAGCACCCGGTCAAAATGGGTGCATGGAGTCCGGACTCGAAGACACACGTATCGCATATGAGTGAAGGGGATTTTTACCATAGCGAAAAATCCACCACTATGAAAAAGGCCGGTAATGTAAAAATCGAGTTTGTCGATCAAGCGGGGAAGGTCACAGTCCTGAAGGAAAAATTGCCCCTTCAGGAAGGCGAAGTTCTTGATGGTGCTTTCATGAACGTTCGTGCATTGCGGAAATTCATTGCGGAGCAGATCGAAGACGCAAAAGCGAAAGGGGTGTTGTTCTCCGTTCATCTCAAGGCCACAATGATGAAGATATCCGATCCCATCATGTTCGGTCATTTCGTTTCGGTATTCTACAAGGACGTTTTTGAAAAACACGCCGCTACCTTTAAAGAGCTGGGTGTCAATCCGGATCTTGGCATGGGTGACCTTTATGCAAAAATCCAGAAACTGCCGGAAGCCAAAAGGACCGAGATAGAAGCGGATATCCAGGAAGTTTATAAGAAAAGACCGGCGCTGGCGATGGTGGATTCGGATAAAGGCATCACCAATCTTCATGCAAGCAATGACATTATCATCGATGCATCCATGCCCGTGGTTATTCGCGACTCAGGCGGGATGTGGGGTCCTGATGGAAAACTTCACGACGTGAAGTGTGTGATACCGGACACCTGTTATTCGGAATGGTATCAGGAGTGCATAGATTTCTGCAAGAAAAACGGGCAATTCGATCCTGCAACAATGGGGTGTGTCTCCAATGTTGGTCTTATGGCACAAAAGGCAGAGGAATACGGATCTCACGACAAAACCTTCAAGGTTCCGGGAAATGGGACCGTGCGTGTTGTCGATCCTTCCGGAGAGGTATTGTTCCAGCACGCTGTGGAAGAAGGCGATATCTGGCGCGGATGCCAGGCAAAAGATCTGCCGATTCGGGATTGGGTAAAGCTGGCTGTCAACAGGGCACGGGCAACCGGAGCACCTGCAGTGTTCTGGCTTGATAAGAACAGAGCCCATGATGCACAGATGATCGAAAAGGTGACCCGGTACCTGAAAGATCACGATACCAAAGGTCTCGAGCTCCAGATCATGTCTCCTGTAGAAGCCATGCGGTTCACTCTTCCCAGGGCAAAAGCCGGTCAAGACACCATTACCGTAACCGGCAATGCCTTGAGAGATTATATAACCGATCTGTTCCCGATTCTTGAACTGGGTACCAGTTCAAAAATGCTGTCGATCGTACCGCTCCTTGCTGGTGGCGGACTGTTCGAGACAGGTGCAGGCGGTTCGGCGCCAAAACATGTCCAGCAGTTTGTAAAAGAAGGATACCTGAGATGGGATTCGCTCGGGGAATTCCTGGCCCTTGCAGTGTCCCTGGAGCACCTGGCCAACACCTTCAAAAATGAAAAGGCTCAGCTCCTGGCGGATACGCTTGACCAGGCCAACAGCAAATTCCTGGAGAACAACAAGAATCCCGCCCGAAGGGTCGGGGAAATTGACAACAGAGGCAGCCACTTCTACCTCGCTATGTATTGGGCTGAGGCCCTGGCAGAGCAGACCAAGGATAAGGACCTGCAGACCCGTTTTGCCAAGGTAGCACAGCAGTTCAAGGAAAATGAGTCAAAGATCAACGAAGAACTGATCGGCGCCCAGGGCAAGCCGGTCGATCTTGGCGGCTATTATCATCCGGATACGGTAAAGGTTGAAAAAGCAATGCGTCCCAGCGCAACCTTAAATGCAATAGTTGACGCTATCGCATAAAGGTATAACGGAATTAACAAATTTAATTAAAAACAGGAGGAGAAACCATGGCAAGGAAGAAGATCTCGTTAATCGGTGGCGGTCAGATTGGTGGCGTCCTCGCTCAGCTCTGCGCTCTGCGTGAACTCGGTGATGTGGTGCTGTTCGATATCGTGGAGGGGCTGCCCCAGGGCAAATGCCTCGACATAGCAGAAGCTTCCCCTGTTGACGGTTTCGACGTCACCCTCACGGGGACCAACGACTATAAGGACATTGCAGGCTCCGACGTCGTAATCGTCACCGCCGGGCTTCCCCGGAAACCGGGCATGAGCCGGGACGACCTCATTGAGGTTAACTCCTAAATCATGACCTCTGTGGCCGAAGGGATCAAGCAACACGCCCCCAAAGCTTTCGTAATCGTTATCTCCAACCCGCTGGATGCAATGGTCACCCTCTGCCAGAAGATTACCGGCTTCCCCTACAACCGCGTGATCGGCCAGGCAGGCGTACTCGACTCCGCCCGCTTCCAAGCTTTTATTGCATGGGAACTCGGCGTTTCAGTGAAAGACGTTAACGCGATGACACTTGGCGGTCACGGTGATGACATGGTCCCTCTCGTTCGCTATGCCAGTGTTCAAGGCATTCCTGTCATGGAACTCCTCGAAAACAAGTACAAGAGCAAGGAAAAAGCCAAAGAGGTAATGGAGGCTATGGTCAAGCGCACCCGTGGCGCAGGCGGTGAAGTTGTCGCTCTGCTCAAGACAGGCTCCGCCTTCTACTCTCCTGCTTCCTCTGCCATCGCCATGGCTGAAGCGATCCTCAAAGACTCGAAGCGCGTTCTGCCGACCTGCGCCTACCTTAACGGCGAATTCGGCGTGAAGGGTTATTATGTCGGTGTCCCCTGCGTACTCGGCGCTAACGGCATCGAGCAGATCCTCCAGTTCAAGCTTGACGCGGAAGAGCAGGCGATGATGGACAAGTCGGTTGCTGCGGTCAAGGGCCTGGTTGACAGCATGAAGTAAGCAGAAAAAATTCATTTCGGTGAATGGACAAAAGAAGGGCGTTACGCCCTTCTTTTGCTGTTACAAAGGAATGAGTCGCACAGATTCGGACCAATTGACTGCCAATAGTGGCTGACAACGAATATCTTGTTTTTTCCCGTGGGCCGTGATAAAAGTAGCTGTTTCTCAGCCAGAAGGCGTATTTTACTAAAGGAGCGAAACTAGATGGAAAAGAAGCTTCCAACAATCGAGATCATCGAGAAGTACTGTAAGGGATGTCACATCTGTGTTGAATTCTGCCCAACAAAAGTTCTGGAGATGCAGGGGTTCGTCGCAGCTGTCAAAAATCTTGAAGCCTGCATCAAATGCATGCAGTGCGAACTCAGGTGCCCGGATTTCGCTATTAAAGTTACACCTTAAAAATTTATCAGGAGGTAGTTAAAGTGGCAAAGAAAGTTGCATTCATGCAGGGCAATGAAGCGGGTGCCCAAGGTGCGCTCTATGCCGGCTGCAAGTTTTTCGCCGGTTACCCTATCACCCCCTCCACCGAGGTTGCTGAGGTCATGTCGGCTGAGCTCCCCAAGATAGGTGGTAAATTTATCCAGATGGAAGATGAAATCGGAGCGATGGCAGCTCTTATCGGTGCTTCGCTTACCGGCGCCAAAGTTCTCACTTCTACCTCCGGTCCCGGTCTGTCCCTCAAGCAGGAAAACATCGGCTATGCCTGCATTACCGAAGTCCCCTGCGTTATTTTCAACGTTATGCGTGGCGGTCCTTCCACCGGCATGCCGACCGGTCCCAGCCAGTCTGATGTTATGGCGGCCAAATGGGGGACTCACGGCGACCACCCTGCCATATGCCTGGTTCCTGCGTCTGTGCAGGAAATCTTTGAAGAAACCGTCCGCGCTTTTAACCTTGCCGAGAAATACCGCACACCGGTAATGATTATGCCGGACGAAATAGTTGCCCATATGAGGGAAAGAATTGTCTTTCCGGAGCCGGGCGAACTTGAAATCATCGATCGGACGAAACCAAGCGTGTCCCCCGATAAGTACAAGCCATACGACACCAGCTTCGGGGATGTTCCGCCCCTGGCTGCTTTTGGTTCGGAATATCGCTTCCACGTGACCGGGCTCAACAAAATGGAAGACGGTTTTCCGACTACCAAGGCCGCTATCGTTCAGGCTGAGGAAGAGCGCCAGGTTCGGAAGGTTGAAGCTAATGCAGATGACATCATTAAATATGAAGAATATTTGATGGACGACGCCGAGGTTG
>Ga0105092_10001921_pt1 | contig 11044 bp, 11 predicted proteins | sample PPLLak2March2015_FD_87021 | JGI IMG/M metagenome (GOLD analysis project Ga0105092, IMG submission 87021) | Freshwater sediment microbial communities from Prairie Pothole Lake near Jamestown, North Dakota, USA - PPLs Lake P7 Core (1) Depth... | ecosystem: Environmental > Aquatic > Freshwater >... | reverse complement strand
GAAGGTCCAGCACAATGATTACGGCAAGCGCTATGAGCAGCGGCACAAGACACCACAACCGTAGTGTCCACCCGAATCGCAGAAAGGCGATGGCGGAAAAAGGCAAAGCGAGCGCAACGATGCCGGCTACGGAGGCTGGTCGATGGAGAAGCGTGAGGGCGCACGCTGTCTGATCCTGGGCGCGGAGTCGGGAAACAGCCCCGGCGTCGCGGGCCACTCCCCAGACCATGGTGCAGGTCTTCATGAACTAAAGGTCTGGCTACCGCACCAGCCGCAGTCTGGTCCCGAGAGCGGATCTGGGGCCCGGCACCTGGCTGGGAAGCGAGTTAACAAATGTGCAACTGTAACGGCCAAAGACCGCGCGCCGGTTAGGCACTTTAGGCTCACCCGATGGATTCAAAGGAGGTGGGCACACAGGCCAGCTATTTGTATCGGCAGGGTTGCTTACTACGCAGTCTCCATGGTTGATCACTTGCGTAATGACCATCTCTGTCCAACCCGCGATTTTCCGCGCTCCGTTGATCGGCCCTGGCGGGCAGTCGGTCTCAATCACGGGGACGAACACCTTCCAGCCCGGACCATTATAAGTAGTGTTACCGTTGGTATCGGTGACTTGATGCGTCCCGCTGGTGTTGAACTTCTCGATGAATTTCTCCTCAAGCACGTCGAACACTGACTGCTGCATACCATTGTTGGTCCCGATCATTGTTCCGGTCTGAGGGGTGTCACAGGAAGCATTGCACGTTCCACTGGCGGCGCCTTCAATCGCATTTCGGGTAGTGGGGGCGCTGGGGGTCGAAGTGCCGCACATGTTCACCCAGGCGGCGGTATTGGTGCCAGCTTTCTCGTCTGGGTCCTTTCCGCTGCTTGAGATGAAAGTGGCGGCCGCGCCACAGCCCTGAGAACTGAAGGCCCCCGCATTGACAAAAGGACAACTGCTTAACCCGATTGGAAAGACGCAGGTGCCCTCCTCCGCGGTTATGGGCGGATTGGAGATCGCGATAGCCTGCGCGGATACGGGGAGACCGGCCATGCCCAGCAGTCGGAGAAAAGACGTCGGAATCGTGGTGGCAAATTGGCAGCGCACGGCGTTAACTTGGGTGGCGTCCAGGGACGCCACGAAGTTCGCGCCGTCCCAAATCCCCAAAACGATCTGTCCGTTAGGGTCATTGACCGTATTTTGGTTCAAAGCGATGCTTCCCGCCGCCGGGTCGCTATAGCCGTTCAGGCCGGCGTAATTTTGCGCCGCCGCGCGCGCGGCCGGGAAGGCAGTAGAGTCGAAGCCCAGGTTTCCTGCGCCAGCTAAAGCGGCGGAATCCATGCTGGCTTGACTCTCGCGCCTGACAGAGCCGAAATAGGTGACGTCAATCGCAATCCCGCCAAACACCAGGAGCAAGACCAGTGTGACGGTCGTGAAAAGCAGGACGCTCCCACGTTGATTCTTAAGCCGATGATACTTCATCGTCATTCTCCTTGTTTTAGCTTGCGACTGCACGTTCGAATGACATGGGGGAAAAATTTCGGGCCGCCGCTTCGATGCTGGTTTTCCTATCACTCATAACTGTATCGCCTTGAGAGCAGCCAACAGTTTGAGCATCGCCGGGGCGAAGGTCACCAGAAAAAAAACCGGAAACAAAAAGATTACGGTTGGGAAGAGCATCTTGAGCGGTGCCAATTGGGCGCGCTCCTCGGCGCGCAGGCGGCGCTGATCCCGCGCCGACTCGGCGTGGATACGGAGCGTCTTGCCGAGAGATGTGCCCAGACGCTCGGTCTGGATGAATGCTCCCACCAGTGCCTTGACCTCTTCCACACCGGTCCGTTCGCCCAGCCCGCGCAGAGCCTCTTCGCGCGGCCGGCCAGCTCTCACTTCGAGATGCATGCGCATCATCTCCTGATGGAGCGGGCTGCCGCGTACCTCGGGTCGTTCGGCGACACGCGCCACAGCGGCATCGAACCCCAAGCCCGCCTCGATGCAGACCATTAAGAGATCCAGAACGTTAGGCAAAGAGTGAAGGACCTCCCGCTGGCGCTCCCGAATACGCATGCGCAGCCAGAAATCCGGTAGGAAACATCCCGCCACTCCCAAGAAGAGAGAGACCGGCACCACGTGGGACAGGACACGCTGGATAAAGACGCCAAAAAGAAAGTAGGCGCAACCGAAAAGGATCAAACACGCAACCTTGGCGCCTATGAAGTAGCGGAGAGCGGACGGGTCGTGGTAGCCGGCCCAGGCAAGCCGCTCCCGGAGACGGGATAGCTTGACACGGTCACGTGGAGCGAAGATTCGCCCGAGCCGCTCGAGATAACGTTGCCATCCCGCCCTGGTCCGCTCTTCCCAGCGAAGGATTGTCCCGCTTCTGGCCTCGGGTTTGGGCGGCTGGATGCGCTCCTGTTCTACAGGAGCCCACCACAGAAAAAGCAGCACGGCGCCGCCGATGGACATAACGCCGACGACCAGGCCGAAGGAAAGCAGGGTGTAGTAGATGGTTGCGTCCACGTGTCACCTCAAACCTTGATTTGAGCGATTCGCCAGATCGAAAAAAAACCAATCGTCTCCAGAATGATTCCGGCCGTAAGCATATAAGGCATATACGGCGACTTGAGCAGCGGGTCGAAGTAGCCGGGGTAGGTCAACTCAAAAATGAGAGCGAAAACAAGCGGGCTCAACCCCACGCAGATCGCCGTCCAGCGATGCTGGGTCGAGAGCACCCGGGCTTGCTTCAGCAATTTGAAGCGCGCGCGGATGACTTCGGCCAGCCGGTCCAAAATCTCGGCCAGATTACCGCCACCAATCCGCTGAATGCTGATCGCGGTGTAGAAAAAGCCGGCGTCTTCTGTGGGGATACGCCGCTGGATTCCGGAGAGCGCCTCGCCCGGGTCCAGCCCTAAGCGAATCTCTTCAAACACCCGCCTGAATTCCTGTCCGACTGGGTCCGGCATCTCCTCGCCCACCAAACCGATGGCTGCGCTCAGCGCATGCCCCGCCCGAATCGAGCGGGTCATCATATCCAGAGCATTGGGGAACTGCTGCTCGAACTGCTGGAACCGCTGGTATCGTTTGCGAAGAAGATAAAGATAAGGAAAGGAACTCGCGACAAGCCCGGACAGTATGCCCGGAACCATTCCCCCTGTGTGGCGCCATGCGGCTATCCCCGCAATTAGAGCGCTGGCAATTGTTAGTATGAGGATGAGGCTGACCCGTGCGTTGTCATATCCAGCCTGCTCGGCGAGAGTAGCTACCCAGCTCCATGGCGAGTCGGCCCCTTGGGATGCCGCACGGAAAATCCCGGCATCAGCCTCGGTTACACGAGCGCGGTAGGTGAGGCGCTCGCGGATCCTGCGCCTCGTCTCGGAGAGGTACCAAAACCCTACAATGACCGCTACCATCGCAACTGCCGCCAGTACCGCAATGGGTAGTCCCCAGTTCATTTGCGCACCCCCTGTCGTCGCGAGGGATCGAAGACCTCGGCGCTGAGCTCAATTCCCGCCCGGATCAGCCGGTCGGTGAACTTGGGGCGCACCCCGGTCGCCCGGTGGAAACCGATGACGTGCCCCTCCTTGTCGATTCCCTGCTGCTCAAAAAGAAAGATGTCCTGCGTGGTAATGACCGCTTCCTCCATACCGACAACCTCGCTCACCCGGACGACCTTACGAGCTCCGTCGCTTAACCGGGCTACGTGAATAATCATGTCGAGCGCGGAGCTGATATATTCCCGGAGCGCAGTAACAGAGATCCCCACCCCGGAGATCATGACCATCGTTTCGAGCCTCGAGAGCGCATCCCGCGCGGAGTTGGCGTGAACAGTGGAAAGCGAGCCATCGTGGCCCGTGTTCATTGCCTGAAGCATGTCCAACACCTCGGCGCCCCGCACCTCGCCTACGATGATGCGGTCCGGTCGCATCCGAAGAGCGTTATAGACCAAGTCCCGCTGGGTGACTGTCCCTTTTCCTTCAATGTTGGGGCGGCGCGTCTCCAGCCTGACTACATGCCTTTGCTGCAGCTGAAGCTCGGCGGAATCTTCAATGGTGATAATCCGCTCGCTGCTGGGAATCGCGTTGGAGAGGACGTTGAGCAATGTGGTTTTCCCGCCACCGGTCCCACCCGAGATGAGTATATTGAGGCGGGCTCGCACGGCCGCGGAAAGGATCTCCGCAAGGGCCGGGGTGAGAGTTCCGAATGCCAAGAGATCTTCCATGCGGTACGGATCGACAGCGAAGCGGCGGATCGAGAGCATGGGTCCATCGAGAGCGAGCGGCGGAATAATGGCGTTTACCCGTGAGCCATCCGGCAAACGCGCGTCCACCATAGGAGAGGACTCATCCACGCGGCGGCCTACCTGGGAAACGATTCGCTCGATGATCTGAAGCAGATGCGCATCGTCCCGGAAGATCACATTCGTCTCCTCGATCTTCCCGCGCCGTTCTACAAACACGCTCTGGGGCCCGTTGACAAGAATGTCCGATACACTCGGATCCCGTATGAGCGGCTCGATGGGTCCAAGCCCGAAGGTCTCGTGCTGGATTTCCTGAATGATCTGATTCCGCTCCCAACGGCTGAGCGGGGTTTCCTCCTCGGCAAGCAAGTCCTCGACGAGCTGCCGGATCTGCTGCTCGACTTCAGCCCGCGGGAGGAGATCGACCTTCGCCAACTCGATTCGCTCGATCAGATGGCGATGGATGCGATTTTTCAACTCGTAGGAAGACCAGCTATTGGAACTTTGACTCCCGTTGGGCGGGAGATTCGAAGCAGGTTCTACAGCCTTCTTGATCTGACGCGTGAACACTCCCATTTTATTTGGTCCCTTGTGAGAAGCGACCCAAGTTCCAAAACGCACGGGATAGCAAGGCGGGGCGCTGTTCCGATGGTTTTGCCGGCTGCTGATCGGCGAGCGTCTCGCTCAGTTGGCTTAGATTCTTAGCTAGCTTTGAGCGCGCCATTGCTGTCGCCAGCGGGTCGCCATTGTTGATGGCCGTTAACACGCTGGAATAATCGCTCGGTATCTTCCAATAGATCGGGATTCCGAACATCTCTCGAACTTGCTTAAAGGTGGGATCCTCCCCGCTACGCTCGCGCATAACCACGAGCCTTACTTTCTTGAGGTCTATTCCGAGGCGGCGAAGGGCGGCGATCCCGGCCGTCCCCAGGCGGAGCGCGGAGACATTCTGGCTCACCAAGAACAAAATGGTCTCGGAAGCTTCAAGGGCGGCGACCGTAGCGATGTCCATATCATGCGGAAGGTCGAGGATAACTTGATCGAAATACGACCGGAGAATTTCGAGGCCCGCCTGGACCTGCTCCGCCCGCAGCTTGACACGATCCATAGGAGCGGCGCCCGGGAGCACCAAGAGCCCGCTCGAGTGCTCGGTCAGGAGACGCCTGAGGAATGATTCGTCCATGCGGCCGATGTTCTCAAAAGCATCGAGGACCGAGTACTGAGAGCGAAGGTTTAGAAAGGTTGCAACGTCGGACTGGCGGGTATCGAGATCTACCAAAACGGTGCGCCCGGGCGAGCGCTTGGCCCAGCAGACCGCGAGATTAGTCGCCACTGTGGTAACGCCTGTACCTCCCTTAGCGGAGTAGACGGATAGCACCCGCCCGATCCGTTGTTGCACCGCGACGGCGGGACGGGAGCGAGCCACCTTTTGCAGCGCTTCTCTGAGGTCGTCTTGCTTTACCGGACGGGCGACGAAATCCAGGGCGCCGGCTCGCATCACTTGAATCACCAGATGTGCTGACTGGGTCGCTCCAGTGACGAGAATGGCGGTATCGGGGAGGACGCGGGCCAGGTGTTCGATGGCGGACGATGCGCTGTCGCCGTTTCGTCCCTGCTCTAGGGGAATCTCGGCGATGACAACATCCGGCCGGTAGGCCGGGGCGGTACGCAGGGCCTCCGGAATATTGCCAAACTCGCCCACGATCACCGATGGCGTGCCGGCGAGGATACTCTGCAGGTTTGCGCGTGAATCCTCGTCGGAATCAATGATGATGGTTCGTAATAAAGCGGTCATGCCTGTATCTTCTTGGCTCAGGGTGTTTTCGCTTTTGTTTGGCGGCGCTCTACCCAACCGGATTCTCCCGCTTGGACGAACTCGTGCTGTGTCATTTGGCTTCCATGGAACACAGATACGGTGTAGGACTGCGGCGGCTTTTCTGTTGGCGCAACCCGCGCGGGGGCTGGCTGCTTTTGCGGCGGCGGCGCGGATGAAGTGCCAAGAAGTTTTTTCACGTTGGTGCCGGGAGTCTCAACAACCCGGTTGTCGCCCAGGTTTCGCGTCGCCAGCATCAACCGCCCTTCGGTTTGAGCCAAAGCCAGGCGCTCGGCCTGCTCGGGCGTCAGCGCCAGAGTTACGGTGGTCACCGACACCGGTTTGTTTCCTTGCATCTCGACGGACTGGCCTGCGGCCAGCACCGGAACGTTCTGCAGGATGACCTTGCCTGTTCGCTCAGCCGAGCCTTGCCGTTCGGCTATGCTCACGACAACATCAACCCGGCTGTTCGGGGAGACGAAGCCGCTCTCCCGCACCGCGTCGTCAACCTTGATCGTCACGCCACGAAAGTTTTCCGGCACGAGCATTGGTAAGAGCCCGCCGCCAGCCACTTTTGGGGCGAGCTTGACGTCGAGCAACGCCTCGCCAACCACAATGGATGTGAGTGCCACTCGCCCTTCGGCTTCAGCGATGCTCCCGAGAGTTCCGCTCGGCACCGAGTCCTTCGGCCAGGGGACGAGTTTAACGTGCTGGCGAGTCAGGGTCTCGCCCAGATTTATGTTGGCGGCGGCCACCGCAACCTCCCTGGTCAGCGGCGTCCCGGCCTCAGTTTGAAATTTGTCGGTAATTGCCCGATAGACTACGGAACCCGTCACTAAGCCTATCACCAAGGCTAAACTTAGTATTAGTAGGAATCGTCGACCCATGGTACTCCTCTTATTTGCATCGCGAGCACGCTACTCGTAACGCATGGTAGTAGCTCGGTTAATGTCTATGCCCATTAACATTGGCAAGAAGATCGGCATGACCGTGTCAAAAGTTACCTGTACATTCGCCTGCACCTGGGAGCCAGCCACGCACGGCGCGGGACAGTTCACACTGCGGGTCACGCCGGTCGACAAGTTGGCCGCACTCAGGATCTCATCGATCCGGGCTTCGGCCGCAGCCGGATCAAAAACGTTGCCGGCTAGAGTAGGGGTAACACTCCCCATCCTGGCCCCCTCCCGGCTTGCGGTGGTCACAATGTTGACCGTGAGCCACGCGCGGCTTAGCTCCATGATCGAGAAAAATACGAAGAGGAGAGTCGGGAGCACTACGGCAAACTCTAAGGTGGAGGTCCCCCTTTGGTTCTTTTGTCGTCCGGCTCGGTTCATGACTTCTTTCTTTGGTGTGGCACCGGAGCTCCGCGGGAACCCCGGTACCTCGGACTGGTTTACACCGGCATCGCTCCAGTGATCGCGGCCACAATAGTGGTGATCACGCCGCTCAGGCCCGCCTGCAGCACCCCGGGATAGAGCACAATGCCCACCCCGGTGATCAGCCCACCGATCAGGATCCACTCCAGGGTTTCAACACCCTGCTGGTCCCGTAGGTACGAAATGAGATTTTTCATTTTTTCCTCCTTTCTCGATTTCTCAACCTACTTCTACAGGCTGTGTGACATAGATTCACAGCCAGTAGCTTTGAAACTCGCATTGGTAAAATTAAACATGCCGAACGCCTCTATTTGTCTCCATTGGGGATAGCCCCGAAGCTTTGTTCATACTGATCAACGGATTCCTGAAGCAGCGCCAAGAGGGTCTTCGCATAGACCGGCGTCGTGATAATCCTGGTGTGGAGCCGCGCCGGCTGACCTTCGGTGTGGATTTGGCCGAAGTCGAACAAAAATTCGAAGGCGTTGTGTCCGACCGTGAAATAGTTGGCGTACCGCCCATTGGGGTGGCCGCTATCCTGCACGTCCCTGCCTTTACCGCTCATCACAATGTTTCGATCCAACGTTTCCCTCCGCCCTCAAAATCCAGCGCTCGTTTTCGAATTGTCATCCAACGCAAGCGCGGTGCCACCTCGCGCTTGTGAAGGTTCTCCTGGTTCCAAGTCCTGATCTGTTAAAGCGTTCTTGCCAGAAAGGTTTTCGTGGCTTTTCAACTCTCGTGCATTGAGTGTAAACAAGCGAAGTTACACTTTATCGGTTCATGCAGAAGAGATGAGAAATCGAGAAGCAAGCTAAGAGCTGTAAACGCCTTCGATTAAGTTAGGAAAGCGTGAGAGAATCGAGTGTGTCACATCGCGCTGTGACGTTGTATCACGTCGATGTTACAGTTGTCCTGCTGATAATGAGACTTCGCGATCCTGTGGTTGAAGACCGCCCAGCGGATTGATCGAAACGAGGCCACGGATCTCTATGAGGATGAGATTTTTAGGCCGTTCCTCAGCTCATTTCGTAGCTTGAGCCAGGAAAAAACACCCAAATTATTCAACGTACGAGGGGAAAGCGTCACACGCTGTAAACCTAGAACCAAGCTCGGTGTGAGCGGAAAACTTGAGCGTAAAGGCCCACTGACGTGTGGGTGCATGGCTATAAGCTCGCGGTCAGACCTCCCAATATTCTCCCCAGGCGAGCATACGAGTTATCGGGCTCGTACCAGGAAATTCGGAAAAATAAACGGTGTCTTGCTCCGATAGGCCTGGTAATCGGAAAGCGCCCGGGAGAGCTTTTTTTCCTCGACCCGAGCCCGCGCCAGCTGCAAGCCGCTGATCACAGCCCAGAAGAGCAGAGCGATCCAAGTCCCGATCAGCAGGCACGCTCCAAGCATGGTTAATGCTTCCCCAAGGTACAGAGGGTGACGGAGATACCGGTAGGGGCCGGAAACGACTGTGCGCCGCGCTTCGGCCAAAATGGAGAAGGAGCTACGTAGGTGCCAGACCGACCAGAGGCTGAGGCAAAGACCCAAAGGCCCGAGAACAAGCCCCGCGGCGACGAAGTGTAAGGGAGGCGATCCCGGACGTGATTGGAGCAGCCCCATTCCGGCGATGCTGGCTAGGAACACAAGTAAAGGGAAGCTTCGTTCGACAAAACCGTGAGCCCTTTCCGTCGCGCGAATCCGGGTCAAGTAGGCGGTTACCAGCAGGACCATGAATGCGCCGGTCAGACCCGCGCGCGCCAAGACAAGGAGAGATTCGAGTGACGCACCCTCATACAACATTCGGCGTGCATCGGAGATCATCGAGAAGAGAATGAGCAGCAGGAAGAAGATCCAGACGGAAAGTGGAAGCACCTTGCCCACGATATAGTTCTTGCGATCGTTGCCCGTCGGGGCACTCGAGTGAGCGCTTGCAGAGCTATCCTCTGGTTCAGGAATTTTGTGATATTTCTTCATACGTTCCTCATTTGGTTACAGACATTCCCCTCTGCGGCATTATCGTCAGGCGATCGGTCACAACCATTTGCCGCAGTACAATACAAGCGATCGCGATGACAATGCCGGCTAAGACATCGACGAGATAATGCCCGCCTTCGGTTAGCGTTGAAATAAGCACGGTGGCAGTGATTACGATTGCAATCGGAAAGAGCCAGCGGAAATCTCTGAAACACCAAGCGAGCGTTATGGCAAAGCAAGTGTGAAACGAAGGGAAGGTCACAAGCCCTTGCATCTGGCCAAGCTCGATTAACCGGTAGCTGCCATTTCGTAAACCCTCGTAGTGCTCGATATGCCAAAGTCCGGCGTTAGGATTCAGGTTGTTGAACAGCGTAGGCTCGGGCGCGTGATAGGCATAGGCACCTGCCGCAGGGAAGAGCCCCGCTAGTACGATCGTGACCAAGGAAGTCATCACGTAGAGATCGCAAAGCTCCCGGAGTCTCGAAATCTTCATGGTCATGCTCAAGAGCAAGATGATCGCGACCAGTTGAACGACTGCGCTGTGATAAATCCATGTTAATGTTCTTCCGATCAAAGGGTGCGAGTTCACCCAACCTAGAAATGCCTTCCAGTCGAAGCCAATCGCAGCGTCCCATTGCGCCAGTTCCCGGTCATAAAGCGGGAAATTAAAACTCGTTATCAAATAACTCAAAACCGTGATCGTTGCCGTGTAGATCACAAAAAACAAAGTCGTGCAGATTCCTGCACCACACATCATCCGAACATGAGGAGCGGCGCGCCGCTTTCCATAGTAGTGAGTGGCGATCAGAACGCCGATCGGATAGGAGACGGGCCATAACTGGTAAGGCCACCTGAATGAGAAACCGGACGACATGATCCAGATGATGCATACGATGATGATCGATCCGGCAAGCAGCCATATCGTAAGGCAAGGCGTCAAATACGATTGATCGGCAGCGGCCCGGCGGTCACTTTCTGCCGATTCTGGTTTGAAGGTTGCTAAACCGTATCGTGCTGTTGCTTCATGTCTCATCGATGTTGCGGTTTTCTTTCCGATAAATACGGTATTTCGCCATCTTTCGATAAACCGTCATTCGCGACCAGTGTAGCTTCTGGGCGGCCTTGCTGATATTCCAATTGGTGGAGATGAGTACAGAAAGCAAAGGATAGCGCTCGTCCGAGGAAATAGACTGGGTTTCAGTCACACGGCGGCGGAACTGCTCGGGCAGGTCCGTAAATAAAATTTGCCCGCAGCGAAAGCTGACCTCCGGACATTGGCGGCACGAGTCGCTGGAGCTGCGATTTTGACTGCAGCGAAAGTTGCCGACCGTAGCCTCTACAAGATTTTTAAGTTCTCGAACATTGCCCGGCCAATCGTAGCGGAGCAAGGCTTCCGCGGTCTCTTCAGTAAAGCCTTGGACGTGACGTCCGAATTGTCGGTTAAAATCACCGACATAGTGATCGCACAGGGAAGGGATATCCTCCTTGCGGTCTCTTAACAGAGCCAGGTGGATTCCGGCGACATTGAGCCGATAATAGAGATCTTTTCTGAACGTCTTTTCTGAGACTGATTGTTCCAGGTCTTTATTGGTGGCGGCGATGAATCTGACGTTCAGGGGAATGTTCTCTTTTCCCCCCAGGCGTTGGAGCTCCCGGCTTTCGATCACGCGTAGAATCTT
>Ga0105092_10001920_pt1 | contig 11046 bp, 11 predicted proteins | sample PPLLak2March2015_FD_87021 | JGI IMG/M metagenome (GOLD analysis project Ga0105092, IMG submission 87021) | Freshwater sediment microbial communities from Prairie Pothole Lake near Jamestown, North Dakota, USA - PPLs Lake P7 Core (1) Depth... | ecosystem: Environmental > Aquatic > Freshwater >... | reverse complement strand
TAATTTGTGAATGTTCTATTTTATGTTCACTATGATTGATTATCGAACCTATCGCCCCATAAGATTTTACAATTTCAGGTATGATAAAACCCGTTGTCGCCCCGAGGGATGCATCGTCTACATGTTGGCTTACTATTGGAACTTTAATTTTGGATAGGGTCAAAATACTAGAAGGTGGTGGAGCAATGATGATTTCCTTATGATTCAACAGTGATACGTTTTTTGCATCTTTAACAATCTTTATTGAATTATCTCCCGATATCTCAGTGTAATTTTTGAGATTTATTACCAGTGGATTTGCAAAAGTGTTCATAATAAAATTTTAGGAGAGGTCTTCAAACTTGCTGTTTAGTTTTTCCATCCTAGCTTCGTAACCCTTGTTATATTCAAGTTCATCCGGAACAAGTGTAGCGGGATGAATAAATCCTTGATTTCTCATAATCATTGCTCTTTCTGAAGCCCATAGCCTTTGCAGATCCCAATCTGACGTTCCAAAACCATCATGTGGTCCAGTAAAAAGTCCATTATGCATACTAAACACAAGACACGATACAATTGGAATGGCATAATTCAAACTGGCGGCTGAATTGAGCTTAACTGGCATTAATGGCATGTGATGGCTTCCTCTTGTATTTCCTGCAACATAATGAGGATTATTGAATGCGCTTCCTGCTTCTTCAGTTGCAGGAAAATTTTTCTGAGTTCTCACTATTGCAATCGGATCATCTTTACCAACATAAGTTCCTGCAATGTTATGCAATCTATCAGTTGATGCAGAAACTATTTGTTCTCCATCGGATGATAAAATCGAGTGCACCACATACCTACCAGGATACATCAAAGCCGTTTCCAATTCTGGCTTATCTTGCCATAATTTTAGGCCCGCAACTTTGCCTGTCATAACATCCATTATTCGAAACTTAACTCCCTCTGCCAATCTTTCATTTATTAACAAGCCAGTACTACTTCTTGCATCTACAAACATTCTCCACAACGGAAAATTAAAAGCGCCTGGTTCTGTCTTATCAGCAGCAAAAACACAAAATACTTCACTAGGCCTTTCTTCTATATCCAATTCAGCGACCCCGGGACCCATACCTCTCACATTCCCCGAAAAGGCGTCTTTCAACAAATCTTGTCCAGCTCCATACAAACCCTGATCCTTTGCAATTTTAGTTCCTTCTGTGAATGCATTCCATGCCATTTTATGAATTTCTTTGCTGTCTGTTCCTCTCGTATGTGCCATAATAATATGTATGTCATCTCCGGTATATCCAATGTAATAATCCAGTAACAATTTAGAGTTCTCTTTTACCACTTTGTTAACCGCTTCTACTAATTCATCACTCGGTCTAGTATGGCCACCAATGGCTCCAATATCCGCTTTTATTGCAGAAAGTGTAATTTTCATATTCCGTAGACTATTAAATAGATGGAGTTTAAAATTCTTATGATTTAGGTTTTTGCTTCACTCTTCACTCCTAAAGAATCCCTATGGAATAAAATAAACTTGATTCAATAGGGAATACTTAATGTCTACTCGTATAACCAACAACGAATATACCCGTTTTTGTGATTTATCACGGGTGGATCATTACGACATTTTTCTTTTGCATAAGGGCAACCATCATAGAATTTACATCCCGTCTCTTTTCTAATTGGTCCTTGTGATTTTTCGTTCAGGTCTTTCGGTCTATTTTCCTTATGTTTAATATTCGGAATTGAAGTTACAAGTTTTTCTGTGTAAGGGTGCTTTGGGTTTTTATAAATTTCATAGGATTTTCCCAGCTCAACTATTTGTCCACGATACATTATAGCTATAGTTTCTGATACTTCTGATATGACTCCTAAGTCATGGGAAATGAATACTATTGACATATTGCGATCTCTTTTTAATTTCTTTAGGAGGTTGATGATCTGAGATTGTACCATAACATCCAACGAGGTAGTGGGTTCATCTGCGACCAATATCTTGGGGTTCAGTAACAATGCCATTGCTATTGAAATTCGTTGCTTCATGCCGCCACTCAATTCATGAGGATACTTTTTCGTAATGCTAGGTTCTAAGAGAACACTTTTCAAAGAATCTGCAATTACTTCCAGGTCGTCCGTAGAGTAACCATGTTGGTGCAAGATTTCCTTCATTTGTGATCCAACAGTAAATACTGGGTCTAAGCAATTAAGGGCTCCTTGAAAGATCATTGAAATTTCCTTCCATCTGATCGTTTTATCAAATTCATCATCTGATATCTTGGTAATGTCTTGAGCATCTAGAATAATTTGACCATCAACGATTTTGCCGGGGTATGGAACTGATCGTAAAAGGGCTGCTCCTAATGTACTCTTTCCACATCCAGATTCACCCACAATTCCTATGGATTGATTTTTTTCAAGACTAAAACTAACATCATCAACAGCCTTAACTATACCAAAATGGGATAGATAATAAACACTTAAACTATTTACAGTAAGAGCAAAATTCAAACAAGTCTTAATCGATCTTAACCGTATAAGTATCTATTTTATAGAATCTAATTTGGTCTATCCCCACCTATTGGACATATATATGGTAAAAATATTAGACAACCTGATGATTAGTTGAAAGTACCCATTTGCATATTTGATGCCAAGACAGGAGTTTTGTGTCCAAAATGTGAAAGCAGGCTGAAAAATGGGGAGCTATCCACTATTGACGTAGAATCTTCGATCAAACTTATCAAACTCTCACATAAGAATCAAGATATAGATAAATTGAATTTAATAGGATCTCAAAAGATTAATGAAGATTATGTGCTTATTTTAAAGGATTCAAACGTAAGTCAAATAAACTCTAATGATAAATTAATGAGTTCGGTTGAAAAGGAATTCAACGGAAAAGTATGGTTTGTTGAAGCGAATAGCTCGATTAGAAAGTTTCTAGAAAATCTCTTCTATCCAATAAGAATTTTGAAAACTAACATGATTTGGTTGCCGGATGGGAACCAGGTAACACAAGTTACTATTGAGAGTAAAGATTACGAAAAATTTTTTAATATAATTGAAAAAATAAAAAAAATTGTAAATGAAATTAGAAAAGTAGAACTTGTTGTTGAGATCGCAGGAAAGTAATAGATTGCAACATGAGTATTCTATGAACAGAACATTTGCTTCATCAATCGACAAAAACCACATTGGTCAAAATCTAACATTCGTTGGATGGCTTGAAGATTTCAGAGATATGGGAAAAATTGGATTCATAAGCGTTAGAGACATGACTGGAAACTTTCAGGGAGTACTTACTGGAGAGCTGCTATCAGGTCTTAGGGAAATACCAAGGCAAAGTATTATCGTGGTAAATGGAACTATTCAAGATACCAGAGCAGAGAATTTTCAGGTCGAAGTTAGAGTAGAAAAAGTGGAACTTTTGTCAAGGGCAATAAACCCACTTCCGATTGATCCTACCGGAAGGGTCAAATCATCATTGGATAAGAGACTAGATTCGAGAGCCCTAGATTTGAGGAACTTTAAGATTTCTAATATTTTTAGAACGAGATCATATGTACTTCATTTAATTCGAGAATTCCTATATTCAAAGATGTTTGTGGAGGTTAATACTCCGAAAATAATTGGAACTGCCACTGAGGGTGGTGCGGATCTTTTTGGCTTTGAATATTTCTCAAAGAAGGCATTTTTAGCCCAGAGTCCACAGTTATACAAGGAACAACTCACTCTGGGACTTGAAAGAGTATTTGAAATTTCTTCATATTTTAGAGCTGAACCATCACATACTGTAAGACATCTTTCAGAATTTGTAAGTGTAGATTTGGAAGCCGCATTCCTTGAATATGGTGATATTATGGATACTGTTCAAGATTTGATTATTTCAACAATAAATGATTTGTATGTAGATTATGATAAACAGATGACATATTTTGAAAATAAACAGGACATTATGGTTGATAAGATTCCAAGAATAACGTATGAAAAGTGTCTGGAGGATTTGAAAAGCCTAGGCGAAAAAATAGAATTTGGGGATGATCTTTCTGATCCGGCATTAAAAAAACTTGGTGAGATCTATTCCAAATTTTATTTCATAATTGATTGGCCAGCCAAACTAAAACCATTTTACATACTTGAACATGATAAAAAATCTGAGCTTTCAAGGTCATTTGACCTGCAATATGGGTATTTAGAAATTGTTTCTGGGGGAACCAGAGAGCACGATTCTGAAAGATTAAAAAACAAGTTACTTGAAACAGGACTTAACCCAAAGAGTTTTTCTGATCATTTACAAACATTTGAATGGGGAATGCCTCCACATTCGGGATGTGGTCTTGGTTTTGACAGGTTCATAATGATCCTCACTAACTCCACAAACATTAGAGAAGTTGTTCTCTATCCTAGAGACACTGAGAGGCTTAGTCCTTAGATATCTTAATTTTTATTTCTTTCAAGCAATCTTGTACTAACAAAAATGCCCTGTATGTCGACTTTGATACATCATATATGAGCCATATCACCGGATTAATCTTCATGAAAGTCAGGTCAGTATCAGAGGGATTTGATCCCTCTGAATGTGAATGGTACACACCAACAACATCCAGTCCATTATCAGATGCCCATTTGTAGACTTTCATAAGTTCATCGGAGTCCATGTGAAACGAGTATTCTGACTGCGCCTTATTTTCCATTTTCTTTAGTACTTTGACATGGTATTCATCATCAACTATACTTCCCAAAAGTAGAGAGCATGACTCATTGGGGAAATCCTCTTTAGTGGATCGTATTAAGGTGTCAATTTGGTTTTCAGTAATTAGTAATGTTATTTCAGACATATATTTAATTTTCCACACCAGTGATTGGTAACGCCTATCTTATATTTGATTAATATCAGAAACCTTGTTCACATTATATTTGGTAACTTTTTTTTGCACTTTCACTCTAGGTCCATTTTACCCTACTATTATTTTTCCCTTCATATGAGGGTGCAAGGTACAGAAATAATCATATTGCGTTTCCTTAAGTGTCATAGCATCAAGAATGAACGTCGCATTTGGCATAATGGTCTTTGAATCGAATGTTTTACCATCATCTATTAAACTTGTTATCGTGTGGGGAACATTATCATTGTTGATCCACTCTATTCCTCCATCTTTTGGTACTGTAACATTGGCCGGTTCAAAACTGGGATTTCCAGGTGCTGACGAGCCAGGAAGAATAGTAGATTTCACGGGATTTGTAATAGTTCTAACAGGATTGGTTTGATTTTGGCTTGCCTCGACGTTATCAATGTTTTCTTGTTCGGCCTTTGGTGTAACCAAGCCAAATACATAAAACGTAGATGCACCTACTATCGCCGATGCTACAAATATCACTGCTATAGCCTTAAAGTATGGTGTCCTTTTGTATGATGCCACAGTAAGTACGGTAGCAGGTATTGCTATTATCATCATCAACCCAATATAGGCAAAGATACTGGGGATTCTAGTACTAACCGTTACGGCGGCCGCTAGACCAAACGTAACGAGGAAACCCAAAGTAATGAATGTAGCAGATTTGGCTTTTCCTGACGTAGGAAATCCATCTTTAAAAATTCCGGCAGCCAAAAATATCAATCCGATAAACATGGTGAGAATGCTAACGGCATGCATTCCTTCCGTAAATGTATGCGCAATCCCTGAAAGTGAAATACCTACCCCGACAATACCAATACATGTAAGTCCTATTCCTGGAGTTATAAGATCCCAATCAGACATTCTTTACTACGTGAACTCAAGCTCACATAATTAATCTTTTCTTGTACCAGAGTACAATATTTTGCGTTTTTCCAAAATTGAATATTTATCAATCGAAGCCCCAAGTCAAGGAAAACGGACATACTTTTGAAATAATAACTAAAAGTTGTTCAAAATTTTCCATCAGTGAGACAAAGAGTACGAAATAGTTCCAAACATTTCCAAACTGAATGGACGGAAAAAAAATCATACCAAAATCTATTGAGGATTATGTCAAAGCACTTATATTCAAGCAAGATAAGCTTACCATCGTATTTACAAATAAGAGGGTTTGAAAATGCCTAATACTGGTATAGTAAAATATCATGTTAAACTTAAATTTGAAGTTGATGGGATAGTAGAGAAGGCCGACATTATTGGCGCAATATTCGGCCAGACAGAGGGATTACTAGGCCCCGAGATGAATCTAAACGAGCTACAGAAAGTATCAAAAGTTGGGAGGATTGAGGTAAATGTTGATACCAAGTCCAATACAACCAAGGGGGATGCTTTGCTTCCAATGAGTACCGACATATCCACCGCCGCATTGATATCTGCTGCAATTGAAAGCATAGATAAAGTTGGACCATTTCAGGGTAAGTTCCTGCTAGTGGGAATAGATGACATAAGAGCTATCAAGAAAAAAGTTATCGTGGATAGAGCCAAGAAAATAATCCAAGAATGGGCGACAAAGACAATAAGTGAAGGAGAAGAAATGTTGCGGGATGTGTATGACGCAAGTAAACCCGGAAAACTCACCTCGTTCGGAAAAGCGCAGCTAGCATGTGGTACAGGGGTTTTCGAATCACCGGTCATCATTCTTGTGGAAGGTAGGGCTGACGTCATTAACCTTTTGCGTGCAGGTTTTGATAACTCGATTGCCATTGAGGGAGCTAAAATTGACGAAACAATTACCAACTTGACATCGGGAAAGAAAGTTATAGCATTTCTAGATGGTGATAGAGCTGCTGACTTGATTTTAAAGGAATTACAAGGACTTGTTAAGATTGACAAGGTTCTAAGAGCCCCGACTGGTAAAGAAGTAGAAGAATGTACTCCATTGGAAATAACAGAGATACTTAAGGATGTAATTGAACCTACAGTGGAACAATATGAAGTTCCAATTCAACATCAGAAGGGCGTAAAGAAGTCAAAAACTTATGAGAACAATAATTTGGCTTATCAAGAGCCTTCAAATTTCAATAATGGTGAAAAATTAAAAGATGATCCTCAAATAACCAGCGCAGTCAAGGAAGTGTATCCACAAATTAATGAGACGTTAGAGGCAATGATCTTGGATAATTCTATGCAAGTATTGCTGAAGGTACCAGTATCGGAAATAATCAAAAGATTGGATTCTTTAGAAGGGGCTAGATTTCTGGTGATGGACGGAATTATCACTCAACGACTAATAGATGCTGCATACAGAGCAGGAATTGAGTATGTAGTAGGGCATAGAATGGCCGAATTGAAAAAATCACCAGAAATTACAGTTAGGACCTTTGATCAGATAGGTATTGGCAACTAAAGAACGATGCAAGATTTAAAGTCTGAATACGTAATAACCCTAGCTAAACTACTACTTAAGGGAGCAAAGGATAATTTTATTGAATTTACCAGTACTGACATAGGAATTGAAATAAACAAATCACAGCAGGCAGCTTCAAAAATAATTTTAGAATTGCAAGAAATGAAATATGTAGAGCGTGTCAAGAAAGGACATGGTTATATGATCAGAGTAACAGAAGAAGGTCTATCTGCTGTCAAAAAGATGTCAGAGTTCCTTCACATGGCATTAGATTCATCACCCGGAAATGTTCATTTTAATGGTACATTAGTCTCTGGGATGGGGGAAGGTAAGTACTACATGAGCCTTGAAGGATATCGCAAGCAGTTTAAGAAAAAAATTGGGTATATCCCATTCCCGGGTACTTTGAATATTAGAATGGTTGATCATCTATCATTAGAAAACAGAGAAAAAATTGAAAGCTTTCGTTTTCATTTTATAGATGGATTCAGAGATTCTGAACGAACTTACGGGTGGGTTAAATGTTATCCTGTAATTATTAATGGGAACGAAAACATTCAATCAGATCTGTTAATACTCGAACGAACACATCATGATAACGACATGTTAGAAATTATAGCTCCCGTTAATATCAAACAAGTACTTCGACTAAAGAACGGTGATAATGTTAAGGTTACCTTGCAGACCTCAAAAAATAAGACAGAATCATATGTCATAAATTGAATGACCCAATTCTTCTTTGATCTGAGTGCTTTTAGATCCGGGTATTGGCGTATTTAGGCGAATTATTCTTGTATTTATTCCCCTTTTTGAACAATTGACAGCTATCTCCTTCTCAGTATGTATTTGATCGTATCCTAATGCAATAATATCTGGCTTTACAAATTCAACAGTATCATAAAGAGTTCCTTCTCTTCCAATTATCGCATAATCAACAAACCTAATTGACGAAACCAATTCTCTTCTAAGAATTTCGTCATGGTATATTTTTCTCTGTTTGTTTATCTTGAGTGCAGTTGAGCTTCTTGCCACCACCACGACCAATACGTCACCCTGGCTCTTTGCGTCCATTAATGTATGAATATGACCAGGATGAACAATATCAAATACCCCTCCAATCAATACAATCTTTAGTAATCCTCTACCAAGGAAAGTTAATCTGAGTGTGTCAGATTTTTCTACAAAGCCATTTTTTGTCATTTCATCAATTTTGAGTTTAAACATTTCATCCGATATTGTAGTCCGATCCTTCAGATACTCTAACGGCAAAATTTTTGAATCAAGCGAAGAGACATAAATGGCTGTCAGAATAGCTTTGTCCGAAGGTTCTATCATAAATTTAACATTATTAAAGTAGTAATGTCTATTTAGTTCTATTCTCAAAATATCATGTTCTTTAAACAAGAAACTTTTGACCAAATCCATCGACAAGTTAAGCTTTAAGCCCTGGAATGTCATTAAGTCCCAGAATACGATTAAATTCAGGATTGACGAGGGTGCAAGGGCCAAATGTTAGAGTCAAAGGTAGGTTCGCCGCGCTTGATTTTGTAGCAAGACTAATATCTAAATAATGTAAATTAAAAAAAACAGTAGATGACAATATCGCAAGTAGGTGCATATCCCTTATCAAAGGGGATCAAGATTTCCACAGTTGATAGTAAACAAATTGTAAGTGGGACTGCCTTGATAAAGCGTGGTTTTGCTCACATGCAAAAACACGGTGTAATAATGGATGTAACTAATGTAGAGCAAGCTCAAATAGCTGAGGATGCCGGAGCTGTAGCAGTCATGGTTTTAGATAAACTCCCTTATGATGTAAGACATGCTGGTGGAGTAGCCAGAACTGCTAGCGTAAAAGTAATCCAAGCAGTATTAGATTCTGTGAGTATACCCATAATGGCTAAATGCAGAATTGGGCATTCCTCGGAAGCCAGTATACTTGAGGAGACAGGCGTCGACATGATAGATGAGAGCGAAGTACTCAGTCCTGCTGATGAAAGCAGGCATATTTGGAAGTGGAATTATACAACACCTTTTGTGAACGGAGCCAAGAATTTAGGAGAGGCTCTACGAAGGATAGAGGAAGGCGCTGCATTGATAAGAACAAAAGGTGAACCCGGTACAGGAGATGTTTCACATGCGGTAACTCACATACGAATGGTAAACAATGAAATCAGAAAATTAAAGGGAATTTACGATAATAATGATGATCAAGAACTAATCAAGATTTCGAGGGAGATACAATCTTCCTTTGAGATCGTTAAAGAAACAGGAAGGCTTGGAAGACTTCCTGTTGTAAATTTTGCTGCTGGAGGAATATCTACACCAGCAGATGCGGCACTGCTAATGAAGCTTGGTTGTGATGGAATTTTTGTAGGTTCGGGAATATTCAAAGCAGAAGATCCGCTTGAAAGAGCTAAAGCCGTTGTTATAGCAACTACCTATTTTGACGATCCCAAGACAGTCCTTGAAGCACAAAAAATGATTGATGAGAAAAAATCAATGCTTGGTCTTGACACAAAGAATTTAGATTTAAGGATGCAAGAAAGAGGACCTACAATTTGAATAACGAGTTACTCATTGGAGTATTGGCTCTTCAAGGGGATGTAGAAGAAAATATCAAGGCAACAACAGATGCATTAAGGGAGATGAACCTGAAAGGCAAAGTAATTTCAGTTCGTTACCCTGACGAGATATTGAAAGTTGATGGATTGATTATTCCTGGAGGTGAGAGTACTGTGATGGGTCTATTACTCTCGATAAAGAATGGGTTGTTAGACTCTATAACCAAAGTACTACAAAATAGAATACCCATTATGGGAACATGTGCAGGTATGATAGTTTTGGCAAAAAAGTCATATGATAAAGTTGTCGGAAACAAGAAACAATTATTGTTAGGTGCTTTGGATATTGAAATAGAGAGGAATTCATTTGGAAGGCAGTATGATTCATTTGAGTCTACCCTCGAAATTTCCGGAATAGGAAACGATTTTAAGGGAATTTTTATACGCGCACCTACCGTAATTTCCACCGGCTCACATGTTCAAATTTTGAGCAAATTTGACGGAAAAATAGTAGCTGTCCAGCAAGAAAACATTATTGGGACTTCCTTTCATCCAGAATTATCTGGTGATAATAGAATGCATAGATTGTTTATTGAGTTGATAACAAAATGGAAGAAGGCAAATAACCATCAGTAAGGATTTTGGTAACAATAATTATTTGGTGCGCATTAAATTAAGTGCAGAACCAGCTTTGAACCATTCTATTTGAGATGAGTTGTAGGAATGGCTTAACATGAATTCATCATTAGTAGTGTTACTGTGGTGTATAATACCTCTAAGATATTTACCCTCCTGGAAATTTTTAAGGTCTAATAAGCTTAGCCTGTCATCCTCTAAAATCTTGTCATAGTCTGCAGGGTCCACGAATGTAAGAGCTAGTATTCCTTGTTTTTTCAAGTTTGTCTCATGTATCCTTGCAAAGCTCTTTGCAATGACGGCACAACAGCCAAGATAGCGCGGAGTCATAGCCGCGTGCTCTCTACTGCTCCCTTCTCCATAGTTATTATCTCCAATTATTACCCATCTTATTCTTCTTGACTTGTATTCACGTGCTATCTTAGCCAACAATTCTATCTCTTGATTCAATGTGTTCTTACCTTTTCCCACTTGATCTTGATGAAAGGCATTAACGGCACCAAGGAGAAGATTATCACTTATCTTGTCTAGATGACCTCTGTACATTAACCACGGACCAGCTGGT
>Ga0105092_10001919_pt1 | contig 11051 bp, 8 predicted proteins | sample PPLLak2March2015_FD_87021 | JGI IMG/M metagenome (GOLD analysis project Ga0105092, IMG submission 87021) | Freshwater sediment microbial communities from Prairie Pothole Lake near Jamestown, North Dakota, USA - PPLs Lake P7 Core (1) Depth... | ecosystem: Environmental > Aquatic > Freshwater >... | reverse complement strand
CGCCACCAGGGGGAGGACCTGACCATCATCGCCTACGGGGCCATGGCCCATATCGCCATGGAGGCTGCGTCTTTGCTCGAAGAGCTGGACATAAGCCCCGAGGTGATCGACCTGCGCAGCCTGAAGCCACTCGACTGGCCCACCATCGAGGCGTCGGTGAAGAAGACCTCACGTGCCCTGATCGTCTACGAAGACAACGAGTTCGTTGGATACGGCGCCGAGCTGGCGGCCCAGATCGCCGATAAGACATTCGAATGGCTCGATGCACCGGTGCGTCGCTACGCACTTCCCGACGTGCCGATCATGCCCTACGCCGGACCACTGGAGAACGAGCTCTATCCCACCCCGGAGGGCATCGTCCGCAAGGCCCAGGAGCTGGCGAAGTACTGACGTTCTGCGTTTCGCGTTTTCCGTTCTACGTTGTGCGTGAATGTCGCTTCTGAATCACCTCTCCACAATTGCCGGTGGGGCCTTCGCCGAGCTCGGCTTGGCCCCCGAGCTGGGCGAGACGGTCCCTTCCCAGAGGCCGGAACTGGCCCAGTTCCAGGTAAACGGCGCCATGGCTGCAGGGAAGAGCACGAACCAAGCACCTCGGGACATCGCCCAGAAGGTGGCCGACCGACTCGCCCCACATCCTGACATCGCAAGCGTCGACGTGGCCGGCCCCGGTTTCATCAACATCACACTGACCGACGCCGCCATCGCTCGCGTCGCCTCCGTGGACGCCGTCGACCCCTATCTCGGTTTTCCGGTGACCGACGATCCGGAAAACGTCGTCGTCGATTACGCCGGCCCGAACGTGGCCAAGGCGATGCATGTCGGCCATCTCCGGGCCACCATCATCGGAGACTCGCTCGCCCGACTCTTCTCGTTCGCCGGGCACAAGGTCATACGCGATCCGCATTTCGGCGACTGGGGCTTTCAGATGGGCTTGCTCATCGCCGCCATTGCCGACGAGCAGCCGGACTTGCCCTATTTCGACCCAGGGGCCACCACCTATCCATCGAAGTCACCGGTCACGCTCGACGACCTGCAACGGATCTACCCGGAAGCTTCGGTTCGAGCCCGTATTGACGACGACTTCGCCGATGACGCCCGTCGAGCCACGGTTCGTCTCCAGCAGGGTGATCCCGGGTATCTCGCCCTCTGGCGCCACATGAAATCGGTGTCCGAAGAGTCCCAGCGCCAGGACTTCGCCGACCTGGGAGTCACCTTCGACCTGTGGTTCGGGGAGTCCGACGTGCACGACAGGCTCGGACCGCTGGTCTCCTCCTTGCGCGAGTCCGGGGTGGCCGAGGAGTCCAAGGGCGCGATCGTGATACGGATCGGGGAGGACGAAGACAACCGGGACATTCCGCCCCTGATCCTCGAGTCGTCCAGTGGCGGGTTCCTCTACAGCACGACAGACCTGGCCACGATTCAGATGAGAACGGAGGAGCTGAGGGCCGATCTCGTCCTCTACGTGGTCGATCGGCGACAGGCGGACCATTTCCTCCAGATCTTCCGGGCGGCAGCGAAGGCCGGAATCGTCCCCGAGGGAACCAGATTGGAGCACATCTGGTTTGGGACCATGAACGGGCCTGACGGCAAGCCGTTCAAGACACGGGAGGGAGGAGTGGTCCGCCTCTCCGACGTGATCGAGATGCTCACCGAGGCCGCTCGGCGGCGGCTCGACGAGGCGCATCTCGCTGAGGACTACCCGGAGCAGGAGAGATCGAGAATCGCCTCGATGGTCGGTGTGGCTGCCCTCAAATTCGGCGATCTCATCAACAACCGCACCTCGGACTATGTCCTCGACCTGGACCGGTTCAGCTCCTTCGAAGGGAAGACCGGGCCATATCTCCAATACGCGGCAGTGCGGATCAAGTCGATCCTGCGCCGGGCGGAAGCGGAGGGGGTCGAGCAGGGCCCGCTCCAGGCCCCGACGGTCGATGCCGAGCGCGAGCTTATGCTCGATCTTCTCCGTCTCCCCGAGGTGGTCGGGCGTGCCATCGCCCTGCGTTCACCGAATCATGTCGCCGAGTTCGCCTTCGAGGTGGCGGGCCGTTTCAACCGGTTCTATGACGCCTGCCACATCCTCTCCGAGCCGGACATCGCCCGGCGCGGCTCCTGGCTCTCCCTCGCCTCTTGGGCATTAGCCGCGCTCGAGCGCCTGCTGGATCTCCTCGGCATCGAAGTCCCCGATCGGATGTAGCCGTGTCGTTCGTCATCCGCCCCGCCCGGGCCGAGGACGTGGCATCGATCAGGCCCTGGACTCAGGACACCTTCAGTTGGGGGGATTATGTGCCCGAGATGATGAGCGGCTGGCTGGACGAGCCAGACTCGCTGGTCATCGTCTGCGTCTACGACGACGACAGCCCGGTTGCGCTGTCTCGGGTGCAGCTTCTCTCCCCGGCCGAGGCCTGGCTAAGCGCCACCCGAGTCCATCCCAACCAACGACGGTCGGGCATGGGGATGGCCATGAACGACCATGCTGTCGAATGGGCCAGGTCGCAAGGGGCGCTTGTCGCCCGCCTCGTCATCGAAGAATCCAACCAGGCAGCCCGCGGCCAGGTGCTGCGGTCCGGCTACCGGGAGGGAAGTCGCTGGGCCTACGCCACCGCCCACCAGTCGGTCGGGCGACGGCTCCCACAGGACCAGCGTCTCAGGCCGGCAGCCACCGTCGATGCCGACGCCGCCTGGACCTTCTGGTCACAGAGCGATCTCGCCCAAGCCGCACGCGACCTCATCTCGATAGGTTGGCGCTGGAGAAAAGCCTCCCGACAGGATCTGGAGTCGGCCGTTGCTGCCCACACCCTCTATCAGAGCCCGGGAGGATGGGTCATCGCCGAGGCCGATGAGGAGGGGATCTCGGCACGCTGGCCCGCAACCACGGCTCCGGACGCTCCACTGCTCTTTCAGGGGCTGCGCGACCTGTTGCGTGATCGGGGCGGGGGTCGGATCGGGGCCATGATCCCGATCACGGTCTGGAGCGTCGAGGCCTTGCAGCGAGAGGGCTTCGAGGTCCACCCGGCCCAGATCTTCACCAAGGCTCTGTGAAACCCCCTCCGGCCCTGGGGGCCACCTCCCCCAACGTCCTGGGGAGGAAATACTCAGGACACGATGGCCATCGTGGCCACGGCCCAAACCACGAACATGATGGGGATCTCGGTGGAGCGGAGCCAGTCGGGGCCCTCGGGATACCAGCGGGCAGCGAGGGCCACCGGAACGCCGAGAAGAGGCATGACGGTCATCCCGGCGACGCCGACCGCCCTGATTCCCGCAACCCCCGTGGTCACGGGCGACGGCAGCCCTTCAACCACGCCATCGACCAGACCGTGAACGAGCAGGAAGAGGAGGCCCACGACGAAGACGGCGATGATGCGGCCCAGGCCGACCTCCCAGAGTTTGAAGCCCACCAGTCGGCGGCCCCGTCCCAGCGGCCCTTCGGCGGCGACACCCAGGCAGAACAGACCGATGACCGCAAGCACCAGCGACGAGGCCAGCATCGCCCCGGTCGACAGGTCCTGGATCACGTTGACGATGTCGAAGCCGGCAAGCACGACCGAGACGGCCAGACCAACGAGCAAGCTCCCGATCACCATGAGTCCCACGTCGAGCATGGTCCCGAACGACCCATAGGCCAGGATCGCATAGCGCTTGGCCGCGGCGCGGCTGTCGACCCGGGCGATGTCGTCGGTCATCTCACTGCCTTCACCTCGGCGACCCTACCGGTTGGCCCGGCTGCCGCGATGGCTCGCAGGTACCACTCGATCGGATGCGCGATCTCGTAGTCGCGGCCCAGGGACGACCTGAGCTGCATCTCACAACCGGGGTTGGCGGAAGCAACCCTGCTCACACCGGTTGAACGTATCTGGGCCGCCTTTCGGTTTCCGAGTTCCTGCGATGCCTCGGGTTGCAGCACCGTGTACAGGCCAGCCGCGCCGCAGCACATCCCTGCCGGATCGATCTCGACCACCTCGTACCCACCCGCCTCGAGTATGCGCCTCGGCTCGATCGTCACCCGCTGCGCGTGTCGCAGGTGACAGGGGTCCTGGATCGCCATGGTTCCCGACCCTCCCCGAAGGGCGGGAAGCAGGCCCGTCTCGATGGCACGTGCCACTGCCACCGTGACGTCGAGAGTCCGGGTGCCGACTTTGTCACCGCCTTCGGCCCAATGCCCGTACTCACGGAGATGGGCGGAGCATCCGGCCGAGGTGACGACCACCTGGTCATAGCCGGACAGCACCGGCATGTTCCGCTCGGCGAGGGTGCGCGCAGCCTCCGCTTTGCCGTCGTGAGCGGCGAGGGCGCCACAGCACGTCTGACCCCGCGGCACCTCGACCCGGAACCCGGCCATCTCCAGCAACTCGATGGCGGCGTGATTGACCGGTCGGAACCATTCGTCCTGGATGCACCCGGCCAGAAGAGCGATGACACCCGAGACGCCGGCGCCACCTTCGTGGCCGAGCGTCGGACCTGGCCTCCCACCGAGAGGGCGCACGCCTTCGAAGAGCCGCCGATAGCGTCCCGACGCCAAGGAGGTGGCGCCGGTTGCCTGGGCCATGCGCAGTGCGCCCGACCCGAAGCGGAGCGATCGCCGGGAGCCGATGGCCGTGCCCAACAAGAACGATCGAAGCCGGTGGCCGAAATTTGGGCGTTGGGCGGCGATCTCGGCGCGGGTTCCCTCGAGTGCCCTCCCGTATGGAACCATCCCGGGGCAGACCGGCTCGCAGGCCCGACACCCGAGACAGAAATCGATCACGCCCTGAAAGGGCCGGTCGAGCTCGAGGACGCCGTTGTGCACCGCTTTCATCGCCTGGATTCGGCCGCGCGGAGATGCGGTTTCACGTCCGGTCAGGCGGTAAGTCGGACAGGCGGGAAGGCACAGCCCACATTGCACGCAGGCATTGAGCTCATCAGTGGTCGGGTGGTCCGAGGTCACCCAGCCCATCACAGCCCTCCAGGAAGACGGCCTGGGTTGAGGACGCGACCCGGGTCGAACTGCGCGATGAGACGACGCTGGATCTCCAGCCCCGGCGGCGGCGATCCCCAGGGATCGAGCCCGTTGAGGCCGCCGACAGGCGCCTCCATCGCCACCAGGGCACCGCCAGAGGCCTCCACCCACATGCGAAGTTCCTCCGCTCCATCCGCATTGCCCGAGGCGGCACGAATGTCGCCGGCGCCATGGACGGCCAGGTAGTCCCACCCACCAGGAAGTCGATCGATGGCAGGCGTGGTCAGGGCAGGTGGGACTCTCACTGACCATCGGAATGATCCCTCGGGATCGGCGGGCCATCGGTGGCCTTCGGCGACCTCGCCCCCGAGTCGCCCGCTGGATGCAACGACCTCCTCGGGCGTGCCCCAGAGAAAGACTTCGACCACGCCGTTTCGCTCGAGGACGGCGAGCGGCCGCTTCACCCGCTTGGCAGCCTCGATGTCATCGATGGCCACGGTCGCCGAGGCCGGCGGCTTCGGCCACAACTTGAGGCAAACCGAGGTGATGACACCGAGAGAGCCAAAGGCACCCACGACCAAACGGGGCAAGTCGTATCCCGAAACGTTCTTGACGACCCGTCCTCCGCCCCGAACCACCCGGCCGTCACCGGTCACCAGACGAACCTCGAGCATCCGTTCCCTGGTCCCGAGGAGGCGCGCCCGTCGCAGCGAGGAGACACCGGCGGAGATCACCCCGCCGACTGTGGATGCGCCAGGGACTTCGGGCAGGACGGCGGTCTGTGCGCGTGCGGCAAGCGCCGACTCCAGCTCGGCGACCGGAGTGCCCGCGCCGACGGTCACGGTCAGGTCGTCGGGGTCCCACTCCTCGATGCCGGCGAGGCTGTTCATCTCCACCACCAGAGCAGCATGTGGCGGCGATCCGTAACCCTGTCTCGTCCCGCCACCGACCACATTCACGACGCGTTGCTCCTCGGTGGCCGCTTTGAGGATCGTGGCCAGTTCCTCGACGCTGGAGGGAGCGATACGCTCGGGACCGCCCCCGGCGGCCCCGGTCATACCCAGGCCCCGTCCGGTATCTCCCGCTTCACCCCGCCGAAGTCGAAGCATCGTGAGCCCTCGGGAAGCACTTTCGCCGGGTTGAAGACGCCGGCGGGGTCGAAGGCCTCCTTCAGCCGGGCCTGGGCGTCGAGGTCGAGCTCGGTGAAATCGGCCCGCATCATGTCTCTTTTTTCCAACCCGATCCCGTGCTCACCCGACAGGGCGCCGCCACGGCTGAGACATGCGACGACCATCTCCTCCCCGGCCCGGTGAACCTTGTCCATCATCACCGGATCGGAGGCGTCGAAGGCCATGAGCGGGTGGAGATTGCCGTCACCTGCATGGAAGACGTTGTAAACGTCTAGCTCATACCGGTCGGCGATCGCCTGGATCTCTCCCATCGTCTCCACGAGACGGGAGCGAGGGACGACCGTGTCATGCAGGTAGTAATTGGGGGACACCTGGGCCACGGCCCCGAAGGCGGATTTGCGGCCCTTCCAGAGGATGGCGCGCTCGGCCTCGTCCCTGGCGACCTGGACATCACGCGCACCATTGGCAAGACCGATGCGTGAGATCAGGGCCGCTTCTGCCTCCACCGCCTCGGGCTCCCCCACCACCTCGGCGAGGAGGATCGCGGCGCAATCGCAGGGAAGACCCGCCCTGAGCCAGTTCTCCACGGCTGTCGTCATCTTCTGATCCATGATCTCCAGCGCGGCGGGCACCAGCCCCGAAGCGATGACGTCGGATACGGTCCGCGTCGCCCCCTCGAGCTCCTCGAAGTCGAGAAGCAGTGTTCTCACGTCCGCCTCGATGGGCAGGAGCCGCACCAGGGCCCGGGTCACAACACCGAGCGTCCCCTCGGAGCCCACGAGCAAACCCTTCAGGTCCAGACCCGGCATGTCGGGGGCCTGACCGCCGAGGACGAGCGTCTCTCCACCGGCCAGGACCACCTCGAGGCCCAGGACATGGCTGGTTGTGGCGCCCTCGGCCAGACAATGGGCCCCACCCGAGTTGTTGGCGACATTGCCACCGATCGTGCAAGCCGACTGTGAGGAGGGATCGGGAGCGAAGCTGAGGCCGAACGGCTCGGCTTCGTTGCTCAGGTCGAGGTTGATGACCCCGGCGCCGACCCAAGCGGTTCGGTTCTCCACGTCGATTTCGATGTGATTCATCGCGGTGGTGGACAGGACGATCCCCCCGTCGACGGGAATGGCGCCGGCGGCAAGACCAGTACCCGCACCCCGGGCGACGATCGGCACCCCGTGCTTCTCGGCCACCCTTACCACCTCGGCCACGTCCTCGGTGGTTTGGGGGAACACGACACAGGTCGCCTGACCGTGCATCAGGGATGCATCCCTCGAATAGAGATAGAGCTCGACCGGTTCCTCCAGCACCCGATCATCACTCAAGACACCACGAAGATCCCCGACGAGGCTCACAGGATGAGGGTAGTTGGGGTGGGGCTCAGGGTTGCCCCCACCCTCCGCCTCCCGGAGTGAGCACGAGGAGGCGGTCGCCGGCTTGCACGGGAATCGTGCATTTGGAGGGAAGACGTTCACGACCGCCATTGCGCTCGATGAGCCAGTCCTCGCCCGATGCCCCCGGCTCGCCCCCCGCCAATCCCCAGGGGCGATGCCGCCTCCGCTCACCCATCAGGGAGAGAGTCGCGTCGGCCATGAACAAGATCTCTCGCTCGATCCCCTCACCACCGGGGAACCGGCCCTCGCCACCGCTACCCCGGCGCAGGGTGTAGCGGTCCACCCGAAACGGATAGTGGGTGTCGAGTGCCTCGATCGGTGTGTTTTCGGTGTTCGTCATACCGGTGTGGATGCCCGACTGGCCGGCTCGCCCGGGCCGACCTCCCTGCCCGCCTCCGACCGTCTCGTAGTAGGCGAAGTCGTCGTTGCCGACCAGGATGTTGTTCATGGTTCCCTGTGAGGCCGCGGGGACCCGATCGGGGGCAGCTTGGGCCAGTGCCCCGAGGAGGACGTCGGCGATGCGCTGGCTGGTCTCGACGTTGCCGGCGGCCACCGCTGCCGGCGGATCGGCGCTGACAACCGACCCCGACGGAGCGATAAGAGTCAGGGGCCGATAGCAGCCGCCGTTGGCGGGGATGGTGGGATCGGTCGCCACCCGAACCGCGTAGTAGAGGCACGACCTGGTCACCGCCTCCACGGCATTGAAGTTGGCCGCGACCTGTGCATGGCTTCCGGTGAAATCGGCCGTGAGCCGCCCATCGGCGATCGTCATTACGACATGGATGGCGACGTCGCTGTCGCCGAGCTCCATGAAGTCGGTGAACGCGTAGGCCCCGCCGGGCAAATGTCGAAGTGCAGCAGTCATCCGCCGTTCCCCGTAAGCGAGAAGAGACGCCGCCTGCGATCGGAACGACTCCGCACCGATTCCCGAAACCAGCTCCGCCATTCGGCTCGCACCAACTGCATTGGCCCCGACCTGCGCCTCGAGATCCCCCCGCCGCTCCCAGGGCGTGCGGGAGGCGGAGATGAACGGCTCGGCGAACTCGGCTGCCCACCGCCCCGATTCGAACGCGACGACCGGTTGGACTCGATGACCCTCCTGATCGATTGTGACCGCATGGGCCGGCATCGAACCTGGTGCCTCGCCTCCGACATCGGCGTGATGGGCCCGATTGGCCACCCAAGCCACGTGTCTGGTGCCGACGAAAACCGGGGCGACGAGGGTCAGGTCGTTGAGATGAGTGCCGCCCTCGAAGGGATCGTTGACTGCGTACTGGACACCTGGGGCGGGCTCGAATCGGGCCAAGCACGCTGCAACCGACTGCGGCATCGACCCGAGGTGAACCGGGATGTGCTCTGCCTGGGCCAGCATCTCGCCCTCGGGAGTGAACACGGCCGCCGAGCAATCGGCCCTCTCCTTGATGTTGGGCGACAGCGACGATCGCCGGAGCACCGTCCCCATCTCGTCGGCCACCGAGGCGAGACGATGACGGGCCACCTCCAGGCCTATGGCGTCTGGGGTCATGATCTGAGGAGGTGTCCGATGTGTCTCGTTGCTTCGCGGTAGGCCAGCCCGGAGAGGCCATCGTGATGAGCTATGACGAACCCAGCCACGGCTTCGGGATCGACCCGTGCGTACTGACGGAGGGCCCAGCCAATCGCCTTCCGGATGAAGAACTCCTTCTCGAAGCTCCGTTTGTCACAGAATCGGAACAGCCTGACTGCATCGGTGCGCTCCTTGGCCCCGACCTGGCAGATGATCGCCGACCGCCTCAGCCACATATCGTCGTCGTCGATCCAGGTGTCGACCGCCGGCCATACCTCACGCGGATGCCCGACGACGAGATCACAGATGAGATGAGTCGCCACCTCGTCGACGAGGTCCCACCATGCGCCCTCCACGATCAGCCGTCGATACAGCGAGAGCGCCTCGGGCGTCACATAGGCCTCGAAGTGTCGGGCCACCCCGAGTGCCAGATACTTCTCCTCCCGATGGGGGAGGTCCCAGAGACCAAGCACCAACTGCTCGTAGCCAGCTGCGTTCGGCGGCGGGAAGTCGCGGACAATGTCGCGAAGAATGACTACCCGGGCAGGCTTCTGCACGCCGTAGAAGGGCATGTCGGTCTTAATGTAGGCCTGCATCCCCTCGCTCTTGGATGAGTCGGCGGCGGCGGCGAGGGCGGCCGAGGCGAATCGTCGTGCCTGCACCACGCTCCCGCTCACGACGCCACGTCCAGGGTCCCGTCTTCGTGAACCGACATCCGGTCTCCGGGCTCGAGCCAGACCGCCGAGTCCCGCTCGATCACGACTGCCGGGCCATCGATCTCATTTCCCGGGGCCAGGGCAACCCGGGAGTAAATCGGAACGCCTGGCTCTCGGTCGGCGGCCGAAGGCGCTGCGCTTGCCCTGATGGGAGGAAGGTCGGCCCATGTGATCGGGGAAGGACCGATGGCCTCGGCGCGAACGTCGACCAGCTCGATCCCCTCATCAGCTCTGGTGAATCCAAACCGGGCCTGGTGTACGTCCTCGAACTCCTGGCGAAGGCGGGACCAGTCCGGGACGAGGCTCACTGGGAGCTCGTGTGACTGGCCGGAGTACCTGATCTCCGCATATGCCCGCCGGCTCGACGGGTCGCTCCCGTGGTCGGAGTGGTAGGTCCTACTAGCCTCGGCGAGGATCTCTTCGGTCACCGGTGCCAGCCGGGTCGATCCTTCTTCGAGCATCACCGTTCGACTCGCATCACTGCTTGGGCTGGCCAGCAGCAGCCCCAAGGCGGAGAACACGCCGGAAAAGGGCGGGATCAGGGTCCTGTTCATGCCGAGTCGGCGGGCGAGACGGGTTGCGTGCAGCCCACCCGCTCCTCCGAAAGCCACCAGGACCGAATTTCGGGGATCCACTCCTTCTTCCACAGACACAGCACGCAGCGCCCGCTCCATGTGGGTGTCGACGACATCGACGATGCCGACCGCTACCTCATCGATCTCCATACCGAGGTTGGCACCGAGCAGCCCGAGGGCACGCCGTGCTGCCCCGATGTCGAGAGGGACCGACCCACCCAGGCTGAGATCGGCGGGAATGCGGCCGAGCACGACATTGGCGTCGGTCACAGTGGCCACTACACCACCGCGCCCATATGCGGCCGGCCCGGGATCGGCACCGGCCGAGGTCGGTCCCACCCGAAGCGCACCTCCGTCGTCGACCCAGGCCAGACTCCCACCGCCGGCCCCGATGGTTCGCACCGGGATGGCCGGCACTCGATTGACTCTGCCCGCCCCGCTGTGGCCGGTCACCTGCGTCGCATTTTCGTCGACCCGGCAGACATCGGTCGACGTGCCGCCCATGTCGAAGCTGATGATCGAGTCGAAACCTTTGGCCCGGCCCACGGCGGTGGCGGCCACTACCCCGGCAGCCGGACCGGAGAGCACCAGTCGGCCGGCGTAGGCGGAAGCCGCAGCAAAAGGGAGCAGTCCACCCGACGAGGTCATAACGAGCCGCCGCCCGCCTCCGACCCTGCGATCGAGACTGGAGAGATATCCGGCCAGCTCGGGCGTCAGATAGGCATTGAGGACGGTGGTGGCGATCCGCTCGTACTCCCGG
>Ga0105092_10001918_pt1 | contig 11055 bp, 8 predicted proteins | sample PPLLak2March2015_FD_87021 | JGI IMG/M metagenome (GOLD analysis project Ga0105092, IMG submission 87021) | Freshwater sediment microbial communities from Prairie Pothole Lake near Jamestown, North Dakota, USA - PPLs Lake P7 Core (1) Depth... | ecosystem: Environmental > Aquatic > Freshwater >... | reverse complement strand
TGAGCAGTCACTGCAATGGCTAAAGAAAGCAATTGATGCAAACTGGATAGATTATACCCAAATACAACATGGCCCCTGGTTTGTCAAATACCGTGAAGATCCTGAGGTAAAGGAACAAATTAAGATGTTGTCAGAGAAAACAGAAGAAATGCGGAAGAAAACAGAAAAATTGTGATATGATGACAAACGTTGACTCAATTTTAATTGAACAGATTGTAGACAATAAAACCCCTTCGGTTCAGTACCTGTTTTTCAATAAGGATAGTATCATTCATGAATTCAGGAAAGGTTTTGCCGATATTAAAAACGGGATAAAAACCTCTGCCGGAACCACCTATCATGCCTTCTCTGTTACTAAGACCTTCACGGCACTGGCCATTCTTCAATTGGCTGAACAGCAAAAACTGGATATCAGGATACCCATTATTAACTACTTACCCCAATTTCCCTATCCGCCGGAAATTACGGTTCAACAGGTGATGACACATTCTGCCGGTATTCCCAATCCTATTCCCTTGCGATGGATACATTTAGCCGAGGAACATCGGACATTTGACAGGAATGATTATTTCAACAGGATTATGCATAAGCAAAATAAGGCAAAGTCCGGGCCCAATGAAAAATTTGCTTATTCAAACCTGGGATATGTTTTACTTGGACAGATGATTGAGAGGGTGTCGGGATTGAGTTATGAAAATTACATTCTTGAAAATGTGTTTAACCCTTTAGGTACCCGGAAGGACGAACTGGATTTTACGATTGCAGAATCCGGTCAGCATGCCAAAGGTTATCACAAAAATCTCAGTTTATCGAATGCTGTTTTAGGGTTGCTATTCGATAAGGCAAAGTATATGGACGCACCTGAGGGTAAATGGAAACCTTTTAAAGACAATTATGTCAATGGTCCCTCTTATGGCGGATTGATAGGCAATGCCCATGCTTTTGCCAAATACATTCAGGAACTCTTAAAACCAGGATGTAAATTATTAACCGGAGAGTATAAGAAGATGCTTTTCGCTGAAAACAGAACAAATAATAATGAGCCTACCGGAATGTGTTTATCATGGTTCACGGGGAAATTGAATGGCCGGCAATACTTTTCCCATGCCGGCGGGGGTGGGGGTTTTTATTGTGAGATCAGGATCTATCCGGATCCCGGGTTTGGAAGTGTGGTGATGTTTAACCGCACGGGTATGAGGGATGAGCGGTTTTTGGATAAACTGGATTTGTACTTTTTGCGTAAATCGTAAATCGTTTTAAAACAGCTTAATAAAATAGCTTACCCCCAGATTGAGGGTCTGGGATTTGGATTCCTCATAATAAAAGGTATCCGCATTCAGGGGGAAATAATTGGTGAGAATATAGCAATATGAGGCCCGGATCCCAAACGTGCCAATGGAACTATACCATTCAACAGAGATTCCGCCAGTGAAGCCGAACGACCATGTTTGGGTCATCGGTTTTCCATAATAGTCTATATACAAGGGATTGCCATATTCAGGATATACTTTGTCTTCGTGTACAAAGCGGTAATACTCCGGAACATATTCTGCCTCAACAATGGATATTTTTTCTTCGTCATGAAGAAGGTAGGTGATATCAGGACCGAGGTTGAATGCAAACCTGAGTTTTTTGCTTCCCGCGATAAATACTGCAGTAACCGGTATGTCCAACACAGTCAGATTCCTTGTATATTTTCCCAGTGAATCGCGGTTTTCAATCCAACCGCGCCCGGCATAATTTACTTCAACCTGAATTCCAATATGGGGTTCGGATACATGCCTGAACAGCACACCCCAGGAATTGGCTGCAAGCATATCCTGCTGCACATAGGGCGTAAAACCTACCCGGTTAAAGCTTCCGCCTGCAGTGATCCCCAAATAAGTAGAAGGTTCAAATGGCTGTTGAGCCGCGAGGTTCAATACAAATAACAGGGATAGGAATGCTAACAGGGGCTTTTTCAGCATATATGCGGATAGATATAATATATTGCAGCAGGAGGAATGTCCGAAAGGATCAAGCCAGACTTTCTTCCAAAGAATTGATGATTTCAGGAGTTACCTTTCTGGGCTTTTTTTTCCGTATTTCTTTGAGTATTTCCATAGCCTTAAAACCATATTCGACCAAACCTGCCGGATTTTGGTCGAAATTGTAACTGCCAATGCAAAATTCGAGCTTGGAAATGATTTCGTCAAATTCCGGTTGTTTAAATTTTTGAAAGGTTTGCACCGCAAGCTCGCAAGCATCCCTCAGTCTTTCACTTTTGGTATCCATGTAAAATAGGGTTTAATGATTCAAAGTTAAAGGTAATATTTTTAATCATTCAGTTTAGTGACCAGGCGCTCGTAAACCAGATTTTTTAAAGATTCATATGAATGATTTTCAGGATAAACGGGCTTTAGAAATTCAATGGAAACCCTTCTGAATAATCTTGGAAAACGGGATCCTGAAGGAAGAATATCATATGAGCCCTTGATGGCCACCGGAATGACCGGCACCTGCAATTCCTGGCTAAGTATGGCAAAGGTTTGTTTAAAATCACCCAGTTTGCCCGTCATCGTTCTTGTCCCTTCCGGGAAGATCATGAGGTTCTTTCCTTTTTTCAGTACTTCGGCCAGTTTCTGTATAGATAATTTCAGGTCCTTGTTTACATCCACCAGAATGATGTTATTCCGGTTGGCCATAAAGCGAAGGAACGGACCCCTGAAATGCTTTTCCTTGGCATACACATAGGTTTTTTTGATGAAGCGTCGTTTAAGAAGCGAGGCAACGAGAAAGCCGTCAAGTACGCTCTGGTGATTGGGTGCGATAATGCAGGGTTCATCAGGCAGATTCTCCATTCCGTGTGCCTTTATTCGTAAGGACAGGCGGAACATAACCTGGAACATGTTCTTGATCAGGTTATGGGTAAACCAGGATTCAGGCAGGTTAAGATGCACTTTTTCTTTCAGGATCTGTGACCAGCTGATCCCATCGAAATTAAGTCTTGTTTTCTTATGATGAAGATACTCTGCAAGTTTGGCAACAGACTGAAAATCTGCCAGGCTGTTTTCAGGAACTTCCACACCGAAAGCAGTTTCAATAAATGCGGTGAGGCTGACGCGTCCCAGTGAGTCCAGTGCCAGGTCGAGCTCTATGTGGTCGGAGGGATGGACCGTTTGTTGTGTTTCATCTTCCAGGAATTTCTTGATCGCCTGGTATTCCCTGGTTTTTGGTTCATCCTGGATAGTTTCCTTCTTAACACCGGCCAGTTCGGGCAACAGGTAACGTTTTATTTTTCCGAGACGTGTCCTGGGCAGCTCACCCGATGTAATGTGAAATCGCAGGATCTTCTTATAGGGAGTAACAGTGCGATTCACTTTGTCAATCACCTGCCATCTGAAATGATCATCAAGATCGGTGATGCCGGCTTCATTGAGCTTTCTGAAATCGGGAAGGATTATGGCCTGCAATATTCCTTCTTTCAGAAATACCCCTATCTCTTTTACAAATTCCGATTTTTTTAATACTTCGCGTTCGACTTCTTCGGGATTGATGTTTTTACCGTTGGGAAGCACGATGATCTCTTTTTTACGCCCGGTTATATGCAGATATCCCTTGTTATCGAGATGTCCCAGGTCACCCGTATAAAGCCAGCCATCCTTCAGCACCTGGGCAGTATCTTCGGGTTTATTGTAATATCCCTGCATCACATTATCCCCGGAAACCACAATTTCTCCTTCTTCAAATTTTATTTTAATTCCCGGTAGCAAATGACCCGGCACACCTGGCAATACAGTTCCGGGACGGGTAAACGTGATCATGGGAGCAGTTTCAGTCATGCCAAAACCTTCCAGTATTTCAAAACCGAGGGTTTTAAACAGTCTCACCACATCGGGGTCAATGGGTGCGCCACCACACACCAGGTATTTCAGGTGACCTCCGAACTTTTGCTGGACGGAGCCAAATATCTTTCTTGAGAATGACAGGGAATCCACGGTTTCAGCAAGCTTTACCATTATGCGTGCCACCATGCTGCCGTTGATCTTTTCCCGGAGTCCTTTATATATAAGCTGGTATAAGCGGGGTACACCGATCATGATGGTCACCTTATACTGCTTGAGTGTTGCCATCAGATCTTCAGCAGCAAGCGATGTATTCAGTACCATGGTTCCTCCCGAATACAGCGGAGCAACTATGGTGCCAACCAAAGGCAAGATATGATGGAACGGCAGCAGGATCATGGTCCGGTCCCCTTCCACATAAATTGGCACATCGCGGCATACTGCATTGAGGTTGGCCAGCAGGTTTTTAAAAGAAAGCATCACCCCTTTCGGGTTGCCGGTTGTTCCGGATGTATATAAAATAAGGGATGTCCTGAGTTCATCCTGGATGACAAATTGCACCGGCTCAGCAACTCCCGCCGCTTCCGGAATGTTCTCAAAAACAAGCACTTCCGGATTCCTGCCTGCATCCTGCAGGGCTTGCCGGATAAATTCTGATTTTTCTGAGGAACAAAACACCGTATGGGGAGAACAATCGTGCAGAATATAGGCTACATCCTCGCGGGAAGAAAGCACATCAATTGGCACAACTGTCGCTTCCTGCAGCCACGCTGCATACAATGCAAAAATCCATTCCGGCCTGTTTTCGGAAAAAATAACAATTCGCTGGCTATGGATTTTCTTTAAAAGAGAAGAAAAGTGATGAATGCTGGAGAGTAATTGATCGTAAGAGATATTCAAATTCTTACCAACCAGGGCCGGGGCTTCCGACCGTGAGATAAAATTGATCATTGATTATCAGATTAAGCAGCAAAGTTAGGGATAATTTGCCTAATACCGAACTTTTACCTATTCCCTTACGCAAAGTGCGTCATTCAATGCAATTATCGCTTTATGATAGTCCTCCCTCCCGATGACAAACTGCATATTGACCTGCTTAAGGGACTGGGAAAGGGCTTCAACATTGATATGATTGCTGGCCAGTGCCAGGGTAGCCTTGGCAATTATGCCAGGTTGGGCAATGTTGGTGCCCAGCGTGCATACAAGCGCTACCGGTTTCACAGTAACCTCATAATACCGGGCTTTCAATTCCGCGACAAGATCCCATGACAGGTCTTCTTCCCAGATCACCTGGGTGATGCTGTTGGCATTGGTGGCTTTCAGAATATAACTGATGTTATATTGTTCAAAAGACTGCATGATAGCCCTGTCATACCCCACCTGGCCTACCATCAGCGGATCGTGGATTTCAATGGCAATTACCTTGTCGGTTCCCGAGATAATTTCTACTCTTGACTTTTCCCCGACATAGTCTTTAGAGATCAGTGTTCCCGGATGGTCAGGCTCAAAGGTGTTTTTTATGCGTATATTGATACCTGCCATTTCAAGGGGTTTGGATGCTTTGGGATGAATTGCTTCCATACCGATGTCAGCGAGCTGGTCGGCCACATTAAAATTGGTAAATCCTACGGGAATAGATTTGGTCACACCAACAATATTCGGATCAGCCGAGGAAAGATGATATTCCTTGTGGATAATGGCTTCCGCAGCTTTAACTTCAACGGCCACCTTGCTGAATGTCACCTCGCTGTAACCCCTGTCAAATTCCCGCATGATACCTTCCGTTCCTTTTGTATAGCCGGTCACAATCGGAAGCGTAGTGGTGTAGTCAATATTCCTGAATTCTTGGTGAATGCGCTCGTCAATGGAAAGGTATTCCGAATCGTTGAAACCGCAGAGGTCAACGAATGTCGCACTTATCCCGTTGTGCAACAGGATATTTACGGAATTGAATGCAGAATGCGCCTCTCCGATAGAGGATAATATTTCACGTGCCGCAAGCAATATGTTCTGCCGGTTGACATAACCTGTAGCCAACACATCCGACAGGCTCTTCAGGTAGTATTTTGCCTGTACGATACGGTCTGTTATAAAATCATCCGCTTTTTGCTGATCCAGGCCGATGGATTCAAATGTACGGTTGATATCAATCAGCTTGTCGAGCAATTCGAGCATGGCGCGACTATAATCCTCACCATTCACAAATTTCTGGTAAATGCCGGGTTCTTTTGTTTTTTTATGCTCAAGCAGCCAGTTGGTGACATCATTGTAAGCCGAGACTACAAATATCCGGTTATAATATCCGCAACCCTCGCATGTCCGCAAGACGATATTATTCAATACATCCTCGAATTTGGTCATGGATGAACCGCCAATTTTTTCTACCGTAAGAATTTTCTGCATATTAATAAAATCAGTTTGAATGGATTTCCGTCACAAAAATAATGAAATAGTGACAAGGGACAAGAAGAAGTTCTGCAGTTCTGTGCCAAGGGCATCTCGGGACAGTTCGGTTCTGCGGTTTGGAGCCTTCGGATTCGGCGTTCGGTGTTCCTTGTTCGATATTATTTTACGTCAAATAAAACACTGAACAAGGAACGCTGAACACCGAACACTGAAGACAGTGCATCCTAATATCCTACAGCCTATAGCCTATAACCTAATTTCCTACAACTATCAACCATCAACCAGCCACTTTCAACTACTCGTCCCTCGTCCCTCGTCCCTTGTCACTTCTTCAATTCCACACGGAACAAGGGTTTATATCCTACCAGTTCACCATCGCTGGAATAGTAATCATACCCCAGGTCCATGGCCAATACTTTTTTTGACATGGATTGAGTGACCGGATCAAGATACCAGGCTTCAGTGAACTGGATCATGCCAATTTTGTCACGGCTAAACCCATCGGCACCCTCCATATCCTTCACCTGTTTTAACGTTAATTTTTCACGGGTTTCGCGGTTAAATGCGGTGAACTTACTATCATATACCATGTTGAATATACTGTCTATAAAAGCCTTTCTGTTAAGGCCGCTGAGACAATAGGTAGTCCATGTATCATCGGGATTCGGATTTCTGATGATCACCTGGTAAATAATTGTATCTGCCATTTCAATGCCAGGCACCCCGGATTGCGCAACGGGTGCCGGGGTAACAGGTGCTGTTTCATGTTGCCGGCACGATGCAGACAGAATCATCAGGCAGGCTGCAAGCAAAACTTTACTGCTCATTTTCATGGTTTGTTTTTTATGCAACTTAAAGATAGGGATTGTGCAAGAAATATAATGAATATACAATTATCTTTATCTCACTTTGAACACCGGGAGGTATAATGAAGCAAGTTTCAATCGCAGTTTCACGGCTTACGCCCAATTATAATGCATGGCTGCAAAAATCAGGCCCGGGAGTTGAAATTGTGAATTTTGACAGCCGCGATCCGGGTGATTTCAGAAGCCGGGTTCGCGACTATTCCGGATTGGTTCTTACAGGCGGAGGGGATATTCATCCCTCACTTTATGGCAATCCGGATACTGAGCTTCACTGCCAGGGTATTGATATCAAAAGGGATGAACTTGAATTTAACATGCTGGAGGCCGCCCTTACCTGTGAGCTTCCCATATTGGCCATATGCAGGGGCCTGCAGGTTTTAAATGTATTCCTGGGAGGTACGCTTATCCCGCATATTCCTGCCTTGCCACACAAACTCCTCCATAAAGATCAGCAGGATGTTCATCACAGCGTTTCAATCATAACGGATTCACAATTGTTCAGGATCGCAGGAACAATTAACGGAACGGTGAATAGCTCCCATCACCAGGCCATTGAAAAACAGGGATCGGGATTGGTTATCACAGCATTCAGTGCGGATGGAATAGCTGAGGCTGCTGAATTGAATGATCACGACAGGCGGTTTTGTGTGGCGGTTCAATGGCATCCGGAAAGGATGGATATCGAAAATCCGCTTTCAGGAAGCCTGGGGTTTGCGTTTATGAAGAGGGTGAAGGGGGAATAAATAAGTATCCCCTAATCCCTTAATCCCTTAATCCCTTAATCCCTTAATCCCTTAATTGGAATGGTGAAGGAGAAGGTGCTGCCTTTTTCAGGCTGGCTGGAAACATTGATATTTCCGTGATGTAATTGCACGAATTCAAGACATAACCTGAGTCCCAGGCCGGTCCCGTCTTCCGCCGCAGTCCCTTTTTTTGAAAGGATTCCTTCCGGGCCAAAGAGAAGATCCTGCTCTTCAACTGACATCCCCGTTCCATCATCGCCGATTGAAACTGTAACTGATTCAGGACCTGATGTTTCAGTTATTCGGATATTTCCGGCAGGATAGGAATATTTAATTGCATTGGAGATGAGATTCCGCAGAATTGTCTTGATCATTTCCCTGTCGGCCATGACGATAACGGGTTGCTCCGTTGTATGTGTAACAGTCAGTTCTTTTTGTTCATACAGGGTTCTGAGTGCCTGGATTTCCTCATCGGCCAGTGCCGTAATGTTTTGCATGGTTTTATTCAACTGCATCCCTTTCTGTTGGATCAGGGCCCATTCAAGCAGGTTCTGCAGGAGGTGATAGGTGCCTACCGAGGTGTCATAAATAATATTTGCCTTTTTAAGAGCCCCTTCTTTGTTGTCTTTTTCAATATTGGAGATCAGCATATCCGACATATTGATCATGAGGTGAAATGAATTGCGCAGATCATGGCCAATGATAGCAAGGAATTTATCCTTGCTGGCATTCAGTCTTTTTAATACTTTCTCCTTTTGGACAAGCTGGTTTTCCTTTAACCGACGTTCTGTCACGTTGGTAAAAATGACCGTCCAGCCCTTCTTCCTGTTCCGGTCATTTTTTACAGACACCACACGGGTATGGAATAAGGCGGGACTAGCTTTTTCCGGTATTTCAATTTCTGTTTCATAACCGTCTTTCAATTCTGTCAAAGGAGGCAGACCTTTCAACAGGATATCCAGGGGTTCGCCTTTCATTCGCTGGTTTAACTGGGGATACAAACGGGTTGCAGACTGGTTGTAACTCACCAGGTTTCCGTGATTATCGAGGATTACCACGCCATCGGCCATGCTGTCGAATACATGTTCCATTGTAATTGGAAGGTATTCAAGTAATTGGAACCTAAAAACGCCCAATGCAAAAAGAAAACCAACCAAAGTAAAAGAAAACGGATTCATATCGAGGTTATGTGGTCGGTAGCCCAAAATGTAGATGAGGTATATCGCATAGGGGATAATACAGGAAATCAGCATAATAGATGCCCTTATCCGGTTCCTGCCAGTTGTTCTGATCACATGGATCAGGTATAACACCGTGCTGATCAGCAGCATCAGATTCAATACAACCTGATGCACCCAATACCAGGGTCCATGGCCAAAATCAGCAAATACTAGATTTTCGCTGTAGATCAAATTGAAATTAAGATAGAATAGACCTTTGAAATTAGTGAATTGCATAAGCAGGGTAACCAGGCCATACATAAACAGGATGGCCATTACCCAGGGTTTCAGGAATTTTGTCCTGCCCGTATAATGCAAAGCCAACATAATGAGCAATGATGGAATAAAAGAAATGCCAATATATTCCAATCGCAGCCAGAATAATATATTGGCAGTATCTCCTGACCACAATTCAAATGCATAACCGAATGAATAAAAGGTAATGGCCAGGAGCAGCAGACAATAGATAAAGATTCCGGGAGATTTTCGGTAGCGAAGGGAATAAATGGCCAGTACAAAATTTATAGCGGCCGTGATCAGCAAGATATAGATGACTATGTTCAAGGAATCGTGTAAAACTTAGGAATGGGACAAAGATATGCCAAATCAGCAGTAAGTTCAACGCATATTGAAAAAGAGGATGTGCTAAACAGAAAAAGTCAGTCGTTGGCCCTTCTTTTCTTCAAAAAATGCACCTTCCCTGTATACCATATGTCCATTGACAAAGGTATGTGTTACCTGGGTTGAAAAATGCATCCCAAGAAGGGGTGACCACTGGCATTTATAATGCAGGTTTTCGGTAGATATGGTCCATGGGTGGTTTGGATTAATCAAAACCAGATCGGCAAAATAGCCTTCGCGTATAAATCCTCTTTCTTTCACCTTGAAAATAGTAGCGGGGGCATGGCACATTTTCTCCACGATCATTTCGAGGGTTAGTTGACCTTTTTTATAAAACTCGAGCATGGCTGTGAGAGAGTGTTGAACGAGAGGTCCCCCGGAAGGCGCTTTAAAATAGGTATTTTGTTTTTCCGCCAGCGTATGGGGAGCATGGTCTGTAGCTACCACATCAATTTGTCCTCCAATCAATCCCTGCAGGAGCGCATTTTTGTCCGCCGCTGATTTAATAGCGGGATTCCATTTGATCAGGTTACCCCGGGTGAAGTAATCCCGGTCATCGAATAACAGGTGATGTACACAAACCTCGGCGGTGATGCGTTTATCCGCAAGGGGAACACCGGATGAAAGCAATGACAGTTCTGCGGCTGTGGACAGGTGCAATATATGCAGCCGGGTATTGTATTCATGCGCCAGTGATACAGCCAGTTTTGAAGAACGAAAGCAGGCTTCCTCACTCCGGATCACGGGGTGGAGATACACGGGAATATCTTCTCCAAATCGTTCCCTTGCCTGCATGGTATTATTCAGGATGACCTGTTCATCTTCGCAATGAACGGCAATCAGCATAGGGGAGCGTGAGAAAATAGATTTCAGGGTATCGGGATTATCCACCAGCATATTGCCTGTAGAGGCACCCATAAATATTTTGATTCCGCAAACGCTGGCCGGATCGGTTTTCAGCAATTCATCGAGGTTATCGTTCGTGGCGCCCATATAAAAGGAATAATTTGCCAGGGACATCTGGGCGGCCAGGGTATATTTATCTTCCAGCAATTGCTGGGTGGTGGTCTGTGGAAAAGTATTTGGCATTTCCATGTAGGATGTGACACCGCCCGCCACTGCCGCACGCGATTCGTGGTACAGGTCGCCCTTATGTGTCAGTCCGGGTTCTCTGAAATGCACCTGGTCATCGATTACGCCGGGAAGAAGATAACTTCCTTTGGCATTGATTATATTATCGGGAGTGTAAGGAAGTGTCGAACCGGCAGGAAGGATCTTGTCAATGCGCTCATTGCGAATGAGCAGGTTCGCCGTAAATTGTTTTCCTTCATTGATGACGGTAGCCTGAGAGATCAGCGTTGTGCTCATACCCCGT
>Ga0105092_10001917_pt1 | contig 11057 bp, 6 predicted proteins | sample PPLLak2March2015_FD_87021 | JGI IMG/M metagenome (GOLD analysis project Ga0105092, IMG submission 87021) | Freshwater sediment microbial communities from Prairie Pothole Lake near Jamestown, North Dakota, USA - PPLs Lake P7 Core (1) Depth... | ecosystem: Environmental > Aquatic > Freshwater >... | reverse complement strand
TTCGCACCAGCCTGTCCATGGTGCTCGTCGAGCTCGCTGCAAAGGACAATTTCGACGTTAAAGTAAGTCGGGAAGCCGAAGCAAGCGGGTTTAAGATCGAGATCGAGTCACTCTCCGAGCAGACCACGAACGCCGAGCGCTTCATCCGGGATTACTTCTTCAAGCCGACTCACGTGACGAGCATCGCGGATTTGAAGGCGGCCAATATGCTCGACTACCTGAAGCGCGTCGAGCGCATTGCGCGGGCCATCCGGGAAAAGCTGTAAAAGCGACTCCGATGGACGACGTGGACGGGGTGGACCAAGTGGACTTGCGCCATTTCGTGATCGGTCCGCTAAGTCCACCCCGTCCACGTCGTCCATGGTAGTCCGTGCCTTTTTAAACGCTCTTTACTTCCGCAGACTCCCGCTTTGCCGACTTCGACCCGGCCGGTCGCCCCGCCCCCTTTGACGTCATGGCGGCCGCAAAGCGCGTGAATTCTTTCTCGTTGCAGATCAGATCATTGGCCGTCATCTCCGGCGGAACAGGCAATTCGAGCAGGTGGAGAACCGTCGGCGCCAGGTCGGCCAGTTTGCCATACGGGCGTAAGGTCATCCGCGGCGTGTCCTCGCCGACCAGGATGCATTCAACCGGGAAGAGTGTGTGACTCGTCTTTACCATCCCTGTCTGGTAATCGACCATTTGCTCGGAGTTTCCGTGATCGGCGGTAATTAGAACATAGGCCTCGAGCTCCAGCAGCCGGCTGACCACCCGGCCGACGCACTCATCGACCACCTCGATCGCCTTACGGGCCGCCTGGGGATCGCCGGTGTGACCCACCATATCGCCGTTTGCGAAGTTGATGACTATAAAGTGATAACGGTTGTCAGCCAGCCGCCGAAGGATTTCATCCGTCACATTGTAGGCGTCCATTTCCGGGTGTGATCCGAACGTGGCTGGATCAAACCGACCTTTCACCTCTACCTGGTCTTCGTTTTTGTACGGGGTAGTCGCTTTTCCGTTGAAGAAGCTCGTCACGTGCCGGAACTTCTGCGTCTCGGCAATGCGCAATTGGCGGAGTCCGGCATTCGAAACCACTTCGCCGAGCAGGTTGTCCATCGCGCCGCTGCCGCTCATCGGGGCCATGATGTAGTTTTCAAACTCGTCGTAATACCGCGTCAACCCAACGTAGACGACCCGGGGTCTGACGGATAGCTTGCCCGGGTATTTAGGGTCGAGAAAGGCCATCGAAAGCTGGATGGCGCGGTCCTGCCGGTAATTAGTGTGGACGACACTGTCACCGTCCTTGATTCCCGGGTAGCCGTCAATAACGTAAGGCGGGATGTACTCGTCAAACATGGGGACGTTATCGGGTGTCTTGTCATTGGCGTAGGACTCAGCCACCGCCGCTTCTGCCGTGGGGGCCTTCCTTCCCTGGCCGAGGACCAGGCAGTTGTAGGCGATGTCGGTCAATGTCCAGTTCTTCGAACGATCCATCGCGTAATAACGCCCCATTACCGTCCCGATGGTGCACCCGCCGCCCACCTCTTCCATGACCTGGCGCAGTTTGGCGATATACTCGAGCGTGCTCCGCGGCGGGGTGTCACGGCCATCCAGGAATGGGTGAACGATCATTCGGCCTTCAGGGAACTCCTGCCGGGCGCGGCGCATGATCTTGAAGAGATGCTCCTGATGGGCGTGCACGCCTTCATCCTGCAGCAGCCCGAGGAGGTGCAAATTGCTGTTGTTTCTCCGCCAGTTTTCGATCAGCAAGCGCCACTTTGCCGCTTTGAAAAACTCTCCGGTCGCCAGCCCGTCGTCGATGCGCTTGAGCTCTTGGATGACAATTCGGCCTGCGCCCATGTTCAGGTGGCCCACTTCCGAAGAGCCCTGGTAACCATCGGGAAGGCCGACCGGCTCGCCCGAGGCGTCGAGCAGGCACCAAGGATACTTCTCCTTGTATGAGTCGATGTTCGGCGTGTTTGCCGAGAGCACGGAATTGCCCTTGGGATTTTCGTTATAGCCCCAACCGTCACGGACAATAATGCACACTGGTCGCATAGTGTTCCTTCTCCTCGGGAAAAGCTGATGATACAACGGACTCCCGCAACACCGCAAAAGGGTTGGGCCGCGTGATCTGCGGTCAAACGCCCGATCCGTGTCCAGCCCCACAAATGCGAAGGTAAACCGGACCTCCCCCTCCCCGTGTTTTTGGTGCTCCCCGCTGATATAGTCATTAGCATGAAAGAAGAGCTGGAGACTCCCGAGACTGCGACTGAGGAAGAAACACCGTCGACAGAGGAAACGCCCGCTCCAGAAGGCACGGGGACCAGCCTCGTCCTGGCCGGAGAACTTCTTCCTGGCACCCTTCCTGTCATTCCGGCCAGGCGCCGGCCATTTTTCCCAGGCCTCCAGATCCCGCTTGAAGTCCCCCAGGACCAGGTAGCGACGGTCGAGTACGCGCTCCAGTCGTCAAACCAGACGATCGGCATTGTGCTCGTTAAGAATCCTGAAGCGGAGACGAGCGCCGAGAATCTTTACGATGTCGGTGTGGCGGCCAAGATTGTGAAAGTCTTCAGAGCCGAAGAAGGCAATCCACAGGTCCTGATCGCCTGCATGGAGCGTTTCAAAGTGGTAGAGGCCGTTGACGCGCCGCCGGGAATACTTGCGCGGGTCGAGTACCATTTTGCCATGCAGTTTGACGTCAACCCGGAGCTGAAGGCTTACTCTCGGGCCGTCATCCAGGCGCTCAAGGAACTGATGGACCTCAACCCGCTGCAGTCCGAAGCGATCCGGATGTTCCTGACCCGGACTTCGTTGGACGACCCGGGCCGCCTCGCCGATTTCGCGGCGAGTTTGACGAGCGCAGACGGACCGGAGCTTCAACAGGTGCTCGCTGAGTTCGACGTGAGACACCGGATCGATCGGACCCTGGTGCTCTTGAGAAGAGAAGTTGAAGTCGCCAAGCTCCAGCAGAAGATTACCAAGCAGATCGAAGAAAAGATGACCGGTCAGCAGCGCGAGTTTTTCCTCCGGGAGCAGCTCAAAGCCATCAAGAAAGAGCTGGGGCTCGAGAAGGAAGGCAAGCTCACCGAGATCGAGACCTTCGAAGAACGCTTGAAGATCCGAAAGCTCAACTCCGAAGCCCAGCAGGCGGTCGATGAGGAGATAGAGAAACTGAGGATCCTCGAGCCGGCCTCTCCTGAATACACGGTTACCCGCAATTATCTCGATTGGCTCACCGTGCTGCCTTGGGGCATCCGGAGCCAGGATAACTACTCGCTCAAAAGAGCCCGCAAGATACTGGATAGGGATCATTACGGCCTGGAAGATGTGAAGCAGCGAATCATTGAATTCCTGGCTGTCGGCAAAATCAAAGGCGACATTTCGGGCTCGATCCTGTGCCTGGTCGGCCCTCCCGGGGTTGGAAAGACTTCCATTGGAATGAGTATTGCCGAGGCACTCTCCCGCAAATTCTATCGGTTCTCGCTCGGCGGCATGCGCGATGAAGCGGAAATCAAGGGTCACCGGCGGACATACATCGGGGCGATGCCCGGGAAATTCATCCAGTCGCTCAAAACCGCCGGAACGTCCAACCCGGTGATCATGCTCGACGAGATCGACAAGATCGGCGCCTCGTTTCATGGCGACCCCGCGTCGGCTCTACTGGAAGTGCTGGATCCTGAGCAGAACGGCGCCTTCAGGGACCACTACCTGGACGTCCCCTACGACCTGTCCGACGTACTCTTTGTCACGACCGCGAATCAGCTGGACACGATTCCAGGGCCGCTGCTCGACCGCATGGAGGTCATTCGCCTCTCCGGTTACATTCTTGAGGAGAAGATCGAGATTGCTCGCCGCTACCTCATTCCGAAGGCGCTGCGCCAGCATGGCTTGCCCGAGAACCAGGTGACGATTCAGAAGGACGCTCTCGTCACAATCATCGATCGGTATGCCCGGGAGGCGGGGGTCCGCAACCTCGAGAAGCAGATCCGGAAGATCATGAGGAAAGCCGCACTTCAGCTCGCTGAAGATTCCACGGCGAAGCTGATTGTCAGGAAGAAGAACGTCGAGGAAGTTTTGGGAAAGCCGACCTTTTTGGACGAGATCCTTTTCGAGATTCGGCCGGGAATTGTCACCGGCCTGGCCTGGACCAGTATGGGCGGAGCAACACTCCAAATCGAAGCGACGGCCGTCAAAACTCAGCAGAAAGGGTTCAAACAGACGGGCCAGCTCGGCGAGGTGATGGTGGAGAGCTCGCAGATTGCCTACTCCTACGTCATGGCTCATTTACCGGATTTCGGCGCCAGTCCGGATTTCTTCGACACGCACTTCGTACACCTGCATGTCCCGGCTGGGGCCACGCCGAAGGATGGTCCTTCGGCGGGGGTCACCATGGCCACCGCGCTGGTTTCGATGGTCACTGAGAAATCGATCCGAAAGGACCTCGCGATGACCGGCGAACTGACCCTGACCGGCCGCGTCCTCCCGATCGGCGGGGTCAAGGAGAAAGTGATTGCCGCGCGGCGGGCCGGCCTCAAAACCCTCATATTCCCCGAAGCCAATCGCAAGGGTGTCGAGGAGTTGCCCGAATACCTGAAAAAGGACCTCGCATTCCACTTCGCTAAGGACTTTTCGGATGTGGTGAAGGCGGCATTTGACCGACACCGTCCTTCAAAGCCGGGAGCGTAACGCGCGCAGCGCGTAGCGACCGGCTCTGAAGGCGTGGAATCGCCTCTTGCCCCTTGCCTCGCTTTGCCTGTCCGGCTTAGTCTGTCTGCTTATGCGATATCCCGCTTTCTTAATCGCGCTCTCTCTGATTTTGGTACAGACAGCCCTCGCTTTCGGGAACCGCGATCTGCTCGCTGGCCGCTGGCCTGAGCAGGAGGTCCGCCGTATCCTCGTTTCGCGCGCCGATTTTAAACCGTTTCCCACCATCACTGATCGGCGAGACTGGAGCCAGGTGCCTCAGAACGTCCAGTCAGACTGCATCAAGGAGGCGGAGAAGCTTTTGGGAACGAAATGGGAACCGCTTCCGGCGTCCGTCTTCCTGGAGTACAAGCGGGATGGCAATCGAACCAACTACGAAAGGCTCTCGTTCGGCCGCCGGCAGAGGCTGGCGACGCTCGTCATGGCCGAAGTGTTCGAAAACAAAGGCAGGTTTCTCGACGAGATCGCGAACGGCGTTTGGGCCATCTGCGAAGAGACCTTCTGGGGTGTGCCGGCGCACATTGGCGTACAAAAGAAGGGGACTGACCTCCCGGATATCTCCGAACCGATTGTGGATCTTTTTGCAGCCGAGACGGGCGCGTTGCTCGCCTGGACGGACTACCTGCTCGGGCCGCGGCTCGACACCGTGTCCCCGCTGCTTCGGGAGCGGATCCGTATCGAAGAGGGGCGGCGCCTCCTCTCTCCCTGCTTGGAGCGGGACGACTTCTGGTGGATGGGTTTCGGGCCACGCAAAGACGTCAACAACTGGACCCCTTGGATCTGCTCCAACTGGCTCGCGGCGACGCTCCTGATTGAGCAGAACGACGCGTCACGGGTGAAATCCGTGCACAAGATCATGAGGGTGCTCGACAACTTCCTGAACATCTATCCCGACGACGGGGGATGCGACGAGGGACCGGGCTATTGGGGGCGTGCGGGAGCGTCTTTGTTTGACTGCCTGGAGTTGCTCGAGTCTGCATCGGCAGGGAAGGTTAACCTTTACGGAGATCCGCTCATCCGCAAGATCGGCCAGTACATCTACAAGGTGTATATAAAAGACGACTATTACGTGAATTTTGCGGATGCCAGTGCGCGGCTGAACCCGGAGGCCGGGCTCATCTACCGTTACGGAAAAAGAATCGATGACCCGGCAATGGCGGGATTCGGCGCTTTCCTGGCAAAGCAGCAGGGTCTCGCCCAAAACCTGAGGGTGTCGCGAAACGGGTCTCTGGGCAGGCTCCTCCCTGATCTGTTCCTCCTGAACGAATTGGCGTCCGCCGCACCTCGGGAACCGTTGCTCGGTGAGGCTTGGTTCCCGAATCTGGAAGTCCTGACCGCCCGATCAACGCCTGGCTCTGTCGCCGGTCTCTACCTTGCTGCAAAAGGTGGGCACAACGCTGAAAGCCACAATCACAACGACGTGGGAAATTTCATTGTCTACGCGGGTGGCCGGCCGTTGCTGATTGACGTCGGCGTCGGCACCTACACGTCGAAGACCTTCAGCTCCCGGCGCTACGAAATCTGGACGATGCAGTCCGATTTTCACAACCTCCCCACCGTTAACGGGGTGATGCAGAAAGAGGGCAGGGAATTCCACTCGCGCTCGCCGCGATTTTCTTCAGACGCCGGGAAAGTGGAGTTTTCGGTGGACATCGCGGGGGCATATCCCGCCGAGGCGAAAGTCGATCGCTGGGAACGCAAACTGGTCCTCGACCGGGGAAAGAGAATTGAGCTCGTGGAAGACTATCAGCTCAAGGAGGCAGTTAAACCGCTTCGGCTGAATCTGATGACTCCGCTCAAGGCGGACGTGAGCCAGAAGGGAACAATCGGGCTATCCGACCCTACTACTGGTTCCCAGTACGGGATTTCCTACGATGCTTCTCAGTTTGACGCCTCCATCGAGGACATCCCACTGACCGATGATCGCCTGAAAAGCGCTTGGGGAGAACGGCTGGCCAGGATCGTCCTAACGGCGAAGAATCTGAACACGAAGGGGAATTACAGGATCGAGATCACGCCGAGTCGATGAACTCAGAGCCGTTCGCTACGCGCTCCGCGTCACTGACGCTTCGCGCGTTACGAGCGTGTTGAAGATTTTCACTTAATATCAATTTGGCTTACCTGTACTCATGCCCGCCTCCGATTTCCTACGCCGAAGGCTTTGCTACGCGACCCCAAGGCGGCGCAAGCGGTCAAGTAAGCCTTGCCCCCGTAGGGGGCGGATGTTTATAGTCCCGCTGGGGCGCCCTTGTTCTTGCACCATCGGGACTATAAACATCCGCCCCCTACGGGGGCAAAGGCTCTTACTTGACCGCTTCTGCCGCCTGGGGGGCGTGGGACCTTTCCAAGACCCTCGTTACGCTCCCGGCTCTGACGTTATCTTCTCACGCTCCTATCGTTGCGTCTGAGCCGACATGAACTGCGCTGAACGTTTCTCCATCTCCTCGGGAGTCACGTCTTCGACGTGTGTCGCGATCGCCCACATATGCCCGAAAGGATCCCGGACCGTGGACCATCGATCGCCCCAGAACATATCCGTTGGCTTTTCAAGCGCTGTCCCTCCCGCCTGAGTCGCGCTGCTGAAAACGGAATCGACATCCGGGACGTATATCAGAATTGTCACCGGACTCCCGTTCAACGTTTCCGGTGACCTGCTGGTAGGCATTTCCGAAAACTCATCAGAGAGGAAAATCTGCGAATCGCCGATCTGAATGGCCGCATGCATCAAGCGCCCGTCGGGACTCGGCATCCGGTGGAGTTCTTTGGCACCAAAAGCCCGCTTGTAGAATTCCAGAGCCTTCGCGCCGTTGCGGACGGTGAGGTAAGGTGTGACCGAGTGAAGTCCTTCGGGAATGGGTTTTGTACTTCTCTTCATACTGCCTCCTTGATGGTGGGGATTGTTGTTACCTTACCGGAGAGTGGCCGAGCACTTCAAATCGGCGCACCAACGGCCTTGCTCTTTAAACCGCTCCGTGATCAAGTAGTTGTAATAGAAGGTCTTTCCCCGTCATGTCCGAGCAAAAAGCGGATCTATCGTCCCAGCCAGCAACGGGCGCAGAAAAGTCCCCCCTGGAGGTGATGCTCCTCCTTATCGGAGGCTTCTGGTTGTCTCGCGCTATTTCAGCTGCAGCCAGCCTCGGCTTGGCGGATTCCCTCAAGGAGGGGCCACGAAGCCTGACCGAACTTGCACGCCTTACCGAAACGCATCCGCCCTCGCTCTGCCGTCTTCTGAGGGCGCTCACCTCCGTCGGCATCTTTGAAGAGCATTTCCCCGGGGAGTTCCGGACAACCGCCCTCGGATCAACACTCGAGACCGATTCCCCGGGTTCGGTCCGGGCTTTGGCTGTCGGCCAACTGGGCACTGAGCACTACCGCGCCTGGGGCGAGCTCCTTTACAGTGTGCGGACCGGTTCTCCTGCGTTCCAGAAGGTTTTCGGCATGTCGGTTTGGGACTATTACAAGCGGAATCCGGAAAACGCAGCGACTTTCCAGGAAATCATGGCCGTTTTAACCGCGATGGTGGACTCGGCGGTCCTGAAGTCAGTCGATTGCGCGGAGAGCGCAGTGATAGTAGAGGTCGGCGGCGGGCACGGCGATTTGCTGACTTCAATTTTGTCCCGCTGCCCTCAGGCGCGAGGCATCCTCCTCGATCTTCCCGCTCAGGCGGGAGCGGCGGCCGAGCGGATCGCACAAGCCGGGCTCACAGACCGATGCCGGGTGGAAGGCGGGGATTTCATGAAGTCCATTCCGACAGGAGGAGATTTTTACGTTCTTAAATGGGTGTTGCATGACTGGGAAGATCACGACTGCCTCAAGATTCTCCGCAACTGCTTCTCGGCGATGGAAGCAGGAGGACGGCTTTGGGTCATAGAGTCGATCATCCCGGAAGGCAGCACCCTGGCGGTCAGCAAGCTGCTCGACTTGAATATGCTGGTGATCACGGGCGGACGGGAGCGGACGGTTGCCGAGTACCGCGAACTGATCGAACAGGCAGGATTGTCTTTCGGACGCGTCATCCCCACGGACGCGCTGGTCAGCATCATCGAGGCCAGGAAAGCCTGAGGCCTGAAGGGCCAAGGAAGTCGACCCGTTTTTACAGAGCCGCGAAGTGGAGGGCTGTCAGCGAGCCGCTGAACGCGTTACAGAGCCGCGCACGGAGTGGAGGGCTGCGGAGCGTCTTTGGCGGAGCAGCCCGGAGCGAAGTAAGCGGGCCACCCAACGCGCCGCTACGGTTCGTTGGGTGGCCCGCTTACTTCGCTCCAGGCTGCTCCGCCAAAGACGCTCCGCAGCCTCCACTCCGTGCGCGGCTCTGTAACGCGACCCAGGCCAACCCTCCGTGGACGGGTGCCGCTTCCTTGGACGCCGTTAGCTCTCAGCGTCCCTTCTTGCCCTCGATCAAACCCAAAACAAACTCCTGCTTCTCGCTCCGTTTGTGCGTGCCCTTGAGTAAGGCGATCAACTCCGCAGCCACGCTGATGGCTATTTCCTCCGGGGTTTCCGAGCCGATGTCGATGCCGATCGGCGCATACAGCCTCCGAAAAGCCTCGGGCGAATGTCCCTTGGCCAAAAGATTGTTTACCAGCATGGCGATCTTTCTGCGACTTCCTACCATCCCGACATAGCGAGCGTCGGTTTGAATCGCCTGTTCGAGCGCGATCTGATCATGCCGATGTCCCCGAGTGACGATGAGGACAAAGGTGTCGGCGTTGACGTTGAAGGCGCCCAAGCCCGACTCAAAAGGCTGGCAGACGACTTTAGCGCCGGGAAATCGTTCGGCCGTTGCGAACGAGGAGCGATCATCAAGGACGGTCACTTGGAACCCCAGTGGCTGGACGACATCCGAGATGGCTCGACCCAAGTGTCCCGCACCCAGGATGACAAGTTTCGGATCGGGCAAGAGTGGTTCCACGAACACCTCCACCGTCCCTCCGCAGATCAAACCTTCGTTTTCCGCATCGTCGTCGTTCAATTCGTATCTGATCAACTGCGACCGGCCCTGCGCGATCGCCGCCTGAGCCGCTTCCCAGACCGCGGCCTCCACGCATCCTCCGCCGACTGACCCGACGAAGGTCCCGTCGTCCAGGAACAGCATCTTGGCGTGGTCCTTGCGAGGCGTGCTTCCGAGCCGCTTAACGATCGTTGCCAGCGCTGCCCTGCGTCCGGCTCGTCTGATCTCGACAATGCGTTCGTATATGTCAGCCGACATCAGACCTTTTCCTCACTGCGAAGACGCCTTGCAGCTTCCTCTGTCCGCCGGTTCAAGTGGCTGTTCCGGTAGCCATACGTAAAGTAGATTACGAAACCCACCGCCATCCAGATCCCGAGCCGATACCAGGTCACGGCCGGAAGGCTCGACATCAGGTACAGGCAGGCCAGGACTCCCAGTATAGGCACGACCGGGAAGCCGGGCACTTTAAACGGCCGGGGAAGGTCAGGTCGCGTATAACGCAGAACCAGCACACCTCCGGACACCAGGGCGAAGGCGAGCAGTGTGCCGATGCTGACGAGGTGCCCCAACTGATTGATGGGCGTAAGACCGGCCAGCAAGGCACAGGCAATGCCTGTGATCGCCGTTGTGATATGAGGGGTTCGAAAGCGGGGGTGGACCTTCGCGGCGAAAGGCGGCAGCAGTCCGTCCTTCGCCATCGTGTAGAAGATTCTCGGTTGGCCAAGCAGCATAACGAGGATGACAGATGTGATTCCCGCTATGGCGCCGAGCGAGATGAAAGCGGACAACCAGGGCATGTTCAGAGTGCGAATCGCCAAGGCAATCGGTGCCGGTACGCCGAGCTCCTTGTAGTAAACCACGCCAGTCATGACGGCGGCGACGGCGAGGTAAAGGACCGTGCAGATCGCGAGCGATCCGAGCATTCCGATCGGCATGTCCCGTTGCGGGTTCCGGGCCTCCTGCGCTGTCGTGCTGACCGCGTCAAAACCAATGTAGGCGAAGAAAATGACCCCGGCGCCCGTCACCATCCCGTCGAAACCGAAAGGCATGAACGGGTGCCAATTGGCCGCCTTCACATAACCTGTGGCGGTGGCCAGGAAGAGGAGCACAACGCCGACCTTGATGACAACGATGGTCGCGTTGAAATTCGCCGATTCTCGGATTCCGATAATGAGGACCGCTGTGAGGAAAAGGCAGATCAGGGCGGCAGGGAGGTTGAACAGGCCGGGAGGCTCGGACCACGGTGAACCGGTCAGCGAAGCGGGAAGGTTGATCCCCACGCTTCGGAAGACCTCGACGAAGTAACCTGACCACCCGATCGAAACGGTCGACGCGGCGAAGGAGTACTCGAGGATCAGGTCCCAGCCGATGATCCAGGCGAAGAGTTCCCCCATCGTCGCGTACGCGTATGTGTACGCTG
>Ga0105092_10001916_pt1 | contig 11057 bp, 14 predicted proteins | sample PPLLak2March2015_FD_87021 | JGI IMG/M metagenome (GOLD analysis project Ga0105092, IMG submission 87021) | Freshwater sediment microbial communities from Prairie Pothole Lake near Jamestown, North Dakota, USA - PPLs Lake P7 Core (1) Depth... | ecosystem: Environmental > Aquatic > Freshwater >... | reverse complement strand
GCTACTCTGTTCGAGCATAAAAAGGTCCTTTCAGTCTTTCGGGCTGGGCTTTAGCCGGTCCAGCTCTTCTTCGTTGAAAGTAAACCTGACTTCTTCATATCCCAAAGGATAATCCTTGCGAAGCGGGTGCCCTTCCCACTCATACGGCATAAGAATGCGCCGAAGATCTGAGTTACCCTCGAAGCGCACTCCAAACATGTCCCATACTTCACGTTCGTACCAGTTTGCATTCCAATAAACGTTCTCCACGGAAGGGACGATTGGATGCATCCCCGAAACCGGAACGCGCAGTTGAATACGGGCGTTGTGCTGGTAGGAGTGTAGGAAGTAGGCAAGGTGAAACCGTGGTTCTGTCTGAGGTAACGGCATGTATGCCAGGTAATCGACCCCGGTCAGCCCGGCGAAGTGTTCGAAACCGAACTCATCGCGCAGTACCTGGCAGGCGTTCAGGAGGTACTCGCTCCCAAGATAGAGCCTGATTTCATCCTGAAAGTCCTCGCGTCGAGCACCAAAACGGTCGACCAGTGCCTGAGCGGAAGCTTCTTGTTTTTGTGGTGGATACTCCACCTGCGCCGATATATTCGTATCGTCCATGCCTTTGAACCGCCCTTTCCTGTTTCTGTGATCGTCCTACGACCAGTTCTTCAATCCTTCTTTTCGAACCTTGTTATGCAGGGTCACGATACCGTGAATGAGACTTTCTGGGCGTGGAGGACAGCCAGCCACGTATACATCCACCGGAACGATCTCATCCACTCCCTGAACGATTGCGTAATTATTGAACACGCCGCCTGTAGAGGCGCAGTCACCCATTGCAATAACCCATTTTGGATCCGGCATCTGATCGTAGAGCCTGCGTAAAACGGGTGCCATCTTCCTGGAAACCCTGCCGGCGACGATCATCAAATCCGACTGGCGCGGGCTTGGGCGCATCAGCTCCATGCCGAACCGGCTCAAATCGAAGTTTGCTGCCTGCGCAGACATCATCTCAATTGCGCAGCATGCAAGCCCAAACAGCATTGGCCACATCGCATTTGTACGAGCCCAGTTCACTGCCCCCTCAAGGGTGGTGGTTATGACACCCATGTTTCCAGTCTTTTGTTCTATTCCCATTCCAAAGCTCCTTTTTTCCACGCATAAATATAACCAACCAATAAAATACTGATAAACACGAACATTTCGATCAGACCAAAAAGACCCAACTGCCGCAGAACCACAGCCCAGGGCAGAAAAAAGACAACTTCAATATCAAAAAGGATGAAAAGAACAGCGATTAAGTAAAAACGGACCGGCATACGCCGGGTGCCTGGTCCAATGGGACGCATCCCAGATTCATAGGGTTGGTTTTTACGAGCCGTAGGCCGGCGGGGACCAAACAGGTGCCCAACCGCAACAGCAGCTCCTGCTAAAAAAGTAGCGAGTATGAGAAGTATGGCGATTGGAATATAATCTTCTGGCATGGCGCATCCTAATAATATAATTTAGACCAACTTTGGTCATTTTATCACAAATTAGAATAGGGGTCAAAAACCAATAATTTTCAAGGAAAATTAGATAAACCTGCATCCCCGCAGCGGAAAGCCCCCACAATTGTTCTTTGCGGCACAATTATACCAAATATGAGAAACGTGAATAATTGGGATTTTTTGGGAGGTATGTGGATCGATCAAAAGAATGTGGAGCACCGGGGCCGTAGAGCTGATCATCCAGGAAGTTTTTTGCGCGCTCGCTCAATGGTGTGTCGCACTTTAACAGAATCCGTGTATCCGCGTCACCAAATTCGTGGATGGCTGTCAGACCACCTACAGACCTCGCAGGTCCGCCTGGGTTTATCCCAGGTAATCCCTCAGGCTGCGGCTGCGAGTTGGGTGGCGCAGCTTGCGCAGTGCTTTGGCCTCGATCTGGCGGATGCGCTCACGGGTCACGTTGAAGTATTGCCCCACCTCTTCAAGGGTGTGGTCTTTACCGTCCACCAGGCCAAACCTCAGCTCCAGAACCTGGCGCTCACGGTCGGAAAGGACAGACAGTGCGTTCTTGACCTGTTCTCTCAGCATTTCGCGAGCGGCTGCGTCCATTGGCTCGAGAGCTTCCTCATCTTCAATGAAATCTCCAAGCTGGCTCGAATCTTCACTGCCTACCGGGCTTTCCAGAGACATCGGTTCTTCAGAAGCGCGTAATATCCGGCTGACCTTTGCTGCCGCCCTCGCCCACCGCCGTCGTGTTTCAGGCGGAATCTGAGTGGATTCTCTTTTCGACCGAAGTATGATCTCTTCGTCCTTGGGATCGAGAAAACCGGCTTCCAGGGCCAGATCCTGCGTCGATGGATCCCGACCAAGCTGCTGGATCAGCTTGCGCTGCACTCGAAGCAGCCGGTTGATCGATTCAAATATATGCACCGGTATGCGGATCGTTCGCGCCTGATCCGCAATCGAGCGGCTGATAGATTGCCGGATCCACCAGGTTGCATACGTGCTGAATTTGAAACCACGGGTCGGGTCGAATTTAGAAACCGCCCGCAGAAGACCAATGTTCCCCTCCTGGATTAAATCGAGGAAGGAGGATCCCCTGCCGATATAGCGCTTCGCTACACTGACAACCAGTCGAAGATTGGCCCGAATGATGGCATGGTGAGCCTCTTGAGCTCGCTCCGCGACCATGGTGAGCTCATTTTCGAGCTCTTCATCCGGTGGGAGCATTTTTGCAAAAGCTCGCTCGCTCGGTAACCCTTTTCCCTGCCCCAGACGCTGCTCCAGGCTCTCAGCGAGATCTTCCGGCAGCACGTAGAGTGTGACGAAAATGGCAAACGCAGCCTGGGCAAGCTCATCCCAGGCATCACTTCTGCCCCATAAACCACTGTCGAGATATGAACGCAGGTAAGAGGCCGTTTTCAAATCCCATGCCTGGCGGAGGAGCTGAGCTTCGTGGAGGATACGGGCCAGATCAGGCGGGTCAATTTTCTGTTGTTTTACGAAGCCCTGCAGGTTTTCCCAGGAGGAAATCATCTCATCGTACAAGGCATTGAATACACCGGTAGCATCCAGAATCTTCTTTCCCGGAATAAATCCTCGCCGGAGAGTGTCCACCCGCCGGGCTGTTTCCATCCGGGTAGCCAGCCACCATTCCTGGTCCGTATCAAGGAGCTCGATTCCACCAATCTCTTTCAAGTAGAGGCGGACAGGATCCTCGCTGAGCTCCATGACCAGGTTTGGGTTATCCAGTAAATCCAGTGGCTCTTCCTTGACAATACTTTCAAGGTCCTGTTCTTCCATGGAGAGCGTGGTTTTATCCGGTTCTTCTACCAGCAGCGCTTCATCGAGGTCTGAGAGCATATCGGCGACGTCATCCACTGGCAGGCCCTCATTTTCCTCTTCTTCCTCAAAACCTTCTTCTACGGGCTCAACCTCTGGATTCGTTTCTTCCTGCTCAGGTCTTGGCTGCTTCTTATGTTTCATTGATTACCCTTCTCATGAAACTGCATCGAACGATTTGTATATTGTCCCATGGCACGATCGATCCGGTTCAGGGCGATGGAAAACTGCTTAATGCTCTGTTGGTACTGGCTTGCCATCAAATCACCTTGCTCTTGCGCTTCCTGGATAAGGAAACGTACATGCTCGATGTTCTGGCGTGTGTCTCTGCGGCGTAGGTCAAGCAGCGCGCGCAGTAAATCTTCCAGAACTTTATCGTCATTCGGGTCCATTTTATCAGTTCGTGCCAATAAACCGTCAGCAATCTCCATTAATTCTAATGATAAACGGTTCAAAACGAAATTCAAGGGTTCCTCGTCATCCTGATCGAGGGATTCTTGCAACAGGCGAAAAATGGTCTTGTGGTCAGTGCGCTGGAAATCATCGAAAATCAAGCGAGCCAGGCCATCCTCCTGCAGCTTGCGGTCGATTCTGTGGATCAAATCAGGGCGTCGCAGCAGCATGCCCAGGCAGTAAGCTTCTTTTAGGAAGCGAGCATCATGAGTTTTCAAAACTCCAACCGGGGCTTGCTGCTCTTGCCGGGATATCTGAGGACGCCGCCGCACTTTGGGCGTCAGGCCAGGAGCGCCTGTGAGTGTCCGCTCATCGACCCTGATCAATCTGGCCAGGCGCTGCCGGTATGTGTCCCGCTCCACCGCGCTGGGAACATCTTCTATCAACGGCAGGACCTGCCTGGCAATTTCGGTTTTGACTTTGGGGTCTTCCAGGTTTTGGCCTGCCGCCAGCGCTTCCATCACATGGATCACAATAGGACGTGCTTCCTGGACGATGCGCTCCCACTCCCCAGGATCGCGAAGCACCACATCATCCGGGTCCATCCCTGGAGGTAAGACAGTCACCCGGATGTCGGCTTGCAGACGGGCTTCCTGTCCGAGCAAGCCGCGCGCATCGAAGACGACTTCCTGTTCATGATCCATTGCCTGGCGGGCAATTTGCAGACCGCGCATCGTCGCTTTCTCACCCGCAGCATCCGGGTCGAGGGCAAGCACGAAGCGGCGTGTCAGGCGCTTCAGCAGGTAAAGCTGGTGCTCTGTAAGGGCAGTGCCCATCGGAGAGACGGCGTTGGTAAAACCCGCCTGGTGCAGAGCGATCACGTCCAGGTATCCTTCAACGATGACGGCTTGATCCTTTTCCCGGATCGACTTGCGAGCCCGATCGAGGCCGTAGAGAAGGTGACCTTTATCGAATATCGGGGTTTGGGGTGAATTCAGGAATTTCGGCACATCATTCGGGTCAAGGATGCGTGCGCCAAAACCCGACATCCTGCCGCGCCCCTCACGGATTGGGATCATGATCCGGTTGCGGAAACGGTCATAGATGCCCGAGCTCTTCTGCCCCTCCGCCGGTTCTCTTTGTGTGACTAAACCGGAGTCGATCAGATCTTTTTCGGTATATCCCTTACCTTTGAAATGGCGAATGGCATCTTCCCAGGAGGCGGGTGCATACCCAAGGCCGAAGATTTCTATCGTTTCGTCCGTCAGCCCGCGCTTATGAAGGTAATCGAGTGCAGCTTTCCCTGCTGGCGTTTGCAAAAGCTGGTGCCGGTAAAAGGTAACCGCATCTTCCAGCAAAGCTCGTAAATGGTCGTGTTCTTCAGCCGCTTCCTGCTGCTGCGGAGTCTGGGGTTTGAGCTCCACGCCGGCTTTATCTGCCAGGTAACGCAGCGCTTCTCCAAAATCCGAGCCATCCCGCTTCATGACATAACCAAATATATCGCCGCCCTCATTGCACTGACCGAAGCAGCGCCAGGTACCAGACTCTGGAAAGACGACAAACGCAGGTGTGCGCGAGTTCGGGTGGAACGGGCAAAAACCGGTGTAATTCTTCCCGGAACGCCTGAGCTGCACCGTTTCGGAAACGATGTCTACGATATCTAGGCGGGCTTTAATCTCGTCAATAGAGGACATATGGACAGGTGGTTACTTGATGCAGGTAGGAATGAGGATATGGATACAGGTGGCGCATTTATTGGACAATTAGAACCTACCGGTAAATCAGAAAAAACCGCCCGGATAAGAATTATACCAGCAGGGATTGAGGATCACTGCATTATGGAGTTTAAAATTTTCAACATCCCTGAAATTTTCCGATTCATCAAAATGACATATAGGAGTAAGGTGAAGAGGATGACATTTATCACTTGTGATGAAAGGTGCTTGACAAACATCGAAAAAACTGATAATATTTTCGTTAAGCGAAATAATTTTCACTGCGATCAAATACAAGAAAAAAATTTCATAAACCAAGGCGACAATGTCATTATTGAACGCTAGTACAAATGCGTCAATACGGCGGTCTATATACGAGAAAAGATAAGAATGACTAATCCTCCACTTCTACAACTTGCTCTAGATTACATCTCTTTGCCGCCAGCTTTAGTCATGGCTTCTCTGGTGGCGCCTGAAGTAGACATTATCGAAATCGGAACTCCCCTTTGTAAAGCAGCCGGGCTTGAAGCGATCCGCGCGGTTCGTGAACTCTGCCCGGATAAATTAATCCTTGCTGATTTCAAAACACCAGATGTTGGTGGATTAGAAGCGACTATCGCTTTCGATGCAGGCGCCGATATGGTCACGGTAATCGGCGGTGCAGCCCTGGCTACCGTGGAACAAGCATACGAAGTAGCCCGTAAGCGGGGAAAACAAATGTTGATGGAACTTACGGGCGTCCGGGATATCCTGGCCAGGGCAGCCGAATGGCGCCAGATCGGTGTAGAACGCCTCGTTTATCACCGTGAGTGGGATGCCCAGTCGGCCGGACGCGAATGGTCTGAAGCAGATAAAGTCATTATCCGGCAGTTAATCAACATGGGCTACAAGCTCACGGTAACCGGCGGTTTGAACATGGAACTCTTGCCCTTTTTTGCCGATCTGCCGATCTCTATCCTGATCTGCGGGCGGGGCATTCGTGAGGCGCCAGACCCGCGAGCTGCTGCCCGGGCGATGCGCTTAGCAATTGCTGAAATCTGGTCGGGATCGTCTTCCAATAATTTCCAGGCTAATCAGAAATCAATCCCGGTCGATCTCGCAGCTAAGGCAATTCGTTGGGGTGTGAGCGAGATGGGCCTTTCCCTTACTGTCAATGGGAATAACTGCCCGGGCTGCAATTCTCCAGCGCGTTTGTGCCAAAGCTCGCGGACAGAAGTCCGTTTACCCGCGGGGATAGAACGGCAGAAGTTTATCACAGAACTTATCGGGAATACCGGTGCAGGGCAGAGCCAGGCAGTCGGCTTGGATTCACCCGGATCATTCTACATTGATGTAGGTGTTCTTCCTCAAATCAATCAAGATAGTGTTTTAGGTTTGTTGTCTGCAACCAGTGTAGCTCTCCAAAAAGTTGGGCATGCTGCTAATCTCAACGCAGCTTTAACCGCTGCAAAAAATATATTGACAGAATAAACCACTAAAAAAATTGACTAGAAACCAGATGACTCGAATGAAGGAGTGAAAGAATGGCAAACGATTTTCCAATGAATGCATTAGGGATGGTGGAAACCAAGGGTCTGGTAGCTTCAATTGAGGCTGCGGATGCAATGATCAAAACAGCACATGTAAAGCTCTACGGACAGGAAGAGATTGGCGGCGGTTATATCACCGTCTATGTCCGGGGAGAGATTGGCGCTGTCCGCGCTGCTGTAGATGCTGGTGCAGCGGCTGCGAAGCTGGCCGGCGAACTGGTCACTGTGCATGTGATCGCCCAACCCCACCGAAGCGTTGAAAATTTACTTCCCGGTAGTGTAAGAGTTGTTCGGCTTACTGCGGATTAACCAACTGTTGAGAAGAAGCCTCAGAAAAGGATGTTCCAATGCAATTACGCACCTATGTAATGATCGATTGTATGCAGCCCCAATACGCTGCGTTTACAGGTAAACGCACGTTTGGTATGGTCCCCATCGAGGGTGATGCACAGATTTATATGGAAATATCGCCAGCCGCTGAAGTTTACAAGGTGATGGATATCGCCCTGAAAACGACCAATGTGCAGCCTGGGTTTCTCTCGATGGAGCGCGAGTTTGGGTTCCTGGAAATTCACTCCAGTCACCAGGAAGCCGTGCAGTATACGGGATGTAAAGCAATGGAAGCACTTGGGTTGAGGGAAACGGACCGGCTAAAACCCAGAGTGCTCTCTGCCAACATGACGACCGGTATCCATCCCTATGAAGCACAGCTGATCAACGCCGGGAATGCCGGTGGCCTGGTTCTGGCTCACGAGACCTTCTGCGTGATCGAGGTTGCTCCGGCAGCCTATATTGTCCTGGCTGCAAATGAAGCTGAGAAAGCCGCCCGGATCACCCTCAACCATTATTCATCCAGTGGAGCTTACGGCCGGTTGATGATCTCAGGCTCAGAGTCTGCTGTGATGCAGTCATGTGATGCTGCTGTCTCAGCCATTGAAGCTTTAGATGGCAGAGTCCCGAGTAAGTGAAAGAGATGAACACATATTACACCGCCAAAGATATTGAGGATTTGGCTGCGAAGGGAACCCGGCAGCTTGTGCTCAATCCCGGTGTTTTTCTCACCGACTTCGCCCGGGAAACTGCTCATCAATTGGGAATCGAAGTTGTTCGAGGTGAGAGGCAAACCCAGCCTTCATCGCAGCCGGTTTCTACAAGCAAAAACTTTACGCTGAACAATAATTACAACAAACCCTCGGGTTGTCAGCATGTCTCAAGCCCCATTCCAGCAGCGAATTCCCAGGCAGTCAATCCATCATCCCATATGATGGATGGCGATGGCTCAAAAACGGTGAACAGGCTGGTCGATTTGATGGGAAAGGTCATTAAACGAGGCGGATGATATGAAAATCGCAAAAGTAGTCGGCGTAACGATCTGCACAATGAAAGAACCTCGTCTGGAGAACAGCAAAATGCTGTTGGTCTGTGATGCTGACCAGACAGGGGAAGCTGTTGGCAAACCTTATATCGCCCAAGATGTCGTTGGGGTTGGGCCAGGTGAGCTGGTCATTGTGGTGGAAGGAAGCTCTGCCCGGGTTGCAGTACGGGATATCAATACACCCGTCGATGCTGTCATCGTAGGGATTTTGGATAGCCTCCAGTACGAAGGTAATACCACTTTCAAGAAACACTAGATTTTCACCCGTATATCTAAGGAGAATCTTCTATGGCTAACAATAATAGTAATAACAACAATGCTGAGGTAATTGGGCTTCAAGCCCTGGGGATGATCGAAACACGCGGCCTGGTCGCCAGTATTGAAGCTGCAGATGCAATGGTCAAAGCTTCGAATGTTGAACTGCTGAAAAAGCGCGCTATTGGCGGCGGTTATGTGACCGTAATGATCCGGGGTGATGTTGGTGCAGTCCGCACAGCTTTAGGCGCCGGAAGAAACGCTGCTTCCAAGATCGGTGAGGTAGTTTCTACCCGCATTATTCCCGGTCCGCACTTAGACCTTGAAAATATCTTGCCAGAGTCCACAAAAGTTTCGGCATTTTGATTGAGGTCGTAGCAGTAACCTGTATAGCAATAACCTGTCTAAGGAGGTTTGCTAAATGAGTGCGAACAAAAAAGTAACCCCATCTTCTCTACTGCGCAAAAAAAAGCGGGGCGAAAAGATCACTCTCCTCACCGCCTACGATTATCCGATCGCCAGGTCCATCAACCAGGCGGGCGTGGATATCATTCTCGTCAGCGATGCGGTCGGTACGGTGGGTAATGGTCGCTCTGAAGCGGTTTCGGTCAGTGTCGATGAGATGATTTACCATACCCGGGCAGTTCGGAATGGTGCCGGATCCTCGATGGTGGTTACAACCATGCCGTTCGGTTCCTACGAAACGGAACAAAAAGCTGTTGAAACCGCAGTACAGCTCATGAAAGAGGGAGAGGCTGACGCCGTCCACATCGAAGGGACAAGCGCTCAAGAGAATATCGTCAGGGCTGTCGTAGGCGCAGGCATCCCCGTGCTGGGACATGTTGGCATCATAAAACAAAAAATCGTTCGTTCCGGAGCATTCCTGATTCAGGGACGGACGGCGGATTCTGCGGAAGAAATCCTCAAGGATGTAGTTGCTTTTGCCAACGCCGGTGTGTTTGGTTTGATTTTAGAATGCATTCCATCCCGTCTGGGTGAGATTATCACACTGAGCCTGGAAATCCCGACGATCGGGATTGGAGCAGGACCGAACTGTGATGGTCAGGCACTGGTAACCCAGGATATGCTGGGATTATTCAAAGAGCTGTCACCGCGTTTTCTTAAAACCTATTTAGACCTGACGCAAATAATTGTGACGGCGCTGACACAGTTCCGGACAGAGGTGGAGCATGGAAAATTTCCTGGACCGGAGCACTGTTATGAGATCGAGGAAAATGAGCTGAGTAAGCTATTGGCTCAATTCCAACAAAAAGTAACACATTAGATTTTATAGAAGGAGATACGAACTATGGCTGATACTCTGAAAGGTAAATCTGCGGTCATCACCGGTGTTGGGTCTGGTTTTGGGAAGGCCACGGCGGAACTGTTCGCCAAACTGGACCAGGTAGGCCTTATCCTGATCGACTACAACGAAAAAGCTCTCCAGGATACGGCTGAAAAGTGCCGGGCAGCGGGTTCAAAAGTTATCGCCATCCCCGGGGATGTAACCAAGCTTGAAACTTTCGAGTGCGCTCTCAAACTCGCACTAGAAAACTTCGGCAAGGTCGATTTTCTCATCAACTTTGCAGGCGGGGCGATCAAAGTAGCGCCTATCGAAGAGATGGATGACGAAACAAACCGCCGTATCATCGATTTGAACCTTACAAGCGCCATCATGAGCTGCCGGACGTTTACCCCTCAATTCAAGGAGCAGGGCTACGGCAAGATTATCAACGTCTCAAGTGCTTGTGATCGCCGTTCCTGGCCGGGTTGGTCGGTCTACTCTGCTGCCAAGGCTGCCGTCAATTCCTTCACAAAATGCCTGTACACCGAGCTGCGGCCCTACGGTATTGCCGTCACCCTGCTCGTACCAGGCGGATCCAACACAGGATTCCAGGCAGCCGCAGCGAACGTCAAAGTCTTCGAATGGGACGAGGAATTGGCAGTCCGTCCTGAACATTTTGCCGATATGGTGTACCAGACATGCGCACTCACGAGAGGCGGCTGCGTCTCCGAGTTGGTTTTATACGGGTTGGCGCAAGATGTGAGTGGGTTCTAACCTTGTTAAGTGTGAAACCGCCTGGAAACAAGGAGGTGCTATTGATTGAATAACGAGGCATAACCAATGTCGTACCGAAACCGCTCAAATAAAAAGTAGATTTGGTAAAGGTACGCCGGTACCTAACGTTTTATCACAACTGTATTATGTAAGAGGAGAATGTTCTAAATGAAAAAGAACCTGTTTACTCTATTGATCGTGTTGGTTCTAAGCAGTCTGCTGTTGTCTGCCTGCGGCGCGGCTGCCACCACTGAGCCTGCAGCGACCGATGCACCAGCACAAGAACCTTCAGAAAAACCTATGAAGATCGGTTTCTTCATATCCGATTTAACAAACGTATTCCACCAGATGCAGTACACCGAAGCCAAGCGATACGCCATGGAAAAGTATGGCGCGGAAGTGATCCTGTTCGACGGCAAGTCG
>Ga0105092_10001914_pt1 | contig 11063 bp, 9 predicted proteins | sample PPLLak2March2015_FD_87021 | JGI IMG/M metagenome (GOLD analysis project Ga0105092, IMG submission 87021) | Freshwater sediment microbial communities from Prairie Pothole Lake near Jamestown, North Dakota, USA - PPLs Lake P7 Core (1) Depth... | ecosystem: Environmental > Aquatic > Freshwater >... | reverse complement strand
ATGATCAGGACGATCAGCAACAGGGTTGTCCTGAGTGCAGGCCAGAAGAAACGATCGTTGACCATTCTTTGGATGTAGCGGGTCGTAAACTGGCTTGTGTCGCCTGCCTCGATGCGCCCGCGTGTTCCATCACCCAGGGCGTTTATGTAACGGGATGGAACCCATCCCTCGATCATTTCATTTTCAGATTCCCCATTGATCAGGAACCAAACCTCCAACGTGGCTTGATCCAGGATTTCGACCGGCGTCCGAGCTTCCATTTGGCCAACGACTTCGCTGTCTTCATCCGCTTCCATATAAACACGGGTAAGTGGATCGGCACTGCTCGAAAGGATCGACCTCACAGACCCGGAGACAGGCTTGCCGCTTTCATCTGATTCCCGCACGCGGACACGGCGTTCTGGCGCCCAGCCTTCTATGACCTGTCCCTCGGTATCTTCGCCGCGGATCTGGAACCAAACTTCAGTAAGCAGGGTGTTCTGTCCCACTTCCTCTGGTGGAATTGGATTTCCCTGGCGCTCCAGGATGTTAACCTGCATCCCACGCGGTAACTGGCCTGCCATGCTGCTGGTGGTTTCCGCCTCAGAACGCAGTACCAGCAGAGCCCCATCCTCCCTGACTGCCAGGATCAAACCCTGCACCATGGGCCAGGCAAAGAACAAGGCCAGGTAGATCAGCGAGGGCAGGATCAACAGGTAGGGCACCCAATTCAATCTTTTTCGAGTCTTCGGTGCGGGAGCAATGGTCATGCGAGCACCTCACGATGTTTCAAATAGTTTTGCCTGGTGTATGCCGAGACACACACCAGGCAAAATAAGGAACGGATCTAACTATTCGACCTGGCAGGGCCCATCGCTGGGCGGATCGGGAGCCCAACATGGCGCCCCGGTATCATCGAGGAGGGCCTGTAAGTTGGCCGCCTCCTCCTCCAACACAGTGGTCGCATCCTCGCCTTCGATGACGACCCGGTCGAACGCGGCGCGGAAGATCTCGTTGATCTCACCACCGCGCGCACCCAGACCGACCGGTATGAGCGCGGGCAGAGCGTCCGGGGCGTTAACCGTTGCGTCGACAGCCGCGGCTTCGAGCGCCACTCCTGCCGGCAGGTCAGAGGTATCCACACCACCGACCACCGGGAAGAATGCCAGCTCGCTGAGGACTCGCTTCTGGGTCTCCGGCTGGGTAAGATAATCGATCAGTGCGATGGCCGCTTCGGGGTTCGGGGCATCATTCGGGATACCCAGGCCGACTACAACGGGCATGTAACCACGACCGGCAGGGCCGGCGGGGGCAGGGAAAGCCACGAAATTCTCCGGATCGGAGTTGAAAGCCTGGATGAGACGAGCTACATGATCAAATGCCACCCAGACTTCACCGGACTGCAGGGGCTCCTGCATGAATTCATAACTAATAGATTGCGGATGGATGGTGGGCCACAGGCTGTCGCGCGCCCACTCCAGCATATCGGCTGCTTCCTGGCTCTTGAACCTGGTGACCATCCCCCCGGTATAAGAGGGCCAGAGGAAGCCTTCCAGAAAGCGCTGGAACAGTCCGGCATGCGGCAGGCCACATTTCGGACCGCCGGTCTCATCGAGCAGTGTCTGGCACCACTCGGCGAACTCATCCCAGGTGAGAGCGTTGATATCGGCCCCGGCCGGCAGATATTGCAGGGCGTCGTTATGGGCTGCCATGATATAGGTGGCCTGCATCCAGGGAACGTAGTACAGGTAGTCTTCGGTTCCCAGCAAGCCGGTCTCCAGATAGGCCTGGTTGAATTCCCGGTCTGCAGACAGATCATCGACTACATCGGTCATGTTCATCATGGCATCCGTGATGGACGGATAGGTGCCGTGTAGTGCACCAACCAGGTCCACCTGACCTTGACCGGCCTGCGCTCCAGCCAGCACCAGATCAACGAGCGGGCCTTCTTCTGAACCGGTGTAGTCATAGTTGCCACCGTCCTGGAGAATGGCACGGAATTTCGCACCTTCCTCCACAATATTAAACTGGGTTGAAAAGAAACTTACATCACCTGGTGGGGGGCCCAGGGTTGGTGTAATGGTAGCTTCGGCTGTCGCCGGAGGTTCGGTTGCCTCCGCGGTTTCAGTTGCCTCCATCGCTTCTGTCGCCGGCGCTTCAGTTGGCCCGGTTTCCGGAATGACCGCGGGAGCTGTAGTGGCTGGTCCACAGGCGGCCAGAACAAAGGCTGCGATCATAAGGGTTGTCAAAAATAGATTGGGGCTTTTCATCTAATTCTTCTCCTTCTTTAGTTGGTTAACTATTTAATAGACCACATTCAGAGCGGGACAAGAATCATTGTTTCTGTTCGCACCTCCTTCTGCCTTGCCAATATGATCAGACATTGGAACAGCAAAGATACCCGCAAGGTGTGCACACAGCACTGCTATCTACAAGAGATCTGCATCTGTGGATTGTGGGATTGTTGTTACTGATGCACGATTGGTATGCCTTCATGTAACCAACGTAATCTCCCCCGGAATTTGCAATTTCATTATAGCGAGAAATAAAACCAGCGTCAATCATTCCAAATCCAGCATGATTTGGAGAGTGGCTACTTCGGTGGGCTCGCCACGGAGACCACAGAGACCGTAGAGATTTTTCTCAATGAACTCTGTGCACTCCCCCGGCACCCCGTTCGGGCCGCGAGCCCGTGATTTGCTAGGCAAATCAGGCGAGACGGCCTGCACGATTTGCTACGAATTGCTAAGCAATTCGAAATCGGGGCAGGTGTGCGGCAAGGATCAATGTAGCTCATCCATTTGGACACTCCCATGATTTGGGATACTAATGGGGTCTGGATCACCTCGAGTTATAATGCCGTTCTCACTCTGTCGCGACCCGACCTGAAATGAAAATCATCGGTCAACAGGCAATCTTTCGGAGAGAATCTCTATGGGAAAAGTTGTCGTTTTCACCCAACCAAGAACTATTGGATTCGAATCCTATGATGACCAGCCTCTCAAACCGCATGAAGTGCGTCTGCGGACTCTCTATTCCGGTATCAGTGCCGGGACGGAACTGACCGCCTATCGCGGCAGCAATCCTTACTTGCATAAGCAGTGGGATCCATCCCGAAAGCTCTTTATTCCCGCTGAACAGCCAACCCTCGAATACCCACTCAGCGGATGGGGTTATGAAGAAGTTGGCAAAGTCATCGAATTGGGGAGCGAGGTGCGTGATGTGTCAATTGGAGATACCATCTTTGGGACATGGGGCCATCGCACTCATCATATTGTCGAAGAAGATTATGCCCGGGATCGCATTCAAGCCAAATCGCTTGATCCAATCTTTGGCGTATTCTCTCATATTGGGTCAATTGCCATCAATGGAGTGCACGATGCTCGTGTTCGAATTGGCGAGACGGTGGCGGTCTTTGGTATGGGAACCCTGGGCCAGATAGTAGGACAGCTCGCCAAGAAATCGGGCGCCAGAGTTGTTGGGGTTGACCAGTTTGAAAAACGGCTGGAGATCGCGCTACAAAGCGGCGCAGCAGATATTGTATTCAACGCGGGCGATGGCGAAGTTGCAGAACGTATTCGGGCCATCACCGATAACCGCGGTGCGGATGTTGCAATCGAAGTAACTGGCTCTACTGTAGCTCTCAACCAGGCGATTCGGTCTGTGGCTTATTCTGCCAGGGTCGTTACTTTAGGTTTCTTCCAGGGGGAGGCTGCCGGATTGGTTCTGGGCGAAGAATTTCACCATAACCGGGTCAATATCGTAGGTTCACAGATCTTTGGTACAGATCCTGAACTGACCTACCGCTGGAACCGATTACGATTGATTCAAACTTTTATGCGCTTACAAGCGGATAAAGTTGTCGACCTTACCACCATCATCTCCCATGTGATCCCTTTTGATAATGCTGGACAGGCCTTCCGTATTCTCGATCAGGAACCAGAAAACGCCTTGCAGGTCGTTCTGGATTGCACCGAATATGAATAGCGGTGCTCCAAACTGAAAGGATATAAATAACAAGATGAGTCAACCACTGCGAACAGCTATTTTGGGTTGTGGAGGCTTTGCCCATCGCCATGCCCGCACATTACAACTACTGGAAGATGATTTTAAGATGGTCGCTTTCTGCAATCGCACGATCGAAAGAGCCGCAGCCTTCTCGGAGAAATATACAAACGGTCAAGCGCCTGTATTTGCAGATCACCATCAGATGTTCGAGCAGATTCCACTGGATGTAGTTGTAATCTGCCTGCCTCCGTATGCTCATTCTGACCAGATCGAGATTGCCGCAAATCTGGGTGTGCATGTCTTCATTGAAAAGCCAATTGCGCTGACCTCAGAGCAAGGCTGGCGCATGGTGAATGCGGCCGAAAGAGCCGGGATTATCACTCAAGTGGGATTTATGTTTCGGTTTGGAGAAGCCATCGAACACCTGAAGGAGATGATAGATTCGGGCAAGGCCGGATCGGTTGGTCTAATGTCAGCCCGGTATTTCTGCAATTCATTACATGCTCCCTGGTGGCGGAAGCGTGACCTATCCGGGGGACAGCTGGTAGAACAGGTCATCCATATGGTAGACCTGATGCGGTTCCTGATGGGAGATGCCGTTACAGTTTATTCGCGCCAGGAAAATTTATTCCACCAGGATGTAGATGATTACACTGTTGAGGATGTCAGTGCAACGATTTTTGGCTTCTCAAACGGTGGCTTGGGTGTGATCTATGCCACCAACGGCGCCATCCCAAACCGCTGGATCAACGACTACCGGGTGGTTTCCAGGAATCTTACTGTGGAATTTACGGATGCTAACCACGGTACATTTCATTATACGGCTGAGTCCAGTCGCCAGCCTGAAATGATTACCGCTGACCGGGATTTCTACCTGCTGGAGATGCAGGATTTTCGAACTGCCATCCGTGCAGGCCGAAATACTCGGATTCCCCTGCGGGAAGGCGCTAAATCGCTGGATCTGGCACTGGCTGCAGCGCGCTCAGCCCAAACAGGGAGCGAAATACGGATATCCGAAAACAGATAAAGGGAGGGCAGAATGTACGCAGGAGGGAGCCAGGCCCAAGTTTCAGTTCGCTGGTTTTGTTGGCGCCGCCAGGTGCACGGACTGGATCTCTTCACTCCCCGCTAAGTCTGCAATCGTCCGCGCCAGCTTCAGGGTTCAAAAAGCAGGTATGCTACGCTGGCTTTCATAGTTGGCGCAAGCTAGGCATTGTTTGCACCAAATCTTTTCTTGAAGTCTGCCGTGAGTTCATCGCCAGCGGCTTCCACGAGCTTTCCAACAATAGGGTGAACTACAACGCTTACGACCGCGCCCGCCATCCCTGGCAAGTTCTTGACAAACCAATTCCTGACATATTCCATCGTTGAAAGATCAGGCTTTTTTTCCGTGATTGCCTGTTCTAATTCATCGACACGTTCCAATGCGGACTCTTTCTTATCGGCAGGCGCTTCAGATTCGACTTGGCTCTTGAGTTGAGCAAGCATCTGGCGTAATTCCTGCATTTCTGCGGTTGTGCCAGCGCGATGAATTTCAGTTTTCGACTGATTGATATTTTGACCAACCGCGACTTGCCCACTAACATCACCACTGATGTTGGCACTGACGCTCTGGTCAGGTTTATCCTTTTTGTTCATAGGTTGTCTCCTTCAAAACAACATTAATTCCAGCTTGTTTTAGAAATCATTCGATTGACCTGTCAGTATATTCCTAGCCTCTCAGAGATATATGTTACATTGTTCAGGGTTTTATAATTATTGGTCTAAGGGTACCCACCCGGGGGGAGTAGGCCGGGCGGATGCTGACTCTGAAAAGGTCCCGTGTCGCCCCAGTCGCTCCACGCTCCCTCGCGATCCATCGCTCTAACGTATCCCCAAAAGACTGCCTTTCCGCAATACCTGGTATCGGCAATTGCAGAGGTGATATCGAAACTCGTTTGTCTGGATGGAACAATTTCATCAATTACGGTAAACCACTCATTATCTGGGTTGGCATTGAGCTTGACTTCATAACTCTCTATTCCACTCGCATCAAAAGGCGCCTCCCAAGAGATCAACAAAGTTTCATAGTAAGGACACCACACGTAACCATCACCGAAGGCATCCTGGTGTATGGGACCCACAGTCGGGTAAGGACTGGGAGGCGGAAAATTGGGAGGAATAGTTGGCGTTCGGGTTGGTGTGCGAGTTGGTGTAGGCGTTTTTGTTCGTGTATTGGTTGGTGTATAAGAGGGTGTAGATGTAGAGGTGGGGGTCGATGTTCTTGTTGAAGTTTTGGTAGGCACCGCTGTAGGTGTATGAGTTGAGAAATACGAGATCACCAAAGGACCCGCGAGAACAGCTCCTGCTCCAATGAATATCATTATGATTACACTAAGGGTCAAAAGCCCCAGCCAGTGCGTGGGACCTCCGGGCTTTTTGATCTTTGTCTTTGGACTAATCGGTACTCCATTTAGAACATCCAAATTATGCTTTGTTACCGCGAGACCTGCTTTATCCCCAATGGCTGCGCGAATGTTCAATGCTTGCGTCAGTAACTCACGGGCTTGTTCCTTCACTCCCAAGCATAAAGCGCGGCTTCCAAGTTGATGAAGCGCCCAGGCCTCTGACTTGCGATCACCTGATACCCGCGCCGCTTTTAGAATCATGTTCAAAATATCGGACCAGGTTTGCCAGCGCTTCGATAGGATCAAAAATCGTTCCAGCGCCCGGCCAATGCGGGTGACTGCACGCCAGTGTTCCTTCTCACCGGCTTTCTTGATGATCTGCAACAGTACATCCGATGCCTCTTCCATCAATGCCTCAGCAGGCCGCTGCATGACCCACTCGGAGAAATAATTGATTAAAGCATCCTCCCATGAGGACAAGTCCCAGATACTGGGAAGCGCCATGCTCATCACAGCCGTCAGGCTGTAACGCGGACTATGTGCCTGAACCAATCTAAGTGAGATTAAGCCATCAAGAGTTTCCTGCACCTGATTTATTCCCGACAAAGCCACTAGATGTTGAAGCGGAAGGATCGCACCATTTGTTGCTCCCAGAATCGCCAGAACTTTCTTCTGAGCTTCGTTCAACGTATCCAGGGAAATCTGCGCTGCGTTGAGCCTCTCCGCTCGGAGCTGATTCTGTATCTCAGAAATTGATCTCCCTGACTCGCGCACCAGCGACGACAATTGGAGGATCCGCATGGGATGATCCTCGATGAAAGAGATTATTTCCTTAACGATATCAATTTCCGGGTCCGAAAGAGAGCGACCTAACTCTCGCTCAAAGAGTTGTAAAGCATACTGATCCGGCAAACCATGAAGCGCTATCACCTGTCCTTCTCCCCAGAGATTCCGAGTTACAGAAGCAAGTATGAACATGCTTACAGGCATCACATTGAGCAGGGACTCAACCGCATCGCGTTCCAAGGTCAGATCATCCAGAAGAATCAGCGCGTTGATGTTCTGCAAGTCATGTCGGATTTGTCCATCATTCTGCTTTGTATTTGGAGGGCTGGAATAAAAAGCGTCGAACAGCAATTGGAGCAGATCATCCAGCCCATGATCTTGGGCAGATAGATAGGCTACGCCATCAGGAAAGTTCTTTGTTTCAGGCAAGTGCGCAATCCGTCGCAGAAGTGCCGTTTTGCCTAACCCTCCACTGCCAAATAGCGACACAGGTAAAAAGGCCTCAAGCGCAGATTTGATTGTTGCTGTTTCAGGTTCTCGATCTAATAAACCTGGGAACGGGCGTGGTTTAAGGCTGACTGGTCGAGCACGTTGTTCAATAATAGGCTGATAAGTTGGCAAGGCGATATTTACAACACTGCCATTGACATCCCCTATTTGTAGGATGTGGCTGCCGACCGCAACTTGTCCGCTTACACTTCCGGTGATATTTGCCTCAACTTTTTCACTTGCAGCAACCATACCATCCTCCTTGGTCGGTAGGAGAGACAAACGTTAATATACCATTTTACTCGGATTTGTCGCTTTCAACATTGGGAATTTCTTTTTTGATCACATCCAGTTGACTGTACCCATGGGACCGTACCTGTATTATTCTTTAGTACATTAGCATTTAGCCTCGCAGTATCGGCCCAAGGACCACGCATTTGGCCGACCACCCTATTCTAGCGGCAGCCAACCTGGGGCTGGGGCCGTGCTGGATCGCAGCTTTTGACGTAGAGGCTGCGCGTAATGTATTGGGCTTACCCGCCGAGGCTGAGCCGTGGGCGGGACGAGACAACACCGCTTTGACGGAACTGGCGTGAGTCCAGAAACCTGCTTGAAAACGCGCAGAGTTCCACCCGTCGGGTGCACGCTATGTTAGCCTGCGTGTGTTTGAAGAACTCTCTTATGTTCCCGTCAATTGCGTGGCATTGACGATTTCTTCTATTTTTAGCTCAAGTTCGCAGCCCCTAAAATAGAGGTTGGTCATAGCCTCTCGACCAGCGGCAAGCTTATTACCTCGATGCCCTACGATTCATATCTCTTCGTGCCCCAAAATAGTGAGGAGATAATGATCTCCAGGCTGGGGTACAGAATTTGTTATTGAAATTTCAAGTCATCCGGAGTAAGATTTTGATTAGACATTTTTGACTCAAAGTGTTCATTGTTAGGGAGCCATGATCATGCATGATTCCGAGAAGGTCTGCCCCGTTTGTAAGACTAAGAACGAGCTCGAAGCCATTGTATGTGGGCACTGCGGTGCCAAGCTAGACGATCCTTTTATGGACTCGGGACACAAAACGACCGACATGCAGGCGCTGACTCCAGAGATGATTGGATATTGGTCCTTCAAGGAGGCAAAAGAGGTAGTGATTCCGAACAGTGGGATCGCCTTCTATGTTGAAGGGCAATCTAACCATGCGTATATCGATTCCAAAGGAGAATTTGTCTTGGGTCGCAAGTCCGGGACGACTTCCGGGACGACTTCAGAGATTCTGCTTGATCTTGGGCCATTCGGGGGTTATGGTCTGGGACTATCCAGACGGCACGCGGTTATTCGGTGGACAGGAGGTGGCTACGAGGTGCTTGACCTGGGTAGTGTAAATGGCACCTGGCTGAATGAGAGAAGACTGATTCCCCATAAATCGTATCCATTGCCTAGCGGCTCCCATTTGCGTTTCGGTCGCATGCGATTATTGGTGCTCTATAAGCGTTTTGCGGAAACCAAATAGAAACGATAGATATCTTGTGTAAAATCTTTGATTTTCAAATCGGCATAGAAGGAGCCCAACGCTGTGTTGGGCACTCTTTTGTAATCAACCAAACTCCAATGGATTTCTTCTATTTGTGTAGGCCAATCCACAGCCATTGATTATTCAATCCACAGGAAAACTGCAATGGGGAGAGGAACGAGAACAGAAAACTGCCTCGATCAACCGGAATGTTGAGTAGGAATTTGTATAAGTTGAAAACACAGCTACCTCAACATACGAGAGTCAAGTACAATCATTAAAGTTGCATGAATTTTGGATAAACGAAACCATGAAATCCTATCGCAAAGAACTTTGGTTCAACATTTCCAGCCGTCGCGGCTTTAAGAACATCACTCCGGATGTAGAAACCGCCTTACAGGAAAGTGGCATTCAGGAGGGCTTTGTTTTGGTTTGTGCAATGCATATAACCGCCTCCGTTTTCATCAATGATGATGAATCGGGCTTGCACCAGGATTATGATCAGTGGCTGGAAAAGCTCGCCCCGCATGAACCGATCAACCAGTACCGGCACAACGACACGGGGGAAGATAATGCCGACGCGCACATGAAACGCCAAATAATGGGCCGTGAAGTAATCGTTGCCGTGACTGATAGTAAACTTGACTTTGGTCCTTGGGAGCAGATTTTCTATGGTGAATTTGATGGCCGGCGTCGTAAGCGAGTCCTAATAAAGATCATTGGAGAATAATCATTTTTAGTGCTATGGGAGTCGAAAATGGCTGATGTGAAAGCAAAAGGTGAAGCGCATGGCTGTATCGTATGCGGAAAACTCTACCAGCTGTATGTGGTCCATGATTCCGAAGGGAAATACGTCGGCAGCCGTGTCATGAGCGCAGGTGGCAAAGAAGTCAAGGGATATGGACGACCGCTGGTCGCCTGCGAGAGGCACTCCAGCGCAGAGATCGAAAGAGCCGCCAACAGAGTTTACGGAAGGTCAAAAGAAGAAGAGGACGATTAGGATTCAGCCTTGCGAAGGTTTTAAACCTTCGCAAGGCTAATCAAATGACTTAGGAGGCAGAGATGGAAACTCGGCGATTTGGGCGTACGGGTCATATGAGCACGGTCGCAGTGTTTGGGGCCGCGGCATTCTGGGAGATCTCCCAGGAAGACGCCGATAAAGCGATGGAATTCGTCATCGCAGCAGGCATCAACCACATTGACGTGGCGCCCTCCTACGGGCAAGCCGAAGTACGGATCGGTCCCTGGATGCCGCGCGAACGGAAGCGTTTCTTCCTCGGCTGCAAGACAGGGGAACGCACCCGGGACGGCGCCTGGAAGGAAATGCAGGCATCCCTGAAACGCCTGCAAACCGAGGCGTTTGACCTGTACCAGTTCCACGCAGTTACAACGATGGAGGAACTGGACGCGATCACGATGAAGGGCGGCGCCCTGGAAGCGTTCGTGGAGGCGCGTCGGGAAGGATTAACCAAATTTATCGGGATCACGGGCCACGGGGTGAATGCTCCGCAGATCTATCTCGAAGCGTTGAGGCGCTTCGATTTCGATTCGGTTATGTTCCCGCTGAACTTTGTCCAGATGGGGAATCCCGAATTCAGAAAGTATGCTGAAGAGTTGGTCGCCACATGTAAAGCCAAAGATGTGGGTACGCTGATCATAAAGAGTGTCACGAAGGCTCCCTGGGGCGAAAGACCGCACACTGCCACAACCTGGTATGAACCGTTCGACAAAAGCGACGAGATCCAGCGCGCGGTGAATTTCGTCCTTTCCTATGACGTGACCGGGCTTTGCACGGCCGGCGATACGCGCGTCCTGCCGCTGGTGCTCAACGCCTGTGAGCACTTCTCCCGCCTCAGCACGGACGAAATGGAGGAGATGATGAAAAAAGGCAAACAATTAGAGGCCATGT
>Ga0105092_10001913_pt1 | contig 11069 bp, 5 predicted proteins | sample PPLLak2March2015_FD_87021 | JGI IMG/M metagenome (GOLD analysis project Ga0105092, IMG submission 87021) | Freshwater sediment microbial communities from Prairie Pothole Lake near Jamestown, North Dakota, USA - PPLs Lake P7 Core (1) Depth... | ecosystem: Environmental > Aquatic > Freshwater >... | reverse complement strand
GTGTGGGGGCGGGTCCGGAGAGCGCGGGCGCCCCGCCTGCACTGGGGCAAGGGGCCTCCCGCCCCGTCCGCGCCTCCCGCAAGGCCAATGGCGCCGACAGCACGGACGGGGCGGGACGCCCCTTGCCCCAGTGCAGGCGGGACGCCTGCGCTCCCAGGGGACGCCCCCACTCTCGCTTCTTATTTGAGCGCTTATGCCCCGTTGGGGTCGAAACCCGTATTCGTTGGGCCGACTCCCAGTTCTTCTCGGGTCCCACCAAGGTCCCACCCTCAGTGTCAAGTGTGTCCATGGGTGAGCCTCGACGGGGCTCCGGCCCAGTCTCGATCGCTTTCTCTCCAACGACCTTCTGATCCACCTCGGATGACACTTGGGCCGGAGCGTCAATGCTCAGGACTCTAAAACCGGACCACCAAGCCGAAAGACAATCTGATATCGCCCTTGTCCACTACGATTATCGACGGGAGCTCGGGGCCTGTCTGAAGCGGCGGTTGTCCTTCAAACCGCCTGATGTAATCGAGTTGGGGAACGCGAAGGGCAAAATGATCGGCCACGCGCCAGTCGACACCCCCGCCAAGCACCATCGACATGAAGGTCCAATCGCGGCTGTCGGATCCGAAAGCGGGCCCGCCCAAGAGGAGAGTGTCTTCTCGTCGCGTCGCGCCGAGGAGCATTCGTGCGAACGGCGAGACGTGGCGAGCCGGCAGCGAGAACTGGGGCCCGGCATGGAGGTTTCGGACTTCAACGTTGGCGAAACTGTAATCGGTGCGACCCTGGCTCACATCGAAGACCAAACCCAGAAACGGGTATGGCTTGAAAGCTGCGCTGGCCTCCCAGCCTTTCCGGTCTCGTTCTTCGCTGATCCTCTCGTCCAGACGGGCATAACCGCCGAACAGCTCGAATCGGAAATCAGGATCCTGGGCCAGGCAGCCCGCCGGAAAAATGATCAGGAACGCGAGCGAGGACAACAACCATCGAGTGGATTTTCTAAAAGCAGTGAACATACACTCTTCCTCCCTGCCCCTCAGACGTTGACCCGCGGCGAAGAGTTCATTGGTCACAAATGCGGGTCTAGCTCTTCGGCTCGCGTCTGGCGTACAGTACCCGGGTTCCAGGAGACATTTGACATGACAAGAATCGCTCGCCGCCTGCTGCTCACTTCGCTCGTGGGTGCTTCCAGCCTGATCGGCTCTGGCGCCAGTCTTTTTGCCGACTCGGCCCGGCCCGTCCCCAGGCAGCACCTGCCTCTACTCAACGGTTGGCGTTTCTACCGGGGAGAACTTCCCGGCGCCGAGCAACCGTCATTCAATGACCAAAGCTGGCGCAAAGTCGACCTTCCCCACGACTGGAGCATCGAGGACCTTCCGCCACGCGAGCAGGATCCCGTCTTCTCGGTCCTCACGCTGGTCCCTGGGAAGTGGAGATTCAAGGTTGGTGATGAGGCCGGCTGGAAAGAGAAGCAGATCGACGACTCCGGCTGGGTCGAAGTTCAGTTGCCCGAGCCTTGGAGCCGGCATGCGGACGGCGGCTCACCGAATGTCGTCTGGTACCGGCGTGAATTCACCGTTCCGGCTTCGGCGGCTGGGAAGACAGTCATGGCGGAGGTCGGACGCATCAACGACGAGGATCAGGCTTACGTCGACGGTGAGAAGGCCGGAGAGACGCAGGGTGCTTACTGGGCTAATCCGAGAATCAAGCCCCGCGTCTACCTGCTCCGCGGGAATCAAGCCAGCGTCGGGAAGCACGTCATTGCCGTCAGGGTGAAGGGCAAGGGGGATGGCGGAATCGTCGCTGGTGTGTCACGTCCCTCCGGGCCCTCGCCTCTTGATCCCGGCCGCAGTGGCGGCGGGATGGGCGCGGGATACTCTGTGGGGGGAACCGGCTGGTACAGGCAGCGTTTTGTACTGCCCGCCCTGGCGGCCGGTTCTCGGGTCCGCGTCTTCTTTGACGGCAGTTACAACGAGACGACCGTTTGGCTGAACGGCGCCGAAGTCGGCCGCAATGTCTATGGATACACGCCTTTCGTCCTGGATCTGACTTCGAATCTGAGTCCGGCCGGCCAATCGAACATTCTGGCGGTCCGCGTGGTCAATTTCGGTGAAAACAGCCGCTGGTATTCGGGGTCGGGCCTTTACCGACCGGTCCATCTTGAGATCACCCCGGCTGTCTCTGTTGCTCCCTGGGGACTCGCCATCACAACTCCGGATTCGACTGCTGAGCGGGCTGTGGTGCGTGCGGCCGTCGAACTCGAGATCGGCCAGAGCCGACCCGCCGACTGCCGGGTTCGCCTGGTGATCAGGGAGGCCGACGGGGCCATTGCCGCAGAGGGATCAGCCGCTGGTTCGCTCGACAGGAGTGGGACCGTCCAGGTAACTGCGACCGTGACTAAGCCGAAATTCTGGTCTCCGGCCACTCCGGCGCTTTACAAGGCGGAGGTGGAACTGCTGGTTAATGACCAGGTTCACGATCGACTTTCGACACTTTTCGGCATTCGGACCCTGGCCTGGAATGCAGAGCAGGGGTTTCTGCTCAACGGCCAGTCGATCGAGCTGAAGGGCGGTTGCATCCATCACGATCATGGGCATCTCGGGGCCGCGTCATTCCCGGCAGCGGAGCAACGCCGGGTAGCGAGGCTCAAAGCGGCCGGGTACAACGCGATCAGGTGCGCCCATAACCCGCCGTCTGCCGCGTTCCTGGATGCCTGTGACCGCCTCGGCATGTTAGTCATCGATGAAGCCTTCGACATGTGGAACAAGGAGAAAAATCCCGACGACTACCATCGCCATTTCAACGAATGGTGGCAGCGGGATGTGGACGCAATGGTCAGGCGCGACCGCAATCACCCGTCTGTCGTCATCTGGTCAATCGGGAATGAGCTCGGTGAACGTTTTGAGCCGCTCGGCGCGGAGACGGCGCAGCGCCTGGCTGATCACATCCGCGGGCTCGATCCGACCCGTCCCATCACGGCTGCATTTAACAACGTGCGCGATCAGTCCGACCCGTTCTTCGCTGCGCTCGACATTGCGGGTTATAACTACAATCCCGACAAGTACGAGCCTGACCACAACCGGCATCCGAAACGGGTCATGATGGCCACCGAATCCTTCCCCCGCGACAGCTTTCAATACTGGGTAAAAGCTGTCAGGTGGCCCTACGTTATTGGCGATTTCATTTGGACGGCCTGGGACTATCGGGGTGAGTCGGGAATTGGGCACACTGTGCAATACCCGGCGGAGAACAATGCCTTCCTGATGCCCTGGCCTTGGAACAACGCGTATTGTGGCGACTTTGACCTTTGTGGGTTCGAGAAGCCGCAGAACTTCTATCGCGAAGTGCTCTGGGGAGTGCGGCCGATCGCGCTGCTGGTGGACGGGCCTTCGGCGAAGGGGCGCGCGTCAGAGCCCGACAGGTGGGGCTGGTGGGACGAGCTTCCGAGCTGGACGTGGCCGGGCGAGGAAGGGAGGCAGATGGTTGTTCGAGTCTATGGGCGAGGCGAGGAGGCCGAGCTTTTATTGAACGGGCAGCCAGTCGCCCGCAAGCCTGTTGGAGAAAGATTGACGACTGAGTTCCAGGTCGCATACCAGCCAGGCGTCCTGACGGCCCGGCTGAATCCCTCAGGGCAGGATGTCGTCGAAGCTCGTCTTGAGACCGCCACGGCGCCGGCCGCTTTGCGGATGCGGCTTGAGCCCGGCGATCTTCCCGCCGACCGTCAGAGCATAGCTTTCGTGGTGATTGAGGCGGTGGACGCTCAGGGCCGGCTGGTCCCGGTCGCGGACGATCAGGTCCGGGTGCGGGTCTCGGGCGCCGGCGAGTTGATCGCTTTCGGGAACGGGGACCCGACCGATGCCGGTAGCGTGAAAGACGCTGATCAGGGCCTTTGGCGAGGAAAAGCTCTTGCCATCGTCCGCAGCAACGGGCGACCGGGTTCGGTCACCTGTACCGCGGAAGCAAGAGGTTTGGCCTCCGCGCGGCTGGTGCTGCAGTTCAAGTAGGAGCGAGGTTTGAGGACTCCGAGCGGCGATTGTGTGAGTTGTGAAACGATCGAATTTGTCGGCAACCGCGGGTCCCCTCTCCAGATGGGACCCTGCAATCGCGCCTCATGCTCCAGACTTCCCTCTTCCAAAGCCTGCTTTTAGGTCTACCATAGCAGCCGGGCCGTGGGCCTCCGTTCACGGCCCGTGTTTTCTGTTGCTCTTTTTCTGTCCGGCCAGCCTTTCCGCCGGTCGCTCCTCAGGGGGGGTGCCATGCGCTTCAAGAATGCTCTCGTTGGTGTAATCTTCAGCCTGAATCTTCTCGTTCTCGTCTACAGTCAGCCGGAACCGGCCTCGCAAGAGGCGGCCGAAGCCATCTACAACCAAACATGGGTCGAGTGGCCCGCTTTCGCGCCTGAGCGGGGCGCGGTCTTGACCATCGCGGGCCCCAAAGGGCTTTACCTCAGGCAGGAGTACGGGCCAGGCGGGCCACCGCGCTTCGTCGTGCTCGACGAGCAAGGCCGGCCGCGGCCGGAAGGAATCTACAAGTGGGAGCTGGTGGGCCAGGCGGGGCGGGTCAGCTCCGGGTGGTTTGAAATCCGAGGGGGGAAAATTGCCCGAGAACAGCAGGCTGGCGAGAGGCAGCCAGTCATGGTCGAGGATGGCGCACCGGAAAACACGATCTACGCTGACCGGGAAGGGCGCGTAGGGATAGGAACCTCGATGCCGGCAACGCAACTGCACGTCAAGGGGGAGGACCCTGGAGTCACCGTGGAGGACACCCAGACGGGCGGGCACGAGTATGTGTTGCGCAGCATAGAAGGCGGTGACGGGTCCATCGGGCTGTTTGACAAAACCAAGGGGCAGGCCCGGTGGATCGTTGACTCCGAAGGCCGAATGGGGATCAACACGACCGATACGACCTCGACCCTCACCGTCGACGGGTACATTGAGTCTACCAAGGGCTTTCTGGTAAACGGTCGACCGCTCGGGAGTGTTGGCGGGGTGATCGGGATGAAGCCGCAAGCCTTAGAGGGAATCAACAATAATTACTTCGGCACCGGAGCAGGAGCTTCTAACACGACGGGATACTACAATTCTTACTTTGGTGCTGCGGCCGGTCAGGCCAACACGTCAGGCTATGACAACTCTTTTTTTGGCAACGCCGCCGGTTACGACAACACGAGCGGATCCGACAATGCGTTCTTCGGCCGCTCTTCCGGGTTACACAATAGTGACGGCGAGCGTAACTCCTTTTTCGGCGCATTCTCCGGCGTCTACACGACCACCGGCAACAGAAACTCGGCCTTCGGCCGTAGTGCGGGGAACGCCAATACGGTGGAAAACGGAAACACGTTTATTGGGGCTTACGCCGATCTTGCTCCGGGAGCAAGTCCGAGTACCAACCCAGTCATTAATGCGACCGCCATCGGGTACCGCGCCTATGTCGGCCGGTCGAACAGCGTGGTTCTCGGCGCCGTGAACGGTTTTAACTCGGCGAGCGCGGAAACCTTCGTCGGCATCGGAACCCCGATTCCGGACCGCCAACTTGTGGTCGAGGGCAGCCAGGCGCTCGGCAAATTCCGCCGTTACAACGACGCGACGCCCAGCCACGCTCCTGCTTTCCTATTTGAACGTGGGCGGGGAACCAATACCGCCCCCTCGGACATTCTTACCGGAGACTATCTGGGCAAGGTCCAGTTCCGGGGCCGCGTGATCGGGGAAATGCTGGAATACGGAGCCTTGGTTTTCATCGCTTCCAGCCTGCATCGGGACGGGCGATTTGCTTTTGTCGACCGTGATCTGGCAACCGAGCGCATGGTTGTCTTGAACACCGGAAACGTGGGAATCGGAACGAGCACGCCAAGTGAGCGGCTTCACGTCGCCGGGAATGTGCGCGTCACGGGCAGCATTCTCTATGGCGCTCCGGCGGCACCGGTTCCGGATTATGTCTTCGAACCCGACTACCAGTTGACGCCGCTGCCTCAACTCGAGCGGTACGTGAAGTCCGAGAAGCACCTGCCCGATGTTCCGAAGGCCAGTGAAATCCGGGAAAACGGAGTGAACCTGGGCGAGTTCCAGATGCAGTTGCTTCGCAAGATCGAGGAACTGACCCTATATACTGTGGAGCAGGCAAAGGTGATCGATCGACAGAACACGGAGGTCTCAAGTCTGAAGCGCGAGGCAACCGTCCGCGAGGAAGAAGCGGCAGCCCTTAAGGACCGAGTCGAAGCTCTGGAACAAATGGTGAAGCGGCTAGTGGCGGAAACGGCTAAGAACTGAGGACTGAGGCGCCACCAACCGCGCACGACGCCGCGCGAATTGGCTCGCCGCAGGCCGGCGGAAAGGGTTGAAGAAGCCGAGGGGGCGAGCACCTTCTCTTTGGAGTGCGGTGGCCATGCCCTGAACTTTATACACATCTCGGGACCGCTCTCAAGTAGCGGAGCGCTGACGGAGGCGCCGCCACCCAGCGAAACAGAGCCCTGAGCGGAGCGTCTTTTGCGGAGCGATGCGGCCGCTGCGGTGAGCACAGATCAAGGCTGGGATTGGTCGTGACCGCAACAGCCGCATCGCTCCGCAAAAGACACTCCGCTCAGGGCTCTGTTTCGCTGGGTGGCGGCGCCTCCGTCAGCGCTAACACATGTTCCGAGATGTGTATAAAGTGCAGGGCCCTTAGCCTCATTGGTTTGCCCAGGCACGTATTCCGGCATGGCCGCACTTCACAAGCTCGCCGTGCTTGCGAAATGTCGGGTGGTTCAAAGATGCGCATAAGGATCAGGCTGTTGGAACAAATCGATGGTCGATAGTCACCACCCCTTCACGGTCCGCGAGCGCGTGATCGCCACACTCGAAGGTCGGCAGCCTGATCGGGTGCCGGTTACGCTTTACGAGATGTCCCACCTGAGCCTCGGGGCCTGGTACCTCGATGAGCCCTCAGCCGCGCCGCTGCTTGATGTCCAGCAGGAGTTGGGCGATCCCGTAGTCATGACCGGGGTCAACATCGTGAAGTGGATTGAGGATCCCTATGCCGTGCGCTCGAGCTCAGAGATGGTCGGTGACAGCACCATTACGACCCAGGTCATCGGCACGCCGAAGGGTGAGTTGACCGCTGCCTACCGGAAAGATCCGCGCGTTGCTACCAGCTGGCAACTGAAAGCCTTCGTGGAATCAGCGGACGACGCCCGGAAGTTCCTTTCGATTCCGGCAGAGGACCATCGGGTGAATCTCGAACCGCTAAGGCGGCAGATCAAGCATGCCGGCGAGGAGGCTTTCGTGGAGGTTAGCCTGGGCGACACGCTCGGCTACGTCGTGTCACTGTTCCACTATGACCGCTTCGCCTTGATGCTCATGGATGACGAAGCGCTGATCATGGAGATGATGCAGGCAACCCATGAGGCTCTTCGCGCAGGCCTGGCACGAGTCTGCGCGGAAGTCAGGGGGATAGGCTTCCGTTTCTGGGGGCCGGAGTACGCCGGGCCGACGCTGCTTCACCCACGGTACTTTCAGAAACTGGTCGTCGATTTCCTGGACGAGTTGATCGCCGTGGTCCGGGACTCCGGTAACTACGCGATCCTGCACGCGCATGGGAAGCTGGCTCCCATTCTTGACATGATCTCCGCTCTAGGCCCGCACGCCCTCGAGCCGCTTGAGGTGCTGCCCGCGACGACTGCCGATGTCTCCATGGAGCAACTCAAGGAGCGTCTGGGCGGAAGGATGGCTCTTTGGGGCGGGATTCAGTGCAATGAACTGGACAACCAGACGCCCGAATACATCGACCGCCGGGTGCGGGAAATCATGACTGCTGCCAAAGCCGGCGGCGGCTATCTCATGTTGCCGACCGGCGGGCCGATCGAACTCCCAATCTCCGCAAAGATAGCGGCCAACTACCGGGCCTACTTCGAGGCGGCGCGAAAGTATGGTGGATATTGATCGGGCGCCCCGTTCTCTCCTGTTTTGAATTCGGCCTCCGAGGAGGGATATGATTCCTGAGAGGTTGACGGAGAGGTGAGGTGGAAGGATGACGCAGACCAAAGAACGACTTGCGCTTTTGTCTGAAGTGGCCGGCCGGCTGCTTCTGAGCGACAGCCCACAATCCTTGGTCGAGGAGTTGTGCACGAAGGTCATGTCCTTCCTCGGCTGTCACGCGTTCTTCAACTTCCTGACCGACGAGGACAAGAAACGCCTGCACCTCAACGCCTGTAGCGGCATCTCGGAAGACGCTGCCCGCAGGATTGAATGGCTGAACATGGGCGACGCGGTTTGCGGATGCGTCGCACAGCAGGGCGTCCGCTTCGTTGCGGAGAACATCCAGGAGGTGTCCGATCCTCGGATGGATCTTGTCAAAAGTTACGGAATTCAGGCCTACGCCTGCCACCCGCTGCTCACCACCGGTGGAAAAGTGATCGGTACCGTCTCTTTCGGTTCCAAGACCAAGACCCGGTTTTCAGACGACGACCTCTCACTGATGAAAACGGTGACCGATCACGTCGCGATTGCGATGGAACGGATTCGATCCTTGGAGTCCGAGCGCCGGCAGCGACGTATGACCGAGGAATTAGCCGCGACGCTTGAGCAACGCGTGGCCGAGCGAACCGTGCAGGTGCAGCAGCTTGCGAACCGGCTGCGGGCGCTTTCCGTGGAACTGTCTCAGGCGGAGCAGTTGGAGCGACGAAGAGTCACCACGATTCTGCACGATCACATACAGCAGGTCCTGGTCGCTTCCCGCATGCAACTCGAAGTGGCCAGACGACTGGTGGCTGATGACCGCCTTGCCGCCATCCTCGCCGACGTCGACCGTGATATCAACGTAGCTTTGTCCGCGTCCAGGTCGCTGGCGGTCGAGTTGAGTCCTCCCGTCCTTCACGACGTAGGACTGGCCGCCGGCCTGAACTGGCTCGCGGGGCAGATGAAGAGCCGTCACGGATTGTCCGTCCAGGTCCGCGCCGAGGAATCCGCCGAACCTGACGAACATGTCCGTTTGTTCCTGTTCTACGCTGTGCGCGAGCTCCTTTTCAACGTCGCGAAGCATGCGAAGACCGATTCGGCGGAAGTCAGGATGGCAAGGGATGACGACTGGTGCTGCGTGGAGGTGCTGGATGAAGGAAAGGGATTTGAGGTCGACTCCCTCGATGCTAAACCGGCTCCGGATGGACGGTTTGGGCTCTTCAGCATTCGCGAGCGCCTCAGCTACCTTGGAGGCATGGTCGATATCCGGAGTGCGCCGGACGTTGGCACACGGATACTGCTGAAAGCCCCTATCAACCTGGAAACCGATGTTTCAAAAATACCCGCCGTCCACAAGCCACCGGTCCAGGGTGCCGTCAAAGGGAGACGCCCGGGTGATGGAAAACTTCGAGTGCTGCTCGCAGACGATCACAAAATTGTTCGACAGGGTCTCCTCAGCATGTTGATGTACGAGCCCGATCTTGAAATCGTTGGAGAAGCGGCTGACGGGAAGCAGGCGTGCGAATTGAGCCGCCAGCTCAGACCTGACGTCGTCGTGATGGACGTGAGTATGCCGGTTATGGACGGCATCGAGGCCACCAAGCTGATAAGAGATCAGTTCCCCGATACGCAGATCATCGGATTGTCGATGCACGAAAGCTCCGACGTGGCCGCGGCCATGCTCAAGGCGGGAGCCGCTGCCTACTTAACCAAAGGCGGGCCGTCGGAAGAACTTGTCAGCGCGATCCGAACCTGTGCCGCACGCAATCCTTGCCTGACCGGATTGGGTTAACGAAGGAATTGGGAACGGTTTTACCAGCGCCGCGCACGACGCAATCCTGTCGATCTTGTCAATCCTGTCAGTCCTGTTGACTTTGTCAGGGAAACTCATTTTGACAGGAGTACAGGATTGGCAGGATTGCGTCGTGCGCGGCGCTGTAAAACCGGTGCTATGCCGATGCTAGAGTCTTTCGTACGCCTCCGTCCGGTTACGACGCCGGGCTAGCTCGCTTGAATACCGGCTGCCCAGCTCGTTGGCGTGAGTTCTTGCCCAATCGGTCAGTTTTGTTTTTCCGGCCGGGGCCGAGGAGGTCGCCAGCAGGCCCCGCATCAGTCCCGAAATCTCGTCCCGGGTCAGGAAGACATCCCCAACCAGTTTCCCGATGACCGAGGCCGCGAAGTGTCCGACCGCCGGCGATACCGAAATGATCCGCCTCGGTTTGCCTATGATTGCGCCAATCGCCTGCACCAGGCCCCGAAAGGTGAAAGTCTCCGGCCCGATGGCGTCGACGATCGAGTTTGAGGTCTTTTCTCCTTCGCGCACCGCCAGTTCAGCGAGATCATCGACTAAGATCGGCTGCAGGCGGTAAGAGCCGTCCCCGAAGACCCCGAACAAAGGGAACCTGCGCAGAACCCAGGCGATGTTGTTCACCAGGATGTCTTCTTTGCCGAACAGGACGGCGGGCCTGAGAATGGCGTAGGACAGCCCGGACTCCTGTAACTTGCGCTCAAGAACAGCCTTGCCTCGGAAGTACTCGAGATCGCTCTCCTCCGAGGGGTTGGTTATGCTCACGTGCACGATTCTCGGCACTCCTGCCTCACGGGCCGCCGAGAAAAGTTTAATGGTGTTTTCGACGGCGTGCGCCTGGCTAAACTCCCCGTAATTAAATCGGACCCAGTAGGTGTTGTAGACGACATCAGCGCCCCGTAAGGTCTGAGCAAGTTTAGGCGGGTCGTCAAAGTGAAGCGGAGAAGCCGTGACACGTCCCTCAAAAGGATTTGCCCGGTTGGGAGAGTTGGTGATCGTATGGACGGTCTGTCCTTCTCGCAGAAGGCGGGCTGCGATGTATTTGCCCGAATAGCCAAAAGCACCGGTGACGATGTGCTGACCCATATTTGCGAGCCTCGTTAGGATCTGACTGTCTTTCTGATTCCATTATCAGCCCGGCGCGGCTTTTTCCATTTCCATGCCTGCACTATCATGGGGCATAGCACAAGCCGTTTGACGGCCACCACCGAAAGGAGCGTCCCCATGGCAAGACTGAGGATCTCGGCTGGACCCTGGAATGTCGGTACCGGTGCTGACGTCTTTGGCCCCGCTTTTCGACCCCCTTGGGCATAAGCGCTCAAATAAGGATCGAGAGTGGGGGCGTCCCC
>Ga0105092_10001912_pt1 | contig 11075 bp, 10 predicted proteins | sample PPLLak2March2015_FD_87021 | JGI IMG/M metagenome (GOLD analysis project Ga0105092, IMG submission 87021) | Freshwater sediment microbial communities from Prairie Pothole Lake near Jamestown, North Dakota, USA - PPLs Lake P7 Core (1) Depth... | ecosystem: Environmental > Aquatic > Freshwater >... | reverse complement strand
GCGGATCGCCTTCGGGTATGGTTTGGACCGGGCTCGCCGTAGAAGTGGGAGACTGGGTCTCGGTTGGCGCCTGAGTTGCGGTGGGCATCTCGGTTGGCGTTTGTGTGGGCGAGGGTTCGAGCGCAGGCGGAACCGGTGTGTCGGTGACAGCCTGGGTGGGCTGGGCAGCCAGGGTCTGCGCGGCAATCGTGCCGACGGTATCGTCGAAACCTTGAGACTCTGTGGGCTGGGCAGCCAGGGTTTGAGCCACAATGGTTGCGACTGCATCTCCAGGCGGCGGGGTCGAAGGTGTCTGCGAGCAGCTTGCCAGGGTCAAAATGGCAAAGAGCATCATCAAAGAGAAGATAAATTTATCGAGCGAGGCGTTTTTCATGGCGGACTTCCTTATTCACAGAGACAGAGGTTAGATTTGCTCAAGCAGATCAGGAAACACGATCGAACCGGATATTGAGCGGGTCTCTGGTGTTCATTGATTATGCTCTATTGTATTGAATTGCTGTTACAGGCGGGTGTCACGGCTATTTTGGTCTGGTAAAGAGGTGTTACAAATCTGTAATGCCCCAGATCACCTTCCCCAGCACGTCTTTGCGCGCAATGCCGCCGAATTCGCGGCTGTCTACACTCCAGTCGTTCAGACCGATCACAAAAATCTCGTCTCGTTCAACGGTCACCTGTTCAACGAGCTTGATCATCAGGCCATAGGCCGGATGCCGTAAAACAACCACGTCACCCGGCCTGATAGCGCCAAAGAGAGCATACAACCGCGAAACCAGGACATAGTCTCCCTCGCAGTACAGAGGCTCCAGGCTTTGCCCGGTCACACGGATCAGCTTGAACATTACAGCACAGGATAAACGACTTCTTCAGAGGGCTTGTAGGGTGCTTTGACCCGTTTTGTGCCGATGCCTTTGGTCTCCCAGAAGATCTCTGCAAAGCGGTTGACGGCTTCCAGGAGCTCGACCGCAGGCTCCCGGCTGACCGTTTGCCGGCTTTTCGAGCCCAGCTGGTAGATCTTGTGAGCCAGGGACGGGAGCTCGGGATATTTCTCCACGTGCTCTTTCTTGAAGTAATCACCAAAAATCACCCGCACCTCGCGCTTGGCAAGCTCGGCGTGTTCTTCTTTGACGGCTACGTAGCGAGCCATGCTGTTGATAAACCCTGCGTCTTGCTCTTTGTGTTGGATGGAAAGCTCTTCTATCAAATCGACCATGCGGATCACGGTGAGAGCCGCGATCTGCGCCATGTGCGGATCGTAAATCCCGCAAGGGATGTCGCAATGAGCTTTGGCCTTCTCGAAATGGAATACCCCATCGAGGGCTTTGACAACCTGGTAAATCATATGTCCTCCTGTTATTCGGTTGTTGGATGAATGGATCTAGATTAAACGATTTCCCCATCTCTTATACTGCCGGCCGTTTTGAGCTTTCACTCAGCCCGGCTGCGGCAGTTTGTGCAATATTGCACCAGTGCTATCATATTGAAAAACACCCAGCTTGTCAAGAATTGATTTGCAAGAGAGCCTTTCTCATCCGGTCCAATCCTTCCATGAGCATCCCCCTGGGGCAGCCAAAGTTCAGGCGCACGAACCCGTCTCCGCCGGGGCCGAAGGCGCTGCCATCGTTCAAGGCTACTCGCCCGTGCTTGATAAAGAACTCAGATGGGCAGCCATCGATTCCGCTGTTCCGGCAATCCAGCCATGCCAGATACGTCCCTTCAGGCAGCGCCATTTTCACACCCGGGAGCTGGCTGTTGGCATAGCCGTGCAGGCAGTCGCGGTTGGTTTCCAGATATACCAGCAGCTGGTCCAGCCATTCTTGCCCGTCCCGGTAAGCAGCCAGCCCTGCCACCAGGCCCATGACATTGACCCAGCCGGCAAGGCCTTTCTCGGCGCCGCTAAATTTCTTGCGCAGGTCCGCATTGGGAATGATGGCGACCGAAAACTTGAGCCCGGCGATGTTGAACGTCTTGCTGGGGGCCATCAGGGTAATCGTGTTCTGGGCGATCTCAGGGTGCAGAGACGCGATCGGGATATGGCGGTGACCTGAAAAGATCAGGTCGCAATGGATCTCATCCGAACAAATAACCACTCCCCGGCGCAGGCAAATCTCAGCCAGGCCTTCCAGCTCAGCTTTTTGGAACACCCTGCCAACCGGGTTGTGCGGGTTGCATAGGACAAAGAGCCTGGTGTGGTCTGTGATGGCAGACTCAAAGGCATCCAGGTCGATCTGGTAAGAGCCGTCATCCATGCGGACCAGCCCGGCATCCTGGCGGGCAATCCCGGCGTTTGCCGGCGCGCTCAAGAATGGCGGATAAACCGGGGTTTGCACCAGCCCAGCGCCTCCAGGCGCAGCCAAAGCGTGACAGGCCAGGTTCACGCCGGTGACCACCCCAGGGACGAATACCAGGTCATCCGGTGACACGCACCATCCATAGAGCCTCTCCAGCCGCTCGACGAACACCTGGCGAAGCTCGAACATATCGCTCGGGTAGCCGAATACGCCATGCTCCACCCTCTCGTGAAGGGCTCTCAGCACCGGCTCGGGCGAGACGAAATCCATGTCGGCGACCCACATAGGAAGCACATCTTCGGCGTAAGCTCGCCATTTCAGGCTCTCGGTGCCCCGCCTTTCAGGGCAGAGGTCGAAGTTATAGATCATGTTCACATCCTTCAGATGAACCAGGCAGGGATAATTTCAGACAGCACCATTATCGCCCCGAACATGGGATAGATTATAGTAACAAATAGATGATAAATCGGCGACAAAAATCCTGAAAGCAAGAGTGGTGGAGTGGTACCGTAAGAGTAAAGCCCCGAGTGATCTGATTAACACATTTTTGTTGAACTAACTATAATTATGTCAGCCTCTGGACAAGGAGTTTTTATGACGGCAACCCCCGGTATTGTAATGGTTGTGGACGATAACGCTCAGAACCGCATGCTCCTCGCTGCGAATCTACGCAAGCATGAATATACTGTGGTCACCGCTGAGGATGGTCGCCAGGCTCTCGAGCTGCTGCGCTCTCAGCCTTTTGATGTTGTTCTACTCGACCTGCTCATGCCTGAAATGGACGGCTACCAGGTGCTGGAACAGATGCGCGCCCACAGCTACCTGCGCCATATCCCGGTCATTGTCATTTCTGCATTGGACGAGATGGAAAGCGTGGTACGCTGCATAGAAATGGGTGCTACCGACTATTTGACCAAGCCGATCAACCAGGTACTGCTGCACGCCCGTCTCAACGCCTCTCTGGCGAACAAGCGGTTACACGACATGGAGCAGGCGCATTTGAAAGCCATCCAGGCCGAGCGCGAGCGCGCCGACCGCCTCTTGTTGAATATCTTGCCGGCTCCAATCGCAGAACAACTGAAACAAGGGCGCGAGAAGATCGCCGAAAAGTTTTCGGATGTCTCGGTGTTGTTTGCCGACGTGGTCGATTTCACCCGCTTCGCGGCCCTGCGCTCTCCGGATGAGGTTCTCGAAGTGCTGAACACCATCTTCTCGACGTTCGACTGGCTGGTCGAGCGTTATGGGCTGGAAAAAATCAAGACCCTGGGTGATGCCTATATGGTTGCGGGTGGGTTGCCCATACCCAAAGCAGACCATGCAGAGGCAATGGCTGAATTAGCCCTGGATATGCGCATGGAATTCAACAGCCTGAATGTGGTTACGAAATGGGACCAGCCGCTCAGCCTGCGAATTGGCGTCCACTGCGGGCCGGTGATTGCCGGGGTGATCGGGTACAAGAAGTTTATTTACGACCTCTGGGGAGATACTGTCAATACCGCCAGCCGGATGCAGTCGCACTGCGTCGCCGGGGGTATCCAGGTCTCGTCGGCATTTTATGAGAAGCTGCGTGGTAAGTATGAGTTCCAGGAACAGGGTAAAATGTTGGTTAAAAGCAAAGGCGAGATGATGACTTATTTACTGGTTGGCAGGTGTTTCAATCTAAAATGAGACGGTGGGCAGGGATTGCCATCCTGATAGCCTGGGTGATCCCGGTTTTGGCCTGCAATTTTCCAATGCCCTCGCGGCAGCCGCAGCCAACCCTTAACCAGGCTGCCATTCAGACCCTGGTTGCCCAGCAGATGGGAACTGCCCTGGCATCGCCACCTGTCCAGCCAGTGCCGCCCACACCTGGCCCCACCAGCACGCCAATCCCCACCCCCACTCCCTGGCCTTTCTTGCCAGCCCCGGCTGATACTCTGCCTCCAGGCGATCCGCCTCCAGGTGAGCTGCCACCGGGGTTACCCGCAGCTATGATGCCCGACAGCGAGGTGATCTACTCCCCATCCAGCCTGGATTTTCAGATCCTGGAGTACGTTCAAAACGCAGGGGGTTTCCTCAGCTCATATCAAGAGCAGGTCGATAACCAGACCCTCAGCGGGGTAGAGATCGTCCAGCTGGTCGCCCTGGAGACGTCGATCAACCCCAGGCTCCTGCTGGCGATCCTGGAATACCAGGCGCATTGGGTCCGGGGACAGCCCGACCCTTCCCGGGTCGATTACCCGATCGGCTTTTATGTACCCGGTTACCGCGGTCTCTATAAAGAACTTTCACTGACCGCCAAACAACTGGGCACCGGCTATTATGGCTGGCGCCAGGGTACCATCTCATCGCTCGAATTTCCCGATTTCACCAGGCTTCCCCTGGACCCTGCGCTCAATGCAGGGTCTGTGGCCTTGCAGTATTTATTCTCGACGTTATTTAATGAAGGACTATGGCGAGAGAAACTGTTCGGTCCTGAGAGCTTCAGCACCCTCTACCAACAGATGTACGGCGATGCCTTGCTCCGGTCGGCGCTGGTCGAACCGCTCTTTCCGACTGGGCTGGTACAACCGGTACTCGAGCTGCCCTTCCTGCCGGGCGAGCGTTGGAGCTTTACTGCCGGCCCTCACAACGCCTGGGCGACAGGGTCTCCGCGCGGCGGGATCGACTTCGCCCCGGTCACCGGCGAGCCGGCCTGCGCCGTCTCACGCGCCTGGGTGACCGCTTCGGCGTCCGGGCTGGTCGTACGGTCAAGCCGGAACACGGTAGTGATCGATCTGGACGGCGATGGCTACGAGCAAACCGGATGGACCCTGGTTTACCTGCATCTCGCCGACCACGAGCGTGTGGCCCTGGGCGCCTGGGTAGAAACCGATGACCGTCTCGGCCATCCTTCTTGTGAGGGAGGTAGAGCGACCGGGACAAATGTACACATGGCGCGCAAATATAATGGCGAGTGGCTTCCGGCCGAGAGTGCGCAGCCGTTCGTGTTGAGCGGATGGGTCGTACGGGCGGGAGAGAGAGCTTACGAAGGTTACCTGATCAACGGCGACCAGGTAGTAGAGGCGCGGCCGGATGGATCGCATACATCGATCATTGTCCGTGCCGCGGGATTCCAATAAACCTAGCGGGCATGAGAAATCGATCATTAGGCGGGCGTAGCCCGCTCTTCAAAGCCGACTACCAGGGCGGACAAGACAGAAATTACTTTTTATGTCATAATGGGGGGAGTCAGTTTCTGCAAGGTGCTGCCATTCACTCATAAACCTACTAGCCCCACCCAGGTGAGGGAAAAGCAGTTATTCGCGAAAGGGTGCCCTATGTCTCAAACATTCTCCTGCCCAACCTGCGGCGCTCCATTGGATTACGACCCTGGAGATGACCCGGTTGTCCGCTGTCCATACTGTAACGCTTCTGTGGTCGTGCCAGAAGAGCTGCGCATAAAAGGACCATCTAAACCGGCCGAAGATGCGACACAAGTATCCAGCGGTAGAAACGCGTTGGACGAGGCGCTGCGCGTTAAACAGGTTGCCGAGCTGGCCAGATCTGGTAACAAGATCGAGGCCATCAAGCGCTACAGAGAGATCACCGGGGCGAGCCTGAGCGAGGCGAAAGAGGCGGTCGAGGCCATCCAGAGCGGCAGACCGGTGACGATATCCCACACCAACTTACAAACGAGCGCAGCCGTATCCCCCGCTGAATCGGCTAAGAAAGCTGCCGTCCTCAACCAGGTGGCCCGGCTTTCCACGACGAACAAGGCAGAAGCCATCAAATTGTATCGTGAGACATTCGACACAAGCCTGGCAGAGGCAACCGAGGCCGTCAACAGGATTGCATCCGGCGGTTTTGAACATGTTGCCAGTATGGCACTTCAGCCCGATTACATACCCCAGGTGAGACCGCCGGTCTACCGCCGGCCGGTGGAGGTGAAAACCAGCCGGGTGGGGATGTGGGTGGGTTGTTTCATCACGTTGGTGGTGCTTTTTGGGCTGGGTCTAACGCTCATCCCCGTCATCATTGGCGTGTCAACCAGCCTGGGAGGCAATCTCTTTAAACCCTCCTTTGCCAAGGTCGTCCTAAATTTTGGAGATAAGGGTATTGGGCCGGGGTTGTTTACCGACGCCCGCAGCATAGCTGTCGATAACAACACCGGGAACATTTACGTGGGTGAATATCAAGGAGGCCGGATCCAGGCCTTCGACTCATCCGGCAAGTTTATTACCCAGTGGATGACCGGCAGCGAAGACACCATCCTGAGAAACATGGCTGCCGGCAGAGATGGAACGGTCTATGCGGTAGCCGATGGGCATATCTATCGATATGATGGCGCAACGGGGGAGCTACAGGGTCAGGTTGAATACAGCGGTGAGTATACTTACTTCGAAGACATTACAGTGACCCCAGATGGCAGCCTGGCAACCATCGCCGACAGCGAAACTGTGATCCTGCTCGACAACCACGGCAGAACGAACCTGGAAATACCCGACGCGGTCAGTGCCGTGAGCGGCGATTCAGAGCTGGATGCGCACATTGCTATCGACGGGACAGGTAATATCTACGTGCTGGGCACGTTCAACAATGGCATCTTTAAATTCGACCCCTCGGGGAAGTACATCAACCGCTTTGGCAGCCCGGGAGATGAAGTCGGGCAGTTCAGAGCGCTGGCGACTAACGCCATCGCCATCGATGGACAGGGGCGCATCTACGTCAGTGATATTAAGGGCATCCAGGTTTTCGATGCAGCCGGACGCTATCTCGACCTGATCCAGGTCGATGGCGTGGCATTTGGGATGGTCTTCAACGACCAGGGCGATCTCTTCGTGGTGAGCAATTATCAGAGGGTCTACCAGTATACGATCAAGTAAACTTAGCGAGATATCGCTTTTTGAGTTGTGTGCGGCTTCGCCGCACACAACTCAAAAAGCGTTTCACTATCCTTCAGTGATGTTTTTCTTTGCAATCATCTCGATTTCTACTCTCGCCGAGAGCGGCAGGGCGGCAACCCCAATGGTCGTGCGCGCCGGGTAAGGCGCATCGAACTGGGTGGCATATACCGCATTCATCGCGGCGAAGTCGTCTATGTTGGCTAGATACACATTTACTTTGACCACGTCTCCAGGGGTCAATCCGGCCGCAGCCAGGATTGCAAACAGGTTCTTGAAGGTTTGCCGGGCCTCGGCCTGCACTCCTCCATCCACAAGCGTCCCGGTTTGGGGATCGACGCCGCCCTGGCCCGATAAATAAACCAGGTTGTCAGACTCAACGGCGTGTGAATAAGGTCCAATCGAAATCCCATTCGGGGCTGAGATCGCTTTTCGGGGCATAGTATCCTCTCTTTTTGATCCTCGATCTGTTAGTCAGAAAAATCGATATTCGCCGCTACTCCCAATCCTGGGCCAGCCAGCGAAAATAATCGGGCATATTGCTCACCCAGTAAGCATAGACATGGGCGCCATCGCTAACGATCTCGGTATGGGGGATCCCGGCTTCATCCAACATAGCCATCATTACCCTGGCCTGATCGAGCATCAGGGGATCACCCTCGCCGCAGTTGAAAAACACCCTCACCGGATTTTCTGAGGGAATGGCGTCGAGCCAGGCTTTGATCGGCTTTTCTTCGCCAGAGATCGCGCCGCTGCCAAACATCCCCGCGCTGGAAAAATGAGCCGGATCGCGAAAGACAATGCGATATGCCGCCACTCCACCCAGCGAGCCGCCTGCCACAGCGTGGTGGCGGCGATCTGGGCTTACCCGGTAATGACTCTCGATGTAAGGCACCAGGTCTTTGGTAATAGCCTCGGCGTACATGTCATCATTCGTTGTTTCAGTCGATGTTATAATGAAAGGAGGCACCTCTCCACTCAGGATGAGCTCATCCGCGACGTCCCCCGCGCCTGCCCCAAACCAGGTCCTTGGACCGCTCCCCCGTCCCGGAAGGAGGTAGAGAACCGGATAGCTGCGCTCGGGCATTGTCTCGTAGCAAGGAGGCAGGTAGAGGGCATAACTGTACGAATATCCCCGGCTGGTTTCTTCCAGGGTTAAATTCTGGATCGTGCCGGGCGTATCGCAGGTGAATTCAGGAGCCGGTGTAGGTGTGGCCCTTGAACAGGCGCTCAATGCAGCCAGGACAAGGAATAGAACGACAATACGTCCGATAGTTTTAGACATAGCGACCTTTGGCAGGCGACAAGGAGGAATGGGTGATTAGAATAACCTGTTGTCAGAAAACACTCTCATAAGTATAGCACCAAGCCAGCCCATCACGAGCGAACCAAATAGATCACCGCGACCACTACCCCAATGATAACAACCAACCGGCGCAGCACTGCCGGTTTAACGCGGCTTGCCAGCCGCCCACCCAGAGAGCCTCCCAGGAGAGCGCCAACTGCCATAACGATTGCCGCCAACCAGACCACCTGCCCTGAGAACAGGAAGAAGATCGCCGCGGCAATATTGACGCTGAAGGCAATGAATTGCTTCATGGCATTGAGCCGGGTCAGGGTATCGTCCATAATGAGGCCTAGCACAGCCAGCACGATCACACTCAATCCTGCGCCGAAATAACCACCGTAGATGGCTGCCGCTAATACAGGAATCACCGCCCATTTTTCCAGATTCGCCGAGAGGTTTTTCTCCCCGCTGCGTTTCAACAACCAGGCGCGGAGTGGATCTGCAACTGCCAGAAGGGCGGAGGCCAGCAGGATCAGAAACGGGACGATCGAGCGGAATAAACGCTCACCGGTATTGAGGAGCAGGATTCCGCCGATGATGCCGCCGATCACCCCAGCTGGCAGCGTCAGCCAGAGGCGTCGTTTTTGCCCCTGTAAATCCTTCGACTGGGCGAAAGTTGCCCCAAGGTAACCCGGTGAAAGTGCAACGGTGTTGGTCACGTTTGCGGCAATCGCCGGTATGCCCACGGCGGTTAATAATGGGAAAGTGATCAACGTACCACCGCCGGCAAGCGCGTTGACCATACCGCCTGCAATGCCTGCCAATGCTACAAGCACAAGCTCAAACAAACCCATGGGTGCACTCGTCAATGCCATCCTTTTTTTGTAGATTGACCTCTTTAGACTCTATCCAAAAAAGCATCACTCTATTTTCGGATAAGCTCTTAATGTATCTCAAATTTCCTGGTCTTGCAATTGGACAATCATCATAAAAAAGTCACCATCCATACGTTCGAGAAGTAAATTTCTGCTAAAATAACCGTTGCTTCATTTGCACGATTAGAAAACTAACAATGCTGTCTTGGGTCAAGATTTCAAGATCCAGGTGCAGCAGAATGACCCCTGCATTTGCAGGCCATCACTTTTTGCCTAGAGGGAACCATCCTGTTTAAGCGGGCATCGGTCAGCCCTTTCAACAAGATTGGCAGGTGAGCTTTGAGAACCGGAAAACCACGCCGTAAACGCTTCGGGCTGCGTTATGACAAGATCTTTGGCCTGATGCTGATCTCACCCTGGCTGGTGGGTCTGCTGTTATTCAAGTTGCTGCCCATCCTGGCATCGTTGGGCATTTCGTTTACCAATTTCTACATGCTCGAGCCAGGAGAGACCCGTTTCATCGGACTCGACAACTATATCCGGCTGTTGAGTGACCGTAGGGTTGGGTATCTCATCTTCGAGACCCTGACCATGGCGCTCACCACCATACCGCTGCAGTTGGTCGCTTCCACGCTGCTGGCAGCGCTTCTCAGCAGCCATCGCCTCAAGTGGACAACGCCCCTGCGGACATTGTTCTTCTTACCCAGCATCATCCCCAGCGTGGCAATCCTGTTCATGTGGCAGGGGTTCGTCGACCCGAACACCGGCTGGCTGAACCGGTTCATCTTGAAGCCGCTTGGGCTGCTCGGTTTTAATAATGTTTACTCCGATGGGGCCGTAGCCCTTTTGTTTGCCATCAGCTCCCTGTGGTCCATTGGCCCAGGCATGCTCATCATGCTGGGGGCCATGAAAGGCGTGCCTGCCGAGATCCATGAGGCGGCCCGCGTCGACGGCGCCGGCCCGTTGGTATGTTTCTTTAACATTACCCTACCGGTCATCTCACCGGCAATCTTTTTCTCGCTGGTGATCAACCTGATCACCGTAGCCGGAGGAGTAGTCCTGCTGGACCGGGGTAACTTTTTCAGCGGCAGTTTATCCCCCTTTGATGGATACATCTCCAGGATGATCTTTAGTGAATGGCAGCTGGGCTACGCGGCCAGCCTGGCCTGGTTTTTCTTCATCATCGTGATGGTGATTGTCGTGGCGCTCTTTGCGTCCTCACGCCGCTGGGTCTATTTTCCGGATCAGGAGTCTTAGCCATGATGACAGAATCCAAACACAAGAATTGGCTTGCCGGCCGGAACTATGTAAGTTTCAAGCGGTGGGAAGCCATCGGTACATCCATCGTCAATATCGTTGTGTTTTGCCTGTTATTCGTGTACCTTTTTCCCATCCTCTTTATGGTTTCGACCGCGTTCATGGAAAGCTACCAGTTGATGGACCGCTACTCACCACCCTACCCGGGCCGGCAGCTGCGCTACCCGTACGATGGCAAGGAACGCATGATCTATTTGGTTCCCTTTGGAGACCAAATCCGCGAGCTTGCCCTGGTCGCCCCAGGAAAAACCACCAGCCAGTTTATCGATCCACAGGACCCTGAGTCAGGCCTGATCGAATGGCATGGCAGCTGGCGGACGCTGAAGCATGCCTACAGCTTCCATATGACTCTGGATAACTTTGGAATCATTTTCCGCTCGCTGCGCCTGACGCAAATGGTCCGGAATACCCTGCTGATGACCCTGATCAGCATGATTGGCGTTCT
>Ga0105092_10001911_pt1 | contig 11083 bp, 6 predicted proteins | sample PPLLak2March2015_FD_87021 | JGI IMG/M metagenome (GOLD analysis project Ga0105092, IMG submission 87021) | Freshwater sediment microbial communities from Prairie Pothole Lake near Jamestown, North Dakota, USA - PPLs Lake P7 Core (1) Depth... | ecosystem: Environmental > Aquatic > Freshwater >... | reverse complement strand
GTCCTTGCGGTCCTTGAGGTCTTTTCCTCCGGCCGGCGCACCCTTGCACTCCCAAATGCGCACTTACACAGATCCACAGGATAGGAGCACACCGTCATTTTTTGACCCCTTGGGACGGTAATAAAGGGCCCCATCCTTCAAATAGACGGCGAGAGTCTGTTTTTCTTTCAATTTTCCCTGGATCATCAGTTCGGAAACGGGATCCTCAATGTACTTCTGCACCGCGCGGCGCAACGGGCGGGCCCCGTAACTCCGGTCCCCGCAGGTCTTATCGATGATCCACCGCTTCGCGTCCTCGTCCAGAGTAATGTCGATGGACTTCCCAGCCAGATTGTCGTTCACCTGCCCCAGGAGCAAGTCCACAATCTGCAGAAGGTCGTCTTCGTTCAACGACTCGAACAGGATAATCTCGTCCAGCCGGTTGATGAACTCCGGGTTGAAGACACGTTTGACTTCATTCAGGATCAGATCCTCGATCTTCTGTCGACCGGCCTCGGCGGTCGTCGTAAACCCGACCTGCGACTTGCTGGTCAGATAACGCGCGCCGATATTCGACGTCATAATCAGGATCGTGTTCTTAAAATCGATCGCGTTACCGTGCGAATCGGTCAGTTGGCCGTCTTCGAAAACCTGCAACAGGATGTTGAAGATGTCGAAATGCGCTTTTTCGATTTCATCGAGCAACACCACCGAATACGGGTTCCTCTTGATCTTTTCGGTCAGCTGCCCGCCTTCCTCATGCCCGATGTAGCCGGGAGGAGAGCCGATCAGTTTCGACACCGAGTGCTTCTCCATGTATTCCGACATGTCGAAACGTATCAACGACTTTTCGCTGCCAAACAGGAAAGACGACAGGGCTTTCGCGAGCTCAGTTTTTCCGACGCCCGTCGGACCGAGGAACAGGAACGATCCGACCGGCCGGTTCGGGTTCTTCATGCCGGCGCGGCTGCGTCGAATCGCCCGGGAAAGGGCGGAAATCGCCTTCTCCTGGCTGATGACGCGCCTGTGCAGCTCTTCCTCCATCCGCAGCAGCTTCTGCGTCTCTTCTTCCTGCAGCGCCGTCACGGGAATCCCGGTCCACCGGGAGATGACCTGCTCGACCTCGTGCTTGCCGACTCGCGGCGGCACGCGGTTTTTCACCTTCCAGCGTTCCTTGATCTCCTGCAGAGCTTCGCGTTCCTGCAGTTCCTGATCTTTTAACTTGATGGCCCGGTCGAATTCCTTGGTTGAGATCGCATGGTCCATCTGCCTGACGATCACTTTGATCCGCTTCTGGATGTCGACCACTTCGTCCGGCATCGTGGTGTTGTTCAGCTTCACCCGCGCGCCCGCCTCGTCGAGAACGTCAATGGCCTTGTCGGGCAGAAAGCGATCCGGGATGTACCGGCTCGACTCGAAAACAGCCGACTGGATGGCATCGTCCGTGTATTCGACCTGGTGAAAACCTTCGTATCGATCCTTGATACCGTTGATGATCTCGATCGTCTCGGACTCGGTCGGCGGCGCCACCTTAATGGCCTGGAACCGGCGTTCCAACGCCCGGTCCTTCTCGATCGAGCGGCGGTACTCATACGGCGTCGTCGCCCCGATGCACTGGATCTCGCCACGGGACAGAGCCGGTTTCAGGATGTTGGCGGCATCGAGCGAACCTTCCGCTGATCCGGCACCCACCAGCGTGTGAAGCTCATCGATGAAGATTATGAAGTTCGGATTCTCGACCAGCTCCTTCATGATCGCCTTGAGTCTCTCTTCAAACTGGCCGCGGTACTTGGTTCCCGCCACGATCAGGGAGATGTCGAGAGCCAGAAGGCGTTTGTCATTGAGCATGGAAGGAACTTCACCGGCCACAACCTTCTGGGCCAGACCTTCGACGATCGCGGTCTTGCCGACACCGGGTTCACCGATCAGGACAGGGTTGTTCTTGGTTCGGCGGCAAAGAATCTGGATCACGCGCTCTATTTCGGCCTCTCGTCCGATCAGTGGGTCGAGGGTCGCGTTGGCGGCCGCCTCCGTGAGGTCACGGCTGAACTCGGTGAGAATCAAGGAATCTTTCGGTTTGCTCGGAGCCGGACGGTCGGACGCCGGAGCCAACTCCTCGCGGACTCGCGTCAGCCGCAAACCCTTCTCATACAAGATGTTGGCTGCAAAAGACTTCTCTTCGCGCAAAAGACCGAGCAACAGATGTTCCGTTCCGATGTAGTTGCACAGCAGCCTGTCCGCTTCTTCGGCCGCGTACGTCAGCACTCGCTTGGACTCGTCGCTCAGAGGCAGTTCGACCGACGTGGACACCTTTTCCCTGGATGGAGATCGACCTTCGACCTGCTTGCGAATGTTTTCCAGCGCGGTCTCAGTCCGAGGAAAAAATCGACTGGCTAGTGCTTTGTCCTCTCGCAGCAACCCGAGTAGGATGTGTTCGGTCTCGATGGAGCGGGAACCAAGCTGGCTAGCCTCGTAGCGGGCAAAGAAAATAACCCGCCTCGCCTTCTCTGTGTACTTCTCAAACATATCGCCCTTTGTATCTCTCTATTGCTATTCTACGGCAAAAGACGGCCCGTCCCCGTACTTCTCGAAGGTCTTCCTTGCCTGGCCCGCATCACTGGCAAAAAACAAGCAGGCTAATCACAAAGATGACTTCAGGTGTCAAGAAGTTTCTAGAGGAATTGCTCCCCCTGTTTATAACGGAGTCGAGAGCCAAAATCAAAAAGCAAGTTGGAGTCGACGGCTGGATGGGCAGGGGATTTGGTCCGCGAGAATCTGTTATCCACCAACCAACACGAACGAACACGAACGAACACGAACGACGTCTGTTCGTGTTCGTTCGTGTTGGTTCGTGGATAAATCCTTTTCGCCACCCGGGAACGCTATGATCCCCTCCCACTCCAAAGAAACCCCTTCTCGTTGTACGATTACACCTATGCGATGGCGAACCTTCGTCTTTTTCATAATGCTCCAGTGTCTCCTCGTTTCCGGGCAACCGGCCGACCCCTTCCGGTACAACAACCGGGGAGTCGCCTACCTGGAACAGTACGAGTTCCGACCGGCTGCGGAGGAGTTTCAAAAAGCGCTCCAGGCACAACCGAACTTCGTCACCGCCCGGGTCAACCTCGGAATCGCTCATTACTATCTGGCCGACTATCCCAAGGCAGCCGAGCAATTCCGCGAGGTGCTCAAGCAAGACCCGAAGCAGCCGCACGCCCATTTCATGCTGGGTCTTATCGTCGGCAAAGAGAAGAATCGGGAAGAGGCGGTCCAACACTTCCAACAGGTCCTCGCGAGGGATCCGGCCGATCCCGCGACTCACTATAATCTGGGCCTTCTCCACGCCAGGAACCGCGAATACGAAGCGGCGATCGCTTCCTTCCAGAAAGTCCTCGAAGGAGAGCCGCACCACGTTTCCGCCCTATACAACCTGGCGATGACTCTCATGCGCGCAGGCAAACAGGAGGAAAGCCGACAGGCCATGCAGCGATTCCAGCAGCTGAAATCCGGCGATCAGGCCGGAGGCCCCATGGGTGCGATGGGAGTGCAGTATGGCGAAGAAGGCCGGTATGCGCTGGGAATCGGACAATATGACCCGCTCGATCCGGCATCGGCTAAACAGCTCACCATTCGGTTCGTCGATGCCACCGCGGAATCCAATATCCAGTTCGTTCACCAGGGGACCGGGAAGAATCCGTTGGGAACCACGTGGAAGCGCGGGGAATTTTCGAAAGAAGCGGCCGAGAAGACGTTGGTTGCAGGTCTCGGTTCCGGGAGCGCATTCCTCGATTTCGACAAAGACGGGAAGATGGATCTGTTTGTGGTCAATTCAGGCGGCCCGTCGGGATCGGGCAACAGACTCTTCCGCAACGCGGGCAGCGGCAAGTTTCAGGATGTAACGGCGGAAGCGGGTGTCGGCCTCAAGCACGCCGGAATGGGAGCGGCAGTCGGCGATTTCAACAACGATGGTTTCCCGGACCTTTTTGTGACCGGCTACGGCGGCAACTACCTGTTTCGCAACGAGAAAAACGGCAAATTCACCGACGTGACCCAGGCAGCCGGGCTGGCCAATACTCCAAACCGATGGAGCCTGAGCGCGGCTTTCTTCGATTACGACCACGACGGCGATTTGGACATCTACGTCACTAACTTCGTCAACCTGGCCGTCATACCTTCCAAAGAGACTTTCGTTTTCCCTGATGATTTTGAGGGACAAGAGAATCAGCTGCTTCGCAACAATGGCAACGGCACTTTTGCCGACGTCGGAGCGCAAGCCAAGGTAACCGGAGGCAAGGCCAAGAGCACCGCGGTCATCTTCCTCGACTACAACAACAGCCGTGACATCGATTTCCTGGTCATTAACCGCGGCGCCGCCCCCAATCTCTACAGCAACAAGCGGGACGGGACATTCGAAGACGTCGCTCCAACGCTTGGACTAACTGCCACAAACCCGGGGGGAGCCAGTTCAGGCGATCTGAATAAGGACAGTTTCCAGGATCTCGTGCTGCCGGGCCAAGGATCTCCCGTCTGGAAGAACAGCGCTGGCCAGAAGTTCAGTGAAATGGGGCCGGCCGGAACGAGCCCGGCCGCTGCCGCCTGGGGCAGCCTGGTGTTTGACTATGACAACGACGGCTGGCTGGACCTGCTGCTCATCGGCGAGAAGTCGCGCCTGCTTAAGAACCAGGGCGCATCGGGATTCACCGACGTCTCGGAGCAATCGGGACTCGTCGGCCTCTCCACCGGGTCGGCCCGCAGCGCCGCGATCGCGGACTACGACGGAGATGGCGACAACGACCTATTCATCATGAACAACGGCGGGAAACCGCTGCTTCTGCGGAACGACGGCGCCAGCCAGAACCAGTCTGTTCGGATTGACCTGTCAGGGCTGCGTGACAACAAGGGCGGCCTGGGTGCGAAACTCGAAATCCGGGCCGGCCAAGCCTGGCAGAAGCTCGAAGTGAACGGAAATGTCGGGTTTTTGTCGCAAAGCTCGCCGGAACTGGTCTTCGGACTCGGCAGCAAGCGGCTCGCCGATTCCATCCGCATCCTGTGGCCTACGGGAGTGCTCCAGGCCGAGCTTGATCGGCCGGCGGGAGAGCCGGTGAAGATCGAGGAAGTCGATCGCAAGGGGACCTCCTGCCCGCTCTTGTACGCCTGGAACGGCTTGAAATACGATTTCGTGACCGATTTTCTGGGTGGCAGCGCCGTCGGTTACCTGGTGGCGCCCGGAACGTACGGATCCACCGATGTCGACGAATACGTCAAGATCGCCAACGTGGTTCCTCAACCGAAGAACGGCCGCTACTCGATCAAGATGAACAATCAGCTCGAAGAAGTGATGTTCATCGATGAGGTGAAGCTGTTGGCTGTCGATCACCCCGCTGAAACGGCGGTCTACCCGGACGAGAAGCTGATGCCCGCGCCTCCTTACCCGGCCTTCAAACTCTTTGTAACCAAGAGCTCGCAGCCGCCGGTCTCGGCGACGGACGAAAAGGGACGAGACGTCCGTCGGGCTCTGTTGACGGTCGATCGCAAATACCCGGATTCCTTCAAACTTCTGCCTTTCAAAGGCTACGCGGAGCCGCACGAACTGATCCTCGATTTGGGTGACCAGAGCCAATCCAGGCGGGTACTGCTCCTGCTGACGGCCTGGATCGACTACGCCGATTCGTCGTCCAACCTGGCCGCGTCGCAGGCTGGTGCGAAACTGGTCCCGCCCTATCTGCAGGTGATTGACGCCGAGGGCCGCTGGCTGACTGTCCTCGACAGCATCGGTTTTCCGGCCGGCCTGCCGAAAACCATGACTCTCGACCTCACCGGCAAATTCCTTCATCCCGGGGACTTCCGGGTGAAGATCGTAACGTCGATGAGGATCTACTGGGACCAGATCCTGGTCGACACTTATTCGGGTCCGGCGGAGCCCCGCGTCACCACCCTTCCAGCGGACCACGCCGATTTCGCGTTTTACGGGTATCCGCGGGAAGTGAAACCGGACGGTCAGAATCCTCCGATGTACGACTACCAGGACCGCTCGACCACCTCACCGTGGAAGAATCATCTGGGCCGATACACGCGCTACGGAAATGTGAGGCCCCTTTTGCAGGCTAAGGATGACATGTACGTCGTCATGCACCACGGCGACGAAATCACTGCCGAGTTCGAGGCGGGCGAACTGCCTCCGGTTCCAACCGGCTGGACGAGGAGTTTCCTGGTTTACGCGGCTGGGTTCGGGAAGGACATGGACCTGAATTCCGCCAATGCCGACACTGTCGGCCCACTGCCCTCCCACTCCGGCGCCTACCCCGCCGATCAAGGGCACGAGAAATACCTGAAGAAGTACAACACGCGGGAGATCAAGGAGACGTTCAACTGGTAAGAGCTGGACCAAAGGACCCAAAGGACCCCAAGGACCTCAAAGACCTCCAGGGCGGTGTGGCAACGGCCGTCCTTGAGATCTTTGAGGTCCTTGGGGTCCTTTCGTCTTTGCAGTCACCGGCTATACACCCCCACCAGCTGCGCCTCACCCAGAGTGTGGCCTTTGATCGCTTCCAGCAACTGCCGTTTCGTCGCTCGTGGCGGAAGGCCGGTCATCCGGTCCAGCGCATAGAGCTTAAAGAAATACCGATGGACGGGCCCCGGAGGCGGACACGGTCCGCCATACCCAAGCCGCCGGAAGTCGTTTATTCCCTGTTTGGCGCCGTTTTCGAGCGTCTCCTTACCCGGCAGGCCTTCGGACAAGTGCGGAAGCGAAGCCGGGAGGTCGTACAGGACCCAGTGCACCCAGGTTCCACCCGGGGCATCCGGGTCATCGGCGATCAGCGCCAGGCTCTTGGTCCCTGCTGGAATCTCCGTCCAGCTGAGCGGCACTGAAACGTCCAGTCCCTCACACGTGTACTTCTTCGGAATTCTCTGGTCCGGTTCAAACGCACTACTGCAAAGTTGGAATGCCATGGGCGCCCCCTTTTCACCTGATCTATCCCGTCGTCAACACCAATTCCACCTCTTTGACTCCCGCCGGGATGCTCAACTCACCACTTGGCATGACCTGGACACGTTTCTTGCTCTTCCCCTCGAGCTCCACCTTGAACGGCTCGGGAATATGTAGAGCAAACCCGCCGGGAGGAGCGGCTTCTCCTTCGATCTTAAGCGTCGCTTTGCCCTCCTTGTAGCCGTAGCTCACGGAAAGGAGCCCGAAATGGGTGGGAAGCGCGGTCAGGGCCAGCCCGGTCGGGTCCTTGAACCAGTCGGGCGGAATCCCGGCAAAAAGGACGAGCCGGTTCCCGTCTTCGTGAACGAGGCTGTCTCTCATCAGGAGCCAGAACTCGGCAATCGCCCAGCCGTGGGGCATCGCGACACCCGAATCCCAGGTCGTGCGCGCATATTGCCAGCCGCCAGGGCCGCTCTTCCCTCCCTCGTCCAGCAGATACCAGCCTTTCATCTGTTCGTGATCCAGGTGCGAAGCAAGAGTCTTGTAGCCGCATTCGCGAACGCCTGTCATCAAACCCTGGTGCGACGTCGCTAAGGGGAAATAGCGCCAGCCCGCCGGTTCCTGGGCACTGATCGATTTGAACTGATCAAAAGCTCTGCCAAAACGGGTCGGATAAAGCGAGCAGGGCCAGAGGACGCAGTAGCTCCCGTACTCCTTCGCCAGGCGTCCGCTAAACCGGCGCTCGTACGTCCCCATCAGCTTTTCACCGAGGCTCATCCACTTAAAAGAGTCTTGCAACTTGCCGGCCGCCCTGGCGACGACCGAAGCATAGCGCAGCCCGGCGATATCGAATGCTTCGGTGTACTCCGGGTGCTGTCCGTCACATCGTCCCGGCTTGAGCTCCTGCCTCTCCGCTTCGGGAACGACTCCTCCGAAATCCAGGCTATTGAGCGAGACCCAGTGAGGACCCGCGGTGGTCCGGTAGTACTCCACCATCTCAGCCAGCCGCTTGGCTGAAGGATAGACTCGCTTCGCCCAAGCCTCATCCCGGCTGAACATCCACTGTTGTCCGGCGAGCCACAGGATTTGCCCGGGATTGTCCGCCTCCGGGTAGATCCGCCCGTTAAACGGATGCTGGAAGAAATAGTCGATGATCCGGGAAGCGATGTCCGAATGACCGGACTTCTGAAGGACATTGGCCGTGTAAACTCCGTCGCGGTTGAAGACGTTGTAGTTTACGACCGAGACGTCGGGCGCCCCTTCGTTCAGGCATAGAGCCAGATGCCCGCTGATAGAAGCGAGAGAGGCGGCCCACTTGGGATCCGGCACTTTGACCTGGATACGTGTCGTGAACTCCTGCCAGTAGGCGGAAGCCGCCTCAAAAAGGCGAGCGACTTCCCGATTAACGTCGAGCGCGCCATAGTACTCCAGACCCGGGTCCGGCTGCAGAGCTCCCCCTTCGGCCGGGTTCGGCCGGGCCTCGTCCAGCTGTGCCCACTCGCTCGTGCCGTCCCACTTGTGCCCGACGGCCCGGCGGCCCGGGAGGACCGGGCAAATGAAACTGATCGTCTCTTCGCCATTCGATCCCAGCTTCAGGTCGAAGCGCAGCGCCCCGGAACAATCGCCGGACGCCGAGGACGCCTGCTGCTCTGCCGGAACCGACCCTTTTTTCGCAGCGTCTCCAATCTGGTCCACGCCAACAACGCCGGCCTGATCGACTTTCCTCCCCGCCAGAAGCGCAACCTTACCGTCAACGAGAAGCGCTCGTTTCTCGAGGCCGGTGCTCAGTGCCGTAACCGGCCCGCCCGCAGGCCCCAGAGGACGGAGAGCGGCATAGATTGACAGGCTGCGCTTCCTCTTCGCCTGATTCTTCAAGTGAACGGTGGCTGCCGTAACGAATCCTTCTGAATCCGCCGCACCCCGCCGGAACTCGCAGACGTCCGTGGTCAACTCAAGCTCACCCGTCGACCAGCGGATCCAAGGGACGAGAAGGCCCGCGCCCCTTAGGCCCCGGCTGACTGAGACACCGGGCGTAGTCGACGCGGCCAGCCTGTTGCTCTCGGGATCGAAAACCCAGAAGTAGATACCATAGCTGGCGAAACCCGGACTAAACGCGCCTTCGGCCTCTACGAACGTCTTGAGACTGTCGAGGGTATCGGGAAGCCCGATGGGCATGTGGATGCGACCCAGAGGATCGAGGTCATTTCGGGTCTGTCCGAGAACAGTAGCAGTAATGAAGAACGCCATAAGGACAAACAGACGATGGTTCATCGTCTTGAGTATAGCCGTAATTCGGCCCGATAGGACGGACCAGACCCCTCGCTTCCGTAGCGGCACATTGAGGTTGCGGTCATAATGAGGGAGAAGGAGAGAAGAATAGAATGCCGAAACACATCGGGATTGTCGCAGTCAGCGCAGAAGGCGCCGCGCTATGTTACCGGACAATCTGCGCGGAGGGCGCCGCTTATCTCGGCCCACACGCTCACCCGGAGATCACTATGCACACCATTCCCCTCAGCGAGTACATGGCGTACATCGAGGGCGGGCAATGGAAAGAAGTCGGGGACCTGATGCTGCGGTCCGCCAGGAAGCTCGCGGACGCGGGCGCGCAGTTACTGATATGTCCTGACAACACCGTCCACGAGGCTTTTGATTTCCATGACATGGAAAAAGAAGCGGGTCTGCCCTGGTTGCACATCGGTGAGGCGGTCGCGAACGAGGCGCTAGCCCGGCGATTCCGGAAGGTTGGAGTTCTAGGCACCCGATTCCTGATGGAGGGACCTGTCTATCCCTCCCGGTTTGGAGCGGCCGGTGTCGAGCGGCTGATTCCCGGGAAACTGGACCGGGAAAAGATAAACCAGATTATTTTCGATGAGTTGGTTTACGGGCGATTGGAAGAATCGTCGCGCCAGTACTTCTGCTCCGTGATTGACGGGTTGCGGGGTGCCGGGTGCCAGGCGGTCGTTCTGGGCTGCACGGAGATCCCGCTGCTGATCACGGATGAAGTCTCCCCCCTGCCCTGCCTGGATTCGACGCGCCTGCTCGCCCGGGCAGCGCTTAAGTCTAGCCTGGAGACACAGACTGACGCCGACTGACGCGGACGAACACGGACCGACACGGACAATGAACAAACGCCCAACCAAGGAGGAGCTTCAGGCGGCCATCGGCAAAACGGTGCCCGATATAATCGCGCCGGGGCTTACCGTCTTGTTCTGCGGCATCAACCCCGGTCTTTACACGGCGGCTGTCGGTCATCATTTCGCTCGTCCCGGCAATCGGTTCTGGCCGGCTTTGTTTGCCGCCGGCTTCACCGACCGGCTTCTTTCGCCTTTTGAGGAAAAGGAACTGCTCAAGCACGGTTGCGGGATAACGAACCTGGTAAGCCGGGCGACTGTCGCCGCTGCCGAGCTGGACCGAGCGGAACTGCAGGCAGGACGGCGGATGCTCGAGGAGAAGATAAGTCGGTTCCGCCCGCTTTCCGTCGCGATCGTTGGCCTTGACGCCTTCAGGAAGGCCTTCGATCAGCCGAAAGCACAACTTGGACGCCAGGAGGAAAGCCTGCAAGGTTCACTCGTCTGGCTCCTCCCCAACACCAGTGGCCTTAACGCTCATCACCGCCCGAGCGATTTCGCCCGTCTATTCCGCGAGCTGCGGGAAGCGGTCAGGCTGGAACGTGAGCGAAACAACCGTTAGAATCCCCGGAGAGGAAAAACAGGCAATGACTTACAGCGCGAACCCTGGCCGATATGACTCGATGCTCTACCGGCGGTGCGGCCAAAGCGGTCTTCGACTTCCCGCCATCTCACTCGGACTCTGGCACAATTTCGGGGGCGTGGATGATGCCTCAGTCGCCACGAAGATGATCTTTCGGGCCTTTGATCTCGGGATCACCCACTTTGACCTGGCCAATAACTATGGGCCTCCGCCCGGGTCCGCCCAGACCACCTTCGGGTCAATTCTCCATCAACACTTCAAGGCGCATCGGGATGAGATGATCATCTCGGACAAAGCCGGCTACCTGATGTGGCCGGGGCCTTACGGAGAATGGGGATCGCGCAAGTACCTGATAGCGAGCCTCAACCAGAGCCTGCGCCGTATGCAGCTCGACTACGTCGACATCTTCTACAGTCACCGGCCGGATCCCGACACGCCGCTCGAGGAGACCATGGGCGCCCT
>Ga0105092_10001910_pt1 | contig 11085 bp, 13 predicted proteins | sample PPLLak2March2015_FD_87021 | JGI IMG/M metagenome (GOLD analysis project Ga0105092, IMG submission 87021) | Freshwater sediment microbial communities from Prairie Pothole Lake near Jamestown, North Dakota, USA - PPLs Lake P7 Core (1) Depth... | ecosystem: Environmental > Aquatic > Freshwater >... | reverse complement strand
GCGATATAGAGAACCGGCCCTTCCTGCTGTGCCGCAATCTTTTGGGCAGCAGAAGATTTTCCACTGCGTGCTCCACCCAATAACAAAATCAGCTTACCCATCGTTTCATTAACCCTCCGCAGTATTGAAGCCTAATTCATTTTATTTACACTTCTTCAGGTAACAGGTATCGTTCAGCGACTTGAGGGAAGCCCATTCTTTCGTCAGGTGGATTTCTGAAAGAGATGCAGTCGAGATTTGGAATTTCCAGTATTCTCGGATAGGCAATCCGAGAGCCAGGCAAATCAACACCTGCAGCGGACCTCCATGAGACACGATCAGAATCGTGCTGCTGTCCATCTCTTCCTTCAAGTGCTCCAGAAAGCCTTGCATACGCTTTTCCAGGCTCAGCAGGTTCTCACCCCCAGGTGGGGAATTTGAGATCCAATCGGTCTCCCAGGCGTTCAAGGCCTGGGGATCGAGGGCTTGGATCTCTGCATAGGTCAATCCTTCCCAGGAACCAAAGGATATCTCCCTCAAATCAGAATCGATCCTCAGCGGGCAGATGTTCCGCTCGCAGATGATCTCCGCGGTGCTCTGCGCTCGCCTTAGATCGCTGCTGATGATCCGATCCAGAGATATAACAGAAAGGCGTTCAGCCAAAAACCGGGCTTGATTCAGGCCAGTCTGATTCAACTCCGGATCGCTTTGACCTTGAAAGCGATAAGCCGCATTCAGTTCGGTTTCACCATGGCGAGCTAAGAAGAGGTTGATAGGCATTATCAACTCATTCCCCGGACTGCGAACAGAAGGAGTACGCCGAGTTCCACGATTTCATTAAGAGCACCGTACGAATCGCCGGTCAGCCCAGGGATACGGCGAAGAATGAAGGCTGCAGAGATACCCATCAATAAAACCGCCGCTCCTGCAGCGGCCAAGCCCAGCCAACCTGCCAACCAAACGACAAAGGCAAGCATCAATACGGCGGAAATGACGACCTGCCAGGCTGTCATATGATCTTTCATTGCCCGGCCCAGGCCTTTCTCTCTGGCATAGGGGAAGGCGAAGATGGCTGTGGAAATGACCCAGCGGCTGATGATGGGAGCAATGAGCAGGCCGACTGTCCCGGCTGGCAAGGAACTGAGAGCAGAAAACTTGAGCAAGAGTAGCAGGAATCCACCGGCAAAAGCGAAAGCGCCCACCCTCTCATCTTTCATGATTTCCAGCCGCTCTTCGGGGGTAAAACCGCCGAATAAGCCGTCGCAGGAATCCAGGAATCCATCCAGGTGAAGACCTCCGCTGATACCCACCCAAAGCGCCAGGACAAGTCCGGCCCTCACAAAGGGGGGGAAGATGAGATCGAGCAGCAGGCTGGTTGCCAGGATAAGCCCGCCAATCAATGCGCCGACAAGGGGGAAGCAGGCTGTGGCCTGGCCCATCTCCTGAGGGGTGAATATTCTCCGGATCAAGGCAGGTGAAACCGTCAAGAATTGGAGGGCAACAAAAAAGTAGATGACAGGTTGGAGCATATACAGCCACTTACGTTGAACGCTTATGCTTTTCCGGAGACGCCTGCTTCAGCGAAAGTGGACATTTCACTAAGGATCTTGCAGCTTGCTTCCACGAGGGAAATTGCCAGAGCCGCACCAGTTCCTTCACCCAGGCGCATATCCATTTCAAGCAGAGGTTTGAGCTGCAGCCAATCCATCATTTTTCGATGCCCCAGTTCTTGAGAGCAGTGTCCGGCAATGAGGTAAGGACGAACATTGGGCGCCAGGGTTACCGCAATCATCGCAGCGGCAGTGGAGATAAAACCATCCACCACAATGGGGCGCCGGTTAGCGGCTGCTGCCAGAATAGCGCCAGCCAGACCACCGATTTCAAAACCGCCAACCTTGGCCAGCACATCTAAACCGTCCGTTGGGTCTGGGCAGTTGACCTCCAGTGCTCTGGCAACTGCAGCCACCTTTCTCCGCAAACCCTCATCATCGACACCTGTCCCGCGCCCGACGATCTCTGTGACCGGGCAGCCGAGCAGAGCAACGGCAACAGCGGCTGATGGGGTTGTATTGCCAATGCCCATATCCCCAGTGGCAAGAATATCCAATCCGCTTTCGATCTCTTTTTCCACAATCTCAGCTCCAGCCAGGAGAGCTTCTGTCGCGTGGAAGCGGGTCATTGCCGGTCCACGGCTGATGTTCGCTGTACCGGCGGCAATCTTCTTTTGGATTAAACGCGGGTTGGGAGGCACTTCGACTGCCATTCCAAGGTCGGCAACAACGATTCGAGCCCCGATATGACGTCCCAATACATTAATAGCGGCTCCACCCTGGATGAAGTTCTCCACCATCTGATACGTGACCTCTTGAGGGAAGGCGCTGACCCCCTCGGCGACAACCCCGTGATCGCCGGCCATTACAATAATCACTTTTTGCCGGATTTTCGGCTGTGATTGGCATGTAATCCCGGCTATCTGTATGGAAAGAGCTTCCAATCGTCCCAGGCTACCCTGGGGTTTGGTAAGCACATCCTGCCGTTGCCGAGCCAACTGCATGGCGTTATCATCGAGCGGTTTGATACGGGTGAGGAGATTGTCCAGGTTCATAATATTTTCCTTATATTTTCCTTTCGATCGATACAGGCTTATTAATAGAAATTGACTTTACTTTAAACATATTTGCGTCACTGGCGCGCAGAGCGGCTGCGTTTAAGAACCCACAGGAAAAAAGGTGCTCCAGCAAGGGCAGTGATGATGCCGACCGGCATCGTTTGCGGCGCGGTGATTGTTCTGGCAATCAGATCGGCTGCCAGCAGGCTGGTGCTTCCCGCCAGAGCACAAATACGAATCAAGCGCCGGTAATCCGGACCCCAGATCAGGCGGACCGTATGGGGAACGATAAGGCCGATAAATCCGATGACCCCTGCAAAGGCAACTGCCGCGGCGGTGGTCAGAGATGCAGCCAGGATCAGGATGAGCTTCACCCGTTCGATGGGCAGACCAAGCTGTTTGGCTTGCTCATCCCCAAACTGCAGAACATTCAACACGTGACCGGAAAACAGCAGGACGAGCGAACCGAGCAGCCAGTAGGGCAGCATGGCGAAAACTGGCTCCCAGCCGCTCATTACTCCGCCGCCAAGAAGCCAGCCTATTGCACGGCGGAGCTCTTCGTTCGAGCGAAGCATAAGGAATGATGTCAGAGCAGCGGTAAAGGAACTGATCGCGACACCGGCAAGGATCAGAGCGCTGGTTGAGATGAATCCGTCGGAGCGAGCTAAAAAGTATACTGCAGCGACTGTCAGTATGGCGCCTGCAAAAGCACTGGCTGGAATACTGAACATTCTTAGGAAGTTTTCAGGCCACTCGACTGACATTGCCAGAACAGCGCCTACGCCAGCTCCTGAGGCCACTCCAATCAGATATGGATCTGCCAGCGGATTGCGAAAAAGACCCTGATAAGCAGCCCCACTGGTGGCGAGGGCAGACCCGGTAAGAATCAGCAAGATTGTATGGGGAAGACGCAGTTGGAACAGGATCAGGGTAAAAGTGTCTGGCAGGTTGGCAGCAGCCTGAATCCCGAGAATGCGCTCCAACAGAAGCCGCCCCACCGCCTCCGGAGGGATATAAATGCTGCCAACCCCTATGCTGAGCAGTCCGATCACCACCAACAAAATCAGGTTGATCGAATAGGGGTGGAATACCTTTTTCTCGACGGGTGGCATCTCTCGATCTGGCATTGCAAGGTTGTTCCCACACTCACTCAAATAGATCGGGGTGGAGCAGTCTGGCAAGTGCCTCCAAACCATCGACCATACGGGGTCCCGGGCGGCTGAGCAGATTGTCATCGAAGGGGAAGACACGACCTTCTTTTACCGCGGAAAGGTTCTGCCAACCTGTTCTCTCCCGAACCGATTCCACCGTCACCCCGCCCCAGATCGAGTCGCCCAGCAGGATGTATTCCGGGTCCTCAATAAGCAGTGCTTCCAGGCTCATCTGTGCCCACTCGCTTTCAAGCTTGCCGCCAAGGTTATTTCCACCTGCCATTGTGATGAGCTTGTCGATGAAGGTCCCAGCTCCAGCAGTCCATGGATTTGACGATTCGGTTCCATCAAGCTCATAAAAGACAAGCGGTCTTTCATTCGCCTGTCCGACCTTTTCCTCCACCAGGGCCACGCGCTCGCGCAGTTCGCCGGCTAACACACTCGCTTCCTGTTCGTGGCCGGTCAGCTTACCGACTGTAATCAGGTTTTCGTACAGTCCTTCCATATCTTCCGGGTTGGACAAATAATATACTGTGAGGTCCATTTTCTCTAAGCTGCTGATTTGTTCTGGTGGAGATAGCTCAGATGCCAGGATCAGATCGGGGGTCAGAGAGACGATGAGCTCGATATTGAGTTCCCCAAAGTCGCCGCCGATATCAGGGACTTCCAAAGCCTCTGCCGGGTTATCAGAGAAACTATCTCTCCCAACCACCTGATCACCAGCGCCAACCGCAAACAAGATTTCTGTATTGGATGGGGCAAGGGAGACAATTTTCGAGGGAGTATTTGGCATCACAACTTCCCGGCCTAATCCGTCCACAAGCGTTAAGCCTTCGGTATCCTGTTCTGTTGTATGAGCTGTATTCTTGACTACCGGCTCGGTAGTAGGCAGTATTGTCGGAATCTGGCTGGCTGGCGGGATGGGATTGAGGGTTGGCGAAACGATCGCACAACCAGAAAGCAAAAGAGTTAGGAGCAGGATTGAGAACATCCATCTTTTCATGGGAGCATTTTCCTTTCCAGATCGTTGATCGAAAGTGACATACCACTTCTATCCAGGAGAACAAAAAACCCCTGTTCGAGGACAGGGGTCAGATAGGCCTTACATAAAGAGGGGCACGTATCATCAGATCCCATCCGCGAGGACCTTTAGAAATTGATAGAGGGGGGCGATCTGGCTTGTCTGTTCCTGAATGAGCGAACAGGCTTACAGCTGCGGGACAGCGCCGGTCTTTCACCGGCTTCGCCTGCACGATAGTACGATGCAGCCCTCCCATCCGGGGGTTCGGGCACCACTATCAATTATGAGGTTGTTACAACATAGGTATCTTATAGAAATTTGATCAAAAAAGCTATCATATCAAGTAATGATTTTTGAAGATAAAGATCACATTACGTTCAGGTCCTGGGTCTTCAGTCTTAGGTAGTTGGAAATAGGATTGTGCAAGTTGTAGGGACCGGTCGATCAGTCAATCAGGCGATCAGGTCTTGGGTCTTCGGGATCAGGTACTTTGGAAGAGGACAGTGCGAATGTGCAGATAAGTGCGACGCACCTGGACCGCAGAAGTGACCGTCCTGGAATATATATGCGCGCTCGCTCAATGGTGCGTCGCACTTTCATTGCAACAACGTGCGACGCACAAGCTGTTTTGGCTTATCCTGTTTCAAATGTTCGACCTGATTCGATCCTATGTGCGTCGCACGATAACGTAATCCGCGTATTCGTGTTCAAGAATTCGTGGATGGCTTTTCTTATACCTGAGATTTTTGTAGTAAGTGAGTGTTTGGACGCAGCCAATGCATACCGGCAAACCCAAGCGCGACGATAACACACAGGCTGCATATACCAATGACGATAGATGCCACAAGGTAGGTTGATTCGGGCAGCGACCACAGGAGCGGCTGCACCTGCATTTCCAGGCGGACAAGCCAGAAGGGCGGGATGATGACGATAATTACCATCAGTATTGAGAAAACCAGGGTAGCGAACAATGCCAGGAATACAGGTATTGCAAGATCGATGAAGTCGAGGCGGAATCGAATTGCTTTTTGTTCATCCTTGATCCGCTCCATGACACTGCGGCTAAAGCCAGATGGCATAGGTGATAAGGGTAATTCGTTCAGAAAAGCATCTACCATTTGATCTTCAAACATATTCCACCTCAACACTTTCCAAAGCTGATTTCAGCTTCTGCCTGCCCCGGAAGATGCCTGTTTTCACAGTTCCAAGCGGCATTCCGGTTACCTGGGCGATCTCCTCGTAGCTCATCTCCTGAAGATGCCGCAGCGTAAGCAGTAGACGGTAACTATCCGGTAAATTTTCGAGCGCTTTCTGTAAGAGCAGTTTCTGTTCCAAGGAGAGAAATCCTGGTTCTACAGACTGAGAGTCGTCCGGCAAACTATCCTCTTCATCATCCATGTGGAGGATTTCCAGCTCCTGCTTGATATGGGGGAGCCGGTTATAGCAGAGGTTGGTGACAATCCGGTATAGCCAGGTGCTGAATCGCGCCTGCCCACGAAAACCAGGCAGCCCGCGCCAGGCCCGTAAGAATGCTGTTTGGGCAATGTCCTCGGCGTCCAGTGGATCGCGGACAACACGCAAGGCAAGGTTGAACACATACCGCTCGTATCTCCGGACCAGAATCTCGAACGCACAAGCATCTCCCTGACGGGCACGCGCAATAATATTGACTTCGTCGATGAAGGCTTGAGCGCTCAATTACAGTTGTCCTCTAGAAGATTTGACCGCAGGACTGCAGAAAAGTTTCAGGAACTCGGTGAAAAGATTATACCCTTGGAAAAGTGGATTTTTTACGATGAAACTTTTTCACCCTTTCCCCGGTCATATCTCTTAGGAACAAAAATAAATAGAAGCATGGAGTAAAGAAGAGAATGAAAGCTGGAACAATCATTATACTTATCCTGACCATTGTGTTTGTGGGCGTGCTGGCGCTCTGCGGATTGACTGCCTTTGGAACGTATTCATGGTTTAATGCAAATACGGATGGTGTGCATTTCTTTTATTCAGAAGACACTTCGTTTGAGCTCGTTGAAACTGAGACGTATCCGGTTTCCGGTGCTGTTGATCTTATTCTCGACACAAGCTTTGGGAATATCTCGATAACTACTCACGAAGCGAACGTTATCGAAATCGAGAAAGAGATCACCGCCTGGGGTGAGGATAAGGAATCGGCCCAAGCAAGGGCAGAAAGCTTACCCATTGAAATAAAACAAAACGGTGACAGCCTGAGCATTACGTATAAGCCCGAAAACAGATCGGATGTCGCCATTTTTGGCGAGGTACGCGGTGATAGTGTAAATTTCAATATCAAAGTACCAGCGGAAACAGCGGTGGAAGTGGATTCGAGTTTTGGGAAGATCTTGCTGGATGGTGTAACCGGCGGCGCTAACCTGACCGGGGGTTTCGGAGATATAACCGTCACAAATGTTTCTGGTTCCCTGGTGGTAAAAGGGATGCAGAGCAAGCTGGATGTTTCCACCGTTGATGCCGGCGAGGAGAGTATTCACCTGGAAACCACATTCGGCGGCATAACGGCTGAAGGCCTGTCTGGAGCGAGTCTTTTTGTCCGGACCTCGAACGGGGAAATGGTGCTTACAGAAATCAACACGGCAGAAGGTCTGGCTATGGAGAACCAGTTTGGCGCTATCCGTTTGGAAGAATTCCAGGCCGAATCTCTCAAGTTGGTCGATATGAACGGGGCTGTCGAACTATTAAACGGGACACTCAATGGCCCCCTGGATGCATCGACAACTTTCGGCGAAATAACCGTCACGAACGTCGAGGCTGAGAGGTATGTGCTGGATACAAACAACGGAAATCTTGTTATCGACGGTGCTCAGGGTGAGCTCCAGTTAAGTAACCAGTTTGGGCCAATCACCGTGCTTAATGCTGAACAAGCTATTCTGACAGCGAAGAGTTCAAACGGTATGATCAGTTTCTCAGGTTCCCTCGACGAAGATGCTTCTCACCTGGTGGAAACAAGCTTTGGCGAGATTGCTCTTGCCATCCCGGAGGACAGCAATTTTTCCCTCAGCCTGGATGCACAGATGGGGAAGATCGATTCGGAGATTCCGGTCATGCTGTCAGGTTCCATGAGTGAGAATCATTGGGAAGCTGACATGAACGAAGGCGGGAATAAGCTCACAATGAAGACAAACAATGGGAATATTTATATTCTCAAGTTGAGTGAAGAACAATAAAGTACGAAACATCCGATATTAAAACTTTGATAAGGAGATAGAACGACATGGAAGAAGGATTAGTTATCGTTTGCGGTTCAACCCTGTTCTTTGGGACGATGCTGCTGATTATTCTGGGCTTTTTTGCCTACATCCGGTACATCCGTTACCAGGAAACGATGAAGCTGGCAGAGAAGGGGTTGGTAAAACCCGTTTCGACGAGCAGCGGTAAAGGAACCCTCGTCTGGGGTGTCGTTATCACTGCCCTTGGGCTGGCACTCTGCCTTGGCCTTTACCCGATCGGTTGGCTGGTGGCGGATGGTGAGTTTCCGCTCAACTTTGGTCCCTGGATGTTGATTGGCTTGGTGCCTACTTTCTTTGGCCTGGCTTTGGTACTGATTTATGCACTGACCGCTGAAAGGAAGAAGAAGGTCGAGGAGCCATCCTATAATTTAAACACTGAAGTCATCGATTAAAATCGATTAAATTTGAACACAAAAGATCGGAAGGTCGCTGCTGCTTTTCAGCGACCTTCCGATCTTTGATCAGGGATTTGACTTTCTTTCTACGTAGATATACACTTACTTTATGTCCACAACCGGTCGCTTTGAAGACATCATCTATGAACAACTGGTCACCGATGGCATCAACGCTGTTAAAGCGGGTCTGCGTGAACAAGCCCGAAAACACCTGGAGAAGGCTGCCAGCTACCGGAAACCAGATGCTCGACCATGGATCTGGCTTTCAGCTTCGACAGATGACCCTGCTGAGCAGAAGAAATACCTCGAATTTGCTGTAGCCAGCGATCCTTTCAATACGGCTGCCCGCAGGGGTCTGGTCATGCTGTCTGATAAGGTGGACAAGGGCCGTATCCTTGCTGTAGGTGAAGCTGTCGAGCTGGTCGATCCGCAGGCGAACTCCATTATCTAAACACCCGCCCGCCTGCCCTTCATATACCGACCCGTCCGAATACAGGTGGTGAGGTTTCCGAATGGTCTTAAATACCGTTTTCATTTTCCCGGTCGTCAGTCCCCAATCGCCGATTACTGATAACTCGTTCTTCCGCTGCCGCTCGCTGGCGGCTCTTATGCACCAGGTAAATACCTGCCAGCACCACACCACCTCCAATCAATTGTACAGGAGTAAGGACTTCATTCAATATCGGGACTGCGATAAGGGCGGTCACGATCGGCTGACCGATCATGGTCGGGGCTACCATCGAGGCAGGCAGATGACCGAGGGCGTAAGCCACTGAAAGATAACCAACTGTCTGTGAAAATAATCCTGCGCCTATGAAAGCCAGATATGTCTTTACCGGATATCCCGTAAGCGGGGCTCGAGAGATCAGACTCCAGACCAAAAGGCCAGCACAAGCGGTGACTTCGACAATCCAGATATAGGTTAAGGTGTCGATGCGTTCTCGTCCAAGTTGGGTGATCAGATAGTATCCCGCATAAAAGCCGGCCGACGCCAGTGCAATCAGATCGCCGATCCCAAGCTGAGGGTGAAGTAAAAAGTCACTGCCCAGGACAATGATCGCCCCAAACAACGCAAGGATTAATCCCACCCAAAAGCCTCTCTTCAATTTTTCCTTGAAAAAGAGCCAGGCAACCAACGCCACCCATAATGGTGAGGTATTGCTGAGCAGCGCTGCATTTCCAGCCGTTGTGTAGCTGATGGAGAGATTGAACAAGCCGTGGTCGAAAGCAGTCAGTAAGCCAGCACCAACCGGAAAGATCAGGAACTCTTTCCGAAGTTTGCCGTTCTTCCGGTTGTTTCTTAGGTAAAACGGAGTCAGGAAGAGGGCGGCAATGGCAAGCCGGTACACCCCCATTACCGGAGCAGGAGCATTTGCCCAGCGTACAAAAATTGCGGAGAAGCCAAGTGCAAGAATTCCTGAGAGGAGGGCCAGGTATGGAAATAACGAGCGTGTGGGGCGCATCCTGATATTTTACGGCAGGATTGGTCGAATGGGGGAAGTGAAAATAGTATAGAATCATGGGGTGGCAATGCCTCTCATCAATCCCCATCTCGAAGGCGGTAAGTTTCTTTGGGAAGCCGGCCCGGTCGGTGTCCTGCTGCTTCACGGTTTCACAGCCACGACAGCGGAAGTCCGCTTGCTTGCCAAACGCCTGCACAATGCCGGGTATACGACTGCAGGTCCACTCCTGCCCGGCCACGGCTCACAACCCGAAGATCTCAACCGCTGCAAGTGGAAGGATTGGGCCTGTACCGCAGAGGAGGCCTACTGCGAACTTTCTGAACGATGTATGCATGTGGTGGTTACCGGAGAATCCATGGGTGGGCTGCTGGCGCTTTACCTCGCTGCTCACCACTCGGAGATTACAGGGGTGATCACGTATGCTGCGGTTCTGCGCTTGCTGATGAGCCCCAAGAATCACATCAAGCTTCGTCTCCTGAGTCCGTTTGTTGCGTATATTCCCAAAATTCCAAAAGGCAGGGATAATGTCTGGCAGGGTTATTCGGTCAACCCGCTTAAAGGCGTTCTGCAGCTCATTGCGCTCCAAAAGGAAGTCCGGTCGCATCTTCCCCAGATTCACCAACCGCTCATGGTGATGCAAGGGAAACTGGACGCAACCGTACACCCTCAAGCTCCAGTCGAGATCATTCAAAAGGCAGGCTCTCGCTGCAAGGAACTCTATTGGCTGGAGAACACGGCTCACCGCGTTGTTCTTGACCGGGAGCTGGACCTGGTCACAGAGCTAACCTTGAAGTTTCTTCAGAAGGCTGTTGTGCTTCACAGAGAGAGATTAACTTCGACTTGAAAACGCAAGATCTCCTGCGGTCCGCAAGAATAGAAAACGAAATAAACGAATTAGCATTACTGATCAGAAACAGTCTGAACCATTTATCAGGAAAGCAGGAAGATAAGAAGCCAGGAAAACACATAAAAAAGAAAAACTTTTATCAGGAACGATTTCTCTTCTTTTCATTTTCCTCAAAAGCATTTTTCATGCCTTCCTGTCTTTTCTGGCTTCCCGATAAAAATGATTTACCTGAATCTGAATATGCGTATATGATTATTTCGGGAGGATGACCATGAATCGCCCCATTCGCTGGTACGACTACATTTCGGTAAACATCTATTTTCTGGCACTCACCTTTCTGGCTCAGACGAACGGGGTC
>Ga0105092_10001909_pt1 | contig 11087 bp, 6 predicted proteins | sample PPLLak2March2015_FD_87021 | JGI IMG/M metagenome (GOLD analysis project Ga0105092, IMG submission 87021) | Freshwater sediment microbial communities from Prairie Pothole Lake near Jamestown, North Dakota, USA - PPLs Lake P7 Core (1) Depth... | ecosystem: Environmental > Aquatic > Freshwater >... | reverse complement strand
TCGGCCGATTGGCTCCTCCGGGTCCTGGAGTTTCTTCATATGAGTCAGGTATCGGCTGGCTTTGACCGCGAAGACGAAATCGGCCGGAGTTTCGCGTTCCCATTTCTCGAAGACTGGTTTCTCCGGGAGTCGGTAGAAGGTCGCGTTAACCTCCACTGTCTGGAAGCGGGCCGAATAGTAATTGAGCAGTCCCGCAGTCCGGGGCGGGTAGAAGGTCTTCGCCCAGTCCTTGTACTGCCAACCTGACGTGCCGACGTAAACGGGCATAAAGCCTCGGGGGTTCGGGGTTCGGGGTTCTGGGTTCGGGGGTTCAAGGTTCAAGGTCCGGGTTCAATGGGTCGACAAACCCCGAACCCCGAACCCCGAACCCCGAACCGTTAAACCTGATCCTAACTTGCCGGTGCTTGCTCTTTGATAGTCAAGACGGTATTCAGCGGCGGTTGTTTCACCGTCTGAACCTGTCCGGAAGGCCAGGTGATTTCCAGTCGGTCGAGTTGAGTGGTGGAACCCAGACCGATGGTCACGACTGGTTCGCAGGCAGAAAGGTAAGAGCGGCCTGAGGAGAGCATCCGGGTCCAGGTGTTCTTGCCTGCTATGGCCTTCACGACAGCCCCGTATCCGCTACGATTGCTGCGGGTGCCCATCAGTTGCACCCGGACCCAGCTGTGCCGCTTGGCATTGTTGCGCCACAGCCTGGCGGCGAGGCCGTTCTGGGTGATGACGATATCCAGGTCGCCGTCCCGATCGATATCAGCCGATGCCAGCCCTCTTCCAACCAGTCTTTCCTTCAAGGGACTCCCTGGATTGTCATTTACCTGCCGGAAGTTCCCCTGACCTTCGTTACGGAACAAGTGAGTTGGCTGAGTGTATTGCTGGAGTCTCTGGGTTTTGTTGATCTCCGGTTCGATATGGCCGTTAGCTATCAGAATGTCAAGGAGTCCATCGCCGTCATAGTCCAAAAAAAGGGTTCCAAATGCCAGGGTCATAAGGGTGGGCAGACCGATACCCGCCTGCGGCGCGTCGTCCACGAAGAAGCCTGCCTGAGAGCCGCGGTAGAGGGCGCTCATTTCCTGAGAGAAGTTGCCGACCAGGATATCGGTGAAGCCGTCTGCATCGGCGTCCCCGGCGTCAATACCCATGCCGCCCCTGGTCGCCCCCGACTCGCTGTAGGCCATTCCGGCCATCACCCCGTTCTCGGAAAAGGTGCCGTCCCGATTGTTCACAAAGAGAAAATTACGAACGGTGTCGTTCGCGACCGCGATATCCGGCCAACCGTCCCGATTGTGATCCAGGATAGCCACTCCCAGAGTTTTCCCATCCGGGTGCCAAATGCCCGAAGAGCGCGTCACGTCTTTAAACCTGCGGCCCCCGAGGTTCTTGTACAGCCGATTGCTCTCTCCGTGATAGACTTCCGGCGTGCAGTAGACTCGATGGACCCCGTCGGGGCTGCAGGGAATGTCCGTCTCGCGTGTCCATTCAACGTATCTCCCGACGAAGAGGTCCAGATAGCCGTCGCGGTCGTAATCGAGGAACGCGGCGCTCGATCCGAACCCCACGTCGTTCAGCCCTGTGCGGTCGGTCACGTCTTCGAACGTGCCGTTGCCCGAATTCCGGTATAACCGATCCTCGTCGACTCCGCTGATAAAGAGGTCGGTGAACCCGTCATTGTCGTAGTCTCCCACCGCAGCTCCCATCCCAAACATCGGCTGATCGAGCTTCGCCTTTGCCGTTGTCTCCTGGAATTTCAGGTTGCCCAGATTGTGGTAAAGCGCCCCGGTCACGGCGCCCGGCACACTACGTGGAGGTTTGAGCTTTGCTCCGTTGACGAAGTAGATGTCCGGGAGCCCGTCGTTGTCGTAATCGAAGAAAGCCACGCCGGCACCCATGGTTTCGGGAAGGTACTTGCGCGGCGAAGGGTCATTGAAATGGCGGAACTTAACTCCGGAAAATGCGGTGATATCGGTGAAAAGAAAATTGCCGGCAGGAACCGTCTCCGGCCGGGAGGCGGGAGTCGCCGTTCCGCCTGCGGGCGTCTGCGGTGAGGACTGACGAGTGCCGCCTGTCGGCTGCCCGGTTTTGTCCTCGGGCCTCGCTCCTCCTGTCTCGGTCGGTTTTGTCCCTGGCTGGGGGCGTTCCGTTTCGCCGCCGCAGGATGCGAGGGAGAGGACCAGGCCGAGACTCATCAAGACGCGGGCGAGCTTCATGCGCGGGCCCCCGTTCCGGCCAGCCCATGCTTCTTCAGAAAATAGGAGAGGTTGCGCTCATCGATGCCCAGCAGGCGGGCCGCCTCCCGCCTCACCCCGTTGGATTCAACGAGAGCCGCCTTCAGAATCCGGCGTTCCTCTGCGGCCAGGGCACTGCGGAGGTTCAGATCCTGCGGCTCCGGGTCCGTAGTCGACACCCCCTGTTGTTGAAAACCGAAGGGAAGGCTGGTTGGCATCAGCTGGGCACCGGTCTCCAAGAGCACCGCCCGCTCGATGACATTTCGCAGTTCCCGGACATTGCCCGGCCAGTGGTAGCACTCCAGGACCTTCATGGTTTCGGGGTGGAAGGATTGCACCGGCCGTGCCAGCCTTGCCCGGAATTCCTCCAGGAAACTCTCCGCCAGGACCGGGATGTCTTCCCTCCGCTCCCGAAGCGGGGGGATGTGAACGGTCATAACATTTATGCGGTAGAAAAGGTCCTGCCGAAACCGCCCGGCATCGACTTCAGCCTGGAGATCCACGTTGCATGCGGCCACGAGTCGGACATCCACCGAGGTCGGGTGGCTGTCACCGACCCGCTCGAATACGCCGTCCTCGAGCACCCTGAGCACTTTCGCCTGGGCAGCGGCCGGCATGGATGTGATCTCGTCCATGAACAACGTTCCCTGATGGGCGACACGAAACCGGCCCTCCCGGTCGGAGGTCGCCCCTGTGAAGGAGCCACGCCGATGTCCGAAGAACTCGCTCTCAAAAAGGTCGATTGGAATAGCAGCGCAGTTGACCCGAACGAAGGGTTTCTTGGCTCGCCGGCTATATTGATGCACCAATCGAGCAACTTCGCCCTTCCCGGTCCCCGATTCACCGAGCAGAAGCACGGTCGTGTCGGCCGGCGCTGTCGCCTCCACGAGTCGCAGCACCTGTTTCCAGCCGGTGCTCACCCCGACCGGACCGGACGGGCCCGGCCTGCGGACCTCGGTTGAACGGAAGTAGTCCAGTTCTCGCTTCATCGTGGTCTGATTGAGCGCTCGCTCTATCGTGAGGTCCAGTTCGTCCGGAGTGGAGGGCTTGAGCAAATAGTCGAAAGCCCCGGCCTTCATGCATTCCACCGCCGAGGGGACGGTCCCGTGTCCGGTCAGGACGATGACAGGAACCGTCGATTCCGTTTCGGCCAGAGAGCGCAGGAAGGCTAAACCATCCTGCCCCGGCATGCGGAGATCCGTCACGACGACGTCGACTCCCTGCAGGGCCCCGGACGCCAGGAGTTGATCGGCCCCGGGCGCGGTTCGGACCATGTATCCTTTTCGCCTCATGACGGTCGCCAGAGAGTCGCGCACATAGGTCTCGTCATCGACGATCAGGACGGTGCCTTTGGTATTGCTTCGTGAACTCATATATCTGCCTCTAGGCCTTGTTCAGGAGACAGGGACCCAAGGGACGTAAGGGACATAAGGGACATAAGGGACACAAGAGACATAAGGGACAGAAGGGACATAAACTCGTTTATGTCCCTTCTGTCCCTTATGTCTCTTGTGTCCCTTATGTCCCTTATGTCCCTTACGTCCCTTACGTCCTGGCATCAATTTGTAATCCCCGCTCCGCTGTCGGCCGTCTCTGTTTTCACTTCCTCAACTGACAACGCGATTTCGACTGTGAAGACGGCGCCCGGGCCATCGGTCCGATTTGCCGCTTTCACCTCTCCGGCGTGGTCAGTCACAATCGAGTGGCAGAGTGAAAGACCTAGACCGGTTGAACCCCGAGTGGAGAAGAAAGGTTCGAAGATCCTTGGGAGCGCCTCTTCGGGGATCCCAGGTCCCCGATCGGCAACCTTCAGCTGGGCTTTCCCGTCCCTTTCGTCCAACGACACCTCGACTTTGCCTCCCTGCTCCTGGTACTCACAGGCATTCAGGATCAGGTTCAGGACAACTTGACCAAGGGTAATCGCGTTGCCCTGGATGACGAAATCGCGGTCGGGGAGGCGCAACTCCATTTGCACGTGCCGGAAGACCGGGTTTGACCTGACGAAATCGAAAGTTTCCTTCGCAACCGCTTTCAGACTCACCGGTCTTTTCGGCGTCCTTCCCGGATCAGAAAGCGCCAGGACCTGGCGAGTGATCCCGGCCGCGCGGTTGAGGCCCTCTCTGACTCCTGCCGTTAGCTCCAGGCAGCCATCGGTTCGCCCGTCCCGGAGGTCCTCTTCCAGCAGGCTGAGGTAGTTGCTGATTCCCTCCAGCGGGTTGTTAATCTCGTGAGCCAGCCCGGCAGCCAGCCGGCCGACGCTTGCCAGTCGCTCGCTGTGCAGCATCTGGCGCTCCAGCTCCCGCACCCGGGCCTGATGGCGGTTCTCTGCCTCCAGGAGAGCCGACCGGCGGACCTGGCGAAAAGCCAGGATCCCAAGGACGAGGGTCAAACTCATGACGACCAGGTTCAGAATGATCGTCGCCCGGTAGTGGGCCGCGAGGTTGGCGACCGAGGAGATAAGCTGGCTCTGGTTTTCAGTGCGGATCAGGGTCCAATGGATCGGTTTGCTCCAGTGCTCGTCTTGAACCGGGACCGTCGCGACCAGGGAATCGGCGGCCGTGGGCTGTGCCTGTTTAGCTTCGCCTTGGACGATCTTCAACTTGGCTTCACTGCCCGGGGCAATGACGGCTAGAAGGTCCTTGATTACGATGACGGTCTCCAGCACACCGTTATCGGGCGGGCCTTCACCGACCGGCCACTGGCTGGCCCAAAGATCTCCTCCGCTGGTCGAGGGCTGGGCAAAATCGGCAGGCGGCAACAGCACCGGTGCACCCTCGCGGCGAGCGGCCACGACTAGTGCCTTTCCGGCGCCATCCCGCAGTACCATACGCGACACTTCAGGACGGGCCTCCAGATACCGGAGAAACGGTCCTTCGACATTCAATCGGCCCCACCGCTGCACCATGGGGTTGGGGTTGGATAGGACTGTCACCAACGTTGTCTGAGGCGAGGACTGGGAGAGGAACAGAAATTCACCACGCAAGTTGGCCAGCAAGGCTTCGACCGACTTGGCCTGGGCCGTCGTCTGCAGTTGCAGATCCTGGGCCGCCATCTGCTGAACGTTTTGCCGGGCGACCAGGATGAACCAGACGGCGGCGCAGTTGATGGCGAGCAAGACGGCAAAAAGCAGGACCGTAATCTTCACGCCGGAGGTGTCGGTTCTAAGGCGCTCCCGGAGCCGATTCATAAAATCTATGAGAAGATACCATTAAGGGAGCAGGGTTTACAACTCAATGACTTGGTCGCTTCTCCCTGTTCCGGGAAGCGGTTTCCTAACCATTCGGATCACATATAATTTATGTTAATCCAAAATTGTGAAGTTGGCGGGGGCGGCGACAGGCTTAGGGGACTCGAACTTAAGTGCTGAGTCGTATAGTTTTTTCGAGGCTCGCGATGAATCAGGCACGCTCTTTGCAAGAACATACGCAAGTCGAGTTATCGGGGTCTGCGGAGACCCAGCCGGTCGTACCGCATTCTTCGCGGTTTCACAGGGACTGAACAACTTATGCCTCGGTGGTTACGCGTTAGTCTGGCTCTTCTGGCTGTCAACAGCGCCTACCTCTACACCTTCGATTCGCCGACGATTTTCTATGTGGCGAATCTCCTCCTCCACGTCGCCGTCGGCGCCGCGCTGCTGGTCGCTTTGGTGGTCTTCTGGCGAAGCTCGCTAGCCCGGTTGCCGTGGCTGAGCAACATAGCGCTTGGGCTGATTCTCGTCGGTGGCCTTCTGGGCGCTGCTCTCGTCGTCACCGGCAACACGCGGCCTTACCAGTGGCTGCTTTGGAGCCACATCGCGGTGATCAGCCTCGGCTTCCTGCTTTTGGTTGCGGGCAGTGTCATCTGGAGGCAGGGGTGGGTAGTGCTGGTTGCTGCGTCGGTCCTCGCGCTGCTCCTTCCGCTCGGTGTTCGCACCTGGTACCATTACAACCCTGACCCTTCCTGGGAGATCGTCAATCCGCTGGTCGTTCCCGCCCGAATGGAAGAAGAGGGGGCCGGACCTGACAGTCCGTTCTTTCCGTCCTCGGCGAACACGGACGTGAATCGTACGATCCCGTCGGCCTTTTTTATGAAGCCGGAATCGTGCGCCAACCAGGGCTGCCACCCGGACATTTACAAGCAATGGTCCTCGAGCGCCCATCGTTTTTCTTCGTTCAACAATCAGTGGTACCGGAAGTCGATCGAATACATGCAGGACGTAGTCGGTACCAAGCCCTCAAAATGGTGTGCCGGCTGCCATGATCACGCGGTCTTCTTCAACGGCATGATGGACCAGCCGATCAAAGAGCAGCTCCATAAGCCGGAAGCCCATGCCGGTCTCACCTGCACCTCCTGCCACTCCATTGTCGCTGTGCACAGTTCGATGGGAAACGGCGATTTTGTTATCGAGTATCCACCGCTTCACGATCTCGCAACCAGCGACAATCCGCTGATCAAGGGGGCCCACGACCTTGTCGTCCGGCTCGACCCCGGACCGCATCGCAAGACTTTCATGAAGCCTTTCTTCCGGGGGCAGACGCCGGAATACTGCTCCAGTTGCCACAAGGTTCACCTCGATGTCCCGGTGAACAGCTATCGATGGCAACGCGGCTTCAACGACTATGATGGGTGGCAGAACAGCGGTGTATCGGGTAACTCGGCACGAGCCTTCTACTATCCGAAACAGCCGAAGAAATGCGCCGATTGCCACATGCCTCTGGTGCCGTCTAATGATGCGGGCAACATCGATGGTTTTGTGCACAGCCATCGGTTTCCGGCGGCGAATACGGCCCTACCGTTTGTAAACAAGGACGAGGAGCAACTGCGGACTGTCACCGAATTCCTCAAGAACGACCAGGTGAGTGTCGACATCTTTGCCGTCAGCCAAGCGACGGAGCCCACCGGCCAAAGAGAACCGCGCGCTACCGCTTCAAGCCCTGATGAGCCGCGGATTTCCAGTACTTTTGCCGAAGGTGACCAGATGGGCTTCGCCGTCGGGGTGGGGGCGGGGTACACGGAGGCGGCGAAAGTTCTCGCACCGGTGAATCGGGTGAACCCCGCTGTTCGCCGTGGAGACACGGTCCGTGTGGACGTGGTGGTCAGGACAAAAAACGTGGGGCATTTCTTTCCCGGGGGAACCGTTGACGGCTTCGACGTCTGGGTCGAGCTCCAGGCCGTGGACGAACGCGGGAAAACGATCTTCTGGAGCGGGTACGTGCCGGAGGATGAGAGAGGTCGCAAAGGTCCGGTCGAACCTTCGGCTCACTTCTACCGGTCGTTCCTGCTCGACGAGAACGGCAACCATATCAACAAGCGAAACGCCTGGATGGCCCGCTCCGTCCTGTATGTCCGGTTGATACCGCCCGGCGCCGCCGACACCGTTCATTATCGGCTGACGATCCCGGAAGATGCCGGCCAGACGATCACCCTGAAGGCCAAGGTGAATTACCGCAAGTTTGCTTGGTGGAACACCCAATGGGCGTATGCCGGGATCCGAGATCCCAATGAGGTCGCCACATCGGTAGCCCCCGGCTACGACGACGGCAAGTGGGTGTTTGAAGGGGACCTTTCCAAGGTTTCCGGGAAGCTGAAGGAGATTCCGGACCTCCCGATTGTGACGATGGCGGAAAACATGGCCCAACTGAGAGTGGTGCCGGCGGGCACCGAGATCTCGAACCAGAAGGCCGTGCTCGATCCCAGAGATCAGATACGGTGGAACGACTACGGTATCGGGCTGCTGTTGCAGGGCGACTTGAAAGGCGCCGAGGAGATTTTCCGGAAGGTCGTCGAGATCAACCCGAAGTACGCGGACGGTTACGTCAATATAGGCCGGGCCCGCGTCCAGGAGGGCAGGACGCGGGAAGCGCAGGAGGTCCTCCTTGAGGCATTGAAACTGGATCCCGAGCTCGCCAAGACTCATTTCTTCCTGGGAATGACCTACAAGACACAGGGGAATTACGACAAGGCGCTCGAGCATCTTCGGAAGGCCGAATCGAAGTACCCGAGGGACCGAATGGTCCTGAATCAAATTGGCCGGGTTCTGTTCCTCAAGCGGCAATTCAAGGAGGCAGTCGAGACCCTGAACCGGGTCCTCCTGGTGGATCCGGAAGACCTTCAGGCGCACTACAACTTGATGCTGTCGCATCGGGGAATGGGCAACAAGGAGATGGCCGAGCACGAACAGAAGCTCTACATGCGATTCAAGGCCGACGAGAGCTCTCAGGCAATTACCGGCGCTCACCGGCGCGCGCATCCCGAGAACAACAACGAGCGGCAGGTGATTCATGAGCACGAGAGTGTGTCGCTTGAACAGATCGCCGGTGCAAAGACCAAACAGCTGTCGAGGGCAAAACAGGTGCCGTCGAGCAACGCCAGAGCGGCGAAGTGAAGTTTGCATTCCCTAAGCCAAACTAGAAAGCTCCCGGGAACCGAACAGCCGAGAATCGGCGTCTTTCAGAGTAACGATCATGAAGCGATTGACTTGCATTGGCACCCTAATGGCCTTCATTGTCCCCTTGGCGGCGCAGGTGCGTTTCGTCGACATCACGCGCCAGACGGGCATCAACTTCGTTCACAATAATGGCGCTTACGGCAAGAAGTATCTCCCAGAAACGATGGGAGCCGGCTGTGCTTTCCTCGACTATGACAACGACGGCTGGCTGGATATATTCCTCGTCAACGGCAGCGATTGGCCTGAAAGGAAGAAGAAGACCAGCTATCCCAGTCTCTATCGGAACAACAGGAACGGGACGTTCACCGAGGTCACCCGAACTGCGGGGCTGGCGGTCGAGATGTACGGAATGGGCTGTGCGGTGGCCGACTACGACAATGACGGAGATCAGGACATCTACGTGACGGCCCTCGGTCCGGACCGCTTGTTTCAAAATCTCGGCAATGGCAAGTTCAAGGACACGACAACTGCCGCCGGCCTCGGGAATCGGGAGTACGGCAGCAGCGCCGCCTGGCTTGATTACGACCGGGACGGGCTTCTCGACCTCTTTGTCGCAAACTACGTGAAGTGGACCCGGGAAACGGACATCTTCTGCACTCTCGACGGAAAGACAAAGTCCTACTGCACCCCTGAATCGTATAAAGGCGTGTCATCGCGTCTTTACCGGAACGTCGGTCAGGGCCGGTTCAAAGATGTCACCCAGCCCGCCAAACTGTTCGACGAGTCCAACAAGGGCCTCGGCGTCCTGGTTTTTGATTACAACTGGGACGGGTGGCCGGACATCCTCCAGGCCAACGATACCGAGCCGAACAGACTGTGGGAGAACAACCGGAACGGCACGTTCACCGAGGTCGGGGTCATGGCCGGAGTGGCCTTCAGTGAGGATGGTGTGGCCCGGGGCGCGATGGGAATTGACGCCGCCGACTACGACGGCTCCGGGCATCTGAGTGTCGTCATCGGCAACTTCTCCAATCAGATGCTGGCTCTCTACCACAACGAAGGGACTGGCTTCTTCATCGACGAGGCGCCTCGTTCCGCGCTCGGGCCTGCCAGTCTTCTGACACTTGCCTTTGGATGCTTCTTCTTCGACTACAACCTTGACGGTCGGCCCGACATCTACGTGGCTAACGGGCACGTGGAGAACGACATAAATCACGTTCAGAAGCGAGTGACTTATGCCCAATCTCCTCACTTGTTCGAGAACCAGGGCCGCGGCCGGTTTAGCCATGTTACGGAGCGGATGGGCAAAGAGTTCACCGCACCGCGCGTGGGCCGGGGAGCCGCCTATGGGGACATCGATAATGACGGTGATCTCGACGTGTTGCTCACCACGTCGGGTGGGCCCGCAGCCCTCTTTCGCAATGAGGGCGGGAACCGGAACAACTGGGTGGCGTTTGACCTGAAAGGGCAAACCAGCAACCGCGACGGCATAGGTGCGGTGGTGCGAGTCAAGTCCGGAACCTCGCGCCAGGTACAGATGGTCAAGAGCGGCGGCAGCTACTGCAGTCAGTCGCAACTCCGGCTGACGTTCGGTCTCGGCCAAAGTGACCGGGTGGACGAGGTGGAGATCCTATGGCCATCCGGTCGAAAGCAGGTTTTGCGAAACCTACCGGCCAAACAGGTCGTCAGAGTCGAGGAAAAGGCTGCGCGTGGGAAGACTGACAAACTGACAGACTGACAGACTGACAGACTGACAGACTGACAAACTGACAAACTGACAGAGTGACAAACTGACAGACTGACAAACTGACCAGAGGGATTCCGATGAGACGACTGATTGCATACATGGTGTTCGCGGTTCTGGGTGCTGGTGCTCTGGGGAGCTTTGTCCCGGGCGCCGGAAAATCGGTTCATGATTTCACTCTGAAAGATATTGACGGGAAACCGGTTAGCCTTTCCCAGTACAAGGGCCGTGTGCTGCTTCTGGTCAATACCGCCAGCAAGTGCGGCCTGACACCCCAGTATGAAGGGTTGCAGGCTGTGTACAGCAAGTACAAGGACCAAGGCCTGGTTATCCTTGGCTTTCCCGCAAACAACTTCGCGAGTCAGGAGCCTGGCACCGAGCAGGAGATCAAGGAGTTCTGCACTCTGAAGTACAACGTCGACTTCCCGATGTTCTCGAAGATCTCCGTGAAGGGCGAAGACCAGCATGAGCTTTATCGGTATCTAACCGGGAAGGACACAAACCCGGAATTCAGCGGGGAAATTGCGTGGAACTTCGCCAAGTTCCTGGTTGATCGCAACGGGAAGGTGATCGCGCGTTTCGACCCGAAAGACAAGCCGGCGGACCCGAAAGTGGTGGCGGCGATTGAAAAGGCACTGGAGAAATAAAAAGACCTCAAGGACCTCAACGACCTCAACGACGGGCCGTCCCTTGTGTCCCTTGTGTCCCTTCTGTCTCTTTCACGCTGTCAGAATCACGTAATGTCTTTGGGGCC
>Ga0105092_10001906_pt1 | contig 11094 bp, 4 predicted proteins | sample PPLLak2March2015_FD_87021 | JGI IMG/M metagenome (GOLD analysis project Ga0105092, IMG submission 87021) | Freshwater sediment microbial communities from Prairie Pothole Lake near Jamestown, North Dakota, USA - PPLs Lake P7 Core (1) Depth... | ecosystem: Environmental > Aquatic > Freshwater >... | reverse complement strand
TGACCAGCGGCAGAGCGGTGTTCCCCCCGAAGCGAGTCTTGGGAAACGGGATGATGAGCTGATGCCCCGGGAAGATGTGGCCGAAGCGGTGGCCCTCAAGCAGGCAGTGATCTCCAGCGGGCAGGGCGTCCGTAAAGAGGTCCGCATGAACACCCACCGGGGCTGGCAGCTCGCCATCCTGCACCTGGAGCCGCTGGTCGATGTGGAAGGTGATGTGGTGGGCCTGATCGGGTCCGGTATGGATGTCACGGAACTGCGTCAGGCGGAAGAAGAAGCCCGGCAGAACCAGACCCGGCTGGAGGTGCAGCACCGCTTGATCGAGCAGCGCGAGCAGGAGCGGCTCCAGATCGGGCGCGATCTGCACGACGGCCCGATCCAGAACCTGGCGGTGCTCTCCTTTGACCTGAGTGCGGCTGCCCAGATGGCCAGGGACCCTCGCCTCGAAGCGGCTATCCAGGCAGCCATCGAAACCGTACGCGGCGAGATCCAGGAGCTGCGCGGGTACATTTCGGATCTGCGACCGCCGCTGCTGGTCAAATTCGGCCTGGCCAAAGCCATCCAGGCCCATGCGGATACCCTTCGTGAAAAGAACCCGGCCGTCCAGATCGACCTGGAGCTGGATGGAGAAGCCCATCCCCTGCCCGAGAACGTTCGCCTCAGCCTGTACCGCATCTACCAGGAAGCGGTCAACAACAGCCTCAAGCACGCCCAGGCGAGCGAAGTGAGGGTTCATTTTGGAATGCAGGATCATGCAGCCACCCTCGTGATCCGGGACAACGGGAAAGGCTTTGCCCTCCCAAAACAGTGGCTCGACCTGGCCCGGGAAGGCCACCTGGGGTTGGTGGGGATGCGGGAGCGGGCCGAGGCCGTGGGGGGAACGCTGCAGATCCACTCCCGCCCAGGACAGGGGACGACCCTGCAGGTGCAGGTGCCGGTGGCGGACCCCCCATCTCCATAGGTAGAGAGAATCCCCCTTGAAAGAAACCCGCACGCTCCAAAATCGGTGAGGTGGCTGAACATCATGACTATGGTTATAATTAACCTCCGTTTAGTTCGAATCAGAGAGGCTCCTCCGAAGGGCGGTTCCCTTCATAACGGGCTTTTTGCATCAGGAGACCGTTAATGGATCGTCAGCAGTTAACCCATGATTTGCATGCCTTTCGGGAAATCGCCTCCCGGCTGGCCCGGGTCCTGGAGCAGCGCTCCCCTCAGGAGCTGGCTGCCCTGGGAGAGTCGTACCCGGAAGTCCACCATCTTTGCGAGCAGATCCGGATCCTCTATCCGGCCACGGCGGTGGACACGGCCGCGGAAACCGCCGCGCCTCGGGAGCCGGTCGATTCTCGAAAGGCGCCCCTCCCCCCCGCCATGGCAGAAATCTTCATGGACAGCATCACCGACGGACTCCTGGTGATCGACCGGGACTGGCGTATCCGCTACATCAACGAGCGCGCCGCCCAGAACGGCTTTTTCAACCCGGCCGACCTGCTCGGCCGCGACCTGTGGGCGGTGTTCCCCCAGCTGCTGGACACCCCCCTGGAAACCCACTACCGCCGGGTGATGGAGACCCGGCATGCCGTCCATTTCGAGATGCAGGGTTTCATCCGGGACCAGTGGTACTTGATTTCGGTGTACCCCTCCGACCTGGGGATCACCGTTTTCTGGATCGACTACACCACCCAAAAAGCCGCCGAAGAAGAGCAGGAGCAGCTCCTTTTGGAGAACCAGCGCCACAAAGCCCTGTTGGACGCCATATTTCAGGCTGACCCCAGCGGTCTGGCGGTGGTGGTAGGGCCGGAGCTGCACTATGCATATACCAACCCGGTCTACCGCATGCTGTGCCCCAACCCGCACGAGGCTGTCCCCGGCTGCCGGTTGGAGGCAGCCTGGCCTTCCCCAGCCTGGAACGATTACCGTGCCCAGATCGTCCGGCTGCTGGAAACCGGGCAGCCCTTCCAGGTGGTGGGGCTGGAGCGGGTCTTCCCGAAGGGAGGTTCCCGGGTATTTACCCTGCAGGCGCGCCGGATTCAATGGGCCGGCCAGCAAGCTGCGCTGCTCATCTTCTGGGATGTCACCGACCTGAAGCAGGCCGAAGAAGCGCTGCGGCAGAGCGAAGAGCGCTTCCGCACTTCCGTGGATACCATGCTGGATGGGTTCGCCATCTATTCGGCGGTGCGGGATCCCGCTTCGGGGCAGATCGTCGATTTCTGCTACGAGTACATCAACCCGGCCGGCTGCCGGATGAACCGGCGCCTGTGGGAGGAGACGGTGGGGCACACCCTGTTGGAGCTGCTCCCATCCCACAGGGAGACAGGTCTCTTCGATGAGTACGTCCGGGTGGTAGAGACGGGCCAGCCGATGGTTCGCGACAGCCTGGTTTATGAAGATGTCTTTGGCGGGGAGCGGCTGCGCCGGGTGTTCGACCACCAGGCCGTCCCGATGGGGGATGGGTTTGCCCTCGCCTGGCGGGAGGTCTCGGACCGGGTCCGCGCCCAGGCGGTGCTGCAGGAGAGCGAGGCGCGGCTGAAGCGCTCGCAGGAGATCGCCCACCTGGGCTCCTGGGAGCTGGACCTGGTCATGGACAGCCTGACCTGGTCGGACGAGGTCTACCACATCTTTGGGCTGGCTCCCCAGGCGTTTGACGCCACCTACAAAGCCTTCCTGGAACAGGTCCATCCGGACGACCGGGCGACGGTGGATGCGGCTTACTCGGGCTCCATTGCGGAGGGCCGGGACTCCTACGAGATCGATCACCGGGTGGTGCGGGCTGACACCGGGGAGATCCGCACTGTCCACGAGAAGTGCGAGCACATCCGCGACGCGAATGGCAAGATTATCCGCTCAATCGGCATGGTCCACGACATCACCGAAAGCAAGCAGGCTGAGGAGGCGCTGCGGCGGTCTGAGGAGCGCTTCTACCAGGCGTTTGAGGCCAGCCCGGATGCTCAGGTGATCAGCCGGTTGGATGACGGGCGTATCCAGGATGTCAATGGGCGGTTCGAACGCTTGTTTGGCTACCGCCGGGAGGAGGTGGTTGGGAAGACCTCTCGAGAACTGCAGCTGTTTGCGAACCCCACCGACCGCCCGCAGGCGGTCAAGGCGATTTCCGAGGCCAGGACGGTGCGCGATGTGGAACTGCAGGTTCGCACCCGGTCGGGGGACATCCGCCACGCCCGCCTGTCGGCGGTGCGGCTGACCGTTGGGGGGGAAGCTCACTTGCTCACCATCCTCCAGGATATCACCGAGCGCAAGCTGGCCGAAGAGGCCTTGAAGCGCCAGGAAACCATTTTGGCCCAGGCGGGCCAGATGGCCCACCTGGGCGCCTGGGAGCTGGTGATCGCCAATCCGGACGATATCAACGCCAACCCCCTGTACTGGTCGGACGAGGTCTACCGCATCTTCGGCTACGCACCCGGCTCGGTCGAGGTCACCAATGACCTCTTCTTCCAGGGCGTCCACGCCGACGACCGCGAGCGGGTAGCCGAGGCGGTGGCACAGGCGATCGCCGAGCAGCGCGCCTACCAGGTCGAACACCGGGTGGTGCGGCCCGACGGCACCCAGCGGACGGTCCTGGAACATGCCGAGATCCAGTTCAACGAGCACGGACAGCCGCTGCGCATGGTGGGCGCCGTTCAGGACATCACCGAGCGCATCCAGGCCGAGGAGGCCCGACGGAGGAGCGAAGAAAAGTACCGCCTGTACTTCGATCAGCTGGGGGAGTCGGTGATGGTGTTTGAGGCCGTCCGCGATGACCGTGGGGAGGTTGTGGACTGGGTATTCGTGGATGTGAACCAGGCCAGCCAACACATTCTGGGGCTCCCGAGCGAGCAGGTGGTGGGCAAACGGATCAGGGAGGTGTTTGGTGCCGAGTTCGTGAGGCGGTATGAGGCCACCTACGGCCGGATGCTGGAGACGGAGGATGCCTCCTTCCATGAAGTCACCTTTCTGGACCGGCACTTCCACGTCTCCGTCTTTCGCCTGGACGAGAACCGCGTGGCTTCGGTGGGCTTGGACATCACGGAGCCCAAACAGGCCGAAGAGGCGCTTCACCGGCAGGAAGAGATGCTCCGTCTGGCCTTGGAGGCCGGCCAGGCCGGTGCGTGGAGCTGGGATATGACCACCCACGCCATCCATTGGTCCGACGAGTACTACCGGTTGTTCGGTTTTGAGCCGGACGTTGTCATGCCCTCGGCCGAAGCCGGTTTCCGCCACGTCCACCCCGATGACCGCCCCCGGATAGAAGCCCTGGTGCGTGAGGCCGTCGAACAGGGAACGCCGATCGATACCGTCCACCGGGTGGTGTGGCCGGACGGATCCATCCGTTGGGTGCGCGGTATTTCACGGGTCTACCAGGATGAGCAGGGCAAGCCGTACCGCATGACTGGCATTGCGATGGATGTGACCGAGCAGAAGCAGGCGGAAATCGACCAGCAAGCCGCCCATAATCAGACCATCGAGATCCTGGAGAGCATCAGCGATGGCTTTTACTCGCTCGATCTAGAGGGCTGCTTCACGTACGTCAACCAGAAAGCCGCTCGCTTGTGGGGAAAGAAGCCCGCAGACCTGCTCGGCCAAAACATCTGGGAGGTGTTTCCCTCCGGAAAGGAAACCGAATCATATACCAGGATCCAGCAAGCCCTGGCCGACCATCAGCCCACCCGGTATGAATCCTATTCCGCCTTCCTGGACCAGTGGGTCGATATCCACCTCTACCCCACCGCGCAGGGGATTTCCGTCTACTTCCAGGACATCACCGAGCGCAAGCGGGCCGAGGATTCCTTGCGGACGAGCGAAGCGCGCTTCCTGCTGGCGCTGGCGGAAGCCCCCATTTCGGTGGCCTCCATGGACCGGGATCTGCGCTACGTGTGGGTTTACCAACCCCAAGCAGGCATCCCCCCCGAGCAGATGCTGGGCAAGCGGGACGATGAGCTTCAGCCACCCGAGGAGGTGGCTGAATTGGTGGCCCTCAAACAATCCGTGCTCGCCACCGGCCAGGGGGTGCGGCAGGAACTGCGCCTCCACACAGTCCGGGGCTGGCGGCATTTTCTCTACCACCTGGAACCTGTCCGGGATGATGCCGGGGAGATCATGGGATTAAGGTCGGCCGTTCTGGACATTACCGACCAGCGCGTTTTGGAGCAAGAGGTGCTGGAACACCTGACCCGGGTGGAGGTGCAGCGCCGCCTGATCGAGCAGCGCGAGCAGGAGAGGCTGCAGATCGCCCGTGACCTGCACGATGGCCCGCTGCAGGAGTTATTGGGAGCCACCATAGCCCTCAAAGGTCTGCTGGCCTCCCTGCAGGGGCGAGCCGAAGCCGACGATGTTCAGCGTATACTGGCAACCGTCCAAACCCAAATCGACGACCTGCGCACCTTCGCCGGGGAGCTGCGTCCACCCTTGTTGGCGAAATTCGGTCTGGGCAAGACCATCCGGGCGCATGCCGACAGCCTCCAGGGCAAACTGCCCGGTCTCCGGCTGCATCTCGAGCTGGGGGAAGAGTCTCCTGCTTTGCCGGAGACTATCCGCCTGGCTCTGTACCGCATCTACCAGGAAGCCACCAACAACATCGCCAGGCACGCCCAGGCGAGCGAAGTGTGGGTGCGCTTAAAGCTGAAGGACAAGGCCGTCGTTCTCGAAATCCGGGATAATGGGGTGGGCTTCATCTTGCCCGAACAGTGGCTTGACCTGGCCCGGGAAGGCCACCTGGGGCTGGTGGGGATGCAGGAGCGGGCCGAAGCGGTTGGAGGGACTGCCAATATCACCTCCCAGCCGAACCAGGGAACCATCGTGCAGGTATCGATCCCACTGTCCGAAGATCCGTCTGGGATCGTGGGGAAGGCTCAATAACGAAAGAGGCGAGAACGGAGAGCAGAGAACCGTCCGGAAGGCACTCAGGCACAGTACGCCAAAGGCGCCTGGCGCTTGGGCAAGAAGGAGATCCGAGTGCCGGCTGCGCCGGACCGAGAACCGAGGACCGTAGGGAGGCGACTTCGTCGCAGGAGCTTAGGCGCTTGGGCAATACGAGATCCGTGCCGGTTTTGCCGGACGGAGAACCGTGGGGAAGGCGCGATATGACTGCGCTGCATGGCGATTGGGTGACGGAGGTTTATTCTGGTTCCCACGTCTGCGTCTCGTCCGGACGCGGCGGTGCCTACGAAGCCCTGGGAACCCGGTCAAGGGGAGGGTTAGCCTACTGGTATCGCTCTGGAGGCAGGCCTAAGTGGGTTTGTTTTGGTTTTCTGTAGTTCAGCCCCGACCAGTCGTGACTGGCATGGGCGTTTCAGGCGATCCCGGATGCCTGCCAGTGGATGGCTTATCGGAGGTCCAGCTCGGAACGGGCACAAGGCCCTGAACTACAAAAAACAAACCCGCTCCCGCCGCCGTCCCCGGTGGCGGTTTGTGACAGACGATTAGGCCCCAGCAGCTCAAGCTGCACCTACGAAAAGCACGAAGCCCCACCTGCGTGGGGCTCCACCCTGACAGCCTGCTTTCGTGACCCATGCTTGGCCACAGAACCCGGCGCAGGCCGGGTTTCGTGCACTTCGTTGCTGCGATTGCAACCGCCGGATGGCGAATGCCATCTGCGCCTGGTCATCTAGCCCCTCACCTAACCTCTCCCCGCCTGAAGAGCGGGTGGGGAGAGGGATGATAATCATCACCATCCCTCACACCTGACCGGGGCATGGGCACCTCCCTTTGCGCCAGACGAACTTAACCGCTCCCGCCGCCGTCCTCGGCGGTGTGTGCCAGACGGACGAGAACCGGGGAATCGAACTATGCCTCTCCCGGCGACACTGTCGCGCGGGGGAGAGGGATGAAGATCAACACCAGCACGGGCGCCTGCGCAGGGCATGGGAACCTACCCGGGTGCTCGAGCATATAAAATACTCCGGCCGGAGGACCGGCCGGGGGCGGGTTCCCACGCGGAGCGTGGCCACGCTCCGCGTGGGAACCAGAAAGAATACCCTATTTTCATCCCAGCTTCCGTGTTCGTCAGCGTCCGATTTCCTGTACCATTAACCGAGAAATAATCAACAAAATATTGTTATTTATTTGATGAATTCAGCGTTAACTTGACAAAGTTCAACAAATCTTATACACTATATTTGTCGAAATCGATCCTATCCAACAGGGAGCGGTTGTGATCCGCTACGAGCGCCGTCATTCGTTGCTAGAGATCTTGCGCAGCCAGCCGGGTTTGCGGGTGCCTGAAATAGCCAGGGTGCTCCAGGTGTCGGAGGGCACGGTTCGCAACGACCTGAACGCCCTGGAAGCCGACGGCCGTCTGACGCGCTATCACGGCGGCGCGATTTTGAGCGAACAGGCAAGCTTCCAAAATACATCCTTTTCCGCGCGCCACCAGAAACATGCGGCGGAAAAAATACGCATCGCCCGCAGTGCGGGGGCGATGGTTAAAGACGGCGATTCCATTCTGCTGGACGCCAGCAGCACGGCGTATTACCTCGCCATGGCCATTAAGGAATGCCAGCGGCTGCGGGTGGTTACCAATGGGCTGGATGTGGCCAGGCTGTTGGCGCAAAACCCAACCAACTCGGTCATCCTGATTGGCGGTGTGCTGAGCCTGGATGGTTCTTCGGTAACCGGCCTGTTCAGCGAGCAGATCATCCAGGAGATCCGCATCCAGAAAGCGTTCGTTTCGTGCAGCGGTTTCAGCATCGAGCGGGGGATGACGGAGGTTCACCTGGAAGAGGCCCAGTTGAAACGCATGGCGATCGAATCCGCCGGCCAGGTGATCGCCCTGGTCGATTCCAGCAAGTTTGGCAATGAAGACCTGACCTCCTTTGCCCGTCCAGAACATATCACCTGCCTGTTTACAGACCCCGGCATCACGCCGCAGTGGCTGGATAACCTGAACCGGGCGGGTATCTGCGTCAAGGTTTGCGAATAAGCCACGCGCCCAATCCTCCCATGACCGAAAACATTCTCGAATTAAAAGACATCAGTAAAGAGTTTTCCGGCGTCGAAGTCTTGCACAACGTCTCTTTTTCCCTCCGCCCCGGAGAAGTTCACGCCTTGTTGGGTGAGAACGGGGCAGGGAAATCCACGCTGGTGAAAGTAATGACCGGCGTTCACCAGCCGGACCATGGTGAGATTTTCCTGAACGGCCAGCCGGTGAAATTCACCGATACGCGTGACTCACGGCGCAATGGGATCGCAGCCATCTACCAGGAGCTCAGCTTATTTCCCGACCTGAACGTGGCTGAAAATATTTATGTTGGCCGGCAGCCCACGACCAAAACGGGTCGCATCGATTGGCGCAGGTTGTACGACGAGGCCGATAAACTACTGTCCTCGCTGGGCGTGAATCTCGATTTACGGAAAAAGGCCCGCACTTTAAGCATTGCCCAACAACAAATGGTTGAAATTGGGCGGGCATTTTCCATCAACGCCCGCATCCTGATTATGGATGAACCCACTTCTTCCTTGACCTTGAACGAAGTGGCCGATTTATTCAAACTGGTTCGCCGCCTCCGCGAGGATGGGACGGCGATCATTTTTATCTCCCACCGGTTGGAAGAACTGTTCGAACTGGCCGACCGCGTAACCGTGCTGAGAGATGGTTTCTACGTGGCTACCCGCTCGATGGGGGAAGTGGGCCATGACGACCTCATCCGCATGATGGTCGGGCGCACGATTACCAACCTGTTCCCCAAACAGGAAACGGCGATTGGCGACGTCGTTTTGAAAGTCGATAACCTGTCGCGGCAGGGATCGTTTGAAAACGTGAGCTTCGAGCTTCGAAGGGGGGAAATCCTGGGGATGGCCGGGCTGGTGGGTGCAGGGCGGAAGGAAGTAGCCCGGGCGATTTTCGGTGTTGAACCGGCAACCGGCGGCACGATCCAGGTCAACGGGAAACGGGTCACGATCACCTCGCCGGAGCAGGCCATCCGGCTGGGGTTGGCCTATGTTCCGGAAGACCGGCAGATCCACGGTCTCATCCCGCAGATGAACATTACTGCCAACATCACCCTCCCGTTGATCCACCGGTACGCCGTTACCGGCTGGCTGCGAGAGAGGTTGGAACGGGCGGCTGCATACCGAGCTGCCCGGCAAATGGAAGTACGCGCCAACAACATGTGGCAGAACGCCCGTGAGCTGTCAGGCGGCAACCAGCAGAAGATTGTGCTGGCCAAGTGGCTGTCCACCAACCCCCGGATTTTGATCCTCGACGAACCGACCCGCGGCATCGATGTGGGGACCAAAGCCGCCGTGCATGCGCTGATGAGCAAACTGGCAGCCGAGGGGATGGCCATCCTCATGATTTCGTCGGAGCTGCTTGAGGTGCTTGGAATGAGCGACCGGATCCTGGTCATGCGAGAAGGCGTGGCTGTGGGGATTTTCACCCGCGCCGAAGCCACCCAGGAAAAGATCCTGTGGGCTTCGACCCAAACGATCTCGACAGGTACTGTCACAGGAGTTGTCCCTTGACCGTCCAGACACAGACTGTACCGCGCACCCACGTCCTGTTTACCATTGCCCGCTTTCGAGAAGTAGGCATCCTGCTCATTATTCTGGTCCTCGTGGCGGCGGTGGGTTTGCGCAGCCCGAGCTTCCTGACGGTTGCTAACTTCCGGGACATTCTATTAAATATCTCCATCCTCGTCATCGTGGCTCTAGCGCAGTCGATGGTGATCATCACCAAAGGCATCGATCTTTCGGTGAGTGCCAACATTGGGTTAACCGCCATGATGGTCTCGTTCATGATCAAGCAGTACCCCGATTTCTCGCCGGTCGCCGTGGTTTTGTTGGGTATGGCGCTGGGGAGCGTCCTGGGGATATTCAACAGCCTGATCATCGCCTTCGGAAAAGTCCCGCCCATCATTGCAACCCTCGGGACGTTGAGCGTCTACCGCGGATTGGTCTTTTTATACAGCGAAGGCACCTGGATCAACGCCTTCGAAATGTCGCGGCCTTTCAAACTGATTGCCAAAGGGACACCCCTCGGCCTGCCGAACATGGTCATCATCGCCATCGTTGTGGCGGTGCTGGTTTACTACTTCTTGAACCATACGCGCACGGGGCGGGATATTTACGCCGTCGGCAGCAATCCCGAGGCGGTCCAATTTGCCGGCATCCGCAAGCAGCGGATCATCTTTTTGGTCTACCTGCTGAGCGGTCTGGCCTGCGGGTTGGCGGCTGTGCTGTGGGCCTCCCGTTTTGAATCGGCCCAGACGAACACCGCGGCAGGGTTCGAGCTCCAGACGGTCGCGGCGTCGATCGTCGGCGGGGTGAGCACAAGCGGCGGGGTCGGCACCGTGCCGGGGGTCCTGCTCGGGTCGCTCTTGTTGGGGATTATCCAGAACGCGCTGACGCTGATCCGCATCTCCCCCTTCTGGCAGCTCGCCGTCCAGGGTCTGTTGATCTTAATCTCCGTTGTTACAGATAGCTTGATCCTTCGCCGTATCCAAACGAGAGGCAGCCCAAGGGGCGGCCAGATGGGCGGCCCACAGGGCAGCAGAAAATGAACGAAACCCTGACCACCTCCACGACCGGATCTTCGACCCTGATCAGCGAAAAGCGCCCACGGCGATCTTTCCTGGCCTATTTCCAGCGCTGGGAGTGGATCCTGGTTGCCCTGATCGTGATCGTCGTGTTTCTGAACACCCAGCTCTCGCCATTTTTCTTGAACGCTAAGAACCTGTCACGCACCTCATCCGATTTCATGGAAATGGGGCTGATGATGCTGGCCATGGTTTTCATCATCATCACCGCCCCGGTCGACCTTTCGGTGGCCTCGAACTTAGGGATGAGCGCGTCCTTTATGGGCTGGCTGTTCAATCAAGGCGTGGACATCTGGGCCGCCGCGGGAGCCGGGCTGCTCCTGGGCACCCTCGGGGGCTTGTTGAACGGGATGCTGGTGGCGCGGGTAAAACTGCCGCCCCTGGTGGTCACCCTGGGCACCTATGCTTTCTTCCGGGGTGTGGCCTTCGTTTTGCTGGGCGACCAGGCGGCGCGCGGGTACCCGCAGGCGTTTACCTTTTTAGGCCAGGGCCGGCTGCCGGGGACGCTGATCCCATTCTCGGTGGCATTGTTTGCGGTTTTGGCGTTGATCTTTGGCCTGGTGCTGCACAAGAC
>Ga0105092_10001904_pt1 | contig 11094 bp, 8 predicted proteins | sample PPLLak2March2015_FD_87021 | JGI IMG/M metagenome (GOLD analysis project Ga0105092, IMG submission 87021) | Freshwater sediment microbial communities from Prairie Pothole Lake near Jamestown, North Dakota, USA - PPLs Lake P7 Core (1) Depth... | ecosystem: Environmental > Aquatic > Freshwater >... | reverse complement strand
TGCATGCGGGTGCCACTTTCGGCCTGGTAGATCTCCAACGTCGCTTCGAGCTCGTGCACACGGGCCTGCAAGGCGATCACCTGGCGGCGCAGGTTCATCACCACCTCGACCGCCGCCTCGTCCAACCCGAGATCATCCGCCAGGCGTTGCCTGGAGCGCCTGACCGCCGGATCCTCTTCCAAATCCCCGGCGGTCTGGGTCCGGGTCCGCATTTTTCGCAAATTGTACACGAAATTAGTCTCCTATAATAATACTGCCGATGCGCTGAGCACGCAGAGTTTTAGAATTTTTTCTCTCCGCGCCTCGCAGCGTCTATACGGTATTTTTCAACCAGGCTTGGCCCGGAGCGCTCCATAACGGAACCTACGCAGGCTGCCTGGCACGGCGGGCGGCCAGTTCGCGGAAGGCATTGATTTCGGCTTCGGTCATGGGTTCCGGCAGCACAAGCCTGACCCGAGCATACAGGTCTCCCCGGGTGTTGGGCTGGCTCAACCTGGGCATCCCCTTGCCGCGGATCCGGAAGCTGCGGCCTGCCTGGGTGCGGGGAGGAATTTTAAGCATTACCGGCCTATCCAGGGTAGGAACACGCACCTCCCCTCCCAGGACGGCGGTGTAGATATCCACCGGCACCTCCATGTGCAGATCGTCGCCTTCCAGCTCAAAGGAGGGGTGCGGGAGAATGCGGGTGATGAGATACAGGTCGCCCGGCGGGCCGCCGTTCCTCCCCGGCTCCCCCTGGCCGGACAGCCGCACCCGTGAGCCGGTACGCACGCCAGGGGGAATGCGGACTTCGATGCGCCGGTCCCCAATCTGGACCTGGCGGGTGCTGCCGTGGTAAGCCTCCTCCAGGGTGACATCCGCCTGGACCTCGACGTCCTGGCCCCGGCGGGCCGGCCCTCTGCCGCCGGCGGTACTTCTGCCGGCGGCGGTACTCCTGCCTGCTTGAGCCTGGCCAAAGATGCTGGTAAAAAAGTCGGAGAACGGGCTCTGACCGCCAAACAGGTCGTTCAGGTCGTCGACGGTCGTATATTCGACGTTAACCCCCTCACCCGGCCGGGCAGCCCACTCCTGCCAGTTGAAATCCTGCTGCGGGCGGCCGCCCGGCTGTCCCCGGCCGGTTTGCTGCCAGCGCAGGTATTGGAGGCGCAACTGGTCGTACTTTTTCCGCTGTTCCGGGTTCGAGAGGGCCTGGTATGCTTCATTGATGGTTTTAAACTTCTCTTCCGCCTCCTTGTTGCCTGGGTTCACATCCGGGTGAAGCTGGCGCGCCAGCTTGCGGTAGGCGGCTTTGATGGCTTTCGCATCCGCATCCGGCGGTACGCCGAGAACCTCATAATAATCCTTGAATTCCATGCCGAGCCAGCTCTTTGGATGCCTGGGTCTACTTGACCACGACCACTCGCGCTGGCCGGAGGAGCTGATCCTCGTGGATGTAGCCGGGCTGGACGACCTCCAGGATGGTGGGTTGTTCCTCGTTCCCATCCCGACGGACTGCGTCCGCGCGGTTTACGACCGCCCTGACTTCGACGGCCTCGTGCAGGTTCGGATCGTATGAGTCTTCCTCACCTACCGGGATCGGCCTGACCCCCGCTTGAGCCAGGATTTTTTCGAGCTGCCTGCGTGTCAGCTCGACCCCCTGGTACAGAGCCTGGGCATCGGCGTCTGGGTTCGCCAGTGCCCGATCCAGGTTGTCCATCACGTCCAGGAGCTGGCGCAGGAGCTTACGCTGCTCCTCTTTTGCGCGAGCCAGGGTATCCCGTTCTGTCCACTTACGCACATTTTCAACCTGGGCGGCGGCGCGCAGGTATTTGTCCTTGAGCTCGTCTGCCTCCTGCCGCATCTCTGCCAGGGCTGCCTGGCAGTCTTCCAGGTCCTCCGGCATTTCAAGCTCTCGTCCTTCTTGCTGTCCGTTCTGGGCCATAAGCGTCTCCCAAATTAAAGATAAAAGGTGGGCAGCGCAGCTGCGTCGATAACGCATCGCGTCTGCCCGGGGGACCGGGCGGGGCGGGGTTCCCACGGGGACCGTGGGAACCAGGGATCGCTCCGCTTATGCTGCGGCGCTCACACGCAGCGTCACATTTCTCGGAATTCCCCCTCGACCGTGTCGTCGGGATCCGGGGATGGGCTGCCGGAGGGCCCCTGCCCGCCCTGCGGTCCGCCCTGCGGCTCGGTTTGGGTGGCGTACACCTGCTGGGACAGGCTGTGGACCATCTGCTGCAGCGTCTCGGACAGCTGCCGCATGCGGTTGACGTCTTCGCCGGCCATGGCCTGGCGCAGCTCATTGACCATGCTTTCGATCCGGCTGCGCTCCTCCACCGGCAGCCGGTCTCCCAGCTGTTGGAGAGCTTTTTCGGTCTGGTAAACCAGGTTGTCAGCCGTATTGCGTGCCTCGATAAGCTCCCTCCTCCGGTGGTCTTCCGCGGCGTTGCGCTCGGCTTCTTTGACCATACGATCGATGTCTTCTTTCGTCAGGTTGGTGGTGGCGGTAATGGTGATCTTCTGTTCTTTTCCGGTAGCCCGGTCCTTGGCGCTGACGTTCAGGATGCCGTTGGCGTCGATGTCGAAGGTCACCTCGATCTGCGGCACGCCGCGCGGGGCGGGTGGGATGCCCTCCAGGCGGAACTCGCCCAGCAGAATATTGTCCGCGGCCAGCGGGCGCTCGCCCTGGAACACGCGGATATCGACCGCCGTCTGGTTGTCCTCGGCGGTCGAGAACACCTCGGTCTTGCGGGCCGGGATGGTCGTATTGCGCGGGATCAGGACGGTCATCACACCGCCCATCGTCTCCACACCCAGGCTGAGGGGGGTGACGTCCAGGAGCAGAACGTCTTTCATTTCTCCTCCCAGCACACCCGCCTGGATCGCAGCGCCCACCGCAACCACCTCGTCGGGGTTGACGCTCCGGTTGGGTTCCTTTCCATCCGTCAGGCGGCGGACCAGATCCTGGACCATGGGCATGCGGGTTGCGCCGCCCACCAGGATGACTTCATTCAATTCCTTGGGTGTGATGCCGGCGTCTTTCAAGGCATTGTGGAAAGGCGTTTCGCAGCGCTTGAGCAGGTCTTCGGTCATCTGTTCGAACTTGGCCCGCGTCAGGCGCAGCTGCAGGTGTTTCGGCCCACTGGCATCCGCGGTAATGAACGGGAGGTTGATCTCCGTCTCCATGACACTGGAGAGCTCGATCTTGGCTTTCTCAGCCGCCTCCCGCAGGCGTTGGAGGGCCATACGGTCTTTGCTCAGGTCGACTCCCTGGTCTTTCTTGAACTCCTCGGTCATCCACTGCACGATGCGCTGATCCCAGTCATCGCCGCCAAGATGGGTGTCGCCGTTGGTGGCTTTCACCTCGATGACGCCTTCGCCCACCTCCAGGACAGATACGTCGAAAGTGCCGCCGCCCAGGTCGAAGACCAGGATGGTTTCGTTTTCTTTCTTGTCCAGGCCATAGGCCAGGGCCGATGATGTCGGCTCGTTGATGATGCGCAGGACGTCCAATCCGGCAATGCGGCCGGCGTCCTTGGTCGCCTGGCGCTGGGCATCGTTGAAATAAGCCGGGACGGTGATCACCGCCTGCTTGACATCTTCGCCCAGGTACGCCTCGGCATCCCGTTTGAGCTTCTGCAGGATAAACGCCGATATTTCCTGCGGGGTGTAGGTTTTGCCGGTCTGCGGGATGGAAACGCGTGCATCTCCGTTTGGACCCGGAACGACTTTGAATGAAACCATTTGGCGCTCGGTTTCGACCTCATCGTAGCGGCGGCCCATGAAGCGTTTGATCGAATACACCGTATTCTCCGGGTTGACGATGGCCTGGCGTTTGGCTACCTGGCCGACCAGGACCTCTCCATTTTTGCCGAAGGCTACCACCGATGGGCAAATCGGGCTGCCTTCCGCCGTGGGGATCACGGCCGGTTCGCCTCCTCGGACGACGGCGCCAACTGAGTTTGTGGTCCCCAGGTCTATTCCGATTATTTTTGCCATGAAAAATCCTCCTTAATACCGGAAATTTACCGGGTTTTTCTCGTCTGCGCTTCAGCGGTCACCCGCTGCCCGGTCGTCGCCCGTTCCGTCACTTGCTTCTGCTCCCCGGTCCTGGACCTGGCTCCCGCTCTACCACCACCCACATGGATGCGCTTTGGCCTGGCTTCTTCCGCTTTCGGCAGCCGTACTCTCAATACCCCGTTTTCGTACGACGTATCCACTTTATCGACATTGATGTTGCTGGGCAGGGTGATGCTGCGTACGAAGCTGCCAAACCGGCGCTCACGGATGTGATAGGTCTCTTCTTCATGTTCCTCTTCATCGGAGATGACGCCGCGCATGGTAAGCGTGTTGTTGTTCATCGTGACCTCGATATCATCCGGGTCAGCACCCGGCAGGGAGACCCGGATTTCGTAGGCGTCTTCGGTCTCCGTAACGTCCATCGGCACGGCCAATAACTGCCCCTCTCGACCGAAGAATCCGGTCTGAAAGTATTGATCCATATCCCGGCGCATGTTCAGCATTTCTCGGATCGGGTCCCACCGCATTAAGGCACTCATTTTAAAACCTCCAATTGATACGGTCTCCACGGCATCCGTTTCCTGGGGTTAAGGCCCCAACCCGGCGCCATGGTTTGATTCACCTCGCACCTTCCGGTCACCATTCCATGTGCGATCCACGTCCCCTGGGGCAATCCAGCTTCCAGGCAATCCCCTGCTACGGGGAGGCGACAATGCGATTTTCAACCTCTCGCACACCTGGGGCGCTCCAGACAATCCGCTCGGCTTCTACGCGCTCGGCCCAGGAACGAACCGTCCCACTCCCGGGTGCGCCATCCGGAAGGCCTGCTGTGACCATGGAACTGCTTTGGAGATGTTCGGAGAAAAGCACAGAGAAATCCCGTGATAACAGGCACCCCCGTGGTATTACTATAACAAATATGGGGGAGGGCGGCATCCGCCACGTGGGTAGTTCGACGGCTCGCCAGGTGGCGAGCGACGCAGGCTGCTATGCGTATAGGTAATATGTTGTGTTATGTTATACTGAGATGATCGATGTGACCGTGCGCCTTTTATTGGCAGAAAATTATGAACTTGTTCGGAGAGCCCTGCGCGCCCTGCTTGAGGCCCAGGAGGATATCCAGGTAGCCGGCGAGACGGGTGACGGGTTGGAAGCCGTCCAGCTCGCAAAAGAACTGAAGCCGGACGTTCTGGTCGTCGACCTGCTGCTGCCCGGGATGGACGGCTTTGAAGTCGTTCGCCGGGTAAAGAGCCGGTATAAGCAACCCCGCATCATCGTTCTTTCGACAGCTGCGGATGAAGCGTTTATCGTCCAGGCTTTCCGCGAAGGAGCCGACGGGTATGTAATGAAGGAAGCCAGCGGGGAAGAGTTGGTAAAGGCGGTGCGCAGCGTTGTGGCGGGCCGTCCTTATCTGGGTGTTCCAGCCTCGGAGCACACGTTGGAGGAATACCTGGAAAAAGCTAAAGCCGCCTCCGAGCAGGATCCCTTCGAAGGCTTAACCCCGCGCGAGCGGGAGGTTTTTCAAATGGTCCTGGATGGGCTGCGGAACGTGGATATTGCTGCCCGGTTGGGGATCAGCAAAAGGACGGTGGAGACGCACCGTGCCCACGTGATGCACAAATTGGGACTGAAGAACCGGGCGGAATTGATCCGTTTTGCCCGAGAGCACGGCCTATTCGATTAAGGCGTTTCCCACGGCAGGGGGTTGGAGCCATCCCCACGCGTGCACGAAGGCCAGGGTGGGGGTTGCTTCGACCCCTTCTCAGCCAGAGGGTAAGGATCCTGGATTCATGCCCCTGCCAGAAGACCGGCCTTCTGCCACCATCGGGGTCTCGCAACGACAGATAGAGAATCTGTCGTTGCGAGGACCGGCCCTTTCAGACTACCATGCAATTAGACCGGCAGCGACGATCCGGTCAGAGACCGGCGCAATCTCCACGAATATCCGAAGGCGAGCGTGGAGATTGCCACGCCCCCTGCCCGGCCAGAAGGGTGAATCCCGGGGTCGATCCGGTGCCAGATGGGGTGAATGGCTGTCCGCGGCGGGGGCTCGCAACGACAGAGGAGGGAGGTTGTCCCTGCCGGGTAGGGCCGAGGGCGTCTCGGATCGGTCCGGTAGGCTGCGACGATCCGGCCGGCGACCGGCCTACCCTGGCATCTCTAAAGGCTTATTCTAAGATAGGCCGGTCAATGCACCGCCAATGCGTTGGGGCATGGGGTTTGATCGAACGGTGCCAGTCCTGGCAGGCAAACCCCGTACCCCTACGCACCCAGCCAGATAATCTACCGATAGTGAGGCGCGGAGACCCGGGTAGGGGGTGGGCGTACGCCCCTCACGGCCGTCCGCCCCTACGGCCGAATGAATCTTCCTCTGAAAGGAAGGCACGGCGGTCCGGATGGATTGCTCTTACGTCGCCCCTACCAGGATCGCCTTGCCTGCCCATCGGGAAGAATCGTGCGACGCCTGGGTGCGAGCGGCAGGACCCGGCGCCGTTCGGATTCCCTTGCCCGATTTACGCCGGTGGGGCGGGCTTGTGGAGGTTGGCCTGGTAGACTGCCATGATTTCTTCGATCTCTGCTGGGGAGAGCACCCGCGGCGTCCCGAGCTGGCAAGCCATATAGTAGATCTGGGCTGCCAGCTCCATCTTATACGCATTCTGATAAGCCTGCGAGAGGTTCCTGCCGGTGGCCAGCAGACCGTGGTTCTGCAGCAAGCAGCCGGTCACACGCGGCGGGCCTTGCAGCGCTTCCACGGCGACCTCCCCTTGGGCGTGCGTACCGGGACAGGCGTAGCGTGTCACGGGGATCGGACCTCCCACACCCAGCCCTTCCAGGCAAACTACCGGAATGCTCCTTCCGGCCACGGCATAGGCCAGGGCGTAGATGGAGTGGGTATGGGCAATCGCCTGCACTTCCGGCATGGCCTGGTACACCGCCAGGTGCATGGGAAGCTCGGAGGAGGGCAGGTGCTTGCCCTCAACCAGCCGGGCTTGAAGATCCACCAGGACGATGTCCTCTGGCTGGAGCTCATCATACGACAGGCTGGTAGGGGTGATGGCAACCGTGCCCTCGTCCAGCCGGGCGCTGACATTTCCGGAGGTGAGCTGGATGAGGTTGCGTTCGTACAGGGCACGCGCGGTCTTCAAGACCTCTTGGCGGATGTCGGCAGCGAGCATGGCTCGTCTCCTGGGGGATTGGATTGTCCGGCCGTTATGGGACAGGCACGTCTACGGAGGCCGGATCGGGACTAATTGTACTGCAAATCCCACCGGCGCCGCTGTGCCTTCATGATCAGCGGGCAAACTGTCCGGAGGAGCTGCGAAACCGTACGCGGGCAGGCGGATTTCCGCCCTGGGTGTTGGCGCGTGCATGCAGGGGAGCAGCCGCTCCGCCACCCGGATGCCGCCCTACCTCAGAAAATCCGTGTTGGGTTGGAGAATGATTTAATGGGGAACCGCGGCCTTCACGCAAGTGCCGTTTCCCCGGCTGGATAGGATTTCCAGCTGTCCCCCCACCGCCTCGGCTCGTTCCCGCATTCCTAACAATCCCAGCCGCCCATCGTTGATAAAATCCAGCCAATCCTCCGGAAGGTCAAAGCCCTCACCATTATCGCAGATTTCCAGATGCACCTGGTGGTCTTCCTGGAGCAATCGTACGCTCACCTCGGTTGCCGTGGTGGAGGCATGTTTTGAAATATTCAGAAATGCCTCCTGGCAGATGCGGTATAACGCCACGCTGGTGGTTTCGGGAAGCAGCGTTCCGGTGGGCTGGAGGTCCATCCGGAGAAAAATCCGGGGAAATTTAACCTGGAAGCTCTCGACGTGGGCGCGGATGGCCAATTCCAATCCGAGGTGCGCCAGGAGGGCTGGACGAAGGTCGATGGAATAGTCACGCAGTACCTGGAGTTGTTCTCGCACGCTGGCCTGGATTTCTTCCAGGGATGGAGCGAGGGAGGAGCCGGGGTGATCCATCAGGATACCCCGAAGGGCGAAATTGATCGCCGCCAGGGCCTGTACCGGTCCATCGTGCAGGTCTTGGGCCAATTTTTTGCGCTCCTGCTCGCGCTGCTCGACAAGATGCTGCTGTAGTTCCCTCTGCCGGGTGATGTCGATGAGCATGACCATCAGCTGGTTTTCCGCATTTTGGGAAATCTGGCTCTCCAGGCGCACGAAAATGCCTTCCCCGTCCGGCTTTACCAGGCGAATTTCGCTGGCCTGAGGCAGGCGGTTTTCAAATGCCCGCTGGCGATGAAGATAATACTTATCCTGGTATTCACGGGCAACGAAATGGGAGAGTGTATTGTGGATCAGGTTCTTTTTTTCGACACCCAGGAGCACAGCCAGAGTCTTATTGGCTTCCAGGATGCGATCCTTGCGGCTGATGGTGCAGTATCCGGCCGGCGCAAAGTTGTAGAGATCGGAATACCGGTCTAGAGAGGTTTCGAGTTCCAGCTGAACCCGGCGCAGCTCAGCATTCTGCATGACCAGTTCGGTTTGGTGAACTTGCAGCTCGTGCAGAAGATACTGAAAATCCTTGTTGGTCAGGTCGCTTAGCTCGACCAGTTTTCCTTGCAGCGCCTCTTCCGCTCGCCGGCGAAGGAGAAGCAGATGGGCTCGATCGGCTTCCGGGATTTCCACGCTGGTTCCAGACCTTTCTACCCGGGCTCCAACACCTGGGAGATCCCCGCGGCTAAAGCCATTAATGGCTCGGTTTCCGGATCAACAAAGGCATCCGCCTCTGCCGCGTAGATGACCAGGACGCCCAGCGGATCGTTTCCTTGCCGTAAAGGCAGCACAACAAAAGAATTATAGCCTTGTTTTTGCGCGTCCATTCGCCAGGATTTATGAGCGGGGTCGCTGTGGATGTTCTGGATGACCACGGGACGCCGGTTGTGCAGCGCGGTTTCCACAAAGCGCTGGCTTCGTTTGGCCAGGGTGTGAACCGATTTTGGGGGAACCGTGCCGTCGTCTTCAAACCCTGCCCAAGCGGCCGGTACGAGGGTCTTTGCCTCACCTTCATTTACCTGCCCCATCCAGGCCAGGCGGTAGCCGGCTACCTCAACCAGCATCTTGCATACGTCTGGATACCCCGTGGAAGGGGTGGTTTCTGGATTTTTATGGCCGGTGACCCAGGTATTGAGCGCCTTGAGGGCCCGGTTCTCGAAGAGCAGCCTTTGGTCGGATCGTTTCCGTTCGGTGATATCCCGTTCTGTCGTGGCAATCCCCACCGGTCGCTGCATGTCATCGACCAGGACGGACAGGGTGATCCAGACATCCAGGGTCGTGCCCTGGCGGGTTACTCGTTTGGTTTCGTACGAGCGAATGCTCTCCCCCTGGAAAAGCCGCTGATGCACATCTATCATCTCCCCACGCAGGTGTTCCGGGATCAGGTCCAGGGCATTCATCCGCAGCGCCTCCGCTTCCGTCCAACCATACATCTGAACCGCCCCCCGATTCCAGGCCAGAATTTCCCCGTTGACGTCCTGAACGGTAATGGCGTCATTCGAATCGCGGACCACGGTTGCCAGCCGGCGCAGCTCATCCCCTTGTTTTTGTTGGGTGACATCCACAAAAGTAACCACCGCGCCGTCGACCACATTCTCCAGCGTGCGGTAAGGCTTGATGTTGACCAGGTACCAGGTCCCGTCGTTGGATTGGGCTTCCACGGCCTTTGGAACGAGGGTAAGGATTACCCGGTGGATATCTTCCAGGAGGTCCGGATAGTTCAGGTTGGTGTGAAAATGGTGCAGGGGACGGCCGGCATCCTCCGGTAGGATGGCATAAATGCGTTGAATGGACGGGGTAAAGCGGCGGATCTGCATATCCAGATCCAGAAAGAGCGTTCCAATCTCAGTGCTTGCCAGCAGGTTGTACACATCGTTGTTCAATGCGGTTAATTCGGCATTCTTATTCTGCAGTTCGGCGTTGACGGTGCTTAACTCTTCGTTCAACGATTGGAGCTCTTCTTTGGAAGTTTCCAGCTCTTCGTTGGTACTCTGCATTTCTTCATTGGACGACATCAGCTCTTCATTGGTCGATTTCAGATCCTGATTAATCTCCTCCAGCTCATTGATGATGTGGGTCAGGTATTCGTCCTTCTCTTTCAACGCTTTTTCGAGTTCGGCCACCTGGTAGTTCTCCTGCGGCAGAGTAACCGCGGTTGGGGCCTGTTCAACCGCTGGGCCGGGCGCCTCCTCAAAAACCACCATCATCAGGCTGACCGTATCGCCTTCCCAGGCGAGAGGGCGGACGGTCAGGTTGACAAATTGGAATTCGCCGTTGGTCTTGACCCGAATTCCACGCCGGGTCACCGCCTCTTTGTTCACGGTGGCTGTGTGAATGGCCGTCATCAAATCTGCCTTAAGCCCCTCACGCGCCATTCTCGGCAAGTTGGCGCTGGTTTCCCCTGGGGCGGGCTCCAGGAATTTGCCGGTTCGTCCGTGAAAATACAAAATATTATGGTTCTCGTCGATCATGACACAGGCCGGTGTGTAGAAACTCAGCAGGGCCTTTTCGGTCCTCTCTCGTATCCGGCCTCGTGCGGGGTGGCTGGAGGTCCCTAAAGCTGCCGGACCCGCCTGAGGAAGGGAGGGATGGATGCGGGTACATGTATGGTCCTGGGGACCTGCCTCCATCCGGTAGAACAGGCGGTGTTTTCGGTCGATAACGCCGAACAGATCCGAAAAACTGCCGATGGTCTCCGAATTTCCTAGAAACAGAACCCCGCCCGGATTCAACGCATAGTGGAACAGCGGGAAAAGCTGCTTTTGCAGTTCGGTCTCCAGGTAGATCAAAACGTTGCGGCAGCAAATCAGGTCAATCTTCGAGAAAGGCGCATCGTAAATGAGATTCTGCACCGAGAAGACCACCTGGTCGCGGATGCTTTTCTTGATCTGATAGCCGTCCTCTTCTCGCGTGAAAAAACGCTGCAAACGGTCCGATGAGACATTTTCCAGGGAACCATCCGTGAAGAAACCCCTCCGAGCCGTGGCAATCGCCTCCGCATCCAGATCGGTGGCAAAGATCTGGACTTTCGTGTCCGCCTTCAGTGCATCGATCTGCTCCTGGATGGCGATGGCAATCGAATACGCTTCCT
>Ga0105092_10001903_pt1 | contig 11095 bp, 9 predicted proteins | sample PPLLak2March2015_FD_87021 | JGI IMG/M metagenome (GOLD analysis project Ga0105092, IMG submission 87021) | Freshwater sediment microbial communities from Prairie Pothole Lake near Jamestown, North Dakota, USA - PPLs Lake P7 Core (1) Depth... | ecosystem: Environmental > Aquatic > Freshwater >... | reverse complement strand
GGCAAACTATCACACCAACGCATCGTGGCTATGGATCGGCAGTTGGCATATCATTGCTTTGGTGAATACTGGTCACCTTGAGGAGGCGCAAAAACTGGTTACGCGCATTCTGAAAGTGATCGTGCAGGATAGGCAGGTAAACGAAGTCCACGCCCCAAACGGGAAACCGCTATCGAGTATGTGGTACACACCTGATGCACCGCTGACGTGGAACGCAGGTATGGTTATTTATGCATGCCGCATCTTTGAGAACAAGCGGCAGGAAGAACATAAGATTACCTCTTTATTCGGTATCACTACGGAGTAAAACCTTGCATATCGCCTTTTTTACGAATTTCTATCATCCTGTTGTTAATGGAGTTGTCCGGTCAGTGGCTTCATTTCGGGATGTGCTGATGAAACAGGGTCATAATGTTTTTGTCTTTGCACAGACAGACGTCTCTTATACGGATAACGAACCGTTCATTTTTCGTTACCCGAGCCTGCCCTTGCCGTTGCCGGGTGAGATCTCAGCCGCTCTGCCTGTCTCCTCTTTTGTAGATCAATTACTCCCCATCCTCAAACTGGATGTGATCCACACCCACCATCCCATCCTTCTCGGCCAGACTGCCGCGCGCAAAGCTGCGGAGCTCGATCTTCCACTCATTTTCACCTTCCATACACAGTATTGGGAATACACCCATTACATTCCCTTTCCACAGGAGGCGATCCAGGAATTCCTGAAAAATGCTGTCCATAGGTGGCTAAAGGAATTCATGCAGAAGTGCCAGCATATCATCATCCCCTCGGAAAGCATGAAGAAAATCCTGGTTCAAAATTATGGTTTGGAGGAACGTTATACCGTGATCCCCACCGGGGTTGATCTCGAGCCATACCGCTGCGCCAGTTGGAGAGCCCTCCGAAAGGAGATGGGTTGGCGTGATGAAACGGTGCTCATCTCGGTAGGACGTCTGGCTCCTGAAAAGAATTGGGATACATTGCTTCAGGCTTTTGCAAAAGCATCTTCCCAACACCCCGATCTGCGACTCGTGTTAATTGGCGATGGGCCTGCCAAAGAAACTCTCGTTTCTCTGGCTTCCGAGTTGGGCATTGCTGACCACATCACTTTTACGGGTTCTTTACCCTTTGAAGATGTCCCATGCTATTTGAAAGCCGCCGACGCGTTTACATTCGCCTCTGTCACCGAGACACAGGGACTGGTCACGATGGAAGCCATGGCTGCCGGCTTACCGGTTGTCGCCGTGGATGGCAGCGGGACGCGCGACATAGTCGAGCATGGCAAACATGGTTTTTTGGTTGAAAACGATGTAGATGCTTTGGCAAAAGGAATTCAGGATCTGCTATCTGATCCACAACGGACAAAACGATTTAGCAGCAATGCCTTGAAAAAAGCGAAATCGTTTGACGTGACTCAATTGGGCAAACAAATGGTCAACGTCTACGACCAAGCCATACAGGATAAGAGGGAAAACCACTATGTCACACTGAGGGCTGAAGAGAATACAGAACAAGCCATCTCACCTACGCAGGCATGAGGCTGTTATTTCTATGACGGAGTCCAACGACAAGCCTATCTATGGCGCTTAGCAAAGTCATTGGACTCCGTTACGCGTCATTCAGGCTGGTAATCTGGAAGGCGCTCGAACAGACGTGCTTCGACGGATAAATAGATCTTATCGTCGTCCACTTTTGTGACCCAATGGGCTGGAACCAGTTTGTGCTCCCTTAATAAGAAACCTTTCCCGACAACCACATGTGTAACATGGTTGGTTTCAGAATCAGCAATCACCTGTTCGACATTTCCAATATGCTTTTCATCCATGCTAAGAACCTGCGCGCCCTGTGCAATGGCAATCCGTCCTTCAGGAATACTTGTTTCTGTGCGAGGAACATAACCCGGCATGACGCCCATAAACATGCCGCCTGGAGGCAGAGGATAATTAACCGGTGGATACCAATAATACGTCTCTACATTCTCATAAGTTTCGTCCGGTCGATCAATAGAAACATAATGGGTGGTCTCGTAATCGATGAAATCATCCACGCCTTGATTGGTCTCCCGCAGCATGATGCCGTCTTCCTTCTCAATATCAACCAGGCCCACCGGGATGACTTTTTCGCCGCCAAGCAAGCCTTTATCAACGACCAGGTCTGTCACATCCCTGGTCTTAGCATCTATCACGATACGACTGATTGTTCCGATCTTTTCACCTTTGGCAGTAGATACGTCAGCTCCTTTTATAAAACGCATTTTTCACCTCTTGTCTCACACATCCTTATCATTTTCATCTTCGATCTCGACATCAATATCCTCATCATCTTCAAGCTCATCGCCCAACTCGCCAAGATCCTCATCTTCATCTTCGTCGGACTCGTCGTTGTCCGTTTCGTCCGGTTCCTCATCTAGTTCATCTTCATCGGACTCGTTATCTTCTTCCAAATCCTCTTCAGTCTCATCATTAACCGAAGCCGGGTTCAATTCCCAGCGATTACGATCACGGTCGAGGATTTTCTTATCCGAGTCAAGGGGTTCATCATCCCGATAACTCAAGCCCGCCGCCTCACCCAGTTCATCAACAACATCCTGATCGGGAGTCGGCGCACTCCCACCCACAGTTTCCTCGCCTGCCACATTGGCTGTTTGCCAAGAGGCATCCAGATCGCCACCTGAGATGCTCGGTGAAAGCGAATGATGCTCGTCAAGATCTTCCCGCAGCTCATCCCGCCCGCTAACGGCAAGCCTCTGTCGCTCGGCAAAATCCGCCTCGATATCCTCATCATCAGTGTAGTGTGCAGACTGCTCGGCTACAGCATCGCCATCTGAATCTGCCACATAACTATCCAGACTGGATTCCTCATTCAGGAGATAATTCTGTCCTTCACGATCGCCGGTCTCTTCAGGAACAACCTCAATAAACTGATGAGCATCTTCAGCGACAGGTATCAGTTCGCCAGTGTAGGGATCAACTGTTTTCTCGATGTTATCGACATCTGGTTTAACTTTTTTCTTTCGTTTCTTCTCCTTCGGCATTTCTCCGCTTTCTCCTTTCTGATCCATAGTCGATGGAACTATCTTAGGGGAAGGATATATGCTGGTCAATGTGCCCGGATACATTCACTGGATATAGATTCCGATACATTCTCACGAGAAGATGATTCCGTTTAATAAACTCGTCACTAACTGACCACCTCACCCGTCTACTATTGGTCATCTGTCCGGGGTGATATACTTCGCCCGTTTGTCTAGATCCTGCATGTCATCGAAGCTGCCAAACCGCGACTTGTTATTCGCCCGTGCCTATTACTTCGCCTTCATGGGCGGATGGGGATTCATTTTTCCGTTTATTAACCTGTTCTACATCAGCCTTGGATTAAGCGGCAAACAGATCGGCATGATTGGTTCTGTCAGTTCTGTCGTGGGCTTGATCGTGTCCCCAATCATCGTGTCAGAGATCAAGAAAAAGCCGCAGGCGCGCGGCATCCTGCAAGCCTCACTCATGTTGGGCGCCATCGTTTACTTTGTTCTCGGTCAACAGACTGCTTTCCTGCCTATCCTCCTGATCGTATTTTTACAGGCGCCCGTGATCGCCGGGATCATGCCAGCTTCAGATGCAATGGCTGTCCATGTATCAGAAGAAGCAGGGACAGGTTATGGCAGTGTCCGTGTCTGGGCCTCAGTGGGCTGGATCGTTACGGTACTCTTTTCGGGTTGGTTGATCGAACGGAATGGGTATGAGGCAGCCTTCCTCGGCGTTGGCTTGACGTGGCTGATAGGCGCATTGCTGACATTATTAATCCAGCCTCGTTATTTCATCTCAATATCCCCGGATGTCGTTGGAAAACCAAAATCGAACTTGAAGACTGCTCTCAAGCACGTGGCAAATGACCATACACTACTTGGATATGCAGTCGCACTAATATTCATGGGCTTTCTCAATAGTGGTGTGCTGCAATTTGAGAATGTTTTCCTTTCTGAGCTCGGCGCGTCGAAACAACTTATATCAGTTGCAGGAATCCTGAGTGCCATTGTCGAACTGCCGTTCATGATCATTGCAGATAGATACATGCGCCGTGTGGGTGCACACCGCCTCATGTTGATCGCCATCGCTATGATTCTGTTCCAGCGTGCTGCAGTCCTGTTGTTTCCCACAATCGCCACCATCATGATCGTCCGATTCATTGGGGGAATTGCCTTTAGCTTCACCACGATCGGATCCGTTGTTCTGATCAGCAGCCGGACGGAGCAAAGTGAAACCGGGACTGTTCTGGCGCTTTTTACAGTCACACTGAACGGACTCGTCAATGTTCTCGCGGCACCGGTGGCAGGAGCCATTTTCGACGCAATTGGAACTCGTTGGCTGTACGCTTTCGCGGTGATAGGGTACGCAATTGGAGTGCTAAGCCTTTGGTTGACACGCCCCCTGCCCTCCAGGAATTCAGTTAATACAACTCAATAAAACAAACCCAAAATTGAGACCGATGCCAATGGAGAGGATTTACCTCTCGAACATATATCCCACCCCATGCACAGTCATTATGTACCGTGGTTTTTTCGCATCTTCCTCAATCTTGTTTCTCAAATGTGAAACATAGACGTGCACATAGTCCATACTCCCCAAATAATTGTTTCCCCAGACACTGGCAAGGATGTGATCGAAGGTTAATACCTTGCCCGAATTGCGCGCCAGGTAAACAAGCAGACGAAACTCAATGGGAGTAAGCTTAACTCGTTTCTCATCCACGAGAACCTGGCGTCGCTCAATATCGATGCTCAAGTGACCATTATTGAACTCATAATTCGGGCTGGGCGCATTTCGATTCGCGCTCCGGCGTAACACTGTTTTGGCGCGCGCCAGGAGAACGTCTGCACTGAAGGGTTTTGTTAAAAAATCGTCTGCGCCAGATTCCAGACCTCGAAGCATCTCCTCTTCGCGATTGAGCGCAGTCAACATGATCACCGGAGTATCCGAGACCTGTCGGATTCTCTGGCAGATCTCGAACCCATCTGTCCCTGGCATATTTACATCCAGTACGATCAAGCTGGGATCACAGGTAAACATTTTGCTGAGACCTTCCAGCCCGTCACGGGCAGTATAGATCCGGGCGCCTGCCTTTTTAAAGAGCATACCAGCGAGTTGCAGAAGGTCTGCATCGTCATCGATAATCAATATTTTCTTATCAATCATGAAAAATGTTAACCACTAATTAGAATTATCCATCCAGACTGATAACTATCGCTATGCAACTTCCGTGCCTGAATACAGGACGAATTCAATTTCGATAAGTTACACCCGAAATATCATATTATTCGCCCGCTACCCCGGATTTGACAGATTAAACAAAAAGCGAGCCTTTCCAGCTCGCTTTTTTGGCTCTGTAACCTAGTTGTTGACGTAATCACACCACCCTTCATACCTGATATCCTTGCCACGGATCGCATCATGAAACACTTCCTGGATGGAGCGCGTGATTGGACCTGTTCTGCCATCTCCAATCTTGCGGAAATCAATTTCGCTCAGTCCAATCACCTCCGCTGCCGTGCCGCATACAAACACTTCATCCGCAGCATAAAGCTGGTCGCGCGAAACCGGCTGTTCGACCACCTCATACCCAAGGTCAGTCGCAATTGTATAGATCGAATGACGGGTGATTCCCTCCAGCACAGGCGCAAGGGATGGCGTAAAGATCCTGCCCCTGCGTACAACAAAGAGATTCTCACCTGTACATTCTGCAATGTAACCTTGCGGGTCGAGCATTATTGCCTCTTCAAAGCCCAAGCGTACCGATTCGGTTTTTGCCAGGATGCTGTTCACATAGTTACCGGCTATCTTCGCTTTTGTCATCATCACATTTGGATGGTGACGTGTATAGGAGGAGACATTGGCGCGAATCCCTTTTGCCAGCGCTTCATCGCCCAAATAATTGGACCAACGCCAGGTCGCGATCATCAAACGCGGTTCGCCCGCATCGATACTGAGATTCCACGCGCCGTTAGCCAGGTAAATCAATGGGCGGATATAACATTCGTCAAACCCATTCGCCTTGACCGTTTCCCTGATTGCGTGCGAAATGCCATCAACAGTGTATGGCAAATTTCGAAAACCAAAGATCTCAGCCGATTCGATCAGCCGCTCGGAGTGATCGCGCAAGCGAAATACTGCCGGACCCTTGTCGGTTTTATATGCGCGAATTCCCTCGAACACTGCCGCTCCATAATGCAGCGCCGCGGTGAGCATATGAACAGTGGCTTTTTCATATTCCACCAGCCCATCATCCACCCAAATGAATTTCGATTCCATGCCCATAACTATTTCTCCTTTTGTGTTTCGCGTTGAATGGGATGGTACCGATGGCGCCGCCCCACTCAGAACGTCAGTTATATATTCCTGATAATTTCATCCGCCATCTGGCGGGTCGTCAACATTCCGCCGAGGTCAGCAGTTCGCGCGCCATTGGTGATCGTCCGCTCAACAGCCTTTTCGATTAACACTGCCTCGGATTCCAGTTTCAAAGAATATCGCAACAACAGGGCAGCGGAAAGGATCGTGCCAATTGGATTTGCGATTCCCCTGCCTGCAATATCTGGTGCGGACCCGTGGATCGGTTCGTACAAGCCGACGCCTGCCTCCGATAAACTGGCAGAAGGCAGCATCCCCATCGATCCCGCCAGCACAGATGCCTCATCTGTGAGGATATCACCGAACATATTCTCAGTGACAAGGACATCCAGCGAAGCAGGCGCAGTGATCAGCTTCATGGCGGTGCTGTCCACCAGCGCGTGCTCAAGCTGCACATCCGGATTTGCCTCACCAACTTGCGCTGCAATTTGTCGCCACAGGCGGGAGGATTCCAAAACATTCGCCTTATCCACAGATGTTACTTTCTTTTTTCTTCCTTTTGCCAGGTCAAAAGCAAGCTCAACAATACGCCTGACTTCATAGTCATAATATTCCAGTGTGTCCACCGCTCGTTCGCAGCCATCCTTCGTGTCGCGTATCTTCTGCCCAAAATACAAACCACCGGTCAACTCTCGCAGGACGAGGATATCCACTCCCTTGAGCTTTTCCGGCTTTAACGGAGAAGCATCCACCAATGCAGGGTGCACACTGACGGGACGCAGGTTAGCAAACGCGCCAAGTCCTTTGCGCAGTGCGAGGAGGCCACGTTCAGGGCGATCTTTAGCAGTTGGGTCATCCCATTTTGGTCCACCCACCGCGCCGAGCAGCACTGCATCCGCCGATTGGCAATCTGCGAGTGTTTCCTCTGTCAACGATGAACCATACTTGTCAATCGAACAGCCGCCCATCAAACGTTCTTTGTATTCAAAAGTATGATTACATTTATGGGCGATCACATCCAGCACGCGTACGGCTTCGGAAACCACTTCGGGTCCGATACCGTCGCCAGGTAAAAGGGTTATTTTGAATTCCAAGTTAAGTCTCCAATGTGGACAACAGACCATGGACGATAGCCGACGAACAACGCACCATTGTCGGTCGTCCATGGTGTATCGTCGGATTTAGTGTGCCACCATCAAGCCATATTCCACTGAATCAGCAAGCGCCCGCCAGCTTGCTTCGATAATATTCGTACTCGCGCCGACCGTACTCCAGCGACTGGTGTCATTATGTGTGTCAATCAAAACACGTGTGAGGGCTTCCGTGCCATGATCCGAATCCAGAATACGGACCTTGTAATCAGACAAATGAAATTTAGCAAGCTGCGGATAGTATCCGAGCAAGGCTTTTCTCAGAGCATTATCCAGTGCGTTGACGGGACCATTTCCCTCTGCGGCAGTGTGGAGCAATTCACCCTGCACGCGCACCTTGACCATTGCTTCAGCGAAAATACCGCGTCCCTGGCGATGTTCCACATTGACAAAAAAGTCTACCAGTTCGAAGGGCGGCTTATAGCCGTACTCCTGCCGCTTCAACATCATCGCAACCGATGCCTCCGCGGCTTCAAAGGAAAAGCCGCGTGACTCAAGTTCCTTGATATCGTTGAGCACAGGCAGGACTTCTTCGCCCTCCAGTTCCACGCCGTGTTCTTCAGCTTTACTCAACAGGTTTCCGCGACCGGAAAGATCTGAAACCACCACGCGCATTTTGTTGCCCACCAATTCCGGCTCGACATGCTGATACGACTGAGGACTCCGCCTCATTGCCGCAACATGGACTCCAGCTTTATGAGCAAATGCGGATTTACCCACAAAAGGCAGGTGCTCATCGGGCGTGATATTCGCAACTTCCACCACGAAATGTGAGACTTCGTAAAGGCAGCGTAGTTTGTCCGGAGGCAAACACTGATAACCCAACTTGAGTTGAAGGTCTGCCATAATGGTGATGAGATTTGCGTTGCCGCACCTCTCACCAATCCCGTTGATCGTGCCCTGCACCTGGATCGCGCCTGCGCGCACGGCTGTTAATGAGTTGGCAACTGCGCACTCAGAGTCATTGTGGGTGTGGATCCCGAATGGTTGCGCAAGAGCAGGCTTGAGTTCCCGAATGATGCCTTCCAACTCCCACGGCAGGGTCCCGCCATTTGTATCACACAAAACGACCGTCTCTGCGCCGCCCCGGATCGCCGCCTGAAGTGTTTCGAGCGCATAGACTGGGTCGGCTTTATAACCGTCGAAGAAATGTTCGGCATCGTAAATGACGCGTTTCCCGTTGGCTTTGAGGTAGGCAACAGACTGCTCGATCACACGAAGATTATCCTGGAGCGTGGTACGCAAAACTTCCTTCACATGCAGCGTCCACGATTTACCGAAAATCGTGCAAACGTACGTTTGGGAATCAAGCAATGCCTTGATGCTGGCATCGTCTTCAGGACCACCTTTCACGCGGCAGGTGGCACCAAAGGAGGTAATTAGCGCATTCTTCCATTGCATATCGCGGGCGCGCTCGAAAAACTCGGCATCCTTCGGGTTCGAGCCGGGCCAGCCGCCTTCGATAAAAGCGACGCCCAGATCATCGAGTTTTTGCGCGATACGGATCTTGTCGTTGCTCGAAAGCGTGAATCCTTCGGCTTGAGTCCCATCACGTAAAGTAGTGTCATAGATTTGAATTTTTTGCATAGTTCTTCTTATCTGACGATGGACGATTGATCATCGCATGGTCCATCGTCAATGGTCTATTGTCGCTGCTCGAATAGCGCGATCGCTTTCTCAAAACCCATGATGTAACCGAGTTCATCCACACCCTTCAACAAACAGGCTTTGCTGAAGGGATCGATCGGAAAATTGACGGAACCATGAGGAAACAAAAGCGTTTGTGATTCGAGATCAATTGTTAATTCGGTAGTGGGTACTTCTTCAATCAGATCAAATATCATCTGGTGAGTTTGACCGTCAACAATGATCGGAATGAGTCCATTCTTCAAAGAGTTGTTACGGAAAATATCTGCAAACGAGGTGGAGATTACCGCGCGGAATCCATACGAAGTGAGCGCCCAGGGGGCATGTTCACGACTCGACCCGCACCCGAAGTTGTCACCCGCCAAAAGGATTTGAGCGCCTTTCGAATTGGGCTGGTTGAGGACAAATTCCGATCTCGGAGATCCATCATCGTTATAACGCCAGTTGAAAAAGAGCGCATCGGCAAGTCCGTTCTTGTCGGTGACCTTCAAGAATTTTGCCGGGATGATCTGATCCGTATCCACATCGTTCGCTGGAAGAGGAACCACACGGGATGTAAGTGTTGTGAATTGAGCCATACTTTGATTTCCGATTTACGATTTTAGATTTACGGTTCTGGATTGATGATTTGCGCCCGGAGGGTAATTTCCAGGCTTGAGCAGTGACCATGATTTTCCTTGTGAGGCAGGTAGAGCAAGTAGACACGTAACCAGGTAAATACGTAGATACTTGTATACGTGTTTCCGTATGTGCATCTCTAAATTAGCATCGTCCTCACGTCGGTAACAACACCGGTGATGGCACTCGCCGCGGCTGTTAATGGAGAAGCGAGGAAAGTCCTTCCACCTTTGCCCTGGCGACCTTCGAAGTTGCGGTTGCTTGTGGATACAGCGTATTGACCGGCCCGCAATTCATCACCATTCATTGCAATGCACATACTGCAGCCGGCTTCGCGCCATTCTGCGCCCGCTTCCTTGTAGATCTTATCGAGCCCTTCCTGTTCAGCCTGTTTCTTAACCTCCTGCGAACCAGGCACAACCATCACACGCGTATTCTCATCCACCTTGCGTCCCTTCAGCAGTGAGGCGGCGAGGCGCAAATCCGAGATGCGTGAGTTGGTGCAGGAACCGATGAAGACCACATCGACTTTGTGACCCAGCAGAGATTGCCCCGGCTGAAGTCCCATGTAGGTCAGCGCTTTTTCATACGCCGCTCGATGAGAGTCATCCTTACAGGAGTCGAGGGTGGGGATTCGGTCTGTGATCTTCATGCCCATCCCCGGATTCGTTCCATAGGTGATCATTGGCTCAAGTTCGGAGGCATCCAGCACAATGGATCTATCGTACGCGGCACCTTCATCGGTCGGCAGAGACTTCCACTTTGCAATGGCTTTGTCCCATTCTTCACCCTGGGGAGCAAACTCGCGTCCATGCAGGTATGAAAAGGTGGTGTCATCGGGAGCGATCATACCGGCACGTGCGCCGCCCTCGATGGACATATTGCAGATGGTCATGCGCTGTTCCATGCCAAGCTGGCGAATGGCTTCCCCGGTGTACTCAAACACATGACCTGTTCCCCCACCAATGCCAATTTTGGCAATAAGTGCAAGAATGATATCTTTCGCAGAGACGCCTTTCGGCAACGTTCCGTTCACACGAACTTCACACGTCTTTGGTTTCTTCTGCAGAAGGCACTGTGTTGCCAGCACGTGTTCCACTTCGGATGTGCCAATCCCAAAGGCAAGCGCGCCGAAGGCTCCATGCGTGGCGGTATGACTGTCACCACAGACAATGGTCATGCCCGGTTGGGTCCGTCCCAGTTCGGGACCAATGACATGCACAATGCCGCGATGGGGACTATCCATGCCATGCAGCGTGATCCCAAATTCAGCGGCGTTGACTTCCATTTGCCTGATCTGCGCAGCCGCCATCGCATCCGCGATGGGGACGTCAAGGGGTG
>Ga0105092_10001902_pt1 | contig 11100 bp, 5 predicted proteins | sample PPLLak2March2015_FD_87021 | JGI IMG/M metagenome (GOLD analysis project Ga0105092, IMG submission 87021) | Freshwater sediment microbial communities from Prairie Pothole Lake near Jamestown, North Dakota, USA - PPLs Lake P7 Core (1) Depth... | ecosystem: Environmental > Aquatic > Freshwater >... | reverse complement strand
TGCACACTGACGACGGTCGCCGTGTTCCTGCCCGTGGTGTACGTACCGGGTGTGGCGGGGGCCTTCTTTCGCGACCAGGCGCTGACCGTGACCATCGCGCTCACGGTGTCGATTCTCGCCGCCATGCTGCTGCAACCGATGCTCGCCGCGCGCTTCTTGAAACCGCCGCGAAAGGAAAAGCGCGGCCTCTTTCGATGGACGGACGACGCGTTTCGAGCCTTCTACGGCGTCTATCACGGGGTCCTGGACCGCGCGCTGCGCCACCCCAGGCCGGTGATGGTCGGGCTGCTCGTGGGTTTGGTGGTGTGCGGCTTCTTGGGGACGAGAATCCCGCGCAGCCTCATGCCCGAGCGTTCGTCGGGCGACTTGCGGCTCGAGCTCGAGTTTCCCACCGGCAGCCCGTTGGAAGAAACGACGCAGGCATCCGCCGCTCTCGCGGAGTGGATCGACACGCAAGACGGTGTTGCGAACGTATTCTCGCAGGTCGGCACCACCGAGCGCACGCTGGCGGCGATGAAGGACTACACCGCGCCCAACACCGCGCGTATGAGAATCATCGTAGAGGCGGGGCGCGACGCCTACGACCGGTCGCTGCGCCTGCAGGAGGACGTGGCGCGCAAGTTGGCGGAGACTCCCGGCGTGCGGTACGCGTTTCGCGAGGAGGGGGCCGGGCTCGCCGAGGTGCTCGCGTCCGACGAGGCCCCCTTCAGCATGGGAATCCTCGCCGAACGCCCGGAGGACGCCGTGGCGGCCGCGACCGAAATCGTCGCCGCGCTGGCGAGCTCGAAGCGGCTCTCCGATTTGCAGGCCGATCGCGTGCTGGACACGCCCAACCTCGTCGTCCACCTCGACACCGAGGAGATCCTGCGCGCCGGCCTCGACCCGGACGTGATCGCGCGCGACGTTCGCAACCGCATCGCCGGTGTGGAAGCCACCACGTTCAACGAAATCGAAAAACGCATCGACATCGCGGTGCGCTTTCCCGAGCTGGAGCGGCGCGACCTGGCCGGCGTCTTGACCTCGCCGGTGACGGTGGCCGGCGGCGAGATGGTGCCGCTCAAGCGCTTCGTCACCGTCGCCGAAGAACGCCCCGTGCGCGAGTTGACGCGCAACAACCAGCGCCGCATGGTGACCGTCTCCGGCCAGATCGCGGGCGGCTCCATCGACGAAGCGTGGCGCGAGGCGAACGACGTCCTGGCCGCGCTCGATTTGCCGCCCGACGTCAAGATCGTGCAGAGCGGCGAGCGCGCCGAGATGAACCGTAGCTTCCGTGACCTGTTGTGGGCGTTCCTGCTCGCCACCGTCCTCGTGTACATGATCATCGCGGCGCAGTTCGAATCGTTGATCGATCCGTTGCATATTGCTGTCACGATCCCCATTGGCGCCGCCGGCACCGTGGTGGCGCTGCTCGCAACCGGCACCTCGGTCAACATTCTCTCGCTGATCGGATTGATCACGCTGCTCGGCATCGCGGTGGACGACGCCATCGTGAAGACCGACACCATCCGGCAGTTGCGCGCGGGCGGCATGGACGGTTGGCTGGCGATCCACGAGGCGTGCCGGCTGCGTGCGCGCCCCATCATCATGAACAGCGCCACTGCCATCCTCGCCATGGTGCCCTTGGCGATCGGGTTCGGCGGCGGCGCACAGCTCCAGCGTCCGCTGGCGCTCACCATCATCGGCGGTTTGACGCTCACGACTGCGCTCACGCTCGTCTACACGCCCGTTCTCTATATGTTGCTGCACAAGATAAAGAGGCCGGCCGCATGACCAAGTTCTGCGTGCGTTACCCGGTGACGACGTGGATGATTTTCGCCTCGTTCGTCGTGCTGGGCGTGTACTCGATTCCGCGCCTCAAGATCGAAGCCGTCCCCGACGTCAACCTACCCACCTTGACGGTCACGACGGGCTGGAACGGCGCCTCTCCGCAGGCGGTGCAGCGGGCGATCACCATTCCGATCGAAGAAGCGGTGCAGGACGTGCACGGGGTCGAAAAGATCGAGTCGACCAGCCGCGCGGGCAATTCCACCGTCGAAATCTCGTTCCGACGCGACGTCAACATCGACTTCGCGCGTCTCGACCTCAACGAACAACTGGGAGACGTGCGCCGCAACCTGCCGTTGGGGGCGTCGCAGCCGCAGATCTTGCCGTTCGTCCCCGAAGAGTTTCGCACCGAGGACTTCTTCACCTTCAGCTTGGAGTCGTCGCTTTCGCCCAACGAGCTGCGCGAATTGGCCGAGACGTGGGTCATTCCGCAGCTGATCGCGGTGTCGGGTGTAGCCGACGCCGAAGTGCTGGGTGGCGCGCGGCCCTTGGTCAAGATCGTGCTCGACCGGCGACTGCTCGAGCTGTACGGCGTGCGCGCCGACGAGGTCTTTCGCGGTATCGACCGACTGGATGAGTTCGAAGGGGCGGGCACGGTCCGCGAACAGGGGTTGGAGCGGTTGGTGGCGCTGCGCCGACCGGTGAGCCTGCGCCGGCTCTCGGAAGCGACGGTGGCGCGCCGCGGCGGGCAGAGCTTCACGCTCGGCATGCTCGGCGAAGCGCGCGCCGATTTCGAGGACCCGGTCTACTTCGTGCGTGCGAACGGAAAGAACGTCGTGCAGGTGTCGGTCGACAAGCGCAGCGGCTCGAACGCCGTCGGGGTCAGCCGCGACCTGCGCGCCGCGCTCCCCGCGATCCGCGCCAACGTCCCCGCTCCCGTCGACTTTCACATCGACGAGGACCAAGGCAAGGAACTCGAGGAGAAACTGCGCGACCTCATCTACCGGTCGTTCGTCATTCTCGGCATCCTGTTCCTGATGCTCGTTGCGAGCGTGCGCCAGGTGAAGCTCACCGCGATCGTCACCGCGTCGATAGTGTTCGCCACGCTGATTTCGCTCTCCATGTTCTACTTCCTCAAGATTTCGGTGAACTTCATCACCATCAGCGGTCTCGCGGTGAGTTTCGGGATGATCGTCGACAACAGCATCCTCGTGCTCGATTCGATCCACCGCCGCCTGGACGCCCTGGAGCGCGCCAACGCGCTCGGGCTGTCGCGGCGCGCCAAGCTCGAGGTCGCCTACCACGCCATTCTGGACGGCACGCGCGACATCGCGAACCCGGCGCTCGCCACCACGCTCACGTCGATCGTGGTGTTCGTGAGCTTTGTGTTTCTGTCGGGGCGGCTGGCGCTCTACTACATTCCCCTCGCGATTTCGGTGACGACCGCGATGGTTGCGTCGCTGTTCGTCGCGTTCGGCTGGGTGCCGATGGTGCTGCACCGCGCGTGGGCACGACCGCTGGTGAGCCGGCTCCCCGACGGCCCGCGCGACGTCGTCGACCCGGACGAGCTCGAACGGTTGATCGCCGAGGCCCCCGCGACCGAAGACCGCGTGACGCGGCTCGACCGCTTCTACACCGCGTTGCAGCGCGGGTGGTGGCTGGTGGTGCCGCTCACCCTCGCGATGTTCGTCGGTGCGTGGTGGGTTTACGACACCAAGGTGATCAAGGGCGGCTTCTGGCGTTTCCCCGAGGAAGAAGAATTGTTTCTCTACCTCGAGATGCCGTCGGGCACCGACCTCGAGCTGACCTCGGAGACGCTGCGCGATTTCGAGGAAGAGCTGCTGCCGGTTCCCGACGGTGTGCGCATGAGCTCGCGCGCGTTCGGCAACCAGGCCATCATGCGCATCGAGTTCGAGGAAGAGTTGCGTTCCACACCGCTCCCGTTCCACTGGCGCGAGCTCTTGATCGCCAAAGGGGACGAAACCGGGGGCTCGAGCGTGTTCATCCGCGGTTTCTCCGACCGGCCCTACTTCAAGGGGGCGTTCGGCGGTTCGGCCCTGAACTCTCTGGTGAAGGTCACGGGCTACAATTCCAAACGGCTGAACGAGATCGCGGACGGGGCGCTCTCGCGCATCGAGAAAAATCGCCGCGTGCGCAACGCGCGCGTGACGACCGGGGCCCAATGGGAGCGCATCCGTCAGGAAGAAATGGTGATCCACATCCGCCGCGAGCGCCTCGCGGCGCACGACCTCACCGTCACCGAGTTGACCGCGCAAGTGCGCCGCATGCTGGGCGTGGACATTCCGTGGACCATGCTGATCGACGGCGACCAGGAACGCGTCCAGCTTTCGTACGCCGACGCCGAAAACATCTCTTACGCCGACATCGCGCAACTGGTGGTGCGCAACCCGGCCGGAGAGCAGGTCCGCTTGGGCGATTTGATCGACATCGAAACGCGCGAAGTGTCGCGCTCCATCACGCGCGAGAACCAGAAATACACCACCCACGTCAACTGGGAGTACCTCGGCACCGACCAGATGCGCCAGAAGTTCATCAAGGACGTCCTGGCCGGAATTCAGCTCCCGTACGGCTACAAGGCCGAAGAGGCGCGCCAGGAATTCTTGACCGAGGAGGAGGAAGAAGAAATCGGCCTCGCGCTGTGGCTTTCGGTCGCGTTCATCTTCATCGTTCTGGCTGCCATGATGGAGAGCATCTCGCTGCCGTTCTTGATCCTGCTCGCGATTCCGATGGCGCTGGTCGGCGTGTTCGTCATCTTCTGGCTCACGCACTCGGTGTTCGATTCGTCGGCGCGCATCGGCTTGGTGTTGCTGTTCGGCGTCGCGGTCAACAACGCGATCCTGCTGGTCAGCCGCTACCGCGTGGAAGCGACCCTGATCCTGAAATCGAGGCTCGGTGGCGATCCGGAGCTGGCCACGTCGCTGTTCCCACCGCTGCGCCGCCACGTCGGCGGGAGCGACCTGTGGGTGCTGCCCAGGGAGGAGCGCGTCAAGCTGCTCAAGCGGGCGGTGGCGCGCGGCTCACGGGTGCGCACGCGTTCGATCTTGCTCGTCAGTGGCACGACGATCGTTGGCTTGGCTCCGCTCTTGGTCCACATGAACGAAACCGCGGACAAGGACATTTGGGAAAATCTCTCGCTCGCCACCATCGGCGGTGTCACTTCCAGCACGATTCTCATTCTGTTGCTCACGCCGGTGGTTTACACGAGCTCAATTCGCGCGGGCTGGCAGGTACGACGCTTCGCCGCATGGCTCAAGCGCAAAGTCTCTCGCGGCGCGCGCGATGCCGTGCCGCAACCGGCGCTCCCCGAAATCTAAACGCATGCGCGTTGCGCAACGCGCCTCTTTCATAGTACATTCATAGGGCGTCGCCCCCCGTTTTTCCGGAGACTCCGTGCCTTTCCGTTTCCCATCGTTTCTTCCGACGATCGCTCACCCGCTCGCCGGCCTCGCGGTCTGCGCCGCCGTGGCGGCTTGCTCGAATGAATCCACTGCGCCGCCGGTCGACCCGGCCGCACAGTGGCGCTGGATGGAGCCTGCCGCCGAAGGCGCCACACTCACCGACGTGTGGGGTCCAACGGCCGACAATCTGTTCGCCTCCACAACGGGCGGAGCCGTCCTGCGTTACGACGGGGCGGGATGGCGCAAGACCTCCACGCCGACCGTCGAGCATTTGAAAGCGATCTGGGGATCGTCGGGCGCCAACGTGATCGCGGTCGGCGACGGAGGGACGATTCTCCGCCATGACGGAACGTCGTGGACTCCGCAATCCAGCGGAACGCTCTACGATCTATCGGACGTGTGGGGCTCCGCTGCGAACGACGTGTTCGCGGTGGGAGGCAAGCGCAACATCGTGCATTTCGACGGCGTGTCGTGGTCGCCCATGACCGTGCCCGCCGGCGACCAGATGCTGACGTCGGTGTGGGGCAGCGGGCCGAGCGACGTGTACGTGACGGGACTCGGAAAGAATCTTCTCCACTACGACGGAGTTTCCTGGAGCGAGATCGCGACGACGGCGAGCTTCGCGCTCGGCGCCGTGTGGGGCGTGGGGCCCGAGGACGTGTTTGCGGTGGGAGGAAACGGTACCGCCGTGTATTTCGACGGATTGACGTGGGCGCCGATCGATATCGGCGTGTCGCTGTTTTTCAGTACGGTGTGGGGAACCAGCCCCACCGACGTGTACGCGACGGGTCAGGGCGGTGTCTCGTACCGGTGGGACGGCTTGGCGTGGAGTCCCATTGAGACCGCGAATTCCAAGACGATGAATCGCCTGTTTGGTGCCGACGGGCGCGTGTTCGCGGTGGGCGACTTCGGCACCGTCCTGGAACTGGGCCCCGGTGGGTGGAGCCACATGGCCGGAGGATTCACCCTCGACCTCGAGGACGTGTGGGTGTCGCCGCGCGGCGAGGTGTTCGCGGTGGGCGACCGCGGCACGATTCGCCGCTTTCAAGACGGCGTCTGGGAATCCATGCCGAGCGGAACGACGAATCGCTTGCGCGCGGTGCACGGCATCGAGTGGAACGACGCCGTCGCGGTGGGGGAGAACGGAACCGTGCTGCGCTTCGACGGCGTCGGGTGGACGCCGGGTGCCGCGGGCCCCGGCTACCATATTTCCGACGTGTGGATGCTCTCTTCGAGCGACGCCTTCGCGGTCGGGGAGGGAGGGCTGATCCTCCGCGGGCAAGGTGGGACGTGGATGGACTACTCGATCCCGACCATCACAGACGCGCTACACGCCGTGTGGGGTGCCACGCCCGATGACGTCTATATCGTGGGGGCGCAGTCGCAAGCGCTCAAATGGAATGGTGTGCAGTGGAAGTTGGTGACGATCGACGCCAACAGCGTGCACATCTTCCACGACGTACACGGCACGGCGAGCAACGACGTCTATGTCGCCACCGAATACTGGGGCTCCGTGGGGCTGACGGGATCTGGCGCGCAACACTTGGGCGGTTACATCTTCCATTGGGACGGAACGTCGTGGTATCCCACCTATCCGAATCAGGGGCACGATGTCTTGTCCGTGTGGGCTGCATCGTCCAATCGCGTCTTCGCGTGCGGCGACGCATCGTCGCTCCTAGAATGGTCCAGCGGCACTTGGACGCGCATCTTCGATCTCCAGAACTTACCTACTTATGTTCGGTCGGTGTGGGGCACAACGGCGGACGACGCGTTCATCGTCGGTGACAACGGTACCGTCGCGAGGTATAGTCGCTGACATGCGCTTTGCATCCATTGCAGTCACCAGCTCCAACGTCGACGTGTTGCTCAAGGACACGGCTGCGGCGGTCTTGAACCGGCTGGGCGAACACGCCGACGTTGCCTTCGTGTTCGTCAACGCGGCGCTGGCCCCGCGTGCGGAGTCGCTGGCGGCCAACCTCAAGCGCGCCATTGGTGCCCGCGTGATGGTGGGCTGCACCGGCGAGGGCGTCATCGGCCCCGCGCACGAAATCGAAAACCAGCCCGCGCTGGCGTTGGTCGCGGCACAGATGCCGGGCGTGGAGATCGAACCTTTCGCCATCGCCAAGCGTGACTTGATGAAACTCGCGCTCAATCCGGCCTCGCTCGGCGAGTATTACCACCCTCCCTTCCGCACCCAATTCGTCGTCCTGCTCGCGGATCCGTTTTCGGCTCCCATGGACGGCGTGCTGAAGGCGTTCAACCAAGAGATGGAAGGCGTGCCGATCATCGGCGGCATGGCCAGCGGCGCGCGGCAGCCCGGGGAGACGGTGTTGTTCGTGAACTCGGACGCGATTCGCGAAGGTATCGTGGGGGTTTCGTTCGCGGGCGACATTGCGGTCGACGTCATCGTGTCGCAGGGGTGTCGCCCCATCGGCCCCGTGTTCGAAGTGACGGAGGCCACCTACAACGTGATCGACTCGCTGGGCGGACAGTCGCCGATGACGCGCATTCAGGCGCTCGTCGACGACCTCGACGAAGAAGACCGCGACCTACTGCAAAACGGTTTGTTCATCGGGCGCGCCATCGACTCCAAGAAGGAATCGCTCGGTCGCGGCGATTTCCTGGTGCGCGGTGTCATGGGGGTCGACAGCAATAGCGGTGCTATCGCGATCGGCGACAATGTCAGCGCGGGCGAGCGCGTGCAGTTTCACTTGCGCGACGCGCGCACGGCGCGCGAGGACCTGGAGATGATGCTCTCGCCGCACGCGCTCTTCGAAAGCCCGAGTGGAGCGCTCTTGTTCTCCTGCAACGGACGCGGCACGCACCTCTACGACGAACCCGACGGCGACATTTCCGCCATCACGAGCTGCTTTCGCGGTCTCGACGTGGCGGGTTTTTTCTGCGCGGGAGAAATCGGCCCCATCGGGGGGAAGAACTTCCTGCACGGCCACACCGCGAGCCTGGCCTTGATCCGAACCCCGGCGCCGGACCCGAAGAAGCGCGCGGTTCCCTGACGACGCGCCGTTCTACGAAGCATCGTCGCGCTCGAGCGCTATATCCTCCCACGACGCCGGGTCGTCGAGCGATTCGAGGTGCGTCAGCACCGAGGTGTGGGGGAGTGTGGCGCGAAGCTCGCTTTCCATCTTCTCCAGCAGTTCGTGCCCTCTCTGCACCGTCCACGAACCCGGAACCAGAACGTGCACCGAAACGAAGCGCTGGGCGCCCGCCTGGCGCGTGCGCAGCGCGTGGTATTGGGCGCCTTGCTCGCGGTAGCGAGTCAGCACCGCGCGCAATGCCTCCTGTTCGTGGGCGGGTAGTGCCGAGTCCATCAGCCCGCGAATCGACTGCAGCACGATGCGAATGCCCGTCCACACGATATGCGTCGCCACCGCGAGTGCAACCAGGGGGTCGAGCCGCTGCCAACCGGTCAGGTTCGCCGCGCCCACGCCCGCAACGACCGCCACCGACGTCCACACGTCGGCCAACAGGTGCTTCGAGCTTGCTTCGAGCGTGATCGATTGGTGGCGTCGCCCGGCCCGGCGCAGCACCAGGGCGACCAGCAGATTGACCAGTGCCGCGACGACGGTCACACTCAAGCCGACATTCACTTGCTGCAGGGAGCGCGGCTCGATCAGGCGCGGGATGGCGGCGAACGCGATGGTCGCCGCCGCGAGCACGATGAGCGCGCCCTCGACACCGCTCGAAAAATACTCCGCCTTCGAGTGACCGTAGGCGTGGGAGTCGTCCTCGGGGCGCGCGGCCACCGAGAGCATCGCCAGTGCGAGGACCGCGCCGACCAAGTTGACGAACGACTCGAGCGCGTCCGACAAGAGCCCGACGGAACCGGTGACGACGTACGCGGTCGTCTTGAGCGCGATGGTGGCAATCGCGGCCCCGATCGAGAGCCACGCGAAGCGCGTCAGAAATGAGCGGTCGTTTGTCATACCGACGCGGCGACTGTACCCAAGGCCGTCCGGCGGGTCAATCGCGCACCGAGGCGCTGCGTCGTTGCGCGAAGGCGTTCGCGACCGCTATAGTGGGACTCGTATGACCACCCAAGACGACATCCGCTCCGCCCTCGAAGCCGTCATCGACGTGTACGGTGTGGGCAGCATCGTATCCCAGAAACGGGTCGAGAAGATCGGCATGCACGGTGACACCGTCACACTGTCGTTGAACCTCCCGATCGACGACGCGCGCGTCAAGGAACGCGTCGAGGCCGAAAGCCGCGCAGCGATCAAGAAGCTCGGCGGCATTCGCGAAGTGATCGTCATGACCAAGGGAGCCAAGCCCAAGTTGGGCGCGGCCTCCGGCCCGAGTGCGCGCGGCCACGCGCCGCCGGGTCCTGCCCCCGGACGCAGCCCCTTCGAATCCCAGGCGCCGATCGCCGGTGTCGCGCGTATCGTTGCGGTGTCGTCGGCGAAAGGCGGGGTCGGCAAGTCGACCGTATGCGTGAACCTGGCACTCGCACTCGCGCAACGCGGAGCGCGCGTCGGCCTCATGGACGCCGACGTATACGGGCCGAGCATTCACTTGCTGATGGGAACGAACGATCGTCCGCAACCCGGTCGCACCAAGGAAATCTCACCCGTGGAGAAAGACGGATTGAAGCTCATGTCGCTCGGATTCCTGACCGAGAAGGGCCAGCCCGTGATCTGGCGCGGGCCCATCGTCATGGGAGTCGTGAAGAAGTTCCTGCAAGACGTCGAGTGGGGAGAGTTGGACTACCTGATGATCGACATGCCGCCGGGAACCGGCGACGCGCAGCTCACCCTGGTGCAGACGGTGCCGATCACCGGCGCGATCATCGTGACGACGCCATCGGAGCTCTCATTGGTCGACGCGGAGAAGGGGCTCGAGATGTACCGCACCGTCCACGCCCCGGTGCTGGGGATCATCGAGAACATGAGCTACTTCGTGTGTCCGCATTGCGGCGAGCGCACGGAGATCTTCGCGCACGGCGGCGGGCGCGAGATAAGCGAGCGCTTGGGCGTCCCGTTCCTTGGCGAGATTCCGCTCGACGCGCACGTGCGCAAGGTGGGCGACGAAGGCCGGCCCATCGTGCAAAGCGATCCGGCCTCCCCGGTGGCAAAGGCGTTCCTCGCGATCGCCGACCGAATTCGCGCCATGCCCTAGGGCGTTCCGACACCATGGCCACGGTTCCCCGCGCTTCCCGCCGCGACCTCCTCACGATCGCCGTGCTGGTGGCGATGGTATTCGTGGCACGGCTCTTGTTCCTCTATCACGACGCCACGCCCGATCCGGATTCGCTCATGATGGCGGCGGGAATGGCGATCGATCTCACGAGCGATCTGCCCCGCGGCGACACGCTGCTGTACGGCCGGCACGTGGGTCCGGGCGCGTTCATCGCCATGCGTTACACCTACCCGCTCTTCTTCGACGAGCCATCCCACGTCGTCGCGTTCCTCAATGCGAGCGCGGTGGTTCTGTCCGCGCTCACGGCCATCCCGTTATACCTGCTGGCGCGCCGCCGGCTCGCGCGTGCGGCGGCCGCGGGCGCGGTTGCGGTATGGGCGCTCAATCCGGTCGCGTGGGAATCGGGAACCTACTTCCATACCGTGGTGGCTTGTACCTTCCTCCTCCTCGTCGCCATGGAATGCGCGTGCCGCGTCGATGCGACGCGGAAGGGGCGGGCGTGGTACGCGGCGACTGCGCTGGTCGCGATGGCCGCGTTCGTCACGCGCACGGAGATCGTGTTCGCTTTTCCGGCCCTGTTGGTTTGGACGCTGTCGTCGAAACGGCCCCGCCGCGACACGCTGCTGTTTCTTTCCATTGCGGCGTTCGCGCTTGCGGCCTACGCCCTCGTGTTCGTGCTGTTCTCGAGCGACACGACGATACCGTCCGGAGGGTTTCGAGCGTACTTCCGGTGGTACGCGACCCATTTTGCGCCGCGCGA
>Ga0105092_10001901_pt1 | contig 11100 bp, 7 predicted proteins | sample PPLLak2March2015_FD_87021 | JGI IMG/M metagenome (GOLD analysis project Ga0105092, IMG submission 87021) | Freshwater sediment microbial communities from Prairie Pothole Lake near Jamestown, North Dakota, USA - PPLs Lake P7 Core (1) Depth... | ecosystem: Environmental > Aquatic > Freshwater >... | reverse complement strand
ATCTCCGCCCGACCCCCACCCCGCCGTGCACCGACCTGCTCACCTTTTTAGAAGACCTGACCATCCCCGATGGCACCGCAGTTGGGCCGGGTGAAGCCCTCGACAAACGCTGGCAGGTCGAGAACAGCGGCACCTGCAACTGGGACGAGAGCTACCGGGTCAAGCTGGTCGCAGGGCCAGAGATGGGCGCCCCCTCAGAGCAGACGCTCTACCCCGCCCGCAGCGGGACTTCCGCGGTCATCCGCATCCAGTTCACCGCCCCGTCCGACCCGGGCGCCTACCGCAGCGCCTGGCAGGCCTACAACCCCTCCGGCGAGCCCTTCGGCGACCCCTTCTTCATCGACATCATCGTAACTTCTCCCTAGCAAGCCCACAAATGAACCCCTGCACCTTGGTTCTATAAGAAGAGCCGAGAATTTGATGTTGGTGCGTGCTTCGCACGCACCAACATCAAATTCTCGGGGAATCTCTTCGTCATAATTCATACCCTCGAGTTTATTGACCTCACACCCGCGAGGCGCTACAATATCAGTATTAGTTTCGGTGCACTTTCGAGCCGATCTTTTTCCACTGGGAAATACAAAAAAAGATCTATCGACCATCTTTTGGCCTTATTTTCTCCAAGAGGATACCATCATGAAAAAGCTAAAGTTTATGTTCGTTTTATTAGCAGTATCGGCAATGCTGCTGGGCTCTACCCGCTCGGTTCTTTCCCAATCAGAGGAACCCAATTATCTGGTCGAAAAGCTTCAGCAGGTGACAGGCAATCACGTCGAGCTGGCTTATCATGACGAGACCGGCATGGTCAGTTTTATCGGCGTCGATCCTGAGTTCCCCATCCGGATCTCCAGCGCTATGCCGGCAGCCGCCTCAGCTGAGATGGTATCCCGGGCTTTCCTGGCCGAATACGGGTCTCTCTTCGGCCTGACCAACGCCACCGAAGAGTTAGCCGTTATGCGCATGACCGCCAGCGAAGATGGCCGCTCGTTCGTACGCTTCCAGCAAGTTTATAAAGGCATCCCCGTGATGGCTGGTGAGATCATCGTGCAGACCGGGATGGATCAGGCAGTTTATTCGGCCGGCGGAGAGGTGTTACCCGATCTCAACGTCGCCATTAATCCCACTCTTGACGCAGAGACAGCCCGGCGCATTGCCCTCGAAGCCATGGCCAAACAGTACGAGCTGGGCGTCGAGGCGCTCCAGGCCACCCAACCCGAGCTGTGGATCTACAACCCGGTGCTGCTGGGCGGAGGTGGGAGGCCCATCAACACCCTGGTCTGGCATATCGAAGTCACCCCGGTCGAGCTGCTGCCCATCCGCGAGCTGGTATTGGTCGACGCTCAATTGGGCGTGGTTGCCCTGAGCTTCAACCAGGTCGATACGGTCAAAAACCGCCTCACCTACGACGCCGGCAACACCCCGGCTTTACCCGGCACCCTGCGCCGGTCAGAAGGGCAGGCCAATATCGGCGATGCAGAGGTGGACCGCGCCCACAACTACGCCGGCGATACCTACGACTTTTATTCCTACTACCACGCCCGCGACGGCATTAACAACCTGGGTATGGTGATCAAATCGACCGTGCGCTACTGCTCTCCGAGCTCTCCTTGCCCCTATGAGAACGCTTTTTGGAACGGCGAGCAGATGGTTTACGGACAGGGCTATGCTTCAGCCGACGACGTGGTGGCCCACGAGCTGAGCCACGGCGTGACCGAATTCGAGTCACACCTGTACTATTACATGCAGTCGGGCGCGATCAACGAAGCCCTTTCAGATATATTCGGCGAGTTCGTCGACCAGAACAACGGCGACGGCGGGCCTCGCTGGCTGATGGGTGAAGACCTGCCCATTGGCGCCATCCGCAGCATGAGCAACCCGCCTCAGTTCCAACAGCCCGACCGCATGACCAGCTCGCTCTACCGCTGCGGTGAAACCGACCAGGGCTGGGTTCACAACAACAGCGGCGTGGCCAATAAAGCCGCCTACCTCATGGTCGACGGCGGCACGTTCAACAACGTCTCGGTCGGCGCCATCGGCTTCACTAAAACTGCCTGGATCTGGTACGACACCCAGACCAACCTGCTGACCTCGGGCTCGGATTACTCCGATCTGTCCAACTACCTCCAGCAGTCTTGCCGCAACCTCTCCTCGAAGGGGTATGTAACCAGCGCCGACTGCGCGCAGGTGAAGAATGCCCTCACCGCGGTCGAGATGGCCAAAAACCCCGTTGGTTGCGCTGCGGTCGATGCTCCCATTTGCCCCAGCCGCAACGTGGTCAGCTCGATCTTTACCGACAGCATGGAAAATCCGGCCACCAACTCATGGATCTCAGCAGCCACAACCGGGCTCAACCAATGGTTCTACCCCCAGACAACCAATCCATACGGTTACGACGCCACCTACGCAACCAGCGGCGGTATCAACATGTGGGGATATGACTATGAAAAGACCGCTGACTACTACATCGCCATGACCCGCAGTTACGCCATCCCGACCGGTAAAATCCCCTACATGCGCTTTAACCATGCATTCACATTCGATGGCGCAAACTATGACGGCGGCGTGGTGGAATACAGCATCGACAATGGGGTTACCTGGGTAGACGCGGGCAGCCTGATGACTGACAATCCCTACCGCGGCTCCATCTCTGCCTTCTACGGCAACCCCCTGGGAGGCCGGCAGGCATTTGTCGGCAAGAGCAGCGGCTATATCTCCACCCGCCTCAACCTGAGCACGCTGGCAGGGAAGAACGTGCGCTTCCGCTTCCGCCTCGGCACCGACACCTCACAATGGGGCTACGGCTGGTTCATCGACGACGTCAGCATCTACACCTGCATGCAGCGATTCGCGCTGAACATGTATATACCCTGGCCCACGACGCCCACCCCCACCAGTCAGGTTCCTCCCACTGTGCCGCCTACCACGGCCCCGCCCACGCCAATCCCAACCACACCAGTGGCTAACACGTGGACGACTCTCCTTACCGAAGACTTCGAAGGCAGCTTCCCCGGCAGCAGATGGACGCTTCAGGATATCTCGACGACCGATGGTGGAGAATATTTATGGGCAAAAAGCCCCTGCAAGCCATATGCGGGAACCTACAGCGGCTGGGGCTTCGGGGGTGGCACCACCGGCGGCACACTGGCTTGCAGCAGCAACTACCCTGACGATGCTTTCACCCGGATGATTGCCGGGCCTTTCGACCTCTCGGACGCCCAGGCAGCCGACTTGAGCTATATGCTCTGGCTCGATGTTGAAAGCTGTTCATCTGGGTGTGATATGGTCTGCCGGCTTGCGTCGCCGGATGGGATCGATTGGAACAACGGTTATTGCACGACCGGGAAATCAATCGGATGGGAAAACAAAATCCTGAACATCGGCAACGTGAACGGCGATGGCGCTACCTCGTACCTGGGAGATTCCTCGGTTTGGATCGCCTTGGAATTTTATAGTGACATTTCTATAAACTACCCCGAAGGCGGCTTTGTCGATAATATCGTCTTGCGCAAGTGCACGACCACATCCTGCACGGGCTCCTACGGGCCAGTCGACAATACCGCAAGTGGCACCACAGACATCCCATATAAATTAGCCAGCTCTAAGTAAAGTTTCTCTTAAAATAACACCGGCAGCGCTAAAAGCCTTTCGCTTTTAGCGCTGCCGGTTCGTTTTAAGGTTCGCGGCTGTCTACTCCAGGCCGGCGACTGCGGTGTTGATCTTATTGACGACTTCCCAAAGCTCCTGGGGTACGCCCTCGGTCATGTCGGTGGCGGTGACGGTGTGGGTCGTCCCGTCTTTGCGGACGGTGATCACGTGGGTGTAGCAGTCATTGCAGTTGTTCAGCCCGAGGAAAGACCCTGGCATCTCGAAGAACCCGAGGTCGTCGATCTCCTGGATGAGCTTGTCGACCTGGTCTGCAGAGATCTCCGCCTCTTTATCGTTCGCCAGCACCTGCCCATCCGCGAAAATGCTCCACGTTACGGTCCTCCCGGCGATGCCTCCAGTGCGCTCGTAAACGATGACCGCATCTGTGCTGCCGCCTTGGGATTCACCGCTTTCACCCGTGGGCAGGGGTGTATTTTCGGGTGGTTTCGTCGGTACGAGTGTGGCGGGCGTTTCGACGGTAGATGTTGTACGGGCGCATGCCACTAATAAGATTGAGAATAAGAGCATAACAGCCAACTTTTTCATCATGTCCTCCTGGTATTGTTGCATATAGTTTCCAATCCAGAGACGCTCTGCCTGCCCGGAATGTTCCAGCTTCAGGAGAAAAAAAGCGGCGCACCCGAGAGTGCGCCGCAGCCATCCTTTACGTTCCTTCTTCCCAAGAGTTGAGGTACTCGATCTGCTGGGCGGTCAGGGTATCGATCTGGATGCCCATGGCGTTCAGCTTCAGGCGGGCGATTTCACGATCGATCGCATCGGGGATGCTGTAGACTTTCTTATCCAGCTTATCGGCGTTCTTGATCAAATACTCGACCCCGAGAGCCTGGTTTGCGAACGACATATCCATCACGCTGGCCGGGTGTCCTTCGGCAGCCGCCAGGTTGATCAGGCGCCCTTCGCCGAGCAGGCTGATCCGGCGGCCGTCTGGCAGGGTGTACTGGTCGACGAAAGGCCGCACCTGGCGCTTATCGGCTGCCATTTCTGCCAGAGCAGGGATATTGATCTCGACATTGAAATGGCCCGAATTGGCAACGATGGCGCCATCTTTCATCAGCTCGAAGTGATGGCGGTCGATGACATTAAGATCACCGGTGACCGTGACAAAAATATCGCCCACTCTGGCGGCTTCAGCCATCGGCATAACCCTGTAGCCATCCATCACGGCCTCGAGTGCCGGCAGCGGGTCGATTTCGGTAACGATCACGTTAGCGCCCATGCCCCGCGCTCGCGAGGCCAGGCCGCGCCCGCACCATCCATAACCTGCTACAACGAAATTCCGGCCCGCCAGCAAGATGTTGGTGGCGCGCACGATGCCGTCGATCGTCGACTGCCCGGTGCCATAGCGGTTGTCGAAGAAATGCTTGGTCATGGCGTCATTCACCGCAATCACCGGGAACGACAGCGCCCCATCCGCCGCCATAGCCCGCAGGCGGATCACGCCGGTCGTGGTCTCTTCGGTTCCGCCGGTGACGTGTTTCAGCAAATCTCGCCGGTCTTTATGCAGCACGCCCACAAGGTCGGCGCCATCGTCCATCGTGACGTGGGGTTGGCAGTCGAGGGCCGAGTTGATGTGCTTGTAATAGGTAACGTTATCCTCGCCTTTGATGGCAAAAACCGGGATCTCGAAATGACTGACCAGGGAGGCAGCCACATCATCCTGGGTCGAGAGGGGGTTAGAAGCCGTCAAGACGACATCTGCGCCGCCCACGTGCAGGGTTTGGATCAGGTTAGCGGTCTCTGTGGTAACGTGCAGGCAGGCCGCGATGCGCACGCCCTGCAAAGGGCGCTCTTTCACAAAACGCTCACGGATCAGGCGCAGTACGGGCATCTCGCGTTCAGCCCATTCAATCCGCCTGCGCCCACCTTCGGCCAACTTCTCATCTTTTACGTGATATTCCTTCATGATGCAGCTCCATTAGGTCTTGATCAATATATCCAATTGCCCGCGATCGTCGAAGTGTTTTCTATAGCGGGACACAAACTCGGGCCGGGTGAAAGCGTGTCCTTGCGGACCGCGCTGCTCCAGGCAATAGGTGGCAGCTAAAGATCCCATGCGCCCGCAGACTTCCCAATCCATGCCATTCGAAAAACCGGTGAGGAAACCGCCTCTGAACGCATCGCCCACGCCGGTTGGGTCGATAATTTCAACCGGGGGGACGATAGGCGCATGGTAGGTTTCGTCGCCCACGAATACCTTGGCGCCATCTTGGCCGCAGGTGACCACCAGGAACCGGACGTGCTTCAAGATATCCGCCTCGCCCTTGCCGGTGATCTTGCCGATCAGGCTGAACTCATACTGGTTTACGAATAGAGCCTGGGCACCTTCGATGCCGCGCACCAGCTCGTCTGCGCTCAAGCGGACGATCTGCTGGCTGGGGTCATAGAGGTAAGGGATTTCCAGCTCATGGCATTCGATAACGTAGCGGTCCATCGCCAGGGGATCGTTAGGAGAGATCACCACCAGGTCGGGGCGCTCGCTCAAATCCCGGAATGAGAGCTGAGAGGCGTAAGCCATAGCGCCCGGGTAGAAACTGGAGATCTGGGAATTCGAAAGGTCGGTATTGGCGAAAAATGAGGCCGAAAACTCGTTAGGGATCACCTTCATCAGGGTTGTATCAATGCCCTTGCTTTCCAGCCAGGTGCGGTATTCCTCGAAATCCTCCCCCACCGTAGCCATCACCTTCGGATGCTCGCCGAGCAGCGCCAGGGTGTAGGCAATATTCGGGGCAATTCCACCGCGTAACCGGACCATCGATTCGACCAAAAAGGATAAGCTGATCGTAGCCAGCTGGTCGGGCAAGATATGGTCCCGGAAATATCCCGGGAATCTCATTAAGTAATCGAAGGCAACAGATCCAGTCAGGATGATCTTCATAGCATTCGCGATCCCTCATTTCGGGGTTTAGGGCAGCGTGTTCTGTGCGCTCGATTCGGAAAAGCGCCACACATAAAAACGCCCTCCATCGAGGGCTGGCTACCGAACGAAATCAGTTTAACATGCAACCGCGGTTTTGTCAAAGCATTGACATTCATCCCGCCACAGGTTATAGTGCTCCTGCAGATACGAAAACTCACCGGAATTGATAATTGATGAGAAAAACGCGTACAACCTTCTTATTGTGGCTGTTGCCTTGCCTGTTCGCCCTCGTGATCCTGTCGGTTCCCGCATGCACCTGGAGCGGCCCACTCCCGTTTTTTCCCACGCCATCACCCACTGCCAGCCTGACCCCGACACTTCCGCCGCCCACTCCTACCCCCACACCTACGGCTACTCCCATCCCCACCCCCACGCCGGTTCCGGCAGTACGTATCGAGACCGGAGACCATGCCATCCTAAACGGCGATTGGGAAACAGCTTTGAGCGAATACCAGGCAGCCTGGGATTCTTCCGGGCAGCAGGCCAGCCCGAACCCTGACATTCAGGCTGCGGCCCTGCTGGGCATCGGGCGAACGTATTACCTGAGCGGGGAGTACGCTTCTGCCCTCGACTATCTGCGCATGCTCACCGACCAGTTTTCCGGTTCCGAGCACCGCGCCGCGGGGTATTTCTTCCTCGGTGAGACCTACGCCGCCCTCAGCCGTTATGCCGAAGCTGCCGATGCCTACCAGCAGTATTTGATGCTCCGTCCAGGCCTGATCGACGCCCATATCTTCGAATTACGCGGCAATGCCCTGTTTGCCGCGGGAGATTACCCAGGCGCGCTGAACGAATATCAGGCCGCATTGCAGAGTCCTCAGCTTGGCGATACGTCTGAATTGCAGGTAAAGCTGGCGCGCACGTACGCCATCACCGGTGATTACGCCACCGCCCTGGTGATGTACAACGACATCTACAACCGCACCTCAAGCGACTATCTGAAAGCCCAGATAGACCTGCTCCTGGGACAAACCTATACCGCCATCGGCCAGGTCGAGCAGGCCAATGCCGCCTACCTGGATGCGATCACGAATTACCCCCTGGCTTACGATTCGTACACCGCCCTGGTCGCGCTGGTCGAGGCCGGCTACCCGGTCAATGAGCTCGACCGCGGGCTGGTCGATTATTTTGCCGGGCAAGACAGCGTCGCCCTGGCTGCATTCGATCGCTATCTGCAGTCGGGCCCGGTGGAGCCTGCCACGGCATACTATTACAAAGGCCAGACGCTCTCGCGCATGGGAGATTTCGCCGGCGCCATCGCGCAGTGGGACCAGGTCATCTCCAACCACGTTTATTCGGGTGTGTGGGCCAACGCCTGGGAGCAAAAAGCTTACACCCAATGGTACTTCCTGGACATGTACGCCGAGGCCGAGAAAACGCTGCTCGACTTTGTGTCTACCTCTCCGGGGCACCCGCGCGCGGCAGAATTCCTTTTCGATGCTGCCCGCGTGGCCGAGCGCAACAACGACCTGGAGCACGCTGCCCAGTTATGGGAAAGGGTAGCTGCGGAATACCCTGCTTCTGATTACGCCTTCCGGTCACTTTTCCTGGCAGGCATCTCTCGCTACCGCAACGGCGACTACAACGGCGCTCAAGTCGTGTTCATCCGCCTTCAGGAGATCGCTGCCAACATCACCCAGCGATCGATGGCTTATTTTTGGACGGCGAAGTGCCAGGCCGCCGCCGGAGATGATACCGCCGCACGCTCCAGCCTGGAGCAGGCTTCTCTGGCAGACCCTACCGGGTACTACAGCGAGCGCGCCCGCGATATGTTGGCTGGTAGGGCGCCGTTCACACCTCCTCAGATGTACGATATTGCCATCGACCGTTTCTCAGAGCGCCAGGAGGCCGATGCCTGGATGCGCTCGACCTTCAGCCTATTACCCGAACATGATTTTTCGGGGTTGGGGCCGCTTGCCGGCGACGAGCGCCTGGTACGCGGCGCTGAGTTCTGGCAGCTGGGCCTCTATCCTGAAGCCCGCGATGAGTTCGAAAGCCTACGCGTATCGGTGCAAGACGATCCTGCCAGCACCTACCGCCTGGCTAACTACTTCGAGGAAATCGGCCTGTACCGGTCGGCCATCCTGGCGGCGCGCCGCGTGCTCACCCTGGCTGGCATGGACGACGCTGAAACCATGAACGCTCCGGTGCACTTCAACCACCTGCGTTATGGCACCTATTTCTCAGACCTGATCATCCCTGCCGCTCAGGCTTACGACATCCACCCATTGCTGATCTTCAGCATCGTCCGCCAGGAGAGCTTCTTCGAGAGCATTGCAAGCTCGTCTGCGGCCGCGCGCGGCCTGATGCAAATCATTCCAGCCACCGGGCAAGATATCGCCAACCGGGCCGGTTGGCCGCCCGGCTACACAGCCGACGACCTTTACCGCCCTCTGGTGAGCATCACCTTTGGCGTAGATTACCTCAATGACCAGCGCGGCTACCTGGATGGCGACCTGTATGGGGCGCTTGCCGCTTACAACGGCGGGCCTGGAAATTCCAGCGCCTGGAAAGAGCTTGCTCCCAGCGATCCCGACCTGTTCCTGGAAGTTGTCCGCTACGACGAGACTCGCACGTATATTATGAGCATCTACGAGATGTTCACCATCTACCGCCGCCTGTACGACCGCACCCCCTAGAAGTACCACTCGAAAGCAGAAAACCCATTTCGGGTTTGAGAGTATCCCGGAAATTGGATGTTCGTGCGTGCTCCCGCACGCACGAACATCCAATTTCCGGCTTATGTTTGAATACGTCCCTGTAATCGAGGACAAGTGGCTTGCACCCGGATGATGGATTTCACTATCCGGTTGAGAAGAAAACTGTTAGAAATTAAGAACTCATCATAAACTTTTGAAGAGGAACGCTTTTTTGAGTGTGTGCAGCTTCGCTGCACACACTCAAAAAAGCGTAACCCAATTGTCCGGATAGGTTCTTTGCATCCCAACAGAAGGAGGCAGGTATGTTCCAATCTTTCGAGCAGGCGCGGCGATACGTCGATGAATTCGGCATCCAGATGGTCGATTTAAAATTTTGCGATCTATGGGGTCGCTGGCACCATCTCACCGTTCCATCCTCTCAATTTACGCAGGAGTTGATGGAGAACGGCATTGGGTTCGATGGCTCTGCGGTTGGATTGAAAAGCGTAAAAGCCGGGGATATGGTCCTGGTGCCTAACCTCAATACCGGAGCGGTTGACCCCTTCTACAAGGAGGCCACCCTGAGCTTCATCTGCACCACTCTGGAGGCAGACACGCATGCCATCTTTACCAACGATCCCCGCAATATCGCCATCCTTGCCGAAGCATACATGCGGAAGACAGGCATCGCCGACGAAAGCCGTTGGGGGCCAGAATATGAATTCTACATCTTCGACGACGTCGCTTACGAGTGCGGCGTCAACCGGGCGAGCTACCGCCTGGACTGCGCCGAAGCCGATTGGAACAGCGCCGCCGGCGGGCACGGGCATTACATCCCTCTCCACGGCGGTTACCATGCCATTCCCCCCAAAGACCAGCTTTACAACATCCGGACCGAAATGGTCATGCACCTTGAAAAGATGGGAGTGCCGGCAAAATATCACCATCACGAGGTCGGAGGCCCCGGGCAATCGGAGATCGAAACCCCGATGATGGGTCTGATCGAGGCCGGCGACGCCACCATGTTGGTTAAGTACATCACCAAGATGACCGCCCATGCCCACGGTAAAACCGTAACCTTCATGCCAAAGCCGCTTTTCGGCGAGGCCGGCAGCGGCATGCATTTTCACCAACACCTGTTCTTAAACGGGCGCAACGTGTTCTATGACCCCCAGGGATATGGCTGCCTGAGCAAAACGGCCCTATACTATATCGGAGGGCTGCTGACCCATGGCCCGGCCCTCCTGGCGCTGACCAACCCGAGCACCAATTCTTATCGCCGCCTGGTGCCAGGATTCGAAGCCCCCGTCAATGCGTTCTTTTCGCTGGGCAACCGCAGCGCAGCCGTGCGTATTCCCAAGTATGCCACCCAACCTGACACAGCCCGTATCGAGTTTCGCCCGCCAGATGCCACCAGCAACGTTTACCTGGCGCTGGCAGCCCAGCTGCTAGCCGGGCTGGACGGTATCTGCCGGCAGATCGACCCTACCGCCGCAGGCTTTGGCCCCATTGACGCCAACATCTTCGCCTGGAATGACTCCCAGCGCTCGGCGATCAAGAGCCTGCCGAATTCGCTCGACGAAGCCCTGGACGCCCTGGAAAAAGATTATGAGTTTCTCCTGTCCGGTGATGTCTTTAGCCGAGAGCTGATCTGGCAGTGGCTGGAGTATAAGCGTAGCTATGAATCTTTCCCGGTTCGCAGCCGGCCCCATCCCTTTGAGATGAGCCTCTATTTTGATGTCTAAATGCTTAAATTCCGAGAAGTGGGGGGTTGGGGGTGTTGGTGGCTGAGAACTCAGCCACCAACACCCCCAATTTCCCTCATTTTCCAGGACAGGTAGGTGAAAATCGCAGATTTTCACCTACCTGTCCGCCCTT
>Ga0105092_10001900_pt1 | contig 11101 bp, 7 predicted proteins | sample PPLLak2March2015_FD_87021 | JGI IMG/M metagenome (GOLD analysis project Ga0105092, IMG submission 87021) | Freshwater sediment microbial communities from Prairie Pothole Lake near Jamestown, North Dakota, USA - PPLs Lake P7 Core (1) Depth... | ecosystem: Environmental > Aquatic > Freshwater >... | reverse complement strand
CGGCTGATAAAATCGACGCCCTCGATCTCTTTGGCTTCCAGAACCTGACGTAACCACGCGATCTTCTTTTGAAAATCACCTTTCTGGCGGGCCCCTTCCTTGTAACTCCAGTGAGCGGCGACACCCAGTTCCGCTTCCTTGTGCATGTCGAAAGTGCGGATCTGGACCTCCAGGTTCTTGCCGTTCGGCCCGATGACGGCCGTATGCAGGGCCTGGTAACCGTTTTCCTTCGGGCTCGCGATGTAGTCGTCAAACTCACCCCGGATATGGTCCCAGAGGGTGTGAACAACTCCCAGGGTGGCATAGCAGGACGCAATGTCAGGCACGAGAACACGGACGGCGGTGACGTCGAAGACCTGTTCGAAATCAACACTTTTGCGCGTCATCTTCCGCCAGATGCTGTAAATATGCTTGGCCCGCCCGGTCACTTCGGCCCGAATGTCGGCCCGCTTCAGTTCGGCTCGGAGGCGTTCGACCACCGCTGTGACGTTCGCTTCGCGGTCTACCCGCCGCTCATCCAGCAGCTTGGCCACTTTCTTGTACGTTTCAGCATCCAGGTAGTGGAAAGCCAGATCCTCGAGCTCCCAACGGAGCCGGCCAATTCCCAGGCGATTGGCCAGAGGCGCAAAGATATCGAGCGTCTCGCGAGCCAGGCCGACCCGCTTTTCCTCCGGGAAGTTCTTCAAGTTGCGCATGTAGTAGAGGCGTTCGGCCAGCTTGATCAAGACGGCACGAAGATCCTCAGACATGGCCAGGAGCATTTTCCGGAGCGTCTCCGTCTGCCCCTTGTCCTTCTTGCCTTTGTCCGCTTTCTCGGGCTCGGGCGGCGAAAGGCTTTGCAGGAGGTCAAGCTTTTCCAACCCTTCGACCAACCCCGCAACCGAAGCTCCAAAACGGCTCTCGACGTCCTTCAGGCTTTGCCGACGATCCTCGACCAGATCCCTCATGATCGCGGCCGCTATGGTTTCGTGGTCCAGGCGCAGTTCGCCGAGGATGTTCGCGATCGAGATGGCACGCTCGAGTGACGGGGTGCCGGCCGCGGTCTTCTCCGGCAATCCCGAGTCGAGAGCGAGGTCAGAGGCCTGTCGAATGAGAGACGCCTCCTTCTCGCTCCTCCCTTCGGTGAGGCCCGGAATCGAGGACTTCAGATCTGCGTACAGCTGAGTGTGGCCGGATACCATAAGGCTGTTTCATTGTACAACGGAGCGGGCGGGCGGAAGCTCGGGCGGGACGAAAGGACCTCAAGGACCTCAAAGACCTCAAGGACCTTAATGAGCGCCTTGTCTTTGGCGTCCTTGAGGTCCTTGGGTTACCTCCAGCACCTCGTAGCCCTCGAACTGCCTCACAGGCTTGAGGTCGGGCAAACCGGCGTTGTCAACGTAGAATTCCGCGAGGAACCCGGCGCCGCCATGATGGCCAAGGGCCACGTGGGTAATGCGGTTGCGGGACAACAGATCGAGCAGATCCTGGGCCCTCACCGCACGCGGGTCTTGCAGATTCGCGCTCGCCGGGACTTCGTGCCAGTTCTCTCGGGACCACCCGGCCGAACCAAAAACCCGGCATTTGAACGCCTTGTCGCACCGCGACAGAAACGTGAATCGCTCCACTCGCCTTGGCGCCCCCAGATCCACAACCACTTCCTGTCCCTGGGCAAGTTCGCGTCTCGTTACGCCGTAGACGGCGACTTCCCTGGCAATACTATTTTCCAGGTAGAACAGCCGCGGGTGGGTTTCGTCGGGGGTGTAACCCGGGCACCCGCTCAACCGGACCTTCCAAAACCTCCCGGTCGGACCCGGCCGGCGCAGGTTGATCTCCACGTCCCTGTAGCCCGTCTGCTTTTTGGCCAGTTCCATGGCGGACGCTGCCATCGCGCTGCTTGGCGTCGAGTTAGGCGGCATAAAGACCTCATGGTCCGTCAGGGCCTGGTAGACCGGGGTGAGCGCCAGTATCCGGCTGCCCTTCGGCAGGCCATTCAGATACTTGTAGAGGTGCCCTCCTCCGAGCCCCGTTACCCTGCTTTCCAGGAACTGATCGCGATCATCTTGGCTGCGGAAGAGTCTGATCTTCGCGGTATCCAAAATGAGCGGCTCGGGCGTCGGCCACAGAGCCGCGAACCACGGAAGCTTCAGAACAACAAGAATCAGGCAAGCGAGGACAAGGGCACCCCGCAGCCAACCGGCTCGTCGCCCTCCCTCGCGCTCGGCTGACGGCCACACTCCCGCCGCGACCAGGATGCTCATCCAGGGGAAAATCAGGACAAAAAACCGGGTGGTCGCAGTGCCGAGGAGCAGGAAGAAATACCCGAGCGCGGCAGCGCCGGCCAGCAGCCTCAACCATCGATTTCGCCACCCCAACCCCAAGGCAAAGGGGAGCACAAACAAGTAAACGAGTCCGGGATCGCCATGGAAAACATCGGGACGGAACGTCTGCCTCCAAGGAATAGCAACCCAGTCGAGGAGCGTTCCTGAATAGCCGTGCCAGCTTCGAGTCAGCTGCACCAGGCGGGCGTAGTCAGGAGGCCCGAAGCCCTTCGTCGGGATAGCGTCACTGAGCGCCGGGGCGAGGGGGTTGCCCGTCAAAACCACGTTCTTTATGAGCCAGGGGGCAAAGACCAGGAAAGCAACCGCGCAATACAGGAAAAAGTCCGTTGGGCGGAGCTTTGGGAAGCTGGGCGAGATGAATGCCCAGGCTAATAAAAACAGCCCGACGACCAGAACCGTAACGCCCATATACTTCGCACCGAGGCTGAGGCCCGTGTAGATGCCGGCCAGGACGATCCAGTGTCGCATCCCGGATTCCAGCCACCTGAACCAGGCGAACACGGCCAGCAGGGCAAAGAAGGCGAGGCCCAGGTCGATGTAAGCAGACTGGCTCAAAAACATCACGACCGGGGAACCAAGGAACAAGAGGGCTGCGAGGAGCCCTGATCCCGGGACACTGTAGCGCCGGCAGAAAAGCCAGCACCCGGCCGCGGTCAGAAGGCCCAAAACGAAATGGACCAGCTTGGCGGCAAGCGGAGAATGGACCAGCCACGTAGCGACATACAGCATGTCGACGGCAAGCGGGTGCGAATAACCGGCCAGGTTGACTGTCTCAACGACCCGGTGATTCGCGATGTAGAGCCGGGGTGTCCCCAGGTGGTAGTTCAGAGCGTCAAACCCCGTTTCGGGAGCAAGAGCGGCCAAGAGACAAATGGCAACGATCCCGGCCAGAAGCGCGATTACGGGATAGACGAGCCAGGTGATTCTTCGAATTGCGTCCCGGGGTCCGCCAGCTCGCAGCAGTCTGAAATCTCTGATCAGCCCGCGCAGCGAGACCGCAAGACCGATGCCGAGAGCCACTCTGAAAACGGCCGGATAGAGAAGACCCAAGGCGCCCAGAAGCAATGTGAGCAGCGAAATGGCACCGAGTCCCAGGCCCTCAGCAAAGAGAAGGATCTCCAGAGTGACCGCGGTTTCTCCGAGAGACAGGCGCGAGACAAGCGCCCGCCCGAGCCGCAATGCGACGAGAAGCGTGAGGATGACGATGAGCAGGGCGTTGATGCCGGTCGCTTCGAGAAATTGCAAGTAGGTTTCCTGTAGCTATTTGTGTTTTTCGCCGCGAGCGGAGCGAGCCTTCGGAGTGCGCAAGCCATGCTTGCGCCCTGTTTTCTGTCCCGACTGCACCAAGCCGCAGAAACGAAGGCGCAAGCATGGCTCTGCACTTCAGAGCGCCTGCGCACTCCGAAGGCTCGCTCCGCTCGCGAACCACTTCACCTCGGGATCAGGTGGATCGCGGTCGCCTTTATGCTGATCCCTACCGGACTGCCAACCTTCAAGTCCAGGTCTTCGACAGCCTGCCGCGTGACCAGCGCGTCCACGTGAAATCCCACGTCCACCTTCACCCTCATCAGGGGACCGGCCGCAACTACCCCGAGCAAAACGCCGGGCAGATGGTTACGGGCACTGCTTTTAGTGGCCGATCCGATCTCAAGCGTTACGTTCTCGGCCCGAATGCAGACGTAGACCTCGTCGCCGGGCTGGTCAATATCGGCGGCCCAAAGGTTAAGGCCGGCCACCTGAACCTGGGCAATGCCTCTCTCGCGACGGACCCGCCGTCCCGGCACGACTGTTTCAACTCCCACAACCGAAGCCACAGCCAGATTCTCAGGCTTGGTCAAGATGTCCAGCGGGCTCCCCGATTGGAGCAGTCTGCCGCCGGACAGCACGATCATCTGATCTCCCAAACCCAAGGCATCCTCCCAGTCATGCGTGACAAGCACGGCCGGCACGTCGAGTTGCTTCAGTTGGCGGCGGAGCTCAAATCGCAGCACGCTCCGAGTCGGAGCGTCCAGTGCCGAAAGCGGCTCGTCGAGCAGCAGCAGCCTGGGTCGGCGAGCCAGGGCACGGGCGAGGGCAACACGCTGACGCTGCCCGCCTGAGATCGAGCCGGGGAGAGCCTGCTGCAGATCCGTCAGGCCCAGGATCAAAAGAAGCCGGTCGATCCAGGGCCCTTCAGCTTCACGCCTGGCACGCGGGATACCGTACTCAACGTTTCCGCGGACGGAAAGATGCGGGAACAGGGCGTAGTCCTGCGGGACGTACCCGATGTTCCTCTTTTGCGGGATTACAAAGACCTTTCCTGCGGTATCAGACCAGGCCTCACCGTCAAAGCGAATGGTTCCCTCGTCGACCGACTCCAGCCCGGCCAGACAACGCAGTACCGTCGTCTTCCCCGAGCCTGACGGTCCAAAAATAACCAGGACGGTTCCCGGCCCAGCCCCGACGTTGAAGGAAACGTCCAGGAGAAAGCGACCTGCAAAATTCCTTTTTATCGAGACTTGCAGAGGTCGAGCCCCGTTCGTCATCGTTTTCTCAGCGTCGGCCATAGCGGCGAGTTGCGATTTAACGAATAAACAACAGCAAGGACGATGAAAGAGAAAAGCAAAAGGACCAGGGACGTCCTCGAAGCGGCCGCATAGTTCAGATCCTGGACCTGATCGTAGATATCGATGGAGACTGTCCTCGTTACCCCTTCGATATTCCCGCCGACCATAAGCACCACACCAAACTCACCAATGGTGTGCGCGAAGGTCAGCACCAGCGCTGTTACGACGCCATTCTTCGCGGACGGAAGAATCAGCCGGAAGAAGGTCGCAAGGCGCGAAATACCGAGAGTCCAAGAGACTTCAACCAAATTGCGGTCGACAGCCGCAAAGGAGCTGGCCATCGGCTGGACGGCAAAAGGCAGACTGTAGATCACTGAAGCGAAAACGAGCCCCTCAAAGGTGAAGGGCAACGGGCTGCCGATCAGATCCGCATACCAGCGACCCAACGGACTCCGTGAACCCATCGCCGTCAGGATGTAAAAACCGAGCACGGTCGGCGGGAGGACCAGCGGAAGAGCGACCACGGACTCGATCAGAAACCTCCATCGCCAGCGGGAAAATGCGAGCCACGCGGCCAAGGGTAGACTCAAGACCAGCAGAATGAGCGAAGTGAGAGAAGCCAGCCGGAGGCTGGTGAAGATGGCGTCCCAGTTCACGGCCGGTTCCCCTGCCGATCTTCCGGCAAAGAGTAGCCGTATTTCCTCAGCAACCTCTCCCCTTCCTCCCCTTTCAGAAAATCGAGGAACTGCCGCGCGATTTCCGGCCTCGCCTTGCCGCCTTTCAGGATTACGGCCGCCTGTCGGAGCGGCGCGTGTGACTCCTCAGGGATGGCCCACATTGTCCCCCTTCGCGACTCGGAAAACCTCAGGATGAGAGACAACGGGACGAAACCAGCCTCGGCAGCGCCGCTTTCGACGAACTGCAGCACCTGCGTCACATTTTCCCCCAGAACGAGTTTCGGCTTGATCGCTTGCTCCAACCCGAAATGGCGAAGTGCCTGTATTGCACCTTGCCCATAGGGAGCGTGCCGGGGATTCGCAATAGCAACCTTCCTGACTTTCGGGCTTACTAACGCTTTCATCTGCAGGCGGCTGACGTCCACCCCTGACTGCGATCCGCTCCAGAGCACGAGCCGGCCGACCGCATACACGGTGAGGCTGCCTGGCCGGACAAATCCCGCCTGCTCCAGTCGCCGGGGATACTGTGTATCGGCGGACAAGAATACGTCAAACGGAGCGCCGTTGATGACCTGAGAGCAGATCGTGCCCGAGGCGGCGATCGAGACTCTCAGCCGGTGCCCGGTTCGCATCCCAAACACCGCTGCGAGCTCCTTGACGACCCCGCTCGTATTCGCAGATGCAGCAACCAAGAGGTCAGCACCCTGTGCCGGAAGCCAGACGAACAACGCTAAGAGAAACGTTACCAGCGACTTTCGCACTGCGTTCCGATATTACACAAAGCAGGGGCAAAGGGGCAGAGGGGCGAAGGGGCAAAGGGGCAAAGGGGCAAAGGGGCAAAGGGGCAAAGAAATGTGCCCGCGTTGCTTTTCCCTTCCCTTCGCCCCTCCGCCCCTCCGCCCCTTCACCCCTCTGCTCCTCTGCCCCTTTGCCCCTTTGCCCCTTTGCCCCTCCGCCCAACCTCGGGGATTGATGACTAAAGATCGTCGATTGAGGCTTAACGACGCAATCATCAATCGACAATCATCAATCAACAATCCTACAATTCTTCGCCAAGGAGCGACAATGCAAAGTAACACCGGTTCTTACAAGCGGGTTTTGATGGGCCCCGGGCCTTCAGACGTTGACCCTCGTGTACTCGAAGCACTCTCTCGACCGACGATCGGGCACCTCGACCCCGCTTTCCTCGGGATTCTGAATGAGATCAGAACCCTCCTCCAATACGTTTTCAAAACGAACAACCAGATGACACTCGCCATGTCCGGGACCGGGAGCGCCGGCATGGAAACCTGCGTTGTCAATCTGATCGAGCCCGGCGAGCCGATGCTCGTCTGCGTTAACGGAGTCTTCGGGAAGCGCATGTCGGACGTCGCCACCCGGGCCGGGGCGGACGTTTCCACACTGGAGGTTGCATGGGGGCAGGTATTTGACCCGGAGGCTATCGATCAAGTACTCCGACGCAAACCGGCGAAGTTGGTGGGGATCGTTCATGCCGAAACGTCAACCGGTGCACGCCAGCCCATCGAAGAGGTTTCCAGAGTCGTCCACTCCCACGGAGCCCTTCTTCTGGTCGACACTGTAACCAGCCTCGGGGGGATCGAAGTCAATGTCGACGGTTGGCAGATTGACGCCTGTTATTCAGGCACCCAGAAGTGTCTGTCGTGCCCCCCGGGCCTGTCGCCGGTCACCTTCAGCGAAGCCGCCCTTCAAACGCTCGAAAAAAGGAAAACAAAGGTCCAAAGTTGGTACCTGGATTTGACGTTGATTCGTCAGTACTGGGGTTCGGAGCGGCTGTACCACCATACCGCGCCGATCAACATGAACTACGCCCTGCTTGAAGCTCTGCGGATAGTCAAGGAAGAGGGCCTCGAGAACCGATGGAACCGGCACTGGACCAACCATTGCATGCTAAAGAAGGGCCTGGCGGCGATCGGAATTAATTACGTGGCCCAGGCCGGTCATGAGCTCCCGATGTTGAACGCGGTTTCGGTGCCCGAGGGTGTCGACGATGCAGCAGTGCGTAAGCAATTGCTCGAGCAATTTGGCATCGAGATCGGCGCCGGGCTGGGAGCCTTCAAAGGGAAGGTCTGGCGGATCGGCCTGATGGGCGCAGCCTCAACTAAGAGCAATGTCTTGCTTTTCCTTGCCGCGCTGGAGAACTGTCTCTCGGATCAGGGGCACAAGTTCCCGAAGGGAGCAAGCATCGCCGCTGCCATAGAAAGCAAGTGAGCATGAGGGGCTAAGTCGGGTAACCCGGGGAGAGGTCTGAGGCGCGCCCTCCGTTCCCGTACCACCCAAGGTGCTCCGAAGGGGCACGTTGTTCGGCTCAATTCGGCCGTGAGATTATTTTACTGTGTTCAATACTGTCGACTACCTCTCGGAATTGCGCCGCTGCATACACTGCGGCCTCTGCCTGCAAGCCTGCCCGACGTACCTGGTCTTAGGCAGTGAATCGGACTCTCCCCGAGGACGCCTGACACTGCTGCGAGCAGCTGCCGAAGGCGCCATCGACTTGGAAGCAAACGCGATTTCGGTCCAACGGCACCTCGACTTGTGCCTCCAGTGCAGGGCCTGCGAGGTCGAGTGCCCCTCAGGGGTCCAATATGGGCCGCTGCTCCAAACCGCACGAGGAACGATGGAGCCGGCAGAGCCAATAGGCGGGGTGCGCCGTGTTATCCAATGGCTGGGTCTGCGATTTACGCTTCCTCATCCGCGGAGGCTACGCCTCCTCGCACGACTGCTTTGGATCTACCAGGCGATCGGGCTTCAATACCTGGTTCGCCGCTTTCGGCTCCTGCCCGGGCGCCTCCAGGCTATGGAGGAATTGCTTCCGCCGCTGAGTTGGAGCACAGGCTGGAGTCAACGGAATTGGCCTGCTTGGGGCCAAAGCCGGGGCCGCGTAGCTTTTTTCACTGGGTGCGTCCAGGATGCTTTTCTTCCTAACGTTAACCGTGCCACGGTCCGGATTCTGCAACACCTCGGTTTTGAGGTCGATATTCCGGGCGGGCAGACCTGCTGCGGCGCCGCGCACGCGCACAGCCGGGACCCCGAGAAGGCGCTCGAGCTCGCGAAGCGGAACATCGATGCTTTCCTCGCTCGGGACTACGTCGCCGTCATCTGCAACGCCGGAGGCTGCTGTGCGATGCTGAAGGACGAATACCCCAGGCTGTTCGACCGGGACTCGCATTACCAGGCGCGCTCTCGCGCCTTCTCAGCAAAAGTCAGGGATATTCACGACTTCGCCGTCGAACAGGGTTTTGAACCATCCGAGTCCGTGGAACTGACGGTCACGTACGCCGAGTCCTGCCACCTCCGCAACGTCCTGCGCGTCACAGTGCCGCCGCGCGAGCTCCTGAGAAAAACGCCTGGCTTGAGGTACGTGCCCTTGCGCGGCGATCACTGCTGCGGGAGTGCGGGGATCTACAACCTGGTTCACCCGGAAATGGCCGACGAGCTGCTAAGGCTTAAGGTCAAAAGCATTGCCGAGAGCGGAGCTGACGTTGTGGCCGTCAGCAATACCGGATGCCACCTGCATCTGCAGCGCGGGATCAGAAATGCGGGTCTGAAGTGCCAAGTGATGCATACCGCAGAGATCCTTAGCATCGCTTGCCACCCGGAAGCCCGGCCTCCCGCTGATTCGGCATCTCGGCCAGGAAGGGAGAAAATCTGATGTCCCGCGGCGAAAAATCTCTCGATATTGAACTCTCCCGGCTTGGCTTCAAGGACGGCCAATATACGACCGATCCCGTGGACCTCCTCGTCTTTGACCGCGATGCCGGCATAGACCGCGGGACCCCTGAAGCGGTTGTCTTCCCCGAATCGACTCAGGAGGTTGTCCGGCTGGTCAACTGGGCCCGCCAAAACCGAATCCCGCTGGTCGCAAGAGGCGCGGGGACCGGGCTGACCGGCGGCGCAGTTGCCGAAACAGGCGGCGTGATTCTGCAGTTCTCCAGGTTGAATCGCCTGGTCCAAGTCGATCTGGAAGGGCGAGCCGTGGTCTTCCAGCCCGGAGTCGTCAACGGCGTGCTCGATCAGCTGCTTAAGGAACGGGACTGGTACTATCCGCCGGATCCGGGGAGCGGCCGATCAGCCACCATGGGCGGAACCATCGCGGAAAACGCCGGAGGGCCGCACTGTCTAAAATACGGTGTCACCGGCAACTACATTAACGGCATGCGGGTCGTCTTGAGCAACGGGGCGACGCTCCAACTCGGCGGCACGGCCCTCGATTACCCGGAGACGGATTTCGTCGGCCTTCTGACCGGGAGTGAAGGAACTCTCGCCATCATTACAGAGGCCACTGCTCGAATCGTCCGCCGTCCGCCCGCCGTCGAGACGTTGATGGTCGCTTTTGATTCGGTGGAAGCGTGCGGCAACGCGGTTTCCGCTGTGATTGCGGCAGGGATCATTCCAGCAACCCTCGAAATGATGGACCAGAAGATCGTCCGCATCGTCGAGAACTATGCCCATGCCGGCCTCCCGGTGGAGGCCGAGGCCGTGCTGATTGTCGAGGTCGACGGGTACGCGTCCAGCGTCTCCCCCCAAATGGAGGAAATAGCCGAAGTGCTGAAGCGCTGCGGCGCATACGACTTCCGCCCGGCAAAGACCGAGGAAGAGCGGGCCAGGATCTGGAACGCCCGGAAGGGAGCCGGCGGCGCGATAACCCGACTGGCCCCAGCCTACTATCCCGCCGACGCGACCGTCTCGCGCAGCAAACTGGCCGCAACCCTTATCGCCATTAACCGGATCTGCGACGAAGCCAACCTGCGCGTGGGGTACGCTGTTCACGCGGGCGACGGAAACCTTCACCCACATATCCTCATCGAGGATCCCACCGATCAGGATCTGCTCAGCCGGGTGCAGGCGGCGGGAGCCAAGGTCATGGAGTGGTGCGTGGCAGCCGGCGGCAGCATTACCGGGGAGCATGGGGTGGGGATCGAGAAGCGGTCGTTCCTGTCGCTCATGTACAACACGGCCGAACTGCAGGCCATGCGGGATGTGAAAGAGGTCTTCGATCCCGTCAACATACTGAATCCGGGAAAGATACTGCCCGCTTCTAAATCGTGGCCGGACCCTCCAGAGTCCGGCAGCCGGACTCTGGAGGGTCCGGCCACGATAAAAGCCGTGGCATCTTCTCTGGCGCCCTCTTCTGCCGAAGAGGCGGCGGAAGCTTTCCGTCAGTGGAACCAGGCGACCGGGGACTTGCGTGTCCGAATTCAAGGCGGTGGAACCAAATCCTCGCTGCTTCCCGAAGCCGGTAACGTTGTGTCGACGGCTTGTCTCAAGGGCGTGACCGAGTGCGCCCCACATGACCTTTACGTATCCGTCCGCGCCGGAACCACGCTGGAGGAACTGCGGCAGGAACTAGAGGGAACAGGCATGCAGGTTCCTCTCGCTTCTCCGTGGCCCGACGCGACCATCGGCGTAATCGTCTCCTCGAACTTCAACGGCCCCCTCCGGTGTCTTTACGGAGGCTTGCGTGACCTGCTCCTTTCCGTGACCGCGGTTCTACCGGACGGTCGGGTGCTTCGCCTTGGGCGTCCCTTTGCGAAGGATG
>Ga0105092_10001899_pt1 | contig 11103 bp, 12 predicted proteins | sample PPLLak2March2015_FD_87021 | JGI IMG/M metagenome (GOLD analysis project Ga0105092, IMG submission 87021) | Freshwater sediment microbial communities from Prairie Pothole Lake near Jamestown, North Dakota, USA - PPLs Lake P7 Core (1) Depth... | ecosystem: Environmental > Aquatic > Freshwater >... | reverse complement strand
TGGAGCACCTGCTCTCCTTGGGTCATCGCAACATCGTGCACGTGGGGGGGCCCGAGGACGTCTCGTCCACCGTCAATCGGCTTGGGGCATTCGAGGAAACGCTCCGGACAGCCGGTCTCAACGGGCATCACGCCTTTGCCAACCGTCACACCGAGGAAGAGGGTCACCGAGTGACGAATGATCTGCTCGAGGAGCAGCCCGACACCACCGCCGTCCTCGCAGCCAACGATCGCCTGGCGCTGGGTGCGATCGACGCCATCCGGGGTATTGGAAGGTCGTGCCCGGAGGACGTCTCCGTCGTCGGATTCAACGACATGCCATACGGCGACCGGTTCTCGCCACCGCTCACGACCGTCCACATCTCCCAGGGCGTGCTGGGTGCGATGGCGGCAAACCTCCTGTTGGAGACGATCGCCGATCCCGGGCGGCCGGCGGAGACCCATCTCGCCACGCCAGAGCTCGTGGTCAGGGGCTCTACGGCTCCGGCCCGGACCTGACAGTCGAAATCGTGAGGGCTAGCCTCTGAACACCCGTTTGTGCAGGGACCCAACGGTCCCGATCGGAGACAGGGACTTGAGCCGCGAACACATGCTTCTAGCCAATATGACCCAGCCCGAGGCGCAGGATGCGCTGGGTCGGGGAACGGCCGTGCTGGTGACGGGGAGCATCGAGCAGCATGGGGGTCACCTTCCGTTGGGCACAGACGCCTGGGCCGCTCTCACCATCGCCTTGCGAGTCGGCGAGCGACTCGGGGCCCCGGTGATACCCATCTCCCCTGTAGGCGTGGCTTCCTACCACCTTCCCTGGCCGGGATCGCTGAGCATCAGTCCTGACACGCTGGCCACCCTGATGGTGGAGGTCTGCGACGGTCTCGCCCGTGCCGGGGTGGAGAGGGTGATCGTCGTGAATTGGCACGAGGGCAACTCGACGGCAATCCGACTGGGTGCCGACCGCGCCCAACAGAAGCTCCCTCTGCGTGTGATCATCGCCGAGTCTCATGTCGTCACCAACACACTGTTTCCCGACGAGATGGAGTTCACCCATGCCGGGTCGATGGAGACAGCCGCGATCCTGGCCCACGATCCCACCCTGGTGAGGCTCGACGACAGGGTCGACGGCGACTCGATCGAACGGGCCACCGATGGACATGCTCTCTTCCGGCGTCGTGACGTGTTCCCCATCATGAGGGACTTCAGGGAGGTGGCCGCCGCCGGCTGGTACGGGACGCCCGATTCGATCACCGAGGAGCGGGCGAGAGAGATCATCGACGCGGTGGCCGAGCACATCGTCAGCGCCGTTGAAGAAGTGTGGAAGAGCCTGGCGGAACGAGCTGCCCCAGAGGGGAAGCGTTCGTGACCACGATGCGTGCCGCCGTTTTGAAGGGTTGGAACGACCTCTCGGTCGAGGACGTGGAAGTTCCCGAGCCGGCACCAGGTGAGGTTCTGCTTCGAGTGAAAGCGTGTGGTCTGTGTGGCACCGATCTCAAGATGGTCCACGGAGCCTTCGAGCAACGTGGCTGGCCACCGTCATTGCCCTTCGTGATGGGCCATGAGTGGTCGGGAGAGGTGGTCGCGCTCGGCGAGGGTCTCGATGACCTGGACTTGAAGCCTGGCGACAAGGTGGTGGCCGAGAACCATGTCGGCTGTGGTCGGTGCCCCATGTGCCGTCCGGGGAGGTACAACCTGTGTGAGAAGGCGGGGACTCCGGGATATCGGCTCTACGGACATACCGCTCCGGGTGCGCTGGCCGAATTCGCCGTCAGACCAGCTCAGATGCTGCACAGGCTGCCCGACTCGGTCAGCCCTCTGGAGGGGGCGCTGGTGAACCAGGGGTCGCTGACGGTGCATGCCCTGCGACGGGTCGAGTTCGTGCCGGGGTCGAGCGTGGCGATCTTCGGACCTGGTCTCCTCGGGCTTCTCGCCGCTGCGGTGGCGTCGGCCTCGGGGGCTGCGCAGCTGATCATGGTCGGGCGTGGCAGCAGACTCGACCTGGCGGCCAAGATGGGCTGTGACGACGTGGTCGATTACGAGAAGGAAGACCCGGTCGCCGGAGTGCGCCGTCTCACCGGAGGGCGAGGAGTCGATTATGTGTTCGACTGCACAGGGAACCCGGACGTTCCACCGCAGGCCATCGGAGCGGTGCGCCGCGGCGGGAGGATCGCTCTCCTCGGCCTCACCGGGGGCCAGCCGTCCGAGATCGACATCGACCGCCTCACTCTCGACGAGATAGACCTCATGGGCATCCGGTCCAGTCCCAACTCTTATCCGGCGATGATTGCTCTCATGCGGTCGGGAAAGTTGGACCTGAGCCCCTTGGTCACTCACGTCTATCCCCTGGAGTCCGTTGGGGATGCCCTCGCCGCTCTCGAGTCTCGTGAGGCGGTGCGACCCATCGTGGAGCTCTGATCGTGGCCCTGGTGGACCATCCTCACATCTCGATGTTCGGCTCGAGCGAGTGCTCCTGCACCGAGGAGGAGGCAAAGGCCCTTGCTGTGGTCGCCGCTTACCGGGTTGCGAAGGTGTCGGAGCGTCCGCCCTTCCTGGCTCCCGGTTTCAAACGCCACCGGGCCGGCTTCACCCACATCGGCGACTTGTGGGACAGCGATGGGCCCAAGGGCATGGATGACGACTCGATGCGGGATCGTCAGAACATCCTCCTCGATCTGACTGCCAAGAACGACAAGGTTTGGGGGATATTCCGCGTGGTCGGGACCCACACCGGATCGCTTTACGGGATCCCGGCCACAGGTCGCCAGATAGACGTGATCGAGGTCGGCCTCTGGCGCGTTGAGGACGGGGTCATCGCCGAGGCGTGGTACTTCGGAGACGAGCTCGGCCTTCTCCGTGCTCTGGAGCTCAACCCGCCGGACCTCACGAAGGCATTGGAGTAGGTCGGTCGGCGGCCATCCGCAGCGATCCGAGCGACCGCCCGGCCGCGGTTCGACTGAGCGATGACCACCGAGGCCGTTCTCGTCATCCTGGTGATCGCCGGGGCTTACTTGATCAAGGGTGTGGCCGGAATGGGAGGGCCACTCCTGGCCGTGCCTTTCATAGCCAGCATCGCCAGTGTTGAGCTTGCCGTGGTGGTGCTGTCGCTGGGGAACCTGGTGTCGAACGGCTGGTTGCTGTGGGAGCATCGGTCGGGAGCCAAGGGCACGGGCTTCGTAATGATCCCGTTTCTTCTCGTCGGCATCCCGGCGACCATCGCGGGCACCTGGCTCCTCACCGAGGTGGACGATCGGATCCTGTCGGTGATAGTCGCCATCGTGATCCTCGGCTACATCTGGCGTTACCTGGCCGCCCCTGATTTTGTTCTCGGGCGAGCCACCGCCCGTCGATTGGCCGCCCCAATGGGTCTGATCGGTGGAGGGCTGTTGGGTGCAACCGGGACGGCAGGTCCCCTCCTTGCCACCTACATGCACGCAATCCGGCTCGGTCGCTCCTCTTTCATCCACATGATGAGCCTCACCTTCCAGGTCTTCGGAGTGATCCAGCTGGTGACCCTGATCATCCTCGGAGCCTTTACTCCGGAGCGCATCGAACAGGCGATTTGGGCCATCATCCCGATCACCGTCATGACCGCGGTGGGCATCCGCATCGGGAGGAGGCTCAATCAGCGGGCGTTCGAATTCGTCGTGCTCGTGCTGCTCGGATTCGCCGCAGTGCGATTGCTGCTGTCGGCGATCGGCTGAGGGGGCCAGGGCTCCTGCCCTTGTCGGGTGTGGAGCAAACAGGCGGTGAGGTGGGCGTCACCGACGTCCTCCAGCCAGACCGGCTCCACCGGGAAGAAGGTGATATGCACGCTCCTTCCGTCTGTGGACACCTTTTCCAGTGCCGCCTTCATGGCCGGTGGGAGATCCCCATCCTGGAATGCTCCGCCCACGGCGGAAGCCGAGTCTTCGTCCTGAAAGACCAGGGTGGCGTCGAAGTTCGATCGGCGCTGGACATCGGTGAGACCGGCCAGCAACGTCTCATGGGCTTGCAGCCATGCAACCGCGTCGTCCACCTCCCATCCGCAGGCCGGTGTGGCTACCGGGCATCTGGTGTGGAATCGGCAGCCTTCCGGGGGGTTGGCCGGGCTGGGCACCGTCCCCATCAGGCCCTTCATGACCGATTCTTCCGAAGCCATGTCAGGGTTCGCGGCGAGCAGCGCTTCGGTGTAGGGATGTCTGGGGTCTTCGAAGAGCTCCTTGGCGGTGCCGTACTCGGCCACCTTCCCCAGGTACATGACAGCGATCCGATCGCTCATCAACCTCACGACACCGAGGTCGTGGCTGATGAACAAATAGGTGAGGCCACGTTCCGTCTGCAGCTCGTGGAGCAGGTTGAGGATCTGCGCCTGCACTGACACGTCGAGGGCGCTGGTCGGTTCGTCGAGGACGATGAATTCCGGGTCGAGGGCGAGGGCGCGGGCGATCGAGATCCGCTGCCTTTGCCCTCCTGAGAACTGATGTGGATACCGGTAGAGGTGTTGGCGACCGAGACCGACGCTCTCCAACAGTGATACGACCCGCTCGGTGAGCTCCTGACCTGACGCCAATTTGTGGACCTGGAGAGGGCGGCCCACGAGGTCCTTGACGAGCTGTCTCGGATTGAGAGAGCTGAAGGAGTCCTGAAAGACGATCTGGCAATTTCGGCGGTAGGTTCGCCACGCTTTTCCCGAGAGTACGTCGACGCGGTGTTTCGCATCGATCCGCTCCACTTCCTTGCGTTGTTCTGCGGTTCGGTCCGGCTCAGGGATGGCGTCGATCTCATCGAGCCTGGCCGCGTCCTCGTCGGGGAGCCTGAAGAAGATCTTGCCGCCGGTCGGCGGGACCAGGCCGCTGATGCAGCGACCCAGGGTGGTCTTGCCGCATCCGGATTCGCCGACGAGACCCATGGTCTCGCCGGGTCGGACCTCGAACGAGACACCATCAACTGCCCGAACCTGGCCAACCTCCCTTTGCAGGGTCCCTTCCTTGATCGGGAAATGCTTCTCGACGCCGCGCACCGATATCACCGCCCGTTGCTGGGCGGTCAGCGAGGTCACGAGACCCACCTTTCCAGGGTGGGTAGGACAACGGAGCCATCACCGGTGTTGTAGGCGAAGCAGGCAACGGTGTGCTCCCCACCAACCGGGACGACCTCTGGATCGACTGTCCGGCATATCTCGACAGCAAAAGGGCACCGGGTGTTGAATCGACAAGCCGGCGTCGGATCGATCAGCTCGGGCACCGTCCCCTCGATTGCTGCGAGCTCGCCACGCCGGTGGAGGGCGGAAGGCACCGCCGCCATGAGGCCTCTCGTATAGGGGTGTTTGGGGGCTCTGAACACTTCCTCGGTCGTCCCGGTCTCGATGATCCGACCGGCGTACATGACTACGACGCGATCGCAGATCTCTTTGACCAGCGATAGGTCGTGGCTGATGTAGAGGACCGAGGTCTCGAGACGTTCCTTCAACTCGGCTATCAGCTCCAGAATCCTCGCCTGGATGGTCACGTCGAGCGCGGTGGTGGGCTCGTCGGCGATGAGCAGGTCGGGATTGCAGGCCAGCGCCTGGGCGATGAGAACTCGTTGTTTCATCCCGCCGGACAGCTCGTGGGGGTAGCTGGCCATGATCGTGCGAGGGTTGGGGATCTGAGTCTCGGTGAGGGCTTGCGCTACCAGTTCGTCAACGCGCATTCGGAGCCTGGCTGCCTTGGCCCGCCACGGAGGAAAGTTCAATAGGAACCTCTCGAAGCTCCTGGTCTGCTGTCGAGCGGCGCGGCGGATGAGGCGAGGCACATTCTCGCCTAGAGGCTCGAGGATCTCCTCGGAACGATGCTGGTAGAAGACCTCGGCGACCTGGCTCCGTATCGACAACGCCGGGTTTAGCGCCTTGCCCGGGTCCTGGAAGATCATGGCGATCCGGTCGCCGCGAATCTCCAGCATCTCCTCATCGGGGATTTGGAGGAGGTCGATCGGTTCGTGTCTGTTCCTGCGCGACTCGGTGGACCAGAAGTCGATCTGCCCACCGGCGTAGATCCCCGGGGGGCTGGGGACGAGACGGATGAACGAGCGGGCCGTCACACTCTTGCCGCAGCCGGTCTCGCCGACCAGCCCGAGGGTCTCCCCGTCGCGGATATCGAAGGAAACGCCGTCGACGGCGTGCACCACGCCCGCCTTCGCCTCGAAGTAGACCTTTAGATCGCGGACCGAGGCCACGAGGGGACGGGTGGCTTGCCCCTGCGAGATGTCGATGCCGACCTGACTCTGGGTCACGAGCCCACCCCGTGCGGCCGGTCCATGGCAGCGATCGAGGTCACGCCGACAAGTATGTCATGGGACGGTCGGCTAGCTGCCTTCACCACTGTCCTCTCTGCGCAATCGATTGCTGGCCGGAATTGCACGATATAGCGTGGGCGCGCGTGACGCAACAGATTGGGTTTGGTCAGTCACGTGTGCATCACCGATGAGAATCGCTGGCACTTTCCGTCTGACACTGGTTGGAGGTGAATAGGGAGGCACCGGATCGAAAGGACCCCAAGATGAGAAAGCTGATCGTGCAGACCTTCTTGACGCTGGATGGAGTGATGCAGGCCCCCAGCGGGCCCGAGGAGGACGACAGTGGCGGCTTCGCCTACGGGGGTTGGTCGGTGAACAGGATGGTCGGGTCGGCCTGACCGCCTCGCGCAGACGGCCCGGACTCGCCACAATTGGGTCGTGCGCGTCGCAACGTGGAATGTCAACTCGCTGAAGGCTCGGCTGGAGGCGGTAGAGAAGTGGTTGGACCGGGCCGCGCCCGATGTGTTCCTCCTGCAGGAGACCAAGTTGGCCGACGAGGACGTTCCTCATCTCATCCTCCAGGCCGCCGGCTACGAGTTGGCTCATCACGGCGAAGGACGTTGGAACGGTGTGGCAATTGCCTCCCGGGTCGAGATCTCCGACGTGATTACCAATTTCGGTGACGGCCCGGTGCGGGACAGTCGGGGCCGAAGCCAGGCCGAGGAGGACTTCGATCCGTTCGACGAGGCGCGCATGTTGAGCGCGACATGCGCCGGGATCAGGTTCGTCAGCCTGTATGCGCCCAACGGCCGTCAGGTGGGATCGCCGTTCTTCGAGGGAAAGCTGAGCTGGCTGGCCCGGGTGCATGACTGGATGGCCGAGGAGCTCTCGCCGGATGAACCGCTGGTGCTCGGTGGGGACCTCAACGTCACCCCGGCCGACGAGGATGTGTGGGATCCGGAGAAGGCGCACGGGGGGACCCATGTCTCGGCCGAGGAGCGTGAAGCCCTGGCACGTCTTCGTGAGTGGGGCCTGGTCGACGCTTTTCGCATCTGTCGTCCCGAACCGGGCCGGTTCTCATGGTGGGACTATCGGGCGGGGATGTTCCAGCGCAACCAGGGAATGCGGATCGACCTGCTCTATGTCACCCAACCGGTGGCTGAGAGGGTGGTCTGGGCCGAGATCGATAGGGAAGCTCGCAAAGGAAAGCCCACCCCGTCCGACCACGCTCCTTTGGTCGTCGACCTCGACGTGCCAGGGAAGTCGTTCGATGCCGGTTGGGAAGGTGCGATGGCGAGGATCGCCGAGCGTGGATAGCCGATTGGCGAGCGGTCAGGGGCCATCGGACGACCGATTTGCATAGTCTCGGTCGACTGCGATCGAGGGAGAGGAATCGTCATGGAGGAGCTTCTGGCCGGGTCACCATTCGCCGGAAGCTGATCTCTCATCGGATCGTGAGAGATTGAACCCTGCTTAGAGTCGATGGCTATGGCTGTGACAGACATCACCCGGGACACGATCGACTGGCTGCTCGACTCCGATCCCTCGATCCGCTGGCAGGTGATGAGAGATGTCACCCATGAACCGGCGGACGTCGTCGCCGCGGAGCGGTCGCGGGTGGCAACCGAGGGGTGGGGCGCCCGGCTCCTCGCCTTTCAGGGGCCGAATGGTCAGTGGGCCGGCGGAACCTATTTCCCCGAATGGACCTCGACCATCAACGCTCTGTGGCTGTTGCACGCCATGGGACTGGACCCTGGAAGTGAGCGGGCACGCCGTGCTGTCGGTCTCGTGCGCGAGAAAGTGATCTGGGACGATTATCCGGAAGCCCCCTGGGCTGACCATCCCTTCTTCACCGGCGAAGTCGAGCCCTGCATCAATGGCAGAGTCGTGGCTCTTGGCTCCTACTTCGGCCAGGACGTCCATGGTCTGGTGGACAGGCTCCTCGGAGAGCAGCAGAGCGACGGAGGATGGAATTGCGAGGCGGAGCGCGGCTCCACGCGATCGTCGTTCGACACGACGATCAATGTGTTGGAGGGCTTTCTCGAGCACGAGCGCGCCACGGGCGCCGCTGAGGTGACGGAGGCTCGCCTCCGAGGCCAGGAGTACCTCCTCGAGCGTCGCATGTTCCGTCGACTTTCGACCGGCGAGGTGGTGAACCCGGCGTGGACCTACTTCTTCTTCCCGACGTGGTGGCATTACGACATCCTCCGAGGGCTCGACTACCTGCGCAACGCCGGCATCGCACCCGATGAACGGTGCGCTGAGGCGATCGATCTCGTCCACAAACGACGGGGTGAGGTCGGTCCCTGGCCGATGGAGTATTCCTACCCCGGCGAGGTCCACTTCGACATGGATGACGGAGAAGGTGAGCCCAGTCGCTGGATCACACTTCGAGCGCTGCGCGTCCTCGATTGGTTTGGTTGAAGGCGGGCAGTCCCCGGTCGCTGCGTCCGAGTACCTGGCTCAGGTCTGGAAGTTGTTGTCGTGGGCGAGGAAGAATTCGGTCCGCGCCTCGGCCGGCATCTCGTCCAGTTGGTTCAGGCCCTCGAAGTACTGCTCCCGGGGAGCCCCCGGAGCGAAGTGGATGAGCATCGAAGCGGGCACCCCTGACCCATTGCGGAAGCCGTGGATCCCTCCAGGCGGGACGTGGACGAAGTCGCCGACGTCGGCGTCGACCCATTCCTTCCCGTCATAGACCTGTACGGTGCCAGTCAGGATGTAGAACGACTCGGCAAGGGTCCGGTGGAAGTGTGGATCCGCCCCTCCCCGGCCCGAGCTCATCGACCACCGGTATAGCCCGAACAGGCCTCCTCGGGCTCGGCTCCCGTGAACAGTGGGTCTGGGTAGGTCATGGGCTCCTCATCGGCTGATGCATGATGGCGACGATGCTATGGACCAGCCATCGCCTCGTCCCGCAGTGTTCAGCAGGTGCGCAGGCCGGCCTGACCCGGCCCGCGCACCAGCCGGCCATCACATGGTGTCGAGAGTCTCGGCGACCTCGATGGTCCCTCCGGATGCCAGCTGTGGGGAGCCCTTGGCGTGGACGAGTGCCTCCTCGAGGCTGTCTGCGCTGATGATCGAGTAGCCGGTCACCGGGTTGGCGCCACCACCCGAGGTGGTCGACCCATCGGAGCGAACGGTGGCCGATGCCCCCGTGGGTTGCCCTGCGTCGACGACGGCCGAGCCCAGACCGTCGAGCCAGTCGTTCCACGCCTGCATGACCGCGGCGCCCTCCTCCTCCGACTCCGGAGCCTTGCCGCCGTGATAGACGAACACGAACTTCGACATTTGCGTCTCCTTTCGTACGGCCACCCTGTGTGGCCTGTCCTTCTAGAGACGAACGGGCTCGGCGCGTTTCGACACCCGTCGCGAGGCAATCGCACAGAGCCTTCCGCCTCGTTCGCCGTATTGGTGTACCGATAACTACCGTCCCGTCGCCGATGAAATTCAGGATCGTCCCGTCCAGCCGCGAGTTCTTCGACGACTTCTCGCTGGCAGCTCAAAACCTCGCCACGTGCGTGGACAAGCTGAACTACGTCCTCGCCGACACCTCCCAGGCCGCAGAGCGTCATGTCGCGGTGAAAGAAGTCGAACGCGCCGGCGACGAGTACACGTCGCGCATCCTCACCCGGCTCGACTCGACGTTTGTCACGCCGTTCGACCCGGAGGACATCCAGCGTTTGGCGCAGGGGATCGATGATGTAGTCGACGACATCTACCACGTGTCGGAGATGGTCGTGCTCACCAACATCACAGACCTCATCCCCGAGGTTCCCGAGCAAGTGGAAGTGCTGACGCGGATGGCCTCGAAGATCGTCGAGCTCTTCGACCGTTTCGAGGACATGAGGGGTCTCCGTCAGATAATTGGCGAGATCGAAGAGTCGGAGAGCGAGGGAAATCGCATCTATCGCAGGGCGGTTGCTCGACTCTTCTCCGGGGAGATGGAGGCTGTCGACGTCATTCGTTGGAAGGACATCGTCGAGTCTCTTGAAGCGGTGCTCGACCGAATCGAGGACATGACCAACATCGTCACAACGATCGTCGTCAAGCAGGCCTGAGGACGATCGATCGTGGAGATCGGCGCGATCGTCGTAATCCTGCTCGCGCTGGCCTTCGACTTCACCAACGGATTCCACGACGCGGCCAACTCGATTGCCACGGTCGTATCGACCCGGGTCCTCTCTCCCCGTTATGCGGTTATCTGGGCTGCGTTCTTCAACTTCGTCGCCTTTCTCATATTCAGCACTCATGTCGCCAACACGATCGCCAAGGACGTTGTGGTCCAGAGCGCCCTCACCGTTGGGGTGATCTTCGCCGGGCTGCTTGGTGCGATCGCCTGGAACCTGTTGACCTTTTGGCTTGGCCTCCCCACCAGCTCGTCGCACGCCCTCGTCGGTGGCATGGCGGGTGCTGCAGTGGTGCGCGGTGGTTTCGATGTCCTCATCTCGGAAGGGCTGGCGACTATTGGCGCTTTCATCGTGCTTTCTCCGTTGGTCGGGCTCGCTATCGGGCTGTTGCTGACCGTGATCATCCAGTGGCTGTTTCACCGGGATAGGAACATCGACAGACTGAACAAGGGCTTCCGCCGGGGTCAGCTCGTTTCGGCGGCAGCTTTCAGCTTGGGACATGGTGGCAACGACGCTCAGAAGACGATGGGGATCATCCTGGCGGTCCTCATCGCCGTCGGGAACCTCCCGGCGGATGCCGAAGTGCCGTTGTGGGTCGTCTTGTCCGCACACACCGCGATCGCGCTGGGGACCCTCTTCGGCGGATGGCGGATCGTGAAGACGATGGGGTTCAAACTCACCAAGCTCCAGCCCTCGGGCGGTGTGGCCGCGGAGAGCGCAGCAGCTGCCACACT
>Ga0105092_10001898_pt1 | contig 11103 bp, 7 predicted proteins | sample PPLLak2March2015_FD_87021 | JGI IMG/M metagenome (GOLD analysis project Ga0105092, IMG submission 87021) | Freshwater sediment microbial communities from Prairie Pothole Lake near Jamestown, North Dakota, USA - PPLs Lake P7 Core (1) Depth... | ecosystem: Environmental > Aquatic > Freshwater >... | reverse complement strand
TCGAGCGACGCCGCTATCGCTTCCGCTTTCTGAATGGCTGCCAGTCGCGCTTCCTCATTCTCGACTTCAGCAACATACCAGGAGTGGAAGTGTGGCAAATCGGTAACGAGGGGGGCTTTCTCGCTGAACCAGTCCATATCACGGGAGATCACGGGAACCGGCTGCTCATGGGATTGGCGGAACGCGCGGATATGATCGTTGACTTCACCAAAGTCCCGCTCGGTAATTACGTGCTCGCCAACGTCGGGCCGGACGAACCTTTCGGCGGCGGGATCCCCGGGACTGATTTTCCAACCGCCGATCCGGACTCGACCGGGCAGATCATGGAGTTTCGCGTCGTTCGGGCGGTGGCGCCGGACCCGACCACACCGCCGCGCTTCTTACGGCTCCCGTCGATCGAAGGCCTCCCGGAACCGGTGACGACACGCCCGCTGGCTCTGATTGAGATGATGTCCATGGTTCACGATGGACCATCGGAAGCCATGCTCGGCACGGTGAATGACGAGGGCATGCCGGAACACAAGATGTGGGAAGCGCCGGTCAGTGAGAACCCGGATGTCGGCGATACCGAGGAATGGGAGCTCTACAACTTCACTGCCGACGCCCATCCGATGCACGTTCATGAGGTGACGTTTGAAGTTGTCAACCGGCAGGCGCTGGAGCTCGATGCAGCGGGAGAAGTCGTGCAGCCGGTCGAGCTTGCTGGCGATCCGCGGCCGCCCGAAGCGTGGGAGAGCGGGGTGAAGGATACCGTGATCGCCTATCCGGGCGAGGTGACCCGCATCCGGGCAAAGTTCGACAGTCCGGGCCAGTTCGTCTGGCATTGCCACATTGTCGAGCACGAAGACAACGAGATGATGCGCCCCTTCCGCGTTGGGCCCGACCAATGCGGGCAACCGGGCCATAAGGAAGAGGACAGCGACTGAGACGGTTTGCGCGCCCACCACGGAGCCAGTCGACTTTCGTTTGGCGCGCAGTATGCGTTTGCGGGTCAGGGAACAGATTATGGTTACCGCAACGATGAAGTTGCTCGCAGAGCGGTGGATTCCGGCATCCGCGCGCAGGCACTGCGTCGAGCCACGTGATAAAGAGACAGTATGCAGTCGATCAAGACCAAGAGGGTGTACGAGAAGCCTGAGAAATCGGACGGGACGCGAATTCTTGTCGACCGACTTTGGCCGCGCGGTGTGAGCAAGGAAGGGGCCAGGGTTGAGCTGTGGCTGAAAGAGATCGCTCCCAGCGCGGAGTTGCGTCGTCGCTTCTGCCACGATGTGGACAAGTGGGCGGAATTTCAACGCGAATACTTCCGGGAACTGGAACAAAAAGGTGAGCTTCTGGACCTGATCCGAACCCAACTGTCCGAAGGTCCGGTCACGCTTCTGTACGCGGCCAAAGACACCGAACACAATAACGCAGTCGTGCTCCGGGAATTCCTCGAACGCCCCGCTTGAAGGATGGAGAGGACCAGAAAAACCGGAAGGACCGGGAGGACCGCAACCAACCGGCCTTCCGGTCCTTCCGGCCTTCCGGTCCTTCTGGTCCTTTCCATCCACGATTATTGCCCTAAGTTATCTCCACCCGGCCTTTCGGTGTTTCCAGTATTGCGGACAGTGCGGCTTGTTCTCCCCGCCTGACCCGCATCTGGATTCCGAATCGGGTCAAGGCGCGGTCAAGGCCTGCTGCTTCCGGGTGGATGATGTGAAAGGAGGCAAGCGTACAGCCTTGCGGGGAATCCTGGGACGGGTGTCTGGAATCCTCAACCCATCGGATGAAGAAGGGTACGACTTCTATTCCTGACCGATCGAATGGGGTTCGCAACCCCACGGTCGTCCACCGCAGCACTCTGCCGTCGGGCCTTGCCCGCGAACCCTCGTCGGGACCGACGATCCGATAGCCCTCTTGTTGACCTATCTTGCGGATTGAGTCGGGATTCTGCGTCGACGCGGCCCAGCTGATGAGCCGTGGCGCGGCCAAAGACGGAAGGTCAATCCGAAAGCGAAAAGCAGGCTGGGCGGGATCTGGAGCAATAATCTCCAGGTAGCGCCAACCCCCGAGCGAGAGCAGGGCATTCTTAGTTCCGAGGCCCGGATGCCTTCCCCCATAGACCGCTTTCACCCCGGTGAGTTTCTCGACCCATTCGATGCCGCGATCGAGGTCTCCCACTCCGAGGAGCAGGTGATCGACCGTTTCTTCGACCGGTTGCGGAATCAGATCAGTCGCCATCGTCGTCCTTTCGTCGTCCTTTCATTGTAATATCCCTCGAAGGATCTCAATCGCCTTTGGTACTGAAGGGAGCCTCGATGAATAGAAGGGAATTTGTGAAAAGGGCAGGCGGAGTAGGTGCGGCAGGCTGGTCGCTCAGCCCGGACCTTGCCCGGGCGCATAGCAACGGAGCGCAATTCCTGAAAGCCAAAACAGAAGACCAGATGCTCTTTCCCGGTCCGGCCGACGGCGCTTCCTTGTCAGTTACGCCCGCCGGGCTGGCCTGGTTGCCCTGTCCGGATTCCGCTGGTTACCGCGTCGAGATTCATCGAAAGAGCGGCGGGCGAGTGTATGAGAAGCATGTCGGGAGCGATCCCGTTCATCTTCCCGACCGGGTGCTCGAGCCGGGCAGCTACGCCTGGGACGTCGTTGCTCTCGACGAAGCGGGCAACGAGCGGGCGCGCCGCGGCCGGCAATCCTTTGCAATTGAAAAAGGCGCGGTCGAGCTCCCTTGGAAAAATGCGGAAGAGCTTCTCGCCCGGGTTCCCAGGGAACACTCGCGCCTGCTCTACCCTAAGGCGGATTTGCCGGCGATCCGGCGCACCCTCGAAACCACCCGAAAACGGTCCTGGCTCGCCTGCCTCACGGCTGCCGACAAAGCCCTCGACATGCCGGCCCCGAAATATCCCGACTACCATCTGCTCAACGACCCGACGAAGGTCCGGATGGCTTACGGCCGGTACTTCGGCGATTTCCGGCGTTACATCGACAGCGCTCTCGTGGACCTTTCCCTGGCTTTTCTGATGACTGAACAGGCGAAGTATCTCGCGGCGGCGAAGCGCATCCTCCTGGAAGTCACCTCCTGGCCGACGAATGATGACGACGTAACCTCGGTCAGTGCGAAATGGGGTGACGAGCCGGGACTCAGCTTCTCCAAGTGCGCGCACCGCGTCTACGACTGGCTTTACCAGGGTTTCAGCCCCGATGAGAGGAAGCGAGTGCTGACCATGTGCGAGGCCAGGGCCTGGCAAACGCACCGGCGCCTCGTCAAGAGGAACTATCTCACCTACCCGGGCGAAAGCCACAACGGACGGCTGATCGCCTACCTCGCCGACATGGCCCTGGTAATGGCGGGTGAATCCGAGGGGCCGAAAACCTGGCTCGACTACTCACTGAAGGCGATGACTTCGTTCTATCCGCATTGGGCGGGACAGGACGGCGGATGGGCCGAGGGAACACCTTACGGTCTCTGGTATAACGAATTCTATATCCCGGCTTTTGAAGGGTTAAGGCGGCTGGCCGGCTACGATCTTTGGAAACGCCCCTTTTTTAAGAATGTCCGCTATTTCTTCTTCTACTGCACGGCGATTCGGGGCGAGATGCGGCCGTTTGGCGACAGTGCTCTAAACGGCGGGCCGGGTGTCAACCGCGGCAGCGGATACGCCGATCTAATGTGGCTTCATGCTCACCGGTTCAACGATCCGAACATTGGCTGGTGGGTGAAACAGATCAAAGACTGGGAAGGCAGCCGCGGAGAACTGGCGCTGCTTTTCGAAGACGAGCCTCCGTCGGCTGTCCCGAAGAACCTGCCCGGCTCCAGATCTTTCGCGAGCGTTGGCTGGGCCGGGTTGCACAGCGACTTAACCCGGCCGGACGATGACACTTGTCTCGTTTTCAAGAGCAGCCCGTACGGCAGTGTCTCGCACAGCCACGCCGACCAGAACTCCTTCGCGATCATGAAAGGGGGCAAGGCTCTGGCCATCCCGTCCGGTTACTATGGCCCGTCATACGGCATGCCTCATCATGCGGACTGGACCCGGGCGACCAAAGCGAACAACTGCGTGTTGGTCAATGGAGAAGGGCAGGTTATTCGCAAGGCAGAGGCCAACGGGCGGATCGTGGCTTTCAAGGATGAGAAGGGGTACACGTACGTGGCCGGTGACGCGACCCCGGCCTACATGGGAAAGCTTCGCCGGTTCGAGCGCCATATCCTGTTCCTTCGCCCGGGGCTTTTTTTGTTGCTTGATGATCTCGAGGCGCCCGCCGGGTCCCGGTACCAGTGGATGCTGCACGCACTGGAGGAGATGAAGCTGGACGGGACACGCGTCGTCTCCAAGCGGGCAGGCGCGCAGCTGGATGTCACGTTGCGATCTCCGGCCGGCCTCAGCTTCCATCAGACTGATCAGTTTGACACCCCTTACAACCAGGGCGTTCCCGAGGAGTACCGCCGCGACGTAGCCAACCACTGGCACGTGACGGCCGAGACCCAAACAGCAGCGGTCGCCGCTCGCATCGGCGCCGTCATGTCGGTCTCCGGCCCAGGGGAAATAGTGGAGGTGGACCTGCTCGAGCATAGCGGCTGGTTTGGAGCCAAAGCGATCGGTGCATTCGGCGAGGCAAGTGGCTGGCTTCAACTGCAGCCTGGCTCCCCGGGCCCGACGGGCTTCGGCAAGGAGGTTGAAGCGGGACAAGCCAAACTATGTGGAGTGGCAGCCGATGGCCGGCGTTTCTCGGCGGGGAGTTGAGGAGGATTCTGAATCGCGCAGGGGGGTTCAGTTAGCCGTTCAAGAGAAGTCGCGAAGAGCGGTGCTACCGTTCGGGCACCTTCGACAGCACCGATATCTTGACCCGGCGAGGACCGTCGCTCACGCGGATCTTCGGCGCTTTCAGCGTGAAACCCCGGGTTTTCACCTCGGCATCATAGTAGATGTCCGGCCCCCCGGTTCTGCTGAAGGTCAGCTCGTAGGCTTTTTCCCCCGGCTTCCAGTCCGTGTCGACCCACTTGACGTAATAGAGCTGCTCTTCAACCATCGGCACTTTCTGACCCGCGAACAGCACTTCGTTGAACTTCATTTCTCGGATACCGTCGGGGAAAAGCTGTATCAGTCCGATTCGGAAGCCGTCTCCATAGCCTTCCGGAGCAACGAATTCGCCGGTTGGCTTGAGATTGACAATGAAGGTTCGGCCTTGGCGAGCTTGAATCGACGCGTAAGCGGCGTCGCGGCGGCCAACCGTTGCCGCGTGCCTGGTCCGCAGTTCGGTGACCTTGTAGCGATCCTCGAGCCGCGCCGCTACGTCCTCACGCTCCTTATCCTCGAGCGCCAGTGCCTTGTCTATCTCGCCTGAGAGGAGCCGCCCTTTCTGAAAGAAGTCTTTTTGCCATCCCGGGAACAATCGCGTCAGCAGGAGAGCCTGGAAGGAGCCATACGAATAGCATTTTCCACGAGCCTCCAGAGAATCGAGGCCGCTCTCTCTCAGGCTGTCGACCTTTTTTCTCAGAAAGAGATCGAGATTGCGAAAACCCAGGAAGAAAGGGTCGTCCTGAACGGTCAGTCCCGGAGAATAACTATCTTTGAGCAGCTGAAGCAGCCTCGTTTCGGCATAGACGGCAGTTCCTTCCATCATCTCATCTTCGGATTCCTGGTTCTGCTCCACCTCGGTCATGTTCTTTCGCTTAAGCGACCGGGCAACCCGGAAGTCCTTGAGGTAATCCCTCGCGGTCGAGTCGTCGCCAGCGGCATAGGCGTTACCGAGTGCGAGGCTTTCGACTTCGGCATACAAGGCATACGCGACATCCGGGTTGAACCGCAGATTGCCGTAGCGGTACTGGTAAAGTTTTCTCTGGAAGCAATGGAAGATCTCGTGGATGTTGATCAGGATCTGGTTCTCGCTCGCTATCCGCACGGCTTCCGGCGTTTCCTTCGCCTGCTGACCCGGCTCGGGCGCATCCTTGATCGTCGCGTCCCGCATTTTCAGGTCAACCGTCTCCACGCGGTTGGTCTTGCCGAAGGGGATCGGCCCGCCTCCCCCCAGGAGTGGTGCCTTTATGGCCAGGGAAACCTCATGCCGGCGGTCGATGTGCACTTTCCTGCCGGATACCTCCAGGCCCGGAACCAACTGGAACCCGTCGGGGGGATCCGGATGCCCGACGAGCAGTTCGACCCTGTTCGGGTACTGGAATCGAAATGGAACATCCCGGTAATCGGCCCAACCCGGCCATATTCTTTCGGCGCCCAGATCCAAGAGCCTCCAAGTCTCCTCGAGCCTTTTCAGCTCGATCTTGACGTACTCGGGGACTTGCGTCTCGGTCTGGCCGTATGTCGGGAAGCCACAGCAGGCACCGAAGGTAAGCGCAAAGAGTGAGTGACGAATGAATTTCATGGAGCCTCCTCAGCGGGCGGTCAGTTCCTGGGGGCTGTTGACCTTCCGAAATCCTTCGGGGATCTCATAGATGCCTGGAGGCGGTGCAGCCGATTCTATGGTGTGGACCTTGAAATGGGAGACGGAGGCCGGAGCAATGGCGGGCTCCGACTTGACTTCCGTTTCCAGGGAAATCGAATGCTTCAAATCGGGAAAGGCCTGGCAAAGCGCCTGCCAGAGCGGCTCGTCGTCCGGCCTGACGGCATGCTTTGCCATCCGGCCGACATCAATCGGCAAGTCCTTGGTCAGCCACATGTCACGGGTTTCGTCGGCATAATCCGCTTCGCCGTGCGCCAGATAGAGCCGGCACTTGCGCCCGTCTATTACCTTCTCTTGGGTCGTCGCCGCTATGGTCCACTCGAATTGCGGCCGGTAGTTCCAACCGAGCTCTTGAACACGCTGCGGTTTCGCAACCGGCTCCGCTTTCTTTTCTTGCTCGATCGGTTCTTCCAGGTAACGCTTAGCCCGGATCGCGAGCGTCCAGCGTTTGCCCAGGTCATAGCGAGTGATGACAGTCAGCCGGTCGGCCACGCTCGTCGCCTTCTCTCCAATCCAGACTTCCCGGAGCTGGACCATCATCGTGCTTCCCATGTAGTCGCGGGTCCCGCGCTCGACGAAATGATCATCGGCCCCAACAGGCGCCAGGCTGAAAAGAAAAAGAACGGGTAGGGAGAAAAGCACGGCTTTCTGTTTCTTCATCTCTCCGCCGTGAGTTGTCCGGGTAGGTGGTTCCGCTGGAACAGACGTGGATGGTATCACGGCATACTTGGAACCCTTGACATCACTTTAGTTCCTTCAAAGGACCTCAAGGACCTCAAGGACCTCAAGGACGTGACGCCACTCTGGTCCTTGAGGTCCTTGAGGTCCTTGAGGTCTTTGAGGTGGGCGCCCCGTGCCCTCGGCAGTCACGTGTCAGTCCTACGGACCTCAAAACCAAGAAGCCAAGCCACGCGGTTTAGAAAACCGATTGTCTGTCGCCTCCATCGGGGTTAGCATGCACGCGATCAACTGAACGGAGTGTGCCCATGCTCATCGTCACCCGCATTTTGAGACTTGCTTTGCTGGTTGTGGCCGTTATCCCGGCCGCCGGTCAGCAGCGGACCGGCCTCACACCTGAGCAGATCGCCCGTCGCTGGGACCTGGAGAAACAGCTACAGGAAATTGCCGTCGTCGAGCGGAAGCTTATGGTGCCGATGCGCGACGGCGTCCGCATGGCCGCAGACGTTTACCGCCCGAAGAACGTGGCGAAAGCACCCGTCATTTTCGTACGCACACCCTACAACTTCAATTTCTGGGATGTGCGCAACGGCGTCCCGCGCGACATGTCGCAGGAGCTCAACGCGGTCAAGCGCGGGTATGCCTTTGTCGAGATGAACGAGCGCGGCCACTTTTTCTCCGAAGGGAACTACGACATCCTGGGCGCGCCGGTGACTGACGGATACGACGCGATTAAATGGATGGCTTCGCAACCGTGGTCCAATGGCAAGGTGGGGCTGATCGGCTGCTCCTCAACGGCCGAATGGCAGTCGGCGGTGGCCGCAACCGCGCCGCCCGGGCTGGTCACAATGATCCTGCAGGGGTTTGGCGCGGGCGTGGGTCGGGTCGGCCCGTACTACGAGCAGGGAAACTGGTACCGAGGCGGCGCCGTGCAACTGCTCTTCGTCAGCTGGCTTTACGGGGAGCAGAACCAGGTGCGGCCCACCTTTCCGCCGAATACTTCGCAGGAAGACCTGATCCGCGCATCACGCCTGTTTGACCTGGCGCCGCAAATGTCGCGCGTGGACTGGGCGAAAGCTTTCTGGCATCTGCCGGTGATGGACATCGTCGAGGCCGTAGGCGGACCGCATGGCGTCTTTGCCGATCCAATGCCGGTTCCGACCGGGGGAGCCATGATCAAGCGCACCCCGAACGATCCCGCCTGGTACCGGGGCGGGCTGTGGCACGACAACATGAAGATCAACGTCCCTGGTCTGTACTTCATGTCGTGGTACGACGTGTCGGTCGGGCCGAACCTTGCGCAGTACAATCAGGTTCGAAAGACGGCGGATCCCGAAATCGGCAAGCAGCAGTATGCCGTCATCGCTCCGACGCTCCACTGTGCCTACCGACGTGCCAGCGAGAACACGATCGTGGGCCAGCGCAGCGTGGGGGATGCGCGATGGGATTACGATGCGCTTACCTACGGCTGGTTCGATTATTTTCTAAAAGGCGAGAACAACGGCGTCCCGGAGAGCCTGCCCCGTGTCCGCTACTACACGATGGGCAGCAACAAGTGGCAATCCTCGGATACGTGGCCCCCCGCGGGCGCCGAACCGCTCACCTTCTACCTCACGAGCGGCGGCCACGCGAATACTCTCAATGGCGACGGCGTACTCTCAACTCAGCCACCCTCTCAGGATCTGCCTGACCGGTTCACCTACGATCCGATGAACCCCGCCCCCTCGCGCGGCGGTAACGTCTGCTGTCAGGGGAATGCGGTGAGCGGCGGAGCCTTCGATCAGCGCACGACCGAGGAGCGCGAGGATGTGCTCGTTTATTCGACGGAACCGCTCAAGGAGGGCATGGAAGTGAGCGGGCCAGTGAACTTCACTGTTTACGTGTCGTCCGATCGCATCGACACCGATATTACAGTCAAGCTCATCGATGTCTACCCCGACGGCGCCGCCTACAACCTGGACGAAACGATTCAGCGGCTGCGTTACCGTGAGGGATACGACAAGCCGGAGACCCGCCTGGAGCCGGGCAAGGTCTACAAGGTCTCCGTGCAGCCGATGACGACCAGCAACTTCTTCGACGTGGGTCACCGCATTCGGATTGAAGTCTCAAGCAGTAACTTTCCGCGTTTCGATCGGAACTTGAATACCGGCGGAAGGAACTACGACGAGAACACCGGCCTGGTGGCGCACAATGAGGTCCACCACTCCGAGGAGTACCAGTCCACCCTGACGCTCACCGTCGTAAAGCAGCAAGACCGTTCACCGTTCACCGTTCACCGTTCCCACTTGAACGGTGAACGTTAAACGCTGAACGGTGGACGCTGAACGGTGAACGCTGAACGCTGAACGGCGTTGCCTACTTCGCGACCAGCTCGACTCTCCGGTTCTTGGCCCGCCCCTCCTCGGTGGTGTTGACAGCAACCGGCGCGAGGTAGGCGACGCCGTTCGGTGTCAGGCGCGAGGCGTTGATGCCGTAATCGCGAACCAGAGCCGCAACGACCGCTTCTGCCCTCCGTTTGGAGAGGGCCAGGTTGGAATCGAACTCGCCAACGTTGTCGGTGTGGCCGACCACGTGTAGCTTGAGCTTCGAGTCTATGGAGAGCAGCTTGGCAATCTCATCGAGGGCTGGCTTGGACTCGGGCTTGATCTCCGCCTTGGCGGTGTCAAAAAAGATTCCGTAGAGAGCGACCTTTCCCGATGACTGAATGGCCTGCGACATTTCCTGGGCGCTGACACGGACCATGTTCTGAACCATCGATTTGACCTCGACGACGTCTACCGCCATATAGGCGCCTCGCCGGGCCTTGTAAACGTCGCGGGGGGCGCCCCACTCCACAGCCCTGAGGTAGACGTAGATTTCGCCCTGCGGTCTCTTCAGTTGCGCACTTGAAACCCGAATTCCTTTTTTGTCCGCCGCGGAGAACACATAGTGAGTCCGGCTGGTCGCGATCTTCACCTCGCCGAGGGAGCTCAAGAATCCCGTCCAGTTGGTTGCCTGGGGATCCTGTGTCGAGTCATAGAGAAGCTCAAACCCGTGGGTCTTGAGCTCATTCTGATAGTTGCGCAGCAGCTCTGTAGAGCTCGTCTGCCCGGCCGCTTCGTACCAGATCTGCAGGTGGCTTCCTTCCATCTTGAGCGGCGGACGGGCGTAGGTCCTCTTCCCGGTTTTCAGGTCGTTGCTGAGGAACGTCGAGGTCTGTAGCTCGAACGCGTCGAACTGTTTGCTGTCGTAGCCGACAATCTCCGAACCGCCAAAACGCTTGATCAGCGGGTGATCCTGGCTCCCGGGCAGATCGGCTGACCGGGTGTCCAGAGACAGCAAAGGGATCAAGGCCAGGAAAATCAACAAGCGGCCGCCAGTGGGTACCGAGCTCGCAATCGTCATCGGTTTCATATCCGATTTATCTCCTCCGTTGCCGGGTGATCGACAAGTATGTCGATCGACGTTAATTATTGCCAAAGGACTGCGGCTGTCACTGCACGCTTGTGTAGGTATCGGGGATTACGAACTTGGTTGGCTGGGGTGATCCTCAAGCGAGAGGTACTGGGGTATCCATTTAACCGGAGTTGGTCAATGTTCCGCGAACGATGCGTTGGTCACACCCTGAACCATGCGCCTATCTTGCGCCGGAGCGGGACTTCATATGGAGTGCGGCGGCAGAAGCTGCACTTTATACACATCTCGAGACCGGGACGGCGGTATGGGCGGAGGTCCGACAGAGCCCTCCTGAACGCTTCTCGCAGCGAGGGGCGAAGGAAAGCAGCACCCTCCTTTGCCCCTCAGCGGCTCACTCATGGACACACTTGACACTGGGGGTGGGACCTTGGTGGGGACCCGAGAAGAACTGGGAGTCGGCCCAACGAATACGGGTTTCGACCCCCACGGGGCATAAGCGCTCAAATAAGAAGCGAGAGTGGGGGCGTCCCCTGGGAGCGCAGGCGTCCCGCCTGCACTGGGGCAAGGGGCGTCCCGCCCCGTCCGCGC
>Ga0105092_10001897_pt1 | contig 11106 bp, 8 predicted proteins | sample PPLLak2March2015_FD_87021 | JGI IMG/M metagenome (GOLD analysis project Ga0105092, IMG submission 87021) | Freshwater sediment microbial communities from Prairie Pothole Lake near Jamestown, North Dakota, USA - PPLs Lake P7 Core (1) Depth... | ecosystem: Environmental > Aquatic > Freshwater >... | reverse complement strand
CCCCTCCGCCCCTTCACCCCTCTTCCTGCGCTAAGATGTGCCCAACGTGGAAATCAAAGCAGGGAGCTGCTCACAGTCACGGGAATGCACCGGGTGCCCGCTCATTCACCTCGACTACGAGGCTCAACTGAAACTGAAGGAAGAGCAGGTCCGTTCTTTTCTGGAACCTCACCTGCAGCGGGCTTCGATCCTTCCGGTCCAGCCCGCCGACCCCCCGCTTGGTTACCGGGCGACCGCCAAGCTCTCAGTCAGAACTATCGGCGAGAAGGTCATTGTCGGGCTCTTTAGAACCGGAAGCCACGAGGTGATCGATACGACCGATTGCCCTGCTCACCATCCGCTGGTAAACGGCGTCGCAATGGCGATCAAGGAGGAGTTGCAGCGGATCGTCAGGCGAGGGGAGCCTTTCAAGAAGTCGGCGACGCGACTCCGGCACGCGGTGATTCGCGTCAGCCCGGCATTCGGCAAGTCGATGGTTACTTTTGTTCTTCGGGAGGACGATGATCGCCTGGTAAAAACGCTCAGCAAAGGCGTCAACCGCCGCGTTCCTGCCGTCGTTTCCGTCCACAAGAACCTAAACACCGGACCAACATCACAGGTGTTTGGACCAGAAACGAAACTCGTTTGGGGGTATCCCGATCTCCTCGACCGGATCGGCCCCGACCGCATTCTTTTGTCCCCCGTTTCCTTTTTTCAAGCCCACCATGGTCAGGCCGCCTGGATCTACGCACTGGTGCGGAGATGGGCCGAATTGAAGCCGTCGGACTCGGCCTTGGATCTCTACTGCGGGGTTGGGGGAATAACGATGAGCCTGGCGCGGGACGCAGGGATGGCCCTGGGAGTCGAAGCTTCGGCAGAAGCAGTAAGGGACGCGAAGAGAAATGCCGGGCTCAACTCCCTGGAGAACTGCCGGTTCAGGGTGGCGGATGCGGCCCATCTTGGAAAAGTCCTGGGAAAGCGGGAAATGCCCGCAGTCGTAACCCTTAACCCCCCTCGAAGCGGGGCCGCGGTTGAGGTTCTGAAACAAGCGGCGCAACTGGAACCGCGCTCCATCATCTATGTGTCTTGTAGCCCCGAAACACTGGCGCGCGACCTCCAGGTCCTGGCACGAATCGGCTTTCGGGCGGCGCAGGTTCAGCCGGTCGACATGTTCCCCCAGACCCCGCACGTGGAGACTGTTGTCCAGCTTCGTCGGAATTGACTATCGATGATCGTTGATCATCAATCGCGAATCCTGGGTTATGATGGTCCGCTGATTTTTCCAGAAGGGACAGGCAAGAAAAAACTATGTTGAGGGTCGGCTTTGTCGGATGGCGAGGAATGGTGGGTTCGGTTCTCATGGAGCGGATGCGCGCCGAGGACGACTTCAAAGGTTTCGAACCGCTGTTTTTCTCGACTTCCCAGGTAGGCAGCCAGGGACCGGATCTCGGATTCGATCTCCCCCCTCTGGCGGATGCGCTTAGCGACTCGCTGCTTTCATGCATGGATATAATCGTGACGTGCCAGGGCGGCGATTACACCATGAAGGTGTATGACTCCCTGCGAAAATCGGGCTGGAAGGGCTATTGGATTGACGCCGCTTCTACGCTGCGAATGCGGGACGACAGCATAATTGTTCTCGATCCCGTGAATCGGCATGTCATCGACCGTGGTCTGTCGGCCGGCGTTAAGACCTACGTCGGCGGCAACTGCACGGTCAGCCTGATGCTCATGGGGCTTTCCGGGCTGTTCCAGGCGGGAGTCGTGGAGTGGCTGACGTCCATGACGTACCAAGCCGCCTCCGGTGCCGGGGCAAAGAACATGACTGAGCTGATGAGTCAGATGGTGGGGTTGGCCCAGGCGGCTGCGCCGGTCTTTGCCAATCCATCATCCACGGCCTTGGAGCTCGATGCCGCAATCACCCGCAAACTACGCGACAACACCCTTCCCGTGGACAACTTCGGCGTACCGCTCGCGGCCAGTCTGATTCCTTGGATCGACAGGCCGTTGGATAACGGTCAAACGCGCGAGGAATGGAAAGGTCACGCCGAAACCAACAAGATCCTCGAGACTGCTTCGCCGATCCCCGTCGACGGCATATGTGTCCGGGTTGGCGCCATGCGCTGTCACAGCCAGGCCGTGACGATCAAGCTACGCCGGGATATCCCGGTCGACGAGCTGAGTAGCATGATCGGGGAAGCGCACGAGTGGGTAAAGCTGGTCCCGAACACCCGCGAGGCCACGATCAGAGACCTGACTCCCACAGCCATTTCGGGCGATCTGACGGTCGCCGTCGGCCGCCTTCGGAAAATGAACCTCGGGCCCGAGTACTGCACCGCCTTCACGGTCGGTGACCAGCTTCTCTGGGGTGCAGCGGAGCCCTTGCGCAGGATTCTGCGGATCATCCTGGAGAGGTAGACTAAGAGGACCTCAAGGACCTCAAGGACCTGAAGGACAATCGAACTCACTCGTCTGTCCTTGAGGTCCTTGAGGTCCTTGAGGTCCTTTTAAGTCTTTCAAAACTCCCTGGCCGTCTGCGTCATTTCCCTTTCACGGCTGGGCTTCACGTTCTGGTTCAGCCGGAAGAGGTTCCCCGGGTCATATTTGTCCTTTAACTGGACCAGCCGTTGATAGTTCGGACCGTACGCGGCCGGCACCCGGTCGAGCTCGTCCTCACTCATGAAATTCACATAGACGCTTCCGGTCGCATGGGGCGCCATCGCCTGGAACAGCTGCCGGCACCAGCCCATGCACTCGGTGTCACTGGCGGCCTGCTCCCAGCGTCCATGCACGTTCATCATGTATTTGACATGACGTTGAGAATAGGCCGTCGCGTCAGTCGGAATCCGGTTCATCTGGCCGGCAACATGGCCAAAGAAGATCTCGCACTGCGGCGAAGGCAGGTGGCTGGCATAATCGAGGACAGTACGGATAGCGCCGTCGGTGATTTCCGTGAAATCGTGCGACTTCCAGTAATTCCGGGCACCCGGTGCCAGGAGCGGATCGAAGGCTTTTTGAAAAGCCACGTACGGAGTAGGCATCACCGCCTCGCCGACCGTTTGGCTGAAGCTGCGGAGCTGGTTGATCGCCCTGCTGCCGGTTTCCGGAGTTCCCACGTAGCAGACAGCCAGGACCACAACTTCCTTGCCGTGAACCTCAGGCGGGAGGAACGGAAGGGGCGGGGCTTTTCGCAGGATGACCCAGACAGTAAGGTCTTCGGGGGCAGTTCTACCGAATTCCCGGTATTGCCTGAGAATGGACTCTGCCTGCTCAAACGGAAAGACCAGCAAGCCCGAGAGTATCTGCGGGCCGACCGCGTGAAGCTGATACTCAAACAAGGTCACGACTCCCAGGTTCCCTCCTCCTCCGCGGATGCCCCAAAACAGGTCCTGGTTCTCATCCGCGGCGGCGCGCCGGACCGCTCCGTCAGCCGTGACCACTTGGGCAGAAAGCAGGTTATCAATCGTGAGACCGTATTTGCGGGTCAGCCAACCAAACCCGCCGCCCAGCGTCAGCCCTGCGATTCCGGTTGTCGAATTGATACCAGTCGGGGTCGCCAACCCATAAGACTGTGTCTCGTGGTCCAACTCACCGAGAGTGACTCCAGGCTCCACCCGGGCGGTACGCCGGGCCGGATCGACCTGGACGGATTTCATTCCGCTGAGATCGATCATGACGCCGCCATCGCAAACGGCGTTGCCCGCAATGTTGTGTCCTCCACCGCGGATTGAAAGCAGCAACGAATTGTCCCTGGCAAAGCTGACCGCCTCACGAACGTCCGCGGTCCCCATCGCACGCACGATCAGTCCGGGACAGCGGTCAATCATGGCGTTCCAAACAGTGCGGCATTCCCTGAAGTCATCGTCCTCCGGCCGGAGCAGGCGGCCGCGCAATCGCTGGCCGAACTGCGTGCTCTGGGCTTCCGACAGGCTGGTCTTATCTCCCGACAGAGTTGTTAATTCAATTCGAGGCATACTTCCCCCTTCCTGGGTTACGACAATACTGAGGCGGGTTTCACTTGACACTCAACTTATATACCTTATTGATCGACGCATCAAATTACTGGAAAGGACGCAAGGACCCCAAGGACCCCAAGGACAGGCGAGCTTCACCTCCCTGGAGTCCTCGAGATCCTTGAGGTCTTTTTTACGCTCTCTTAACACTCCTTTTCGCGCTACCGGCCGGTTCCCGCGAAACACAAGTCATTGCTGAACGTACTAAGTAGCGGAACAATAAATGGGGGTTGACAACAGCATGTTTCGATCACCGCGGGGGACGATCCTCAGTCTGTTTTTGGTACTGCTGATTGCGGCATCCGGCTCTGTTGCCCAGGCTGATGACGGGTTCAAGAATTTCACGCTTTTCAAAGCGGTAGTGCCCGGAGTTGATTTCTTCGCATCGAACCGGCAGGCCGTGGCACCATTTGAGAAGCCGATCACCGAGACCAAAGAGCGCTTGTCCGCTTTGCTCGCCGCCTCGGAGCTTCCTCCTGGCGCTATCTTTGTCTGCTCTACCCTGGCGCAGAAGGACGAGGTTTACGAGCCTCGGGCGATGAAGATGGGATACAAGTGGACGCTGACAGTCCTCACGGCCGATGCGCGCGGCGAGGAAATGTTGGCCCGCCTGAAGGCCCAAATGGGCGATATCCCCCCCGATCGCCTGGAACGCCTGCGCGCCCGGTCAGTCGAGATGAAGCCCGTGCTCGAGGCCGGTATGGCTCGTTCGGCTGCCCGCCAGATGGCGCAGGCCGTCCTGCAAGTCATGCTCTACCCGGAGAAAGAATACCGCTTCTCCCGGGTGGACGACATGGGACGAAGCCCATTGCCCGACTGGCTGGACATTGGCATTGCCTCTTACGCGAGCGGGAGCGGGAGCAACGTCAGGTTCCTGCAGCAGCACCTCGAAGAGATCTTTCCCATGGAGGATGTCCTGACGATGTCTCGACCCTTCATCGCACCTGGTTCAGAGGGAGGCGGAGGCCAAATGGTATTCCGCATGGAACGGCCGCCCGGCGGCGCCGCGGGCGGCTCGTCCGGTGGCGACCAGATGGGGGCGCCGGGTGGGGCGGCGGGTGGATTCCCTGGCGGAGCGCAGGGCGGGGGACGCAGCGGCGGCCCACGCAGCATGCCGAAGGACCAGCAAGATCGGATGATGTTTGACGGCCAGGCCGGCAGCTTCTTCGCCTATCTCGTCGAAAAGACAGGAATCGACAAGGTCAAGGAATTGGTCACACTGGCTCGCGACAAGAAGGATACCCTCGAGTTCATAAAGCGGGCGGACGTCATGGGGGCAGACCTGGACAAGGTCGAAGCAGAGTGGACCAATTGGGTCAAAACACAGAAGGCTGAAGGTGGTGACGAGCTTCGAATACGAACGGGTGGCCCGGAAAGGACCGAACGTCCGCCGCAGTAGCAGTTCCCAGGCAGGCGGGCGCTTCGAACAGAAGACATCGTTCAAGTTACCCCGGCGTTTTCCTTTATCTGAAACGGTGATCAGAGAGATCAACATGTTACGAATCATACGGTGGGCATGGGTCATAACACTTTTGGCCTCGGTTGCGCTTGCTCAGCAGGCGGATGCGAAAAAAACGGCCAAGGACTCGCCCGAGAGGCGGCCGGCCGAAGCCAAAGTGCAGACAATAAAACCGGCGCACGGTGACGTTATCAGGAACTTTTTCGTCACCGGCGAGCTTCGGGCGGAGAGAGCGGTGCAGGTTTCGGTCCCAAGCATTCGCAGCTCGTTTGCGAGCATGGTCAGCTTTCTGGCGCCTGAAGGCTCTCCGATCAAGCCGGGCGAACGCCTGGTGGAATTCGACGCCTCCGCTTTGACCAGTCAGAAATCCGAGGCAGAACGGAGACTCGACGAAGCCAAGCTGAAGATCAAGAAGACGAAGGCCGATCTCGACGCCCAGGAAACCGACTTTCTAAACGGGGTCGCACAGGCGGAAGCGAACCTGAAAGTTGCTCAGTTATACGCCAAGACCCCGCCCGAGTTGCTGGCCGCGAATACTTATCAGAAGTACCAGTTGGACCTCGAAAGGGCTCAGCTGTCGCTTCAGAAGGCCAAAGAACAGCTCGATAACTTCCAGAAGAGCCGCCCCACCCAGATGGCTTTGGTGGAGATTGACGAGGCGCAAGCCGAGATCGATCTCAAGAAGATCGACGGCGACCTGGGCCTCCTCACGATTGCCGCACCCCAGGAAGGAATCGTCATCTATGGCGATAACTGGGCCAACAACCGGAAGATCCAGGTGGGGGACAATCTGTTCCCGGGAATGCCCGTGGTCGAATTGCCCGACCTCTCAAGTATGCAGGTCGTCGGATTCGTCTACGACACCGAACTTAGTTTCTTTTCAAAGGGAATGAGGTGCAGTTTTTCCCTCGATGCGGTACCGGGGAGTCAATACGGAGGCGCTATTGTCTCGCTCACCAGCGTCGCCAGCCGCAAAGGGTTTGCTTCCCAACACAAGGTTTTCAGAGCCGTGATTCAACCCGACAAGGTCGACACGGTTCTCATGAAGCCCGGCATGACGGTTCGCGTCGCGGTGGGGATGAAGCTGGCCAGCGGCACCACAACTATCCCCAGGGAATTCTTGGGTGTTGACGCGCAAGGTCGATATTACGTTTTGAAGAAGACGGAGAAAACAGAACCGGCCAAGCAGACGGTTGAAGTGGGCGCCCTGGGAGATTCCCTGGTCGAGGTCCGCGCTGGTGTCTCTTCCAGTGATTCCCTGCTCCCCGTACAACGGGTTTGGGAGGATTGAAAGTGAACCTCAAGAAACTGATTGTTGGACTGGTTGCAGTCGCTATAGTCGTCGTTGCCGGCTTTTCGTTCTACCGGACTCAGCTCGCGTCTGCGGCGGTCAGTGAGAAGGATCTGATCACCGTTGAACGCGTCGATTTCCCGGTCCTCATCACGGCTACGGGCATTTTGGAAGCCACGAGCAGCGTGAGCATCGGTCCGCCGCAGATCAGACACGAACCTCGTTTCCGGCTGGCCCGGATGGTCGACGAAGGAACCGAGGTTTCTGAAGGCGATTTTCTTGTTGAGTTCGACACCTCTGATGTGAGCCGAAGGATGCGCGAGCAAACCGCCAACCTGCAGCGCGTACAAGAGGAATACCAGAAAAAGCGGTCGGATTTCGATATCCAGCTGAGGGAGTTAAGGCTCTCAGTCGAGGAGGCAAGGGCCGATTACGGGAAACTCGAAAACAAACTCATGTACCAGGTCGAGCTGGAAAGCGCGATGACGGTGGAGGAGACCCGAATCCGGCGCGACGCAGCCAAGAAAAAACTGGAGTTCCTCGAAGCGAAATTGAAGCACTTTGAAGAGGGCGGCCAGCTGGACCTGCAGATTTCGCGGAGCAACGAAGCTCACTACCGGAGCCGTCTCGATAGCCTGCTGGATGCGATGGAGAAGTTGACGGTTCGCTCCCCGGTTTCGGGCGTCGTGATCTACAAGCGTGATTGGAACAACGAAGCACGACAGATTGGCAGTAATGTCTTTGCGCTGGACACCGTCCTCGAAATCCCCGACCTGAACACCATCCGCGCCAAGCTTTATGTCGACGAGGTAGACGCGGGGAAGGTGAAACCGGGCCAGGAAGCCTCGATTATGGTCGATGCGCTCCAAGGACGCGCTTTCGGGGGCACAATAAAAGGCATTAGCGCCATTCTGAAGCAGCTGACCTTCGACCGCCCCCAAAAGGTGGCCGAGGCTTTTGTCGAAATAAACAAGGACTCCGAATTCATCAAGCAGTTACGGCCCGGAATGAGTCTGAAGGCCCAGATCCAGGTCGGCCGATACGCGGGGGCCTTGGCCATTCCTTTGTCAAGCATACAGGAACGCGACGGGCGCTCGTTTGTTCAGGTCTGGAAGCCTGAGCAGGAGACCTGGGACTGGCGGGAGATAAGCCTTCGCACAAACGACGGCCTGACCGCCCTGGTGGAGTCCGGGCTAAAGGCTAATGAGAGAATACGGACCAAGCCCCGACTCTGAGGCAACGCCATGACAAATAAGACTTCGCCAAACACCAAGACCTTTCGCGTGACGCCAGGCCGAATTGCCCGCCTGGTCGGGCTCCTGCTGCTGCTGGGGTGTATCGTCGTCGCGGTGGTTTACCATCAGGATCTGCGAGCCCGAGTCACCAAAGCGTTCACCGCGACCGATGAAGATCCGGTTCCGGTTGCCCGGCTGATCGCCGAGCCGTTTCGACTGACCGTCCCAGCCATCGGAGAAATTGTTGGACTGGGGAGCACGCCCGTCCCGACCCCTAACACCCCATCTGGTAGTCTAAGAGTCGGCTGGCTGATCCCCGAAGGCACCTTTGTGCAAGCCGGAGATCCGGTCGTCCGCTTCGACAGCACGGACGCCAAGCTGAACCTGGAAAGACAGCAGAATACACTGGCCGCCAACCAGGAACGGTCCAGGATCACAACCGGCAAGCAGACCACCGATGAAAAAGTCCTGGGGCTCGACCGCCAGGACGCGGAAATGCAGTACGACTACGTCATGACGGTCCTCCCCGAAGACGAGACGATCTTCTCGAAATGGGAAATCATCGAAGCGAAGATCGATGCCGGATTCGCCAAGGAGCGAGTGACCTTTCTGAACAGCAAAGGCCGGACTCAGAAGCGAATCGCACGATCTGATCAGCAGATACTGGCCATTGAACGGAACCAGGCCCAGGCAGAGATGAGCGTTGCCGAAAGGACCCTGGGTTCCCTTGACCTGAAAGCCCCCAGCGCCGGCCTCATCCTGTGGCGGAGGGATCGCCGTCGCGATCCGCAGGTCGGCGACGAGTCCTTTGGAGGTCAGATCCTCGTGGAGGTGATCGACCTTGCCGTACTGCAGGCACGAGTATACGTGCTCGAGCGGGATGGCGGCCACCTGGCCAAGGGACAGGAAGTCATTATTCGCCTGGACGCCGTTCCGGAAAAGGAGTTCCACGGCAAGATCCGCAGCGCCTCTACATTGGCGCAGGCCCTTGAGCGAAACTCGCCACTTAAGTACTTCTCCTGCGATGTGGAGATTCTGGACGCGGGCATTGACCTGAAGAGGATCCGCCCCGGGATGGCGCTGAAAGGCGAAGTGGTTCTCGCCAAGTACGACAAGTGCTTTGTGGTTCCGGCCAGCGCCGTCACGGCGAAAGACAAGAACAATCTCGTTTACGTGCAGAAAGGATCGGACTTTTTGGCCAGAACGGTGGAGACCGGCCTGAGTACCCACGGGCAGGCGGTCGTCCTGAACGGTGTCAACAATGGTGACGTCGTCGCCTTACGCAATCCGTTTGAAACCCGCAAGCTGACCCTGCCCGATTTCAGCAAAGGTGGAGCGAACGCGGGGAGACGCGGCGGGCCTGGACCCGGTATGCGGATTGAGATACGCGGTCGTTAGTCAGTTGGAGATCTTGGACTTATGGTCACACTCGAAAGTGCAACGGTCGCCGTCAGCGACCTTACCAGACACAAGCTGCGCTCGTTCCTGACGATGCTGGGAATGATCTTCGGGGTCGGCGCGGTGGTGGCGATGCTGTCCATCGGCGCCGGCGCCGAGAAAGAGAGCCTGCGAATCATCGAGAGCTTCGGCATCCGCAACATCATCATCCAGGCCAAGGATTTCAAGCCCGAGGAGTTGCGGCAAATCCGGACAGAGTCTCTGGGGGTTAACCTTCGCGACGTCGAAGCCCTTCAGGCCGTCCTGAAGCCCAAGCCGTTGATATCCGCGAAGCGGGTCGTCAAGACCTTCCAGGTGGTTTCGGAGACCAGCCGCGCCGACAGCCGGGTTCTCGGGGTCAGCAGCACCTATCCGGCCATTCAGAACCTGAGACTGCTGCAGGGCTCGTTCTTCTTCCCGGCCGATGAACAGTCGAATGCCCAGGTCTGCGTGCTCGGAATTGCGGCCAAACAGAAGCTGTTCGGTTTTGGCCACGTGCTCGGTCGCCAGGTGAAGGTCAATGACCAGTGGCTTACCGTCATCGGAGTACTGGCGGACGCGAACGTCGAGAAGTCCGAGTTCGAGGGTGTGAAAATTCAGAACCCCAATAACGACATATACATCCCGATAACAACCGCCATTAAGAAGTTCGAAGGGGATACGGTCGAAAACGAGCTCAACGAAGTCATCGTGGAGACCCACCTACAGGCCGATCTGAAGGAGCAGGCCTCGACGGTCAACAACCTGATGTCGGCCATGCACCGCTACGTGGACGACTACTCGATCGTGGTGCCGGAGAAACTGCTCGAACAGAATCAGCGGACGCAGGGCATCTTCAACATCGTCATGGGTGCCATTGCGAGCATCTCGCTGCTCGTCGGCGGGATTGGCATCATGAACATCATGTTGGCGTCCGTTCTGGAGCGGACCAACGAGATCGGCCTCCGGCGAGCCCTGGGAGCCAGGAGACTGGATATCCGCGTTCAGTTCATGACCGAAGCCATCGCCATCAGCCTTTCGGGTGGAATCATCGGGGTCGGCCTGGGCTACGGGATATCACGGCTGGTGGCCGTCTACTCCGGCTGGAGCACGATTATCACCGTGGCCTCGATCGTCCTTTCCTTCGGCGTGAGCTCGGCGGTCGGGCTCGTGTTCGGGATATACCCGGCCGTTCAGGCGTCGAACCTCGACCCGATCGAGTGCTTGAGGTACGAGTAGGCGCACCACCGTTCAGCGTTCACCGTTCTCCGTTCACCGTTAAAAAGCGTTTCAACGGTGAACGGTGAACGGTGAACGGTTCGATTGTCAATTCGCCAGCGCCGCTGCTACCCCGCCCAGGCTCATCAGCACAACAAGTCCCACCGCAATGCCCGCCACGACATTCTTCCAGCGGGCCGGTTCGTGACACCACCAGACCAGGCCGGCTGAGAACAGCAACGTCTGCAGCACTACTTCGGGAAGACCATAAAGGTGCATGCCGATTGGCAGCCTGGTGTAGAGCATTCCTTCGAATGATCCTGGCGAAGGCCCGCAGGTGCCCAGGATCGCGAGGCCTACGAACAAGCCCCACAGGATCAGTGCTCCATTCCTACGCCGGAGGAGCTCCCCGGCCAACGGATAAAGCACGAGAGCGAACAAGAGGCCTCGAACCACCTGGAAAGCCGGGCCCGCAGCAACCCAGGGCGAATCGGT
>Ga0105092_10001895_pt1 | contig 11108 bp, 7 predicted proteins | sample PPLLak2March2015_FD_87021 | JGI IMG/M metagenome (GOLD analysis project Ga0105092, IMG submission 87021) | Freshwater sediment microbial communities from Prairie Pothole Lake near Jamestown, North Dakota, USA - PPLs Lake P7 Core (1) Depth... | ecosystem: Environmental > Aquatic > Freshwater >... | reverse complement strand
GCACTCCAAAGCGCTTCGCGCCGTTGGGAAACCCCGACGACCGCCTGATTGCCGGCCATTCGACTAGAACAAATTTACCCTGCCCTGTCACCCCCCCGCACTTTTGCCCCTGCTTTCCCCTGTGATATCGTGACCTGCCATGAGGAACAATCTTTCGCGACGCTCGTTTCTGGTTTCGATGGCCGCCTCTCCGCTGGTAGTGCAGGCGTTGGCAGCCAAAAGCAAGATTCCGGTCGGCCTGGAGCTGTTCTCGGTAAGGGAGGAGTTGGGAAAGGACCTGATGGGAACGGTTCGGGCAGTGGCCAAAGTGGGCTATGACGGTGTGGAGTTCTTCTCCCCTTACTTTGGATGGACGACGGAGCAAGCCAGGGAAGTCCGTAAGCTGATGGACGACCTCGGAATCGTCTGTTTCTCCACTCATAACGGGGGCAACTCCTTCACGCCGGAGAACATCGGCAAGGCGATCGAACTGAACACCATCATTGGGAGCAAGATCATCGTGATGGCGAGTGCGGGCCGTGTGAATGGTTTAAGCGGCTGGCAGAAGGTCGCGGAGCAGCTCAACCAGGCGGCCGAAAAGGCCAAAGCGGCCGGTCTTCGGGTGGGTTTTCATAACCACCAGGCAGAATTTCAGCCGGTCGAAGGCGACCTGCCCATGAACGTTCTCGCGAAGAACACGGGCCCTGACGTTGTCCTGCAGCTGGATGTCGGTACCTGCGTCGAAGTGGGGCAGGATCCGGTGAAGTGGATCGAGCAGAATCCGGGCCGCATTGTTTCGGTTCACTGCAAGGATTACTCACCGGAAGCAGGCAAGGGCTACCGGGTGCTGTTCGGTGAGGGCGTCTCGCCCTGGCAGAAGATCTTCGAGGCGGCCGAACGCGTAGGCGGAGTTCAGGCCTACCTGATCGAACAGGAAGGCAGCGCCTATCCGCCGCTCGAAACGGTCGAGAAGTGCCTGGCGAACTACAAGAAGATGCGCAGTTAAAGGGCTGGGGGGCCAAAAGGATCTGAAGGACCCGAAGGACCCGAAGGACAGGTATGAGCACCGTCCTTCCGGTTTTTCGGGTCCTTAAGGCGCCTCGAGTCGGCCGCCTACACCGGCTGCGCCGCGACCTTCTCAGGTGCCGGCTTGGCCGGCTCCCTGACCTCGGCTCCAGGTTTAAGCGTCAGCAGGTGCCACACGATAACCGCCACGCCGGCCACGACGGCGAGGCCGTGCAGAAAGGCGACGAACATCCAAAAACGGATCGGCCGCTGGGCGATCATGAAATCCTGCCCTTGAACCCTTTCCAGGTACGTCTGAAGCACACCGGCTACGGCGAAGGACAGGCTCATTCCCAGGACTCCAAGCGAGGTCAGCCAGAACCCCCAATGGCCCGCTTTTTCGTCGTATGTCCCCCCCGGAAATCCCCTCAGGTGCGGCATCGCGAAATAGAAGAACGTCAGGTTCAGCAGCACGTAAGCACCGAAGAAGGCCAGATGCCCGTGGGATACCGTTACCTGGCTGCCATGCGTGTAGTAGTTGATCTGCGGAAGGGTGTGGGCGAACCCGAACAGGCCCGCGCCGACAAAATGCAGCACGACGCCTCCGAGCAGGTAAAGCCAGGTGAGACTCGGGCGAAGCGGGCGAGCCCTTTCCTTGGTGTGCCGGTAGGTGTCAACGACCATTAACAGGATAGGGAACGGTTCCAGGGCCGAGAAAATTCCGCCGACCCAGAGCCAGTAGCGGGGAGCGCCCAGCCAGTAATAATGATGTCCCGTGCCGGCGATGCCGGTGAGAAGGAAGAGGCCCAATTCGACGTAAAGCCATTTCTCCACGACGCCCCGTTCGACGCCGGTCATCTTCATCAGGAGGAATGCCGTCAACGCCGCGGCGATCAACTCCCAGGCGCCTTCCACCCAAAGATGGATCACCCACCACCAGTAATACCAGTCGACGGCGAGGTTGTTGTAGAAGGGGATACCGATAAGATAAAGCAGGGCCAGAAAAGTCAGGCCGCCCAGAAGCGACCCTTGGGTGACTGTCCACTGGCGGGCCTTGATGATCGTGACCCCGACGTTTGCCAGGAACATCAGGGCGCCGACTACGACCAGCAAGTCGAGAGGCCGGGGAATCTCCAGCAAAGGGCGGCCTTGAGTCCAACCGAACAAGAAACCGACGACGGCCGCAACTCCGGTTCCGGCCAGGAGCACCAGCTGAGCGATCGCCAGCCTGGGCCATTCGAGCTCGCGTTGTGTTTCCTCCGGAATCAGGTAGAAGGTGGCGCCCATGAATCCGAGCAGCAGCCAGAGAACCAGCAGGTTGGTGTGGATGGCCCGGGCAGTCGAGAAGGGGAAGACATCGACCACGGATTGTGGAATAGTCGCAAAGTAGTTCGTTGCCAGCCATAACCCGACGATAACCTGCAGAACAAACAGCAGGAGGGCAACAACGAAATACGGGTAAGCGATGCGCTGTGTTTTATAGAGCATGGTTCACCTCCCACTCGGTGCTGAGAGGGCCGCTATGAATTCACCCACCGACTCCCGTTGCGCCAGCGATAAATGCGGGTAAGCCGGCATGCCGCAGCCCGGCGCGTGTTTCTCGGGATCTTCCAGGAAATCGGCGATCCAGCGAGAGTCTCGGCGCTTGGCAATCCACTCAAAGCGAATCGCCTGGTTTCCGCCCGTCGCACCCAGGTTGTGACAGGCGAGGCACTGCTCCTGTTCGATTACGGCGGCTCCCGGTGAAACCCGGGCCGCCGCCAGCATCCGTGCCGTGGACCGTTTCCACCGCTTCTCCGAGTGCTGGGGCGGCCAGTCCTGATTCTCGATCTGCGAGATCCAGGCCAGATAGGCCACGATGTCCTTAACCTCCTGCTCGGAAAGCTTCTGGTGCGGCATTTTCCGGTAAGAATCGACGAAGGCGATTTCCGGACTCTCCAGCCGCCTTTGAATTGAGGCTTCTCCGAGGCGCGTATAGGCGCGTGTCAAATCGGGCGCGTAATAGGCCCCGAAGCCAAGGACGGTGTGGCAGTCGTTGCAGTTATGCTTTTCAAAGGCACGCTTTCCGCTCACGACCTGATCGCTTAGTTTGTCGGCGTGCGTCAAAGCCGCAAACTGGCGATGAGTATCGACCGTGAGTGCGAGGAAAAGCAGGAGTGAAACAGAAGTACCTCCCCAGAAAATCCACTTAGCGGTTTTCTCGGTCACGACTCCTCCTTTCATCGGATGGAGACAAAGGGTTGATAGAAAAATTAAGTCTTCGTCAACAGTATTTCTTTAAATCGCGGTCAACATCAAATTGGCGGGGAAGAGGGCAGGAAAGGACCTCAGGGACCCCAAGGACCCAAGGACCCAAGGACCTTGAGGACCCCAAGGACGTCGCTGCGAGGTCTTTGAGATCCCTGGTCGCGAACGCTACAACTGCGGCACGATCTCAGCCAACGCCTGATCGACGGTCACAATCGGCAGCCGGGCGTTCTTGATGGCTTGAAGATGTGACTCCAGCTGAGCGGGGGTGGTACTGTACTCGCTCTTTTTGTTATTTATTTCGTGGTAAACGAGGATCAGCCAGGTTTTTTCACGCGCGGCTTGCTCAACCCAGCTCTGCAGCTCGGCGAGTGTCGTGGAGATAGTGATGTTCTGCACCTTCAAGGCGTAGATATCGAAGTCGTCCTTGCTGTTGAACCCCACTTGGGTTGATCGCTGAGAGCGGTAGTACTTCCGCACCGCGGCCGTGCTCTTCGTGTTGCTTTCGCCGTAGGGAGAGGCCCAGTCGAGAACCGGCCGGAAGCCGTTCTTTTCGAGGAAAGTCTTCGAGTTTCGAAGCTCGCGGTTCATTGCAGTAGAGCGGAGGGTCGTCAAATCCAGATGTTGGACACTGTGAGAAGCGATTTGATGGCCTGCGTCTGCGAGATAACGCAAATCGGCCAAGGCCATGTACTCTGGATCAACGCCGATCTCTCCGGTCAGCACGTACTGAGTCGAGGTTGCGTCGTACCGCTGCAAGAGAGGCAGCGCCTCTTCCCGCACGGACTTCCAGGAATCGTCAAAGGTCGGGGACACCAGGCCTCGGCGGAAGCCGATCGTGGGTGCGGAAACGAAGCCGTAGTCATCCGTGGTGACGTAACCCGCTCTGTTGACCAGGTGGAATACGGAAGCCCGGACGGCCCCCGCCGGCACCTTGAATTTTGCCGAGTAGCGTGACCAGTTGCGCGTCGGCTCGGCAGGAGGCAGGCCTAGGTATTGCGCGCTCCCGTCCTGCATGATGACCATGACCGCGACCTGCGAGAGCACATTCGACCGGTACCAGTCAGTGAAACGGTAAGGCTGACCACCGCTGACTGGCTGGGGGTCGAAGTACCATTTCGCATCACCGTCGGTATGGCTGGTGATTTCGCTTTTGACCGAGCGATTGCCGGTGTGACCGGTCTTCAGCCACGTGAATACGGCTGAATTAGTCCCCCAATTACCGGTCTGCCAACCGGCCGGGGCATCGGTCCCGTCGAGCGCCTGTTCGAGGGAAGCGTTGGGCACGCCGCCGGTCAGCTCGGCCGCCTCGGCCGTTTTCAGAATGAAGTTGTCGGTTTCGAGGAAGCCGACTGCGCTGATCACATGAAAGATGCGTATTCTGCTGGCCCGCGCTGGCGTCGTGAAGTAGCAGGTCGTTTCGGCCCAGCGTGGACTCTTAGGCACCTGGGACAGGAACAGGTGGGTCAGATTGCCCGAGGTATCCTCAATCTGCAAACCGATCTGGCTGGGAACGTTGCTGCGGTAGTAGTCGCGGTAAACGTAACGCTGATTCGGCTGGACCCTGACCGGCTCGAAGTACCACTTGGCATCGCCGCTCGCGTAGCTGCTGATGCCGACGTAGAGGCTGCGTCGCCCGTCCTGCGCGTTGCCCGTACGGTAGTTGAAAGTGACTGAATTTTCGCCCCAGCCCCCCTTTTCCCAGCCCAGTGGCAGCTTTGGGTCGTTGGCGGCATTTTCAACGGACGGATTTGGAATCAGGTTTTGACCTTCCCCCGGGGCAGGCCACGCCGGGAGGCAGAAGGCCAACCAGGCTGCAACAAAGAGGCTGGTCAAGTTGCCGGCAACTGTTATTCCCGACACGTTCACTATGGTACTCGCCCCGTCAAGAGCCCCCGTCACCCTGTCACCTCGTCACTTCACCAGCACCATCGAGAACTGGGCATACGACGCCGGGAGGGCTAACCGCCTTGACTTCTGCCCGCTCCAGAGGTCCGTCGCTTGGTTCGCGCTCCCACCGCTTATGCCCCTTCCGGCTGGAAGTCGCTTCAATTCGCTACGACAAACACGAAAGTCGCAACTTGGCGCTATCGCTCACCGGGGTTTCCGGCAGTAAGTTATACCTTGCACGGCGTTTGGATATCCCAGTGCAGAAGGCTTGAACACTGTTCGTGGAAGGAGACGTTAATGGTCACGGCGAAGAGAATCTTCTCCAATGTCCGCTTCTCAAATGTCGGCTTTCGCCCTTGGCTTTTTCTTCTTGTCATTCCCATCGGTCTGGTGATTGTCGGATACAGGTCGGTTTCACCCGAGAAACGGCAGCTCGAGAGTCTTATCGGAAGCACCGGCGTGCCGTTCAATCTCACCCGTTTCTTAGCTGAACGCGAAGATGTTGTTTCGGAGCTGCGCGAACAGCTTCTGTCCTCGCCCAGCCGCCCCCTGGCCATCCCGGTTCCGGCTGGCTATTCGGCCTCGAACACCGGCGGACGCCTGGTCTTCGCCCAGGTGGCGGACGGCCTGATCGGTTTTCAGAACCGTTTCATGCAGACCAGCTTTACCATCGTCAACGACTCCGGCTATGCGACCACCGGAACTCTGAACTTCTATGATGACGACAGCCTGCCGATGACCGTGATGATCGACGGGGTTGCGGCTTCGAGTTTTGCCTTCAGGCTCGCGCATGGTGAGACCAAGACGCTGGCGACGGCGGGAACCGGCCAACTGAAGGTCGGTTGGGCCATCTTCAGTTCGGACCAGCCACTGACCGGAACCTGCAGTTTCTCGATCAAAAACCCAGCCGGCGAAATTTTTGCGGATGTGGGGGTCGATGAATCGCTCTTCGCCAAGAAGTTCACCCTCTTCGCAGACACGAAAGGGGACGCAGACACCGGGGTGGCCCTGGTCAATCCGGACGCTTCGGCGCCGTTGACCCTTCACCTTGAGCTGTTCAGTACAGACGGGGTCAGGGTGGCTTCGGCCGATTTCACTCTCCCGCCTCGCGGCCACCGGGCCCGTTTCATCTCGGAATTGTTCAATACTGTGGCTGGCATCCAGGAGTACGAGGGGTCCCTGGTTATCACCGCCGATCGTCTTTTCGGCGGCATCACCCTGCGGACGGTGGGGTCGATTATGACTTCCGTCCCCATGGTCCTTGACCCGAAGCTGGGTGAAGCCCGGACGCGGCTCGTCTTCCCTCAGATCGCGAACGGCCAGGTAACCGGAATCAAGTGCCTGACCTCTATCCTGCTTTTCAACAACACCAGTAAGCCGGCTCAGGTGACCGTCGACTTCCTGAAATCCGATGGGACACCTTTGACGGTGACGATCGGGGGGCAGACCAAGTCATCCTTTGCCCTTTCGCTGAGCCCCGGCGCGGTCAGGCGCTTAATGACGGACGGTACCGGTGCGCTGGCGGCCGGCTGGGCGAAAGTCACGATGGACCAACCCCTTTCGGGAGCCGCGATGTACCACATTTTCAACCAGCCCGGCCCGCTCGTCGCCGAAGTCGGGGTTGCTCCCGGCTGGTCACTTGCATCGCCCAACAGCCCTGTCACGTCCCAAGGGAAAGTGCGGACGGGAATGGCGCTGGTCTATGCCTCGGAGACGGCTACCTCGGCGGGGACCGTGAATGTCTTTCTGCTCGATACCAAGGGAGTGCAGATCAGCCAGAAGAAGATTACCTTGAACCCCTCCAATCATCAGGCCCTTTTCGTTGACGAATTGTTCGCGGACGTGCCTGGCATCGCGTCATTCCAGGGCCGTCTTCGACTGAGTGCCTCGGCGGGCACCGCGATGCTCGTATTGCGGCAGTGCGGCGCTCTGACCACTTCAATACCGACTTTGGATTCGGCCCATGGCTTTGCCCCGATCTCGTCGCTCGAGTTCCCGCAGACTCTCGCCGGGACGGCCCCGGCGGTAAGATGGCGGATCGGCCTGCCCGCTGTCGACCTGGCTTTCAACACCCTGAAGATTGAAGCCCCGGCCCTGGGGCTTGACACGACGGGGATTAAGCCCGGCGACGACATCGGATACGGGACTTACCTCCTGACCCTCGCCACGAGCAACTTTCAGGGCGGGATCGCGAAGTTGATTGCTACCGAGATGGGGAGCGTCAAGTTCGATATCGCGGCCTCCGGTCCCCAGGTGAAGACAGGAGGAGTTATCCTTTCAGGTCGTATGAGCGGCCAGCCCGCGTCCGGTCTCACCTTGGAGTTGGGCCCGACCGATGCGCCGAACGCCGACTGGAACACCGGGCTTGAGCTGGAATTGGACCTGACTTTGAGGCCGGGACTGATCAAGACTCCTACCACGGCCGGAAGCGTCCAGATCAAGACGACTTACGTTTCCGCGTCTGCAAAAACGTTCGAGGACGACGTGAGGATAGTGAGGGTCAGCAATCAGCCGCAGGCCTTCACGGCCCCGGCGGCGGGTGCGCCTTCGGTCACAGGCCAGAAGCCTGTGTTCTTCTCCCCGGGCAACCGGCTTGTCCTCTCAGGAAGTGACTGGGGGCAAAACCCTCAGGTCTATTTCCGGGGAGCGGATGGGAAGGATTCGTGGGCTTGGACGGGAGAGATCGCACCCGATTCGCTCAAAGTCTTCGTGCCGGGCAATGCCGTCGACGGGCCTATCAAGGTCTTCAATGGGGCAACCGCGGCCAACTCCATCGAAGGACGGACGCTTTTCAGTCCGCTTGTCGAGTTCACGCCGTTGAAATTGTCCAGCGGAGACCTGGTGTTCTCCTGCAAGGTCAGCCAGCCGGCCCGACAACTGGGTCTCAGTTGGTTTGAACTCAGGTTATTCAATGGGGCCTGGAAAGCGGAGGGGCTGACCGCAGGCGCGAAGGTCGGGAGGATGAAGATAAGCGGGGGGGCCAGTTCGTCAAGCTCGACCACGTATGACGTGAAGGTGGAGTCGATCGCTACGAACGCGATCAAGCTCGTGCTGCCGGAGGAGTACGAAACAGACCCGGTCTGGACGATGGAACTGACGAAGGCTGCGCCGACTGCTGAAGCCGCGCTGGTGGTAACAGTCAAGCAGGTCAAGCCATCGGGAACTCCGATAGTCAATGGGTTGCCGTGGCTGCTTGAGCTTGCTCTTACGGATCTGAACCTGGCGCCGGTTACAGCCTCGGTGCCGGTATCCTGGGCCGGCCAGTCCGTTTCGCTGCCGTCTGACTTCTTCGGCGCAGGAACCGGACTGACGGTCGAGCGGGCTTTGACGACTCTTCCCTAACCAGTCAGAGGACACGATGATGCGAAATTACATGAAGCATGGAAAAACACCTCTTGCCTCGGGTCTGCTGACCGGGGTTCCCCTGGTGCTTGTTGCCGCGTGGCTGATACTCGGGAACCTGGGGTGTAGCGCCTGGGATGCGATCTGGAGGTACTACATTGAGTTCGATACCGAGGTCTTCCTGATGGAACCCGGGAAGAAGGGAACCGTCAAAGCCACTTTGTACTGGGCGGACGAGGATAAGACGCTTGACGCCAAAGCCTGGACGGTTGAGAGTCGTCCGGAAGTTTTGGCAGCTGCGTCCTGTTCCCCTTCGGGCGATTCCGACGTGACGACTGTTTCTATCGAGTGCAGTTCGGACGCATCCCTCTTTGGGCCCAACGAGGTGTGGAACACCGCGGCCAGCCGTAACAGCCAACTTGGGGTTAAGGCTTCGTTCGCCGATCCTGTCTGGAAATCGGTGGCCGGCCAGGAAGCGGTAATAGGCAGGCGCGCTTATCTTCCGCTTTTTGGTGGGATGGCGAGCATGTATGCTGAATCGTCGGAGAGATCTTCAGCAGGACGAAAATTTCGGGTCTTTGTCATAACTCCGTTTGTGGGGTGGAAATACTCTTACGACGGATACTGCAAGTACGAGGTGGGTCGCAAGACTCCCCCGGAAACAAAGACCCAGGCCTTCGGCGAGAAGGAAGTCAAGCCCGGGGTCAATAGCTACCAGTTTGTGGAATGGCCGAACCAGGAGGGGGATGACAGGAATATCGTTGTCTTCAGGCTGAAACAGACAGATCCGACCGGGAAGCTGGTCAGGACGGACGAAAAGACGTTTCAGTCCTGGGACTAAAATCCGGTGGGGTGGGATGCTTCCATGTTGTTTTCGACACTCCTTCCTGGCATTGGCCTGATCGGCGGCTTGTCGATCTCCCTGGCGCTATGGAAATGGAAAGGGCGGGAGGTGGGAAAGGCCTTCCTGCTGATGGCCTGGGCGGCGCCTCTGATTCTGTTGGGCGGCAAGCTCTTCTATGTCCTGGAGCAGGGCCGCCCGTTCGCCGCCGCCGCGTGGGCCGAGCCCGGGTATTCACTGTACGGCTCGTTCTTCGCCGTTATTTCCTTCTGGTTCACAGTGGCTCTGATCAAGCCATTCCCCGTGCTCCAACTTTTTGACTGCGTGACGCCCGGCGCGGCGTTTGCCCTGGTGCTGGGTCGGATCAAATGTTTCATGGTGGGCTGTTGCGGCGGCACCGTCTGCGACGGTCCCTGGGCCGTCCGTTTCAGTGCCGGGACCCCGGTCTTCGCGGACCAGGTGGAGCGAGGACTGATCAGCCAAAGCGGTTCCTTGTCTCTGCCGGTTCACCCGACGCAGCTTTGCGAGGCAGCGTTCGCTCTGGCGTTCGGCCTTATCCTGCTGGTGCTAGCCCGAAGAAACCGGCGCCCCGGTGTTGTCTTCTTCACCGGCGTTCTGGGGTACTCCCTGTTTCGATTTGCCATCGAGTTCGTCCGCATCCACCCGGACGGCTCGCATCTGATCGGCGGCTTGAGTATGGCGCAGGTCTTCGCGCTCGGCTCGGCAGTCGTCGCCACAGCCTGGTTACTGGCGCACCTACCGGGCCGAAACTCGCTTTCAATTACGGCTCGCGTCGAGCGCCGCAAGCGGCAGGCGAAAAGCACCTCGTGAACTTCCCAGTCAGGCGCTTGCACCCCGTATGAAACCGCGGGTTATTTAAGACCGTCCCCCTGGGAGTGCAGGCGTCCCGCCTGCGCTGGGGGCCGGGGCGTCCCCGCCCCGGCCGTGCCGCGGGCGCAATCCATCCTGCAAAGGACGAACGGGGCGGGGACGCCCCTTACCCCAGCGCAGGCGAGACGCCTGCACTCCCAGGGGAAAATCACATAAACGGCTCCAACATCGCGAACTTCCTGATCTCGTGAATCAGGCGCGCGAGCGTCTGCCCGATGAGATCGAGCTGTGAGAGCTGCGAAATTCTCGACCGGCACTGGTCGATTTCGTCCTCAGCCAGGATGCCGGCAAACAGCCCGCACGTGTTAAGCAAACTAACGAGCACGGCTTCTCTGATGTCCGGGATCTGATTCCCCATCAACACGGCCCGCATATCGTCCCGCAGAGCGGCCAGAGGGCGAGGATCGGCGACGACCAGTCTCTGTGTTCTGAAGAGACCCGCGACCTTGGTTTCCCGGTAGCTGAGGATGCACTTGGCAACCAGTCCCCGCAGGATCTCTTGCTCGAGCTCCGACGCCTTGTTGAAAATTTGGCGCAGGCAATCGGCGATCGACTGCGGTGAATCCTCGATCACCTTTTCAAGCACTCTGTCCAGAACGGGATCATTCGTCGGCCGTTTGTCAGTCACCCGCACCACGTTCAAATCCCAATCGAGTCGTTCGCGAAGGGCCAACTCCATAACGGCGCAGGCGGCGGGCACCCGGACGATGTTGGATTCCGGCAGGGCTGCCAGCCGAACGGCTTTGGCGTCAAAGGCCAGCAGGCAGAAGCTTTCCGGGAGATTAAGCCCCAACCCGGGAGCCAGGCGAGCCGTGCGCGGTTTCGCGCCCTGTTGTGTACAGAGGGCCTCCGCCTCCGCCACCGTCTTGGTGATCGGCACAAGGTTCTGCAAGCCGGCAATGGAGAGGATCTG
>Ga0105092_10001894_pt1 | contig 11108 bp, 10 predicted proteins | sample PPLLak2March2015_FD_87021 | JGI IMG/M metagenome (GOLD analysis project Ga0105092, IMG submission 87021) | Freshwater sediment microbial communities from Prairie Pothole Lake near Jamestown, North Dakota, USA - PPLs Lake P7 Core (1) Depth... | ecosystem: Environmental > Aquatic > Freshwater >... | reverse complement strand
CTACGCGGATCGCGCGGATAAAAGCAGGAAGTGTGCGCACACTTCCTGCTTTTATCCGCGCGATCCGCGTAGATCCGCGTAATCCGCGGGCCCCTAATCAACCGCCGCTGAGATTGCCGCCGCTGTCCCACTCATAGACAACCATGCGCATCACAAGGGAGACCGAAGCCAAGAACCTGGCGGAGCGGTGGCCGATCTCGATTGTCATCCCTGCTCGTAACGCCGCCCCGCACCTTCAGCTCTGTCTTGAAGCCCTGTCGCGCAACGACCTGACAAACGCGGAGATCCTGGTCGTCGACGATAGCTCAACTGATGAGACTCGGTCGGTCGCCGCCGCCTTCGGATTCCGCTGCTTGGAGACCGCCTCCCGCCAGGGGCCTGCCGGCGCGCGCAACCTGGGATTCCAGCAGTCGCTTCATGCCCACGTGTTGTTTCTCGATGCCGACATTGTCCTGCCGCCGAATGCGTTGACACGCATCCGGGAAACACTGGATCTTTACGAGCACCGGCCGGATATCGCGGGCGTGTTGGGTCAGTACGCAGAGGAACTGGCCAGCCAGGAGTTCTTCACCAACTACAAGAATCTTTCGGCCTGTTACCTTTACCGGATCACCGAAACGCAAAGTCCTTTCCTTCATACCCCGATCTTCTGCATTCGGCGCACGGTTTTTAAGGAGGCGGGAGGCTTTGACCCGCGCCTGACCCACGGAGAGGACTTCCGGCTAGGCGCGCTGCTCGGTTCACGCGGTTTCCGCTTCCTGATCGATCGGCAAATCAACGGTCAGCATCTCAAACGCTACTCTCTTGGGGGGATTCTTCGCGAAGACTGGCGCCGGGTCCGCCAGCTGGCCTCGATTCGCCTTCCACTTGAGGAGCGGCGCTTCTCGTACCGGGCTCACCGCTGGAACCGACTGATTTCGGTGCTGCTGCCTGGAATGGCCGTCGCGTGCGCGCTGCTCGCTTTCCTCGATCGACGTTTCCTGGCGATCAGCGGTGTGCTCATCTTCGGCTTCTTCCTGCTGAACCTCCATTTCCTGTTCTACTGCGGCAGGCTGCGCGGAGCGTGGTTCGCGTTGCGTGCTGCCGGGTTGCTTTTCCTCGAGATGCTCTGGGCGGAGCTGGCTTTGGTGATTCCAGGCAAGAAGAAGACTATTTGAAAGTGTTCCGGACGATTCGCAGGGCCCTGCCGGGATTGAACAGCGTGTTGACGCTCATCGCGCATTCATACGTGCACTGACAACCGAGCTCTTTCTGGTAGCGTCGGGCCGAGGCGGCTGCGGCTGACCTCCACAGAGCCGCTAAGTCACAATCGAACTGCCGCACATTGCCCATCTTCCGGTCGAGCGTCTCGCACAGGAAGACATCGCCCAGCTCGCTCAAAATCCCGATCAATTCCCCGGCGTAGCACGGTGCGATTCGATGGTCGGCGTTGGCCGCCGCTGCGATCAGGCGGTAGGTCTCTTCCTCCTTGGCGATCACCATGCGCTCCGACCAGGACCCGGCGGGCCGCCGCTCTCTCCGGTATTTGATCACGTCCTCGGAGATGCTCAGGTACCTCTCCATTTCTACTGCTTTCAAAGACGGGTCAATCGGGTTCCCACGAACGAGGGTGATGGTGATGGCATCGGGCTTCAGCTCTTCGGACACGAAACGGTAGAACTCCTCGAACCGGTTTTGGTTAATGGAAGAAACGGTCAACGCGACTCCAACCGAAAGATTCGCGTGGCCGCGCTTCAGGTCTTTCAGTCCCTTCAGTGTTTCGAGAGCGCAATCGAAGCTGCGCGCATTTTGCCGGATCTCGTTATGAATATCGCGAGGACCGTCAAGCGACACTCCGGTTGCCACTCGCGCTTCCCGGACCTTATTCAACAGCGACTCGGCTCGCTCCAGCGTCTTTGCGACCGAGTAGCCGTTCGAAGGGATTTGAATATTGCGCGCGTGCGAGTGCTGCTCGAAGGCGAAAGCGATTTCGGGAAGATCCGGCCGAAGATAGGGTTCTCCGCCGGTCAGGGAGACGGTCAGGAGATTGGGCAGACTCCTGGCGATCTTTTCGATCTCCGGGAGCTCGAGCTCGCCTTTCTTCTTGTTCAGCTCTTCCCAGTAAAAGCAGTGCCGGCAGAGCAGGTTGCACCGGGAAGTGACGAAGAAGATCAGGCTGACGGGCAGCCCTCGCTTGACCGCCACCCGCTGTGCTATACGCAGGTCGTCCAAAGGCCGAGAACGCATTGAGGCCATGGTAGCACGGCGTAAAAGCAGGGGCGAAGGGGGAAGGGGCGGAGGGGCGAAGGGGCGGCCGATTTCCACGCGGGGAAAAGGATGAAGGATGAAGGATGAAGGATGAAGAAAAAGGCGCCCTAGTTCCTGCTTCATCCTTCATCCTTCATCCTTCCCCGTGTTGAAATCGGCCGCCCCTTCGCCTCCGCTTCTTCACTCCACGACCAGCGTGATTTCCCGAGTGTTCATATGACTTATCCCGGAGCCGGCGAGCAGGCCGCCAGCCAGTGCGCCGCCGAGCGCGGCTACCGCAATTCCCGGCCCTTCATCTGCTGCGCCGCTGGCGCCGAGCGCCGCGACCGCACCCACCCAGAAGCCGGAGATCGCTCCTCCTGTCGCCGCTGCGGCTGTGCTTCCCCCAAGTTTCTGTCGGAAGATAACCGTTCCGATTTCGGTTGTGTCAAGGCTCACGTTGCCATGAAGGTCCTGCCTCGACGACTCACGGACTTCGACTTGCAGGCTTGCATTCGTGCAAGCGACAACTCGTCCGCGCATGTAGGTCCCGTCTTTCAGCATGAGGTTGACTTGCTGGTGCCTTAACCAACCGGCGAGGTGCTCGCGTGGGACCTTGAGGGTCCAGTTACGTAGCGATGGGTGTTCGATCTCCGAATTAACGAAGACCGGCTTATCGGGCTTCGCGACGCCGGCATCAAAAAGGGCGCCCAGGCCTACGCCGCCGAGAAAGCCGATGAGCGCAGCTCCCGCCAATCCGTCCGATCCCTCGTCATAGGCGGCGATCGGGATCATCATCGTCCCGACACCGATTGCACCGCCGCGCAACGTCCCGTCCCAGAGCCTTTCTGAACGGAAGAGGGAAACGGCGACGATGTCTTTTCTCGCGACCTCGCCGGCATCGGTAACCAGGCGGTCCTGGTCGTAGCTGATGAGTCTCTGCTTCATCCGGCCGCCGTTTTTGAGGTAAATCACAATAGTTGCTTCGGGCTTCACCTTGGACAATGCCTGCCAGGAGTCAACTTGGGCCCGGGTGAAATCGGTCAGCAGGATTTGGGTAAGGACGAACACCACGGAAAGACGCTTAAGAGCCATGCTGATTTCTCCGGCCGTTGCCTGGGCAAACCATGTGCCAATGGGGAAGCCCGCGAACAGGCGGGAACCGAGCTTCGCGAGCAATCCAGGATTGCGCTAACTGCCGTGAATCAACGCATTATGATTGAACCTTTTTCCGCCAACTTCCGTTGTTACTGACGAAGGAGGTCGAATAATGAAAGCAAGAAGACTGACGCTCGCGGTTCTGATCCTCGGAGCTCTTACCGTACTGGCGAATGCACAATCCAAGCAGTGGCTGCATGTGCGAGTCGATACACCCAAGAAAGGGGGCGAGACCATCAATGTCAACGTCCCGCTCGCTTTGGCTGAGACGATACTGCCGATGATCAAGGAAAAAGATGTTCAAGGCGGAAGAATCCGCTTTGAGAACAAGGACATCACGACTCAGGATCTGCGCAAGATCTGGCAGGCGGTCAAAGACCAGGGAAATGCTGAGTACGTGACCGTCGACACGGCGGAGATGCACCTGCGAGTAGCGATGGAAGGTCAGTACCTGATTGTCAGGACCGACGAAACGTCCAAGAGCCAGGTCCAGGTGACCTTACCGGCCAAGGTCGTGGACGCGCTTCTTTCCGGTCCGGAAGACACTCTCGATCTCCTGGCCGCTGTCCGGGCGCTCCAAGAGTCCGGCACCAAGGAAATCGTGTCAATCAAAGACGATGACACGAACGTCAAGGTCTGGATTGACGACGCAAACGTCAGCAAGTAAATATCAACTGATCGGCAGTGAGTCGGGGCTCAGGCGTGTAACTGCGAACTTTGCTGAGGCATAAAGTCATGTTGGGAAAGATAGCGACCGGAATCCTGCTCTTCTTCGGTGCCGGAATCTTCATGCTGGCAACGCTGCTTTATCAGACGGGTATTTTTTACGTGGAAGTGCAGGAGAAGAGACCCGACGGACACCATCTCTATATTCCTGTTCCGGTGGTTCTCGCACACGCCGCCGTCGCATGCGTTCCGGACAAGGAGCTCAGGCAGGTCAGGGCTGAGTTGGCCCCACGCAAGGACTTGATTGTGGCGGCCTGTGATGCCATCAGCGATTGCCCCGACGGCGCCTTTGTGGAATACAAGAACGGCGACCAGGAACACGTGACCGTGACGAAACGCGGCGGTTACCTGCTTGTCGACGTCAATTCCAAGGACGAGAAGGTGAAGGTCCGAGTGCCGATCTGGTCCGTGCGCAACCTGGTTGCGCAGGTTGCGGGTTAAAAACAATGGACGACGTGGACGAAATGGACGAAGTGGACAAACCGTTGTCCACTTCGTCCATTTCGTCCACGTCGTCCATTAGGTTTTCACCCACGACAGCATTAACAGCCCTGCCGTACTAAACAGGATGTTCGGCCCCCAGGCGGCGAGCACGGGGGCCAGCAGCCCGTTAGCGCCCATCACCTCGAAGGCTCCAAACATCCCCCAGTAGAAGATCCCAATGACCACGCCGGCCGCAATGCCGTAAAGGGCGCCCTTGCGTCCCATTGAAAAGGAAAACGGAATGCCAAGAAGGGTCATGATCAGGCTCACGACCGGAAACGAGAGCTTTCGGTAAAGCTCGGTCCGCAGCTGGTCGACTTCGAAGCCGGCCCGTTGCAGTCCCCGAATGTACTCCTTGAGCTCCCCGTACGTCATCTTGCTCGATTCCTTCACTTCCTGTTCGAAGTACGAGGGGCGCTCCGGAAAAGCGAAGTACTTCTCGCTGAAGGTCTCGTAGTTTGGTTCGTTTCCCCCGGTGAAGTCTCTTCGCCACCCCTGGCTGAAAATCCAGTTTCGGGTAGCCGGGTCCCAACGAACCTTTTTCGCGTAAAGGTGCCAGTTCAGGCGATTCGTGCGGATATCCAGATCGTAGATTGAGACGTCCGCGAAAATATCGTACTTCGAGTCGAAGTGCTTGTAGTTGTACAGGCGGTGGTCTTCGCCGAAGATCCAGTTGCGGCCCAGCTGATAGTAAGTCTGGGCAGGCCGGCCCTTAATTACGTTTCTCAGGCTGTCCTGCTTCTGGTTGGTGTAAGGGGTAACGTACTCCTGCAAAACAAAAAGTCCGGCGCCCATCATTGCCGACAACAGCACGATCGGCACAGCAATCCGGTAGATGCTGATCCCGCATGACTTGAAAGCCACGACCTCGCTCGTCTTGTCCAGAACCCCGAAAGTGACCAGCGTCGCGATCAGAATCGAGATCGGGATCAGGAGCAGCAGGATCTGCGGAATCAGGAAAAGGAAGTAGTCGAAGACGGTCCGATAGGCGATGTCGTTCTTGAAAATGTCGTCCATCAACTCGAAGAACGTGAAGAGGTAGAACAACGACATGCAGATGATCACGGTCGGGACTAGGTAAAAGAGGAAGTTCCGCAACATGTAGAGGTCGACCACGCGCGTCAACTGGACGCAGACCGTGCACACATCCCAGAATCTCCTCCCAATCGATGCTGCAAGTCCCCGGAAGAGCCCGCCGACACCGGTAAGCAAGCGGCGCGCACCGCTGCCGATGATAGACACAAGGCGGTTGTCGACCAGCCGGTCCAAAATCAACCGTTCACGCGAAGCCGCGGAGAAACTGAGCGCGGCAACGCCGGCAAGCAGGATGTCCGATCCCCATCCTCCCAACCACACCGGGATCACACCGCTGGCGCCGAGGCTTCGACCCATATCGAACATGATGAAGTAGGAAAAGGCGATGATGATGCTGACGATAAAGCCATATCCCCTGCCGGCTTTCGGGCGGCTGATTCCAAAGGTCACGGCGAGGACGCCGAACACCAGCGCTGCCAGCGGGAGGGACAGCCGCCCGTACATCTCGACCCCATTTGCCCTCCGGTCTTCAATCTTGCCGGTGTTGCGGTCCTTCCAGAGTTCCAGAATCGTCTTGTCTTTTGGCCTCTTCGGCTTCGCGAAGGTTGTTTCGATTTCGGCGAGCGGCAGCAGCACGTCCTGGGTGCTAAAGCGCGTCAGGCTGTCCCGTTCCGGCGTTGCCTCGTTTGTGTCGTAGACTGTGCCATCTTCAAGGTGCAGCTGAACCCGCCGGCCGTCTTCGCTTGTGACCAGGTCTCCCCTGCTTGCCAGTGTGATTGTCCTGTTGCCGCCGTCCCTGACGTTATGGACAAAGACCCCCTTCCAGGCTGAAGTACGCAGGTCGACGTCTTCGACGTAAAGGATGGTGTTCGGGATCTGCTCGTTAAACACGCGGGGCTTGATCTCGGACTGGAGCGGCTTGAAGCCCAGCTCATGGGTGAGCAGGCGGAGGTTCCAGTTGCCTTTGGGGAGGAACGAGCAGGTGAACGCGGCGGTAATGATGGCGACTATTGTCGCCACTTTCAGGACCGGCTTGAGCATTTGCCAAACGCTCACCCCGCTGGCCCGCATAGCGATGATTTCGCTGTCGCTCGAGAGCCGGCTGAAGCCGATCAGCGTGCCGATAAGAAAAGCGAAGGGAATACTGAAGATAAGGACGCTCGGGAGGATGTAAAGGACAATCTGCGCAATTGTCATCCCATCGGCGTTTCTTCTGATCAGCATTTCAGCCAGTCGGCCGAATTCCCGGGTGAAAACGACGAACGTCAGGATCAGCAAAGCGATCAGGCAGGGACCCGTGATTTCGCGATAGAAAATGCGGTTCAAACGAGGGTTGTTCATGTCCCGAGGGGCTATTTTACCGCAAACGCTGCTGATGGCGGACAACTGACGACTGACGACTGACAACTAACAAAAGTAGATCCCCACGATCAATGGTCAGCGGTCAGTTGTCGGTCGTCAGTCGTCAGTCGTCAGTTGTCAGTCGTCAGCTGTCCCTTGCAACTCTGGCGCGCTTTCTTTATCTTGATGATTGATATGTGGAAACGGATTGCGGTTCTGGCGATGGTTCTTGGCTTGCTTCTCACTCCTTTTCTTCCTGCTCAGGACGAAACCAAGGTGCCTAACAAGCCGCTTGACCTGAAGGCCACCCGTCGCTACGACGGTGCCACCGCCGTTGCCGTCCTGCAATGGCGCGACGAGTCCGACAACGAGCTTGGTTTCGAAGTGCTCCGCTCCGATAACAACCAAGAGTACCGCGTTGTCGGAATGGTAGGGGCCAACACCACACGTTACGAAGACAAAGTCGGCAAATACATTACCGGCGCTTTTACCTACAAGTGCCGGGCCTTCAACCAGGCCGGGAAGAGCGAAGACTCAAACGTAGTATCGGCTTGGTTTTAGCGGGCTTCACGAATTGACGATTGACGATTGACGATTTGAAAACCCGAAGGTCCTTTAATCGTCAATCGTCAATCGTCAATCGTCAATTCGTGCTTCAATTCTCCCCTCGTTCCCTGGGCTATAATGACGCATGCTCCCGAGATCTTTGTCGTTTAACCTGGAGCCTACGTTCCGGTGCAACCTCTCCTGCGAGATGTGTCCGCGCTTTTCCAGCGAGGATCCGCAGCTCGATATGGCGGTTGAGACTTACGATCGCATCTGCCGGTTCATGTCCCTGGCTCATACCGTCGACTTCACGGGATGGGGTGAGCCCCTCCTGCACCCGCGTATCTTCGAGATGATCCGGGCCGCCAAAGCGAGGGGATGCATGACGAGCATGACCTCGAACGGCACCGCCCTTAATGAACGGAACGCTGCGTCTCTGATCGATTCCGGCTTGGACCGGCTGGCCATCTCGGTCGACGGGATTCGCCCGGAGACCTACAACGCGATTCGAATCGGTTCGAATTTCGAGCGAGTCCAGGCCAACATCTCTCGGCTTTCCCGCATGATTGGCGAAAAAGGCAGTCAGATGGAGTTGGCTATTGCTTATACCTTGCAGGAGTGCAATGCCGACGAGCTAGACCTGCTCGTCCCCTGGCTCGCCTCCGTCGGCGCCCGGGTCTTGCACCTGAAACACCTGAACGCCGTTTCCAATGCCGGCGATTGGGAGCGCGGCTTTCTCAAATACAGGCTCCACCCGCTTACTGGTAATGACGGTCGTTTGGAGAGAGTCGAAGCGGCCATCAAGCGGGTCACGACAAAGGCTCAGCAGGCCGGCATCAAAGTGATGATGCACTCGGAATACCCTCTCACGCCGCAGATGCGCGGCCGCCACTGCCTGGCAACCCCGCTTCAGTCCATTTACTTTTCCTATGACGGCAAGGTCTCTCCGTGTTGCCACTTCGGCCACCACGTCAGCCGCTTCTTCAATGGCGAGTTCTTTCCGGCATCCTCGCTGGTTCTCGGAGACATCAAGTCTCAAGATTTGGAAGAGGTGTGGGAGACTGGGGATTACCGGCGATTTCGGGAAGCCGTCCAAGCCGAGAGCTTCCCTCCCGCGTGCCGAACCTGCTATTTGCTCTACGGCAAGTAGGTTTTTCACCACAGAGACCACAGAGGGCACAGAGAGGCAGGACCCGCGTTATCCGCGTTTCTATCCGCGTGATCCGCGGGTCCTGCCTCTCTGTGCCCTCTGTGATCTCTGTGGTGAAAAACCCGACTCAGGCGGCGCTCTCCGCCGCCGGCCCTGGATCCGCCCAGAAGTGACTCAGTGAATCCCAGGTATACCACTGTTCCGGATGTTCCCGGATCATGTCACCGAGCCGGTCGACGCACTTCTGAAGGTCGAGTCTGAGGTTTCCGGACATGGTGACGGGCTCCTGGACAACAATCGTCTGCCGCCACATCTCGTTTTTGTCGCGGACCACAAAGAAAGGAATTACCGGCGCCTTCGACTGATGCGCGAGATTAATCAGGCCGGTCGGGAAGAGGCACTCGCGCCCGAGAAATTCCACCTTGGCCGTACTTTTCACCATCTGCGGCGGCACGTCGACGGCCATCGAGACAATCTCATTTTGGGACAGCAACCGGTACGCTTCCATAATGGCCGACGCCGATGAGAATTGCGTGTATGTGCCTTGGTCGGCGTTGATGAAAAGCATGTCCCGCCCGGTCTTCTTCTTCATCCAGGCCAGTTTCATTCGGGCATAAGCTCGAAACGCAGGGTGAACGCCGGCTTCAGTCCGGGAATCCCGGGACAGGTGATTGAGTGTGTAGCCGCGCAGCGACATCGCCACCAGTGAAGAACAGACTGAGCCGAAATGGCCGGTGAAAAGGAGTGCGCCGCGCCTCAGACGCCGGGCTCGGTCGATGTGCTCAAGTCCTTCAAACTGGTAATAGCGCCCGATGTTATTCTCATCCCAGAAGGGGAAGTAAAACGTCTCCAGGTCTTCTGCCACCATGACCTCGAAGGTCTCTTCGGCCACCTGGGTCTTGGCTAGCGGGGACCATTGCTCGTCGTCAAGGACGAGGCTGATGTTTCGGCTCGTGTCCTGCCGGTGGACCGGGTTGACTCGACAGACGTGCCTGCCCTGTCGTCGCATCAGCGCATAACCCAGTTTTTGCGGAAGCAGAGCCAGTGCCGGCGTCACGCCGAAGAAATAAACCCAGTCGGAAAGCCTCTTGTACCTGCTGGTCAAAGCGCCTTCATTATAGGATTCGCACGCCGCGGGGTTCAAGGATGACGCGATGAGTGATGACTCGGTTCATCAAACGGGCTAAGATCATCGCACGGAATTCCGCGGCGGTCCGCGCGATCCGTGGGAAAGGAGAAACAGGTGGATTTCTCGTGGACTCCAGAGCAGGAGCAGTACCGCAAAGAAGTGATTCGCTTCGGGCGGGAACGACTCGGAAAGGCTGTCCGCGAGTTGGACCGGAACGAAGAGTTTGACCGTGAAGGTTGGCGCGAGTGCGGCGGATTCGGAATCCAGGGGTTGCCCATACCCGAGCAGTTTGGCGGATCTTCCGCCGATGTGCTTACCGCGGTTTGTGGCCTGGAAGCGCTCGGCTACGCCTGCCGGGATAACGGCTTGCTCTTCTCGCTGAGCGCTCACATCTGGGCCTGCGAGCTGCCTGTTCTGAGCTTCGGCAGCGAGGCGCATAAGGCGAGGTACCTGCCCCGGCTGGCTTCCGGGGACTGGATCGGCGCTTTGGCAATGGCTGAACCTGAAGCAGGATCAGACGCGTTCAACATCAAGACCACCGCCGTTCCCAAAGGAGATTCTTACCTCCTCAATGGCTCGAAGACGTTCGTGACTAACGCGCCGGTAGCGGATCTCATGCTCGTCGTCGCTTCTCTGGACCCTTCGAAGGGATGGCAGGGTTTGACCGCGTTCCTGGTCGAAAAGGAGACACCGGGGCTGACCGTTCGACCGCTCGAGAAGATGGGACTTCGGTCCTCGACCATCGGCGAGGTGTTCTTCGACGACTGCAAGGTCGCCGCCTGCAACCGACTGGGCGAAGAGGGCGGCGGAGCGGCCGTTTTTACCCACGCCATGGAGTGGGAAAGAGCGTTCATCCTGGCGCCCGCAGTGGGCGCGATGGAACGGGTGCTTGACCGCTGCCTGGATTACGCGAAGGAGCGCCGCCAGTTTGGAAAGCCGATCGGCAAGTTTCAGCTGGTATCCAGCAAGCTGGTCGATATGCGGCTCCGGCTGGAAACCGCGAGAAACCTGCTTTACCGGGTCGCCTGGCTCAAGGCAAGCGGGAAGTCGGTATTCGCCGAGGCGGCGATGGCCAAGCTTCACATCAGCGAATCTTGGGTCCAGTCCTGCCTGGATGCGGTTCAGCTTTTCGGCGGGTATGGATACCTCTCGGATCTCGAGATCGAAAGGGAACTGAGGGACGCGCTGGGGAGCAGAATCTTCTCCGGCACTTCGGAAATCCAAAGAAACCTGATTGCGCAGCTAATGGGACTGTAGAACGGAAAAGGATGAAGGATGAAGGATGAAAGAAAACCACGAAGGGCGAAGCGTTTT
>Ga0105092_10001893_pt1 | contig 11117 bp, 13 predicted proteins | sample PPLLak2March2015_FD_87021 | JGI IMG/M metagenome (GOLD analysis project Ga0105092, IMG submission 87021) | Freshwater sediment microbial communities from Prairie Pothole Lake near Jamestown, North Dakota, USA - PPLs Lake P7 Core (1) Depth... | ecosystem: Environmental > Aquatic > Freshwater >... | reverse complement strand
TGTTTTGCCAATCAGCCATAACTTGGTCAAAAAACTTTTCATATTGTTGGTCGGCTGCCGTCACTGGTTTATCAATTAAGTCCGCAAACGTTTTACTGGAATATCCTCTTTTCAATTCAATTGTACAAACGTCAATAAGTTTTTGACCAATCGGATTGGTGGCTTGAATATCGCCATTTTGACCAAAGGTTTGTTTTCCTTTTTTCCGTCTTTGGGTTGCTCTTGCCCCGCTGGCACTTGTCCGCCAAAAAATGTCGTCCGTGTCTGGGTCGTTCGTCCACCAAATACTGAGTTCGCGGCAGATTTCTCTTTCAAAGGCACTACCTTTTGCTGATTTGCTCATTCTAAAGTCCTCATTCCGTATCTTCTACAAAGGCTTCGCCATTCTTTTTTGCTGACCGCATCTTGTGTAAGTTCGATTTCATTAGTGCCATCCAATGGCAATCCGATTAAAGGTCTATTCGTTTCTAAGATAGAATCTTTTTCAAGTATGATTTTAGCGTAGGTTGCCGAATCAGGATTTAATTCGTGTTTTAGAAACTTGATTGCCGTCTTTTCACCAACACCTTTTATTCCTTTGATGTTATCAGTTGAACATCCCGCAAGACATTTGACGGTTACCCATTGTTTAGGGGTGATACCATATTCATCTTCAAACGATTTTTGATTCAATTTTTTCTTAGACGATGGATTATAAATTTGAATATCATCGGTGAGCAATTGATAAAGGTCATGGTCGGCGGATATGATTATTGCTCGGTCCTGTTGTTTAGTGACAGTTTCACACACCTTGGCGATTAAATCATCACTTTCATACCCATCTTGCCAAAAAATATTCTGGAAGCCTACCTCTTGTAAATATTTCTCCCGCAGTAACTTCATTTGTTTGCGGAAGAAATTTTCAAATTCAATCTCTGATTCTGTATATTCGTTTTTACGTCGATTAGCTTTATAAATGGGATACATGGATTCTCTAAGACCATGACCTGTGTCCCAACAAAAAACAAAGCTATACGGTGAGAATTCCTCTTGAAAGATTTCAAGGTCTTTCAAAAAGCCGAACAATATGCCGGTAGGTTGTCCATCGAAAGCTAAAGATTTGAAAACGTGTTTAGCTTTATGGCAGAGAAAATCGGAATCAAGAATCAGCCAAAGATTATTCATTTTCCATCATTCGAGTTTGAGGCAAATCGTTTGCATCGGGAATATTGGGTTCCGGTTTTTCCGGTGCCATGGCGATAATATAAAACATAAAGCAATTAAATGCCATCAATAACGGAAAAATAAGAAGTAAACCGCTGGTCTCACCTTTGTGTTTAGTACCGCGGCTTTCGGTCCGCCTTACATTTGTTTTCAATATCTGTCCAAACTTTTTGAACGATTGCTTTAAGTTCATTTTCAAAACCTTCCTTTTCAATATATTTAATCAATGTTTCTGGTTTTACCTCTAAATTAAATTCCGGAGCAATCACTTTTTGACCTTCTAATTGCCAATGATTTTCGTCAATCAGATATTGAATGCAAGAGCCAATATCATCAATACCGTAAGAATGAAAAATAGGAATTGTTATCGTTCGTTCTTTACCCGTGATTCGGTTCTTTTTAATTTTCAATTGACAAATAATTCCAATTTGGCGTTTCTTGCCTTCAATCGTTTTTAGAATCTTGTCGGCAATACTTCCCCAAACTTCATTCAAAGCATAAAATCGTAAAGCGTTGCCACCCGACCGAGATTTACCGTAACCCATTGAATCTCTTGTTTGGGATATGATGATAATGATAGATTGTCGTTCACGGCGTAAGAAAGCAATAAGCTGGCGTAGGTTCTGAGAATTTGCTTTGGCTTTGCCATCCGTGTAACTACCAGCGGCCTCTTTGCCTTTTTCATGGGCTTTCTTTTGCTCTTGAAACTTATTACCTTCCGATTCACTGGTAAGACTGTCCATGGAATCAAGAATATAAATAAACGGTTTGCCTTTCTTTTTGGCGTTATCCACGTTGTAATAAAACTCTTCAATTGTGGTTGAATAAAGTGGAATCCCATTTTCATCTTCCGCGGGAGCCTCAATCCGGTCGGCAACAGCTTGACCAAAGAATTGAGCAATGGGCATTAAAGCACCGTCTTCGGCATTGTCATAAATAAACCGATAGTCTTTGAAATTTTCATTCTTAGAGGCTTCAGCTAAACAAGTGAGACTAAGAAAAGTTTTACCACTTGCGGAATCACCAACCACGATTGAGTATTTTCCTTTGACAAAATAACCATTGACATTATCCGAACCAGCAAGATTTAATAAAGTACTGCCGGAACTGAGAAAGTCATTGGGGGCAATCGGTGGCTCCTCATGTTTTTCGAGTAATTTTTCTTCCAACTCTTTTGATTGCTCAATTATAGATAAGTCTTCAGCTAATGGATTCTTTTTAGGACGACCACGTTTTGGTAAATTTGCTAAATTCGGCGTGGTAGAATCAGACCTAATTTCTTCATTCAATTTTATTTCGCCGCTGGGTAATTGTTTTACTGTATTATTGGGTGGTCCAAAGTCATTGTCATTCTGTTCCATTTTTATTCCTCAGTTCTTCAAATAGGTAACCCATGACATTAAACATCATGGCACATAAAGCCTCTTCCCGATTGACTGTTTTATCTCCACGGTGAGAATGCCACCAGTCCATAAAGTGTCGAAATGCAGATTTAATATAAACATCTTGGGCTATACCGAGTTGCCAATTGTCCGCGTCCCTTAGTTCACCATTTGATTGAATGCGGCATTTGTGCATATACTCGGCAAATCGTTTCAAAACAATCGGACTAAGGAATGCCTCATAATCAAATTTATTTACAGCCGTATCACGGGTAGCTCCAGTTGCAAATTTGCGTATTGTTCCATCATCATTTTTTTGCAAAGAGCCATCCGCATTTGTGGCAAAATAATTTTTACCTGTTGTCATTAGTTTTTCCTTCCTTGAATATGTCAATCATATCGTCTTGAAAAAATCGAATGAGGTTGCCTAAAAAGATAAGACCGATAATTGAAAAGCAGACGCCATATATCCAACCGGCGGCGTTCACACGGTCTAAAAATAACCAACACGTAATTGCCGAGATAATTGGCAGTTTAGGTGGCATATTTCTGTAACATATCCATTTGCGTTTTGAGAAAGGATTATCCATAAAGTTTTTCCTTTTGAAAAAAAGAAAAAGAAAGCCTTTTTGCAAAGGCTCTCTTTCTCCGTAGGTGAAAGGAGATGAAAACATGAAAGCCCTAAAACGTTATAATCTTATTCATCCCAAGATTCATCATCATCGGTTGCATCCGTTGGCGGTTGCTCGGATTTTGTTTCAGGTTTTTCATCAAAACCTTCCTCTTGGGTTGGTGTTTCTTCAGGTTCATCCGCGTAAATTGACTTATTGGATGTATCTGTATCTGTTTCCTTTTCGCCGGCGTCCGTATCCGTATCATCATCTTCAGCGGTGCCGTTTAACAAAGCCTTGATTTCATCATAGGTTTTGAAAACGAAAATATCATCAAGACAAACAGCTTGGTCCAATACTTCCTCAGACACGGGTTTGGGACGTTTCTTAAAATCGACCCGAGTAACTTTGTAACCCTTACCTTCAAAGCCTTTTTCAGTGACTAATTTCAAATAGTGGTCGTCACAAAAATTGTCCATATTGTCTGAAGGTGATTCATACGCACCCGCTAAGGCTTCATCCATAGCATCACCAAAATAGGCATGACTTACATGCCAGACTTTAACTTTGGTAGGCTCTTTCGGCGTTATCAAGTTGACAAGCATCCGTTTACTGAGTTTAAGCGGTTTGACCGCGGCTTCATCGCCATCATTGGCATCTTTAACCTTGCTATAGTACTCACAAACCGGACAAGGTTGTTTGAGTATTTTTGCAGGACAAAGAACCCAGTCTTTATTTGGTCCAACATTTCGGTGGAGCCAAAACGTTCGTTCCCAATAAAATTCTCCAGCATCCGCTTTCGGGTTGCCTTTACCGACTTCATACGGTACAACATCAATCTTGACCGGGTCGGCTGTATCAATACTGAATTCTTCCACACCTTCCGGTAGTTTGAATAAGGTCGAACTAAAATCCTTACCAATTGTTTCACGGCGTTTTTTGGTTGCATTTGCTACACTTCTGTTTTTACGTTTTTCCATTTTAGATTTTTACCTTTCGCTGGTTTTTTTAATCTTCAAAGTTTTCGATTTCTTGGTTCTGTTCTACTTTTCGTGAATTTTTCATACGTTTGGTACGGGCTTCATCCAAGACTTCCTCAGACAGCGGCGTTCCCGTTCTTGGTGTCGAAAAATAATTCTGTCCATGTAAGTAAATCAAACCCTCAATACCCGCTTTACGGTGGTCAATTGCTTTCATGGCACCCTCACAAATATCGACCGCATGTTTCAACTCTATCAATCTTGCTTGGGCTTCGGTTAACTTGTCTTTAGCATTCTTATACGTCGGATGAATGAGAATTGTTGCTTTAATTCCATTTTCGGTTGTTTTTTCAAAGCCGAACATTTTTGGATTTTTCCGAATTGCTAAATCCAATTCTGATTCCGCTTCCTCCACTTTTGATTTAAGAACGTCAATTTCACCTTTTTGTTCCTCAACTGCCCGTTTGGCATCGGCCAATAGAGCGGCGATTTCAAAACAAAATTTTGGTTGATTAACATTTTCTTTGTCCAATAAGTTTTCGTCAATAAAGAAAACATTCAAATCGGACAGACCTAATTTCTGGTAATCTTCATAAAATCTTGAAATGATTTCTTTTGCCATAATGTTCCTTAAAAGTGAATATATCGAATTGGTTTATTAATTTCTTTGGCATACGCGGTTTCGGCGTTTACGCCAACTGATTCTTGCCAACCATCAAGCATTAGAACCACAAATTCATCGGCCCATTTTACAAGTGGCAAGCATTGTGTTTGCCAAAACTCCCAAGTCTGAGGCAGACCTTCCAATAAATGGGAATGGGTTATCGGTGAATAAACGACAAAACCTTTTCGCATTAATTCAGCCGCTTTTTGATTTACAATTTCAAATCTTTGTTGTCTGATTTTTGGGTCCTTGTGAGTATAAGGACATGCCAGATAAATTGTTTTCATTCGGGCACCACAATCTCATAGCAAGCGGCAATAAAACAAGCCCACTCCCCATTATCGAAAAAAGGTTTTTCAAATGCTTTGATTATATTATAGGCTCGGCCGTGGTTTCCTTTTAATTTTAGAAGTTCTTTTTTGGCACAAGTCAAAAGCATACATCGTAAACTTTCAACTCCAGTTTTTTGATTTTCTTCAATAGCTTGAATATGTCCCGCTACGGTTGCCCATGGAGTTTTGGTATTGTATAGCATATCTTTTGCTAATACAATTCCTTCTACTTCAGCTTCTTTAATAGAAGGTATTGCTTTTATCATTGATTCTTCCGAAGTAAAATTTCGGATTTGGTCTAAAATGACAAGAGCCATACGGGCACTACAATCCGAACATTCAACAATACGGTCCAAAACCGCTTGTGATATAGAAAGATTTTCTTTTTTGGCTACAATGGTTACCAAATTTATTAAACTTTTATCAGCAATAGCTTTTACATCAAATCGGGATAACCGTGTTTTAACTTCTTTGATTAATTTATCAGGATAAGGCGTAGCCAGCATAAAATAAACGTGGTTCGGTGTGTCCTCTAAAAGTTTAAGAAAGGCATTCTGGGCATCGTTACTCAATTTATGACTTTCATCAATCAGCCATATACGGGTTTTACCACTGAAAGGGAATTGATTCATAGAGGACCGTATTTCTCTAACTGTATCAATACCACGGAAGTCGGCACAGTTGACTTCCTTAAAATCATGTTCACTACATTCAAGATGATTAGCTAAAATACGTGCAAGAGTTGTTTTACCACAGCCACTTGGACCAGTGAATAAAAGAGCATGAGGTATTGTATTGTTCGCCATCATGCCGGAAAGTTTGTCCACCGTTTCAGGTTGACCAACGATTTGCTTTAATGATTTAGGTCGATATTTTTTGTAAAGTTCCATTTTAATTCTCTTTCCATTCAATTGCAATAACTGAATTACCTAAGACAATTACAGAATCCATTTCGATTTTTATTACGGCCGGTAGCCAATGTAATTTGACGTGTTCAATGGTTTTTGTTTTAACTCTATCAGGGTCGTAGGCTTCATTGTATGTTATCTTTAGTGTTCCCATTTATGCCGCTTCCTCATAAGTTTCTTTTTCGTGCCAGCTTTTGCCGAATGGAGCTATTTCAATTTCGATTTCGGGTTGTGTGATTATAAAGTCCCAATGTTCTTTAAGTTTTTCCGTCGTTATAGTTCGTATAATTTTTAAGAATTCTTGTAATTCTGTTTTATGAACATCCGCCACAATACTATCATGGATTTGACCAATTATGACCGATTTCATTTTACGTTCTTTAAGAATTTTGTTTATCTGAATAAGAGACCAAAGCAAACAATGAAATGCTACTCCTTGGACGGGAGCATTTATTACTTGGTTACGTTTGAAAACACCATCAATGTAAAAACCAGTTAGTGTTTCAAACCCACCTCTTTGTAAATATTCGTTATACCAATCATTTTTCCAATCAGTATAAACAGGGAACATTTCATTCCAAAAATGTTCTTCAACTTTTTTGATATGATTTAAGAAAGTGTTTGTTCCGGGATTTTTAGCTTTCATATCACCAAGTTTGGTGATACCTTTTACTTTAAGATGTTCTTTAATTGATTGACCGTTTCGTAAGTGGAGATTCATTACGTCGATACTCTCCCATAAGGCTTCGGCACAACTCTTCCACCAGTCACCATAAAATTGTGGAAAGACAAATCTGTTTTTGCCGCAGTATCGAATATTCTTTATTCGTTTCTTATCCGTTTTATCTGAAGTGAGTAAATGGTAAAGTTCTTGTTTCGATAGAATGTAACATTTTTGAGCCATGTCCCGGTGGAGGTCTTTGTTTTTGTTACCAAGAGAATCACAAGAGCTATCCGCTAAATAAGCAAGCATCGTCGGGTCTTTATGGTGCCATGTTGCTCCGTGTACTTCAATTTGGCTATAGTCGGCTTCAACTAAACACCAATCAGGGCCGCGGGAGATAAAACATTGACGAATGAGTTTACCATTTTCATAATCTCGAATTGGTAAATTTTGAAAGTTTGGGTTTGATGAACTTGACCGATAGGTTTGAACCGTATGCAGATTGAAACTGGGATGTAAAAATCCATCTGTAACTTCTCTAAGAATGCCGGCAATATAGGTATCTAAAACTTTCTTTTGCTTTTTGACTTCAAGATACTTTTTAACAAATGGTGAATTAACTTTCGATAATGCGGCTTCATCCGTTTTAGGCTTTTTTTCTGTTTCAGTTCGGTCGGTAACCTCAAAACCCAGAATATCAAATAGAACAACACCCAATTGCTCATTTGAATTAATATTGGTCGTTTCTTTGAAACGTTCTTTCCATTTTTTGTAAACAATATCATTTTTTAAGTTCGCCGTGAGAGTATCAATTTTCTTTTGGGTTGTTTCTTTAGCTTTGAGTAAATAGTCCACGTCAATACGAATGCCATTGGCTTCCATATCCGAAAAGGCAAGGGCGCCTTCATGGAGTAAATTATAGGCTTTATCAGTTATCGGTGTAATCATTTATTAAACCTATCGGCCGTCGTGGAGTATGTATGATTTTTATTTGACGTTTTGCCAGTTTGAATTCAAGTAAAGAATCCAAAGCATTATAATAAAGTAAATCGCTTAAACTGATTTCACGAATTCGGTTGTACCCGTTTTCATCTTCATCCTCTAAAAGAGGTTCAATATGTAAATTATAAGCGGGCTGACCTAAAAGGACAAAGGCTTGAAACTTCAATCCACAAACACCTTTAGCGTTATTGATTCTATGAGCCGCAAGCATTGTATCCCAATACCAATTGGCCACTCGAATAGCTAAAATCTTTTTCGTCCATCGGTCTTCAAATTTTAGATTTGCCGCGATTTTAGCTATAGGACTTACAAGAAATTCTTTTGTGGCTTCAATCGCCGTATTCTTAAATGGAAAAGCAATTGTTTTTTTGCCATCAAAACAGATTGAGCAAGAAACAATTTCCGCTTTCGGTCGTTCGGGCTTCAGACAATTACCCTCATAATCAAATGCCGCCATTTCGGTTTCTTTACTTAAAAGTCTAATTGCATGGGCCGCTTTATTCGTATCGTAAATTAATTCAATCTGTTTTGAATAATCCGGCAATTTCGTCCACGGTCGGGTTGTTTTACAAACGAATTTAGCAAGATGGTTATGGAATAAAATTTCACTCACACTTGAAAAATGTCTGGTACGAATTATATATTCAGGGTCATGGGTAATACCAATCCAAGCATTAGGTTTTTGAGCGGGTATCAGCCAGCTTGCCAATTTCTCCATGTTACGGTCAAGACTATCATTTGAAATCCAATTCAATAAAGAAACAGCCGCGGTACTACCAAAGACAAGAATCAAAATAGGATTTAATGTTTCAATTATCTTTATCAAATTTGGTCGGCAAGCATTAATTTGGTCTTCAGTAATTTTATCTTCCGTAAAACAATTGACCGCAGTTGTTTTCCAACAATCTTCCTCAAAGTCAATGTTGAAATCGGCTAAATGTCTTTCAATCAAGTTATTTTCTTCACCTTGGAAAAACACACCGCCAAAATCCTCTTCTTCAGTAGGCTTTTCAGTTATAACCAGAATTTGTTTTTTGCCTTGTCCGCTATAAGTCATTTGCGGACTTGTGCATTTCTGATTTAACTTACAAGAGCCACACTTGGGTAGAGACGTGTTGACTTCTTTAGTTATTAATGATGATGTTGGAAAGAAACCTCTCATGTATAATTTACGGGCACATTCGGCAAATGTTTTTGAATTCGGTAACTTAGACGCCAAAACGGATGTTTCTTTACGAATTCAACCGCGGGAGTTATATCATCCGAACATGGTTGAATAAAGGCATGACCTTTGATAAAGAACTCTTCTAAGAATGGGTGGTACCGTTCCGGAAAATTGTTTTCATTATAGACAAGAATAATTTCATCCGCTAATGAAATAGACAATTTCGTTTCACTGGTTAAAAGTTTCGGACTGACCGTTATCCAGTCAACTAAGCCACTATCTTTGTACTTTCGTAATTCCTCAGGCATCATGCCGTTCGTTTCAATAGCAATAACCTGAGAATCATTTTTTTGTCTGAGTTTTCTTAGTAACGGTAGCAAAGGTTGGATTGTTGGTTCACCGCCCGTTAAAATCAACAAAGGAATATTTGACCATGCTCCAATGGATGATAAAACGATTTCGGGCATACTACAATTGTGGTCGTGGTTTACGTCACACCAAGAGCAATTCAAATTACAATAGGCGAACCGGATAAATAGAGCGGGCGTGCCACTATAGCAACCTTCACCCTGAATATCGAAAGTTATTTCAGTTATGGGATATAACATATCATCGTCCGTCTTATGAGTTATCCGGTGTGGTGGGTTGCTCTGTGGTGACTGTTTTTTGAATGAAAAATTTTCCATCGCCCGTTTTTACCACATCCAATCTTTTTTCATGTATCAACCGATACGGAACACAAGCATTAACTGTATTGGCCATACCTATTTTATCACGTTCAGGATATGCCGCAATTAAAATATCTAAAATTTCTTCCCTCCTTACTGGTTTTGCTTCCAATGTTTCAATGATTGTTTGGATAATTCTGGTCGTTCGTTTTGCCATGTTTTTGAGTTCCTTAATTAAAAACAACTAATGGTTGCTATTTCACCAATGTCCCGACAGCCGGCGACATTTACACACCTACTAACAGAAAATTCTTCCTCTCTTAATACAACCCAATTAAATCTCATTATACCACGTTCTTTTTCCTCTTCAGTACAATTTAATCCAAGCATACCAGTAACGTGAGCCATTTTGCGTTTATCGTCTGAGAAATTATCTTGCTTGATAATTTTAGCTGAATAGGCATTGGCGTCTGATTGTGTTGCGGTAATTACAAGACAGTGATATTTTTGGGATAGTCCTCTGAGTTGTTTCCATGTTTCATTTATTCGTTCTCGACCCTCTAAGCCGTGGTAGGTCATATCCATAATATCAGCGTAATCAATTACGATAATATCGGGCACCCATTCATCCATAGCCCATGTTTCGAGAATGCTTTTAATTTTAACCACTGATAAAGATGAATTGATATGACAACTTAATTTGAAATAAGGTTGATGGCTTCTAATTTGATTTTTAAGAATCGCTTGACATTTGTTCCAACATTCTTGCCATGTTAAATCTGTATCGTATGTTACCTTTCTGGTTGCTAACCGGGCGTGGTCGGCACCTTCAGGAAATTCTATTCGATATGGTATTTTGACTTCTTTACCTTTTTTGGTTGCTTTGAATGGTCGTCCCGCGGCCTTAATCATAAGGCGCCGCATAATCTGTTTGCGGCTGTTGTCTCCCGCTTCAAAATAGGCTACTTTACGCCGTTGTAAGGCTCCACGGAATGCCATATCTTGCAAGACGTAACTTTTACCACGTTTATCTGGTGCCATTATAGCGATAAAGCCATCCCGTTCTAATGCCGAACCAAAAAACTCTCCCAAGTCTCCGGGATAACTGATAATAGGTTCTCTTTTTTCAGCAAAGGCTTCTTTAATCGCTTCTTCATCCTGAAAAATATCAATGCCTTCACCACAGCCCAGTTCAAACGTGTTAAAGTTTACAATCTTGGTATTAGCGGCTTCAACATCACTATTATCTAAATCATCTTCAATGTCATTTTTGAGTTTTTCAATTTTGAGTTGATTAAAATATTTTCCTGCTGAATCTAAAATGTAATCGCTATTACTATCCCGTTCTAATGTTTCATATTCGTTCGATAATGAGGCGAGAAAATCTTCAATTAGTTTTATCAGTTCTTTGTTGTCATTTTTTGCGGACCATTTATGATAGATATTTTGAATGTATGATTGTGGTGCTTTATCGTACTTCTGATAGTATTTGACACACCAAGAACCAATTCGATTAGACCATTCATTGTTGAATAATC
>Ga0105092_10001892_pt1 | contig 11117 bp, 7 predicted proteins | sample PPLLak2March2015_FD_87021 | JGI IMG/M metagenome (GOLD analysis project Ga0105092, IMG submission 87021) | Freshwater sediment microbial communities from Prairie Pothole Lake near Jamestown, North Dakota, USA - PPLs Lake P7 Core (1) Depth... | ecosystem: Environmental > Aquatic > Freshwater >... | reverse complement strand
TGCGCTGCAGACGGCTCTAAAAGAAATCGGGCCCAAAACCCCATTTGTCGATTACAATAAAATGATGCAAATAATCCTCACCCACGAGCAGGCGGATTTCGACGCCCTGGGGTCATTGCTCGGCGCGTGCCTTTTAAATGAAAAAGCTATCCCGGTCTTGCCCAACCGCATGAACCGGAACGTGCGCGCCTTTGTGACGCTTTATGGCGCCGAGCTGCCTTTCGTGGACCGCCGTGACCTGCCCTCTGAGGTGGTGGAGACCATCACCCTGGTGGATACCCAATCGCTGGTGAGCGTGCGCGGTTTCAACAACCAGACCCGGGTGGTTGTCATTGACCACCACCCGCGCCGCGAAAGCCTGCCTCCCGATTGGCAGGTGTCCATCGAAGACATCGGCGCTAATTCCACCCTGTTCGTCGAAGCGTTGCGAGACCACAACGGCGCACTGGATATGATCCATTCTACCCTGCTGCTCCTGGGTATTTATGAGGATACCGGCTCGCTCACCTACTCGCGCACCACCTCGCGCGACCTGCGCGCCGCAGCGTTCTTATTGGAGCAGGGGGCCAACCTGGGGATTGCCAGCCATTTCTTGAACCATCCCTTGTCGCAGCAGCAGCAAGCCCTCTACGATCAGCTGAGGGCGGCTATTGAAACCCACAAGATCCACGGTCACTCCGTCATCGTGACCTGCGGCGATGCCGTAGAGATGGAAGAAGAGCTCTCGACCATTGCCCATAAGCTGCGCGATCTGCTCGACCCCGATGCCCTGTTCGTCCTGGTCAAGACGCGCAGCGGTGTACAGATGATTGCCCGCTCGACCAATGACAGTATCGATGTGGCTGAGATCACGGCGTTGTTTGGCGGGGGCGGGCACTCGCGCGCCTCTGCCAGCCTGATCAAAGACCGTGAGCTGGGGGAGATCCGCGACGAGCTTATCCGCCTCTTGCCTGACCATATCCGCCCGGCGATCACCGTCGCTCAGATCATGTCGCGCGGCCCACAGCTTCTCACACCCGCTACACCGGTCGAAGATGCCGCCCGGCGCATGCAGCGTTACGGTTATGAAGGCTATCCGGTGGTGCAGGCCGGAAAAGTGGTCGGCCTGTTGACCCGCCGTACCGTCGACCGCGCCCTGGCCCACAAGCTGAACCTGACCGCCGCCAGTTTGATGGAGGCTGGCGAAGTCGTTGTTCACCCCGGCGACTCGATCGAGCACCTGCAGCGCCTGATGACCGACACCGGCTGGGGCCAGATCCCCGTGGTACAGCCCAAGACTGGCGAAATTATCGGCATCGTCACCCGCACCGATGTGCTCAAAACCCTCACACGCAGCGCCGCAACCCCTGCCGAGCGTAAAAACTTCTCCGCCCGGCTGGATACGGCTTTACCCCCGGCTCAACTGGCTTTATTGAAAGTCATCGCCGGCGAAGCTCACGAGCAGCGCGCCGCGGTATACATGGTAGGTGGTTTTGTGCGTGACCTGCTGCTGGGCTTGCCCGGGCTCGATTTCGACCTGGTTGTTGAAGGCGACGCCATCGCCTTAGCGAAGGCTTTATCCAAGAAATATGGGGGCCGCACCACCAGCCATGCCCGTTTTGGCACCGCCAAGTGGTTTATCAAAGATCGCCTCGCTCCGGAAAGTGAGGCGCTATCCATCGTTCGCTCCGACTATCTGGATTCGCCCGGCTTACCCGACAGCATCGACCTCATCACGGCTCGCACCGAGTTCTACACCCATCCCACCGCCTTGCCGACCGTCGAACGCGGCAGCATCAAGCTCGACCTGCACCGGCGCGATTTCACCATCAATACCCTGGCCTTACGTCTGGACGGGAACCATTACGGCGAGCTGCACGACTACTGGGGCGGCCTCGCCGATATCCGCCAGGGGTTGGTGAGGGTGCTGCACTCGCTCTCTTTTGTCGATGACCCTACCCGCATCTTGCGCGCCGTTCGCTTCGAGCAGCGCTTTGGCTTTAAAATCGAGGAGCGTACCCTTCAACTGCTGAGCGAGGCCCTATCGCTTCTCGACCGGGTCTCCGGCGACCGCATCCGCCACGAGCTGAACCATATCTTTGACGAGAGACGCTCTGTGCAGATGGTTTCGCGGCTGGACGAGCTCAAGGTTTTGGCTGCGATCCAGCCTCAATTGACCTGGGATGAATGGATCCGAGATCGGATCGAAGCGCTTAACAACTTCGATCTAAAGACCCTGGAGCTTATCCAGGAGCTGCAGGTACAGGCGGGAGATAAGCGCTCGCCGCTCAAGAGATCGCTGGCTTACGTCCTGTGGTTAAACCATCTTCCCACTGAGGCCGCCCGGCAGGTGGTTGAGCGCTTGAGGATCCCGCATGACCTGGAGGAAGACCTCAATTCAGCCCGGCGTTTGAGCCACGACCTGGCCTCTTTGGTGGGGTCTGCGCCTAGCGTTGTTGTGGCGCGGCTTGACGAGGTCACACCGCTGGCATTGGTCGCCACGTATCTCACCATCGACAACCTCGAACAGCGCAAGCTGTTAGAAGATTACATCCTTCACTGGCGAAAGCTCATGCCGGGCATCACCGGACACGATCTCAGGGAGCGCGGATTGCCCCCTGGCCCGGCTTACCGCCGTATCCTGGCCGGGCTGCGCACCGCCTGGCTGGATGGCACCGTCACGGATCCTGCCCAAGAGCAAGATCGACTTGAAAAATTGATCTCTGAGGAAAACACCGGGGGATAATAAGGCCGGGTACATGGGCGTGAAATATGGCTCAAACCAAACCTACGCTACCATACTTGCTCTCTCGCCTGGTGATCCGCCAGGTGACCCAAGAAGATCTGCCTGCTCTTGAATGGGAGGGCGAATACACCCATTTCCGCAGGCTGTATGCCGAGGCCTTCCGTCGCGCCGAGATGGGCGATGCCTTACTCTGGGTGGCTGAGCTTCCCAGAGAGAGCCTGATCGGCCAGGTCTTTATTCATTTAAAAAGCGAGCGGTTAGAGCAAACCAACGGTCAGAAACGCGCCTACCTGTACGGGTTCCGCGTGCGTCCTGCCTACCGGAACCTGGGGATTGGCACCCTGCTTCTCCAAACCGTCGAAGAAGACCTGGTCCGGCGCGGTTACCGGTACGTCAATCTTAACGTGGGTCGCGACAACCCGGATGCGCGCCGGTTGTACGAACGCCATGGGTACACGATCACCGGGATGGATGCCGGGCGGTGGTCATACATCGATGACCAGGGCCGCCGCCGGGAAGTGCACGAGCCGGCCTGGCGAATGGAGAAAGAGCTTAGATTATAAGCCTTGCATCTTGATAACTTCCATGCTAGAATCTAACTCGTTGAGGGGGTAGCGACTGTGGTAGTGTCGAAAAGTGGGTGGTACCCACTTTTCTTGCATATAAGGCCCTGCGCTTACCCCGTTTTGTGTAGTCTGGAGATAAAGGAAGTATGAAGAACGAGTTTGTCCTGGCTTTCAATGAAGTACTGGAAGAGAAGCAACTGCCTAAAGACGTCATCATCGAAGCTCTCGAGGCGGCAATGGTATCTGCCTACCGGCGGGCTGTAAATGCTTCCAATGCTCAAGATGTTAAAGCCATAATTGACCCAGATTCCGGTAAGGTATCGATCTACGCTGAGAAAGAAGTAGTCGAAGCCGTCCAGGACGCACGTACAGAGGTGTCGCTGAAAGATGCACGCCAGGTGGTGGCTGATGCAGATATTGGCAGCATGGTGGTGGTGGAGTCGACGCCCAGAGATTTTGGGCGGGTGGCAGCCCAGACCGCGCGCCAGGTGATCCAGCAGCGTATTCGCGAGGCAGAACGCGAATCGCAGATGAGCCATTACAGCAAGCAGCTTGGTGAGATTGTCAACGGCGTCGTGCAAGCCATTGGACCGCAGGGCGTGACCCTCGGCCTTGACATGAAGGCCGAAGGCGTGATGCCCCGCAACCAGATGATACCCGGTGAGCGCTTCCGCGTTCACGACCGGGTGCGCGCCCTCTTGCTGGAAGTTAAACACACCCCACGCGGGCCCCAGATTATCCTCTCGCGGGCCCACCGCAATTTCTTGCGCCGCTTATTGGAAAACGAGGTCCCTGAGATCTACCACGGCCTGGTAGAAATCCGTTCTATCTCGCGCGAGCCCGGACAGCGCTCGAAGGTTGCAGTAGCTGCGCTCCAACCCGGGGTAGACCCGGTTGGCGCATGCGTGGGCATCCGCGGCGTGCGTATCCAGGCGATCGTACGTGAGCTGAACGACGAAAAAATTGACGTGATCGAGTGGAACGCAGATCCTTCAGCCTACATTGCCAAGGCGCTCAGCCCGGCGCGTGTTAATGGCGTCTACTTGAATGAGCATGCCAAAGGGGCAAAGACCGCTACGGTGGTCGTCCCCGAAGACCAGCTCAGCCTGGCAATTGGACGCGATGGACAAAACGCTCGCCTGGCAGCCAAGCTGACCTCCTGGCGTATCGATATTAAGAGCCTGCCAGAGGCTGCGAGTGATGCCTCTACAAGCTGCAAAATGTCGCCGAATACGCATTCATGAAGGATCACGAGGTCGAGGCTGTTCCCCAGATTGAAGCGATCCTGGCCAAGAAGGCAGAAGGCCGCCCCGTCACTCCTGAAGAGTACCAGGTTCTCAGCCAATTCGTCGACCGCATCGAGCGTGGTCTCATTCGCCAGCGACAGGCGGAACTGCGCGCCAAAGAAGAAAAGACACGAACAGCTCGTTCCCTGGTCCCCGAAGCGGCCTTTACCATGCCCCTGGACAGCCTGCAAATTGCAGACCGTATCCGGAATTTGCTGGCCGAAGCCGGTTACACGAATGTGGGCGACCTGATTTTCCAGCTGTCCACCGATTCGGACGCCATTCTCGGATTGAGTGGTATCGGCCCGCGGGCGATGCAAGAAATCGAAAAAGCCATCGCCGAAATCGCCTGGCCTGCTCCGGCAGAAGAAGTTCAGGCGGAGGAAGTGACCGAAGCTGTGGCTGCCGAACCTGAGGTGGCAGAGGAACCTGTAGTGGCCGAAGCGGCCGAGGCCGTTGTTGTTGAACCCCAGGAAGAAGCGCCTGTTGAGGCCGAAGCCGTCGTCGAGGTGGTTGAAGCTGCAGAAACCGCCCCGGCGGAAGGTGCTCAACCGGTTGAAGCGGCACAAGCAGAGGCAGAAGCCCAACCGGTAGAGCAAGCGCCTGAAGCGGTAGAAAGCCAGCGTGAAGAAGAAGAGATGCCTTCTTCGCTTGACGAAATCTTCGCTCTGAAACCCGAGATCCTCGATATCCCCAGCGATGACGAGGAAGAAGAGGAAGACGAGCGCGGCAAGCCGAAGAAGAAGAAGAAGAAAAAGAAATTTGTAGAAATGGAGTATGACCCAGAGAAAGACGCTGTGATTGTGAAGAAGAAACGCAAACGCGGCGGTGCTGTCTGGGATGATAACTGGGATGTATAAAAGGTGCCCCAAAAAACCGTAAGACGTAAACACGTGCCTCAGCGCACCTGTGTCGGGTGCCGGATGGTCCAGCCGAAGCGAACATTGATGCGCATCGTGCGCAGGCCAGAAGGCGTAGAAGTGGACCTGACAGGGAAACTGAATGGCCGGGGTGCATATCTTCATGACCAGCGTTCCTGTTGGGAACGAGGCTTGAAAGGCGCTCTGGCCCACGCTCTAAAGATGGAGCTGACGCCTGAAGATCGGGAACGGTTATCGGCCTTTATGGAAACCCTACCCCAAGAAGAAACACCGGTGGAGGCAGGCAATGGGGGCTGAGAGACCGGGTCGAATGGGTGTCGATGTTTTACCTTCTCGAGCGAGATCATGCTGCGGGGAGAATGCGATGAGCGTCTTTAAGCGAAAGCGGGGCTGCGGACTGCGATGTTTCGTCCGCAAGCGAGACTTTCGTAGTTACGTGTAGGCGAGAACACCCGCTTATGCCCGCCTTACCCGCTCATTGGGGCGCATATAAAGAGAAATTGGAGGTATCGAATGGGCGATAACGGGCATAATACGAAAACGATAGAATTACCAGCCAGCATCACTGTCCGTGAGCTGGCTCAAAGCATTCATTCCAGCCCCATTGAGGTCATTAAAACCCTCATGGCAAATGGGGTAATGGCAAACATCAACCAGCAGATAGATTTTGATACGGCTGCGATCGTTGCAGCCGAAATGGGCTTCGAAGCGACCCTTGAGGCTACGGAGCTCACTAAAGAGGAGAGCACCGGAGAGATCCCTCTCTGGCGAAGGTTGATCGCCGACGAAGATCCCAAAATGTTGGTCCCAAGGCCTCCGGTGGTCACCATCCTCGGGCACGTGGACCACGGGAAAACGACTCTTTTGGATGCCATTCGACACACCAACGTTGCAGGGGGCGAAGTTGGAGGCATCACTCAGCACATCGGCGCCTACCAGGTGGAGCACAATGGGCGCACCATCACATTCCTGGATACACCCGGACATGCAGCCTTCACGTCTATGCGCGCGCGTGGAGCACAGGGCGCCGACATCGTGGTACTGGTGGTTGCAGCCGATGACGGTGTAATGCCCCAGACCAAAGAAGCAGCCGCCCACGCCAAGGCGGCTCACGTGCCAATTGTGGTCGCGATGAATAAAATGGACAGGCCAAATGCTGATCCTGATCGTCTTCGCCAGCAGCTGGCAGAAATCGGCCTGGTGCCTGATGAATGGGACGGCGATACCATCGTCGTACCGATCTCCGCGAAAAAGCAAGAAGGCTTGGACGATTTGCTCGAGGCCATTTTGCTGGTCGCGGATAACATGGATATCCGCGCCAACCCCGAGGGGCGGGTGATCGGGACGGTGATCGAGGCTGAGCGCGAACGGGAGCGCGGCGTGTTAGCCACCTTCCTGGTCCAGAATGGCAGTCTAAATGTTGGCGATGTAGTTGTCGTGGGCTCGGCGCACGGGCGCCTGCGGGCCCTGTTTGACTACCGCGGCCGGAAGATCCGCAAAGCCGGACCCTCTACCCCAGTATCGGTGATGGGCTTGAATGACGTCCCGCAGGCAGGCGACCAGTTCCAGATCGTCCCATCAGAGCGAGACGCGCGTACCATCGTCGAGGAACGAACCCAGGCCCAAAGCCAGGCGCGTGCCGACCAAAAGAGCGCCTTCACCCTCGAGCAGTTATTTGAAAAATTCCAGGCTGGTGAAGAGCGCGAGCTGCGCCTGATCGTCAAGGCAGATGTACAGGGCTCGCTCGAGCCCATTATCTCCTCGCTGAATGACCTCAAGGGTGGGGAGATCAACGTCAATATCTTGCATACCGAAACCGGCAACATCACCGAGAGCGATATCATGCTGGCATCGGCTTCGAAAGCTGTCGTGATCGGCTTTAATGTCCAGGCAGACAGCAGCGCCAGGCGGTTGGCTGAGGCCGAAGGTGTCAATATCCGCCTCTACGACATCATCTACCGCCTGATCGAGGACGTCGAGAAGGCCCTCAAGGGTATGCTCGAGCCGGAGCTCAGAGAGACCATTATCGGCCATGCAGATGTGCGCGCCTTATTCCGCGTCTCGAAGATCGGGAATATTGCCGGCTGCCGTGTGACTGACGGTGAGATCCGCCGCAATGCGCACGTTCGTGTGGTGCGTGGCGGGCAGGCCATCTACCAGGGAGAGATCTCTTCCCTGAAGCACTTGCAGGATGATGTACGCGAAGTTCGCCAGGGTTTTGACTGTGGTATTGCCATCAAAGGCTTTTCAGATTTCGTCGTCGGTGACACCATCGAGGCTTACACGTTAGAGAAGGTGGCCGCGGCCTAGGGCGGAGGAAATAAGTGGTCTCACAAGTACGCGCAGATCGGATTGCCGGGAGAATCCGTGAAGACCTCTCGGAAATCCTGATCAAAGAGAGCCAGGACCCGCGCCTGTTCGGGATCTCGGTAACCGATGTCAAAGTAGACCGTGAGCTGGACTACGCTAATATCTACGTCTCGGCGGTCGAGGGGTCTCAACGAGCGCCGGAAATCATTGCCGCGCTGGAACACGCCCAGGGCTTCTTACGCAGCGAGCTTGCCCGCCGGATCAACCTGCGTTCTTTTCCGCGCCTGCGGTTCCACTGGGATCCCACCTTCGAGCGAGCTGAGGCTATGGAGCGTTTGTTCGCCTCGCTCCTGGAGGAGCGCAAAAAGCGCGAGGCATCGCAGCCGTCCGGCGACCTGGATATCTCTGGAGACGAGGATGCTGCTGAGTCGAATGAAGATTCGGGAGCCGGATCGGATGGTTAATCGCCTGGATGAGACAATCCGCGACATGCTACATCATGCCAGCCAGGTGCTGATTGTTTCTCATATACGGCCTGACGGCGATGCGATTGGTTCGCTGCTCGGCCTGGGTTTGGCGTTAGAAAAATCTGGCAAAGAAGTTCAGATGGTCCTGTCTGATTCTGTGCCTGCCAACTTTCGCCACCTGAAAGGCAGCGAGAAAGTCCGCACCCGGGCAGAAGCCGGATTTGACCTGTCAGTGGTATTAGACTGTTCAGACATTTCTCGGACGGGGGAAGCGTTAAAAACTTCTAAAGAGGATGATTATCTCACCCCCGATCTGAATATTGACCACCACATTACCAACTTGAATTTCGCCCGGGTCAACCTGGTGGAAACCACAGCGGTCGCGACCTCCGAAGTGATCGCCAGGCACCTGCGTGCCTGGGATCTTCCGCTCAACCATGCCATCGCCACAGCCCTGCTTAATGGTATCATCACGGATACGATTGGGTTTCGAACCTCGAACGTGACGCCCGGCGCCATGCGCATCGTTGCCGATCTGATGGAAGCAGGAGCTGACCTGCCATACTTGTATAATGAAGCCTTGCTCCAGCGCTCTTTTCAGGCGGCTCGTTTTTGGGGGGTAGGGCTGACGAGCTTGAAGCGAGACGGACCCTTGATCTGGACCGCTCTCTCTCAACAAGACCGCCATTCTGTCGAGTACCCGGGCCGTGATGATGCCGACCTGGTCAATATCCTGTCTTCGATCGATGATGCCGCCATCGCGGTCGTGTTTGTCGAGCAGCCGAATGGCAAAGTCAAGATCAGTTGGAGAGCGCAGCCCGGGCTGGATGTAGCCCAGATTGCCCTGCGTTTTGGCGGCGGCGGTCACCAGGCAGCCTCAGGCGCAGAGATAGCGGGTACTTTAGAAGAAGTTCAGGAAAAGGTTTTGAAGGCAACCAGAGAGTTGCTTTCCGGTCCGTAGGTGGGTAAATCAGTTTTTGCTGCCCAAAACTTAGGGTATCGCCGAGACATGGTCGCTAAAAATCGCCCAGCATTCAGGTTGAAGGTTAACGTTTATCATATTACAATATACAAACATTGTAACTAAGGGAGAGGAAATGAACAGGGAAGACCATATCAAGAATGTTGTGTCTGGGGTACTCGTGGTGGATAAACCCGTCGGTCTAACCTCTCACGATGTTGTCCAGATCATCCGAAGGGGTACAGGAATTCGCCGGGCAGGTCACACAGGCACATTGGATCCACGGGCTTCAGGCGTGCTTGTCGTGCTCATTGGCCCTGCCGTACGGCTAAGCGAGTACGTATCTGCCTCTGATAAGCGTTACCAGGCCACCATCCGGCTGGGCAGCTCGACCGATACCTACGATGCCGAAGGCCGCGTGACCGGGTCAGCCCCCGTTGAAAATATCACCGAGGATCAGTTCGAGGGTATCCTCGATCAATTCGTCGGCGAAATCGAGCAGGTGCCTCCGCCTTATTCAGCCATTAAAATCCAGGGCCGCAAGGCCTATGAGATGGCCAGAGAAGGCGAGGAGGTCAGCCTCGAGCCGCGCAAGATCAACGTTTATAGCCTCGAGCTGCTGGAATGGGCCCCGCCGGAAGCTGTGATCGACGTCTTCTGTTCTTCCGGAACTTATGTTCGCTCCCTGGCTAACGACGTGGGCAATGCGCTTGGCTGTGGGGCTCATCTCGTAGGCCTGCGCCGTACGAAAAGCGGGCGTTTCACCCTGCGTGATGCCGTGCCACTGCGCCGTTTGCAGGAATCATTTATTGCCGGTGATTGGTATAAATACCTGATTCCCGCAGCTGAAGCGCTTGCCGATTGGCCCATGATCGAGCTGGATGGCGACCAGGTAGAGCTCATCCGCCACGGTCATCGCATCCCGGCGCAAGGCGCCAACCAGCAGGGCTGGGCGCGCGGCGTCAGTGAACAGGGTGACCTGGTAGCGCTGCTCGAGGTTGACGAAGATTTACGTGAATGGCAGCCGCGCAAAGTTTTCTTCCAATCGTAACTGGCAAGAGAGCTCGCCCGGTTTTCCAATTTCCTTCTCAACAGTGTTTCAATCCGCGATCTTCAAACGGATGACGAGCGCTGGCGTTTGCATGATGATCAATACCAGGCCGCTATGCAACATTATGGGTCATTAGAAGACGTCAACATTCAAAATGCATGGTTGTCGATCGGTTCTTTCGATGGTGTACACAGGGGGCACCAGCAGGTTGTACGCCAGATGGTTGAAGGAGCACATCAAGAAGGCGCTCCTGTGGTCGTTTTAACCTTTCACCCGCACCCGGCTGTCGTTCTGGGGAAACGTCAAAAACCATTCTATATCACCACACCCGATCAGAGGGCTGCCCTTTTGGGAGAGCTTGGCGTCGACGTGGTCATCACCCACCCCTTCAACCGTGACGTTGCAGCTATGAGCGCTCGCGACTTTATGGCATTTGTCTGCGATCACCTTAAAGTCAGTCACCTGTGGGTCGGCCACGATTTTGCCCTGGGTCGCGGTAGAGAAGGGAACGTGGACACCTTGCGCCGGCTTGGCGAAGAGCTGGGTTATACGGTTCATGTAATTTCGCCTGTCGATTTGGATGGCGAGGTCATTTCTTCCAGCCGTATCCGTTCATTATTATCCGAGGGAGATGTTGATCAGGCTGCCCACTTGCTCGGGCGTCCATTCCGCCTCGAGGGAAAGGTAGTCGCAGGCGACGGGCGCGGCCGGACCATTGGTATTCCTACAGCCAACATCGATATCTTTCCGGATATGGTTTTGCCAAAGTCAGGCGTATACGTTTGCCAGGCCGCTTTTGAGCCTGAGAACGGGCGGGTTTACGGGGCGGTGACCAATATAGGCATCCGCCCGACCTTTGACCTGCAATCG